>ERZ808051.164-NODE-164-length-87397-cov-7.681894_pt1 | contig 87397 bp, 73 predicted proteins | sample MGYA00380199_ERZ808051 | MGnify/ENA primary metagenome ERZ808051 (study PRJEB31490, sample SAMN06133391) | mouse gut metagenome | isolation source: J11 | host: mice | place: China: Chengdu | collected 2015-05 ... | reverse complement strand
AGGATCTCTCTGGTCTGGGGCCTCAGCCCCTGACTCCGAAGGAGTTCCCGGCGTCCCTGACCCTTCCGGCGCTCCCCCTTCAGGTCCTCTCTGGTCTGGGGCCTCAGCGCCTGACTCCGAAGGCGTTCCCGGCGTCTCCGGCCCTTCCGGCGCTCCCCCTTCAGGTCCTCTCTGGTCTGGGGCCTCAGCCCCTGACTCCGAAGGCGTTCCCGGCGTCCCCGGCCCTTCCGGCATCTCTGACCCTTCCGGCGCTCCCCCTTCAGGTCCTCTCTGGTCTGGGGCCTCAGCGCCTGACTCTAAAGACGGCTCAGACTCCTCCTCTAAGCTTTGAGACTGTGCAGCCTTCCGGGATTCCGGAGCGTCTTCCTGCTGTGCCTCTTGTCCGCAGCCTCCAAGCATCAGGGCCAACGCCAATACCCCAACTGCCAGCAGTCCATGCCCTCTGCGCCCTGCCCGGCGCCTTCCCCTCTTTTCCTTTCGGTCTGTGCCGCCATGAAGCTCTGCAGCTTCCCTTTGCACCCGAAGCCCTATGTCTCGGCATAAGCCTGCAGCTATATCTTGTATCATTTCCGCCTTCTCCTTTCCCTGAACCTGACCGTCATCGCCTATCATTGTCCCATAAAAAAGCCTCGCTTCTTTTTAACGAGATAAAAAGGAGTTGTCGCAGCAAGGATATAGCGCAAGATATGGCATTCCGCTCCATCGGAAATGCCATATCCTATACCCAAAGCTATTTATGCGACAGCCCCTTATCACAATTACTCTAGCCTGCCATTGGAAAACCTGCCCACCGGCGCATCCTCCGGCGATTTATCCTCTCCTGAGGCGGCATTCGTGCCGAAAGTCCCTTCCTGACCGCCGCCGGAACCCACATTCCCCATGATCTCCCCGAAGGATTTCTCTTGTCCGGCCGCTCCCTGCCGGGATTCCGTAGCTCGGGCCTCCGGCATAGTCCGGCCTTGCACCATGGAACTGTTCTCCCCCACGGAAATCTCCGACCCTTCCTGCCCTTGGGCAAAATCCGTCTTCTCCTGTCCGGTCATGGTCTGTTCTCCGTTGCTCTGCACCGTATTTTCTCCCGCCGAGTCCTCCTTCGGTTCTTCCTTCTCCTCCGGCAAGCCTTTTTCTCTGCGGAAAATTTCCATGAACTCCTTGCCGGTTATGGTTTCCTTCTCGATCAGGAAATCCGCAAGCTTATCCATCAGCTCCCGGTTGTCCCGAAGCAGCGCCAGCGCTTTATCATAGCTTTCTTTCAGAATCTCCACTACCTCGGCGTCTATCTCCGCAGCCGTAGTATCGCTGCAGTTCAATGCTGAGCGCCCCTCCAGATACTGGCTCTCTATGGTGGCAAGGCCCACCAGTCCGAATCTCTTGCTCATGCCGTAGCGAGTCACCATGTTGCGTGCAATGTCCGTAGCCTTCTCGATGTCGTTGGCCGCTCCTGTGGTAACGGTGTCAAAGACCACCTCCTCTGCAGCGCGTCCTCCCACCAGACTCACCAGCATATCCCTCAGCTCCGCCTCCGTGTTCAAATACTTTTCTTCCTCAGGCACGTGCATGACATATCCCAGCGCTCCCATGGTGCGGGGCACTATGGTGATTTTCTGCACCGGCTCGGAGTTCTTCTGAAGCGCGCTGATCAGAGCATGCCCTACCTCATGATAGGACACGATCTTCCTCTCCTCCTTGCTCATGATGCGGTCCTTCTTTTCCTTGCCCACCAGAACCACTTCCACCGCGTCGAACAAGTCCTTCTGGCATACATAGTTCCTGCCCTCTTTGACGGCATTGATGGCGGCCTCGTTGATCATATTGGCCAGATCCGACCCAACCGCGCCGCTGGTAGCCAGTGCGATAGCATCCAGATCCACCGTCTCGTCCATCTTCACATCCTTGGCATGAACCTTGAGTATCTCCACCCTGCCCTTCAGGTCAGGCTTATCCACAATGATTCTCCTATCGAAACGCCCCGGGCGAAGCAGTGCCTTATCCAAGATCTCAGGGCGGTTGGTGGCGCCCAGTATCAGTATTCCCTTTGAGCTGTCAAAGCCGTCCATCTCCGACAGCAGCTGGTTCAGCGTCTGCTCCCGCTCCTCATTGCCACCGCCGTACTTAGAGTCCCGGCTCCGTCCAATGGCGTCGATCTCATCAATGAAGATAATGCAGGGGGCGTTCTTGGTGGCCTCCTTGAACAGATCCCGCACACGGCTGGCGCCGACGCCCACATATAATTCTATGAAATCCGAACCGGTGAGAGAGAAGAACGGCACATGGGCCTCCCCTGCCACAGCCTTCGCCAAAAGCGTCTTTCCCGTTCCGGGAGGCCCCACCAGCAGCGCTCCCTTGGGAAGCCTTGCGCCGATATTGGAGTATTTACCCGGATTGTGCAGAAAGTCCACCACCTCCACAAGGGATTCCTTGGCCTCGTCCTCACCCGCCACATCCTTGAAGGTGACTCCCGTCTCCTTCTGCACATAGACCTTGGCATTGCTCTTGCCCACTCCCATGGGACCGCCGGCACCGCCCATTTTCTTGAACACCACCGCCAGCAGAATCCACATCAGCACTACGGGCAGAACCACAAACAGCAGAATATCCATAATGCGGCCCGAATTGTCGCTGAGTACTCTGCTGCCCTCCACGCCATGTTCTTCCAGACGGGCGGTGAGAGTGTCAAAATCTTCCATGATAACGGTCGAATAGGTCACTTTCATGGTGCCGTAGAAGGGATAGACCGGCTTTGTAGGATTCTCTTGATCCTCAGGATCTTCCTTCAGAACGAAATTCACGTACCCGTTGCTCTGTACCTCAACAGACTCTACTTCATCTTTGCTAAGATGCTCCAAGAATTTCGTATAGCTGACTTCCTGAGCGCCGCCGTTTGCCCCGAACAGCATGTTCCAGAGCATGCATATCAGCAGCACGGATACCAGTCCGCCCAGAAGTATAATGATGAGATTGGGCTTCTGAGGAGGCTGTCCGCCGCCGCTGCCGCCGTTCCCCCCCGGCGCGTTGCCGTTTCCTCCGTTATTGTGTCCCCCGCCGTTGTCATATTGATTCATTTGATTGTCCATAGCAGCTCCGTTTCTGATTTATCCTGACTCCTTTTTCCCATTGGCCAGCGCCTCCGGGAAGGGCATCAGATGCTTTATCAAAAATTGACCCAAGACCTTCGGCCTATCGTTAACAAGCCCCGGCCTTCAGTCAGTTGTGTCGGCAGCCTGAAGGCCTTTCGTCTGCCGTTAGCCTGCAGCATGAATGCTGCAAGCTATATTATAGATAGTATATATTGATAAATCAATAGCAGAAATGTGAAAAAAACAACACAACTCTTAAAGATTTCTAAACTATTGCCCCAGTGTCCGGCAGCGGGAATGCGGGATCTGCGCTTTTTTCACAGTCGAACATCCTATGTCCGGGCATGTTCTTTTGCGCCGTAAATCTTGTGAATTTTCCCATTCCAATGTGGAGCGATTTGTGGTAGAATGTGGAATCGTAGAGTTGTTGGGGAGATGATGGAGGATGCGGGTTCTGCCGGTGACGAGAAACACATGAAATCCATCATATCTGTTTTCTTATAGAAACGAGGTACACAATGAAAATCGGTTTTGACAACGGCAAGTATCTGAAAATGCAGTCGGAACATATTAAACAGCGCATCGTTCAGTTCGGGGACAAACTCTATCTGGAATTCGGAGGAAAGCTTTTCGATGATTACCATGCCTCCAGAGTGCTTCCCGGCTTTGCACCCGACGCGAAGCTGCAGATGCTGATGCAGCTTTCCGATTATGCAGAGATCATTGTAGTTATCAGCGCCTCCGACATCGAGAAGAACAAGGTGCGAGGGGATCTCGGCATTACATACGACGTGGACGTTCTGCGGCTGCGGGACGAGTTCCTCAACAGAGGATTGTACGTAGGAAGCGTAGTTATCACTCATTATACCGGACAGAGCAGCGCAAAACAGTTCAAAGCCAAATTGGAAAAGAAAAATATAAAGGTGTATCTCCATTATACCATAGAGGGCTATCCCTCCAATGTCCCCTTGATCGTCAGCGAAAACGGTTATGGGAAAAACGACTATATAGAGACAACGCGCCCTCTCGTAGTCGTCACGGCTCCCGGTCCGGGCAGCGGGAAAATGGCCACCTGCCTGTCCCAGCTCTACCATGACAACCTGCGGGGCATCAAGGCGGGCTACGCCAAGTTCGAGACCTTCCCTATCTGGAACATCCCTCTCAAGCACCCCATCAATCTGGCCTATGAGGCGGCCACGGCGGACTTGAATGATGTGAACATGATCGATCCCTTTCATCTGGAGGCTTACGGCAAGACCACGGTAAACTATAATCGGGACATTGAAATCTTTCCTGTGCTGAATGCCATTTTTGAGGGCATTTACGGCAGCAATCCCTACAAATCCCCCACTGACATGGGCGTCAACATGGCGGGAAACTGCATCATTGACGATGAGACCTGCTGTGAGGCCTCCAAGATGGAAATCATCCGCAGATACTACACGGCCCTGAACAAGGTGGTAAAGGACGAGACTTCCGAGACCGAAGTCTATAAGATCGAACTTCTCATGAAGCAGGCAAAGATCTCTGTCGAAGACAGGCATGTCACTGCCGCTGCCAAAAAACGTGCCGAAGAGCTGGGGGTTCCCACTGCTGCCATAGAGCTTGCGGACGGGCACATCATCACCTCCAAGACCTCCGATTTTCTGGGGGCGTCCGCGGCCTTGCTGCTGAATGCCCTGAAATATCTGGCCGGGGTAGAGCATGACACAAAACTCATCAAGCCTGAGGCCATCGAGCCCATTCAGAATCTAAAAGTTCGTTATCTGGGAGGCAGAAATCCCCGTCTGCACACGGACGAGGTTCTCATCGCCTTGTCGCTGGAGGCATGCCACGACGAAAACGCCAGACGCTCCTTGGAGCAGCTCCCCAAGCTGAGAGGATGTCAGGTGCACACCTCCGTCATGCTTTCTGAGGTGGACATGAAAATATACAAGAAGCTGGGTGTGGATCTCACCAGTGAGCCGGTGCAGACAACCCGGAAGAAATACTGAAGAGCCCCTCTTTTCCCTTTTATGTAAACGCAGACATATTAAAAGGCTTCCGGTGAGATTTCCCACCGGAAGCCCTTTGCAATGTCCTGCTTTCTGTCCGGACACACAGCGATATAATGTAATGCTACAGCTCCCGCCTCAAGGGCGCTGCCTGCGCCATCTTTGACATAGGAGCCCGATATACCAAAAGGGAAATCAGATACTGCAGGAATCCTCCCAGCACCACAATCCCTATGCCAGTCAGGGCCGTCAGGGCAACACCGCCCAAGCCCTGCCCAAACAGAGACATCCGGAAAGAGATGCCCTCCCATTCCTTCCGGTAGGACAAGAGCAGCGCCATGGTTATTGCCATCAGCACCGAGACACCAAAATACTTATATGCAACTCCCAAGTACAGCATGATAAGAAATATCATCCCTGCGATCACCATCAGCTCTCCGCTCATAGCTTCTGCCAGCTGAGGATTTCCCCATACTCTGATCAGACGATATACAGCCATCATCAGATATATCAGAGCCGTATTGCAGCAGGTCAGCGTAGCCGGCACGGAGGTCTGCAGCCTCTTCCTCAGAGGGGAGGCGAGAACCAAGTTGGATACGCTGAGGGAAAAAATCATCTGCGCAGGCAGCATAGCTATACCCATCAGCATGAAATTCCCGTAAAAACTTAAGAGTGTGCCGGAGCCAAGGATCATGAAGGTTATGCCCGCCCCCAGAAAGCCCAGCATCAGAAGCAAGTTTGACTTTATGCCGTAGGCGAACCGAATGCTTTTCACACCTAATCTCAGATTATTTATCATACTATCATCTCCTATTCCGTTTCAGGCAGCGCCAAAGCCTGCCTTTTTTGCCAGTGCCTTTCGCAGCATATGGAGGTTACATCCCTGATTCCTCCTCCCCCATACCGGGGCCGCCTCTCCCAAAAGGCCGTTGATCATAATAGCTCCTCTCCATTCTGGCCATGGCCGTCCGAACAGCCAGAGCGCCCACACATAGGCCCAGCAGTCCGAAAATCCCACCATATCCATAGAGGTGCACGGACAATCCCGGAAGAAACTGGCCGGCGATCTCCAGCGCGACAACCCCGTACCCAACCATCAGATTGATCCATATCATATTTCCGTATCTGGAAAGAAACGTCCCCAGCATAGAAAAGAAAAAGGAGCACATGACCATACACCAGAGCACCCCTCCCGTTCCGCTGCCCGCTCCCCAGAACCCGAAAGCACTCTCCACGGCTCCTGCCCACAGTCCTTCCTTTATCTCCCCGGACAGCAGTTCCCACAGTCCTATGATTGCATAGGCAAGCCCCAGAATCACCGCCGAGGATACCAGCTTCCTCACCACATCCACCGTCAGAGCCTGCCTCATCACCGCTCCGCCCCTGCCTGAGCTCTTCAGATACTCCAGATTTGTATAACTCAAATTCTGAACCCCTGCGAACAGCCAGCTGTCCGAAACGGTTTCCACCATAGGCAGCAGCAGAGCCGCCGCCATCAGAACTCCCCTTCCGGCGCGGCTGCCCCCGCTGCCGCACGCCCAGAGACAAATCCCCCCGCATACCCCGGGCAGCAGCATGTACATCACCAGTCTGTACAGACGGGATGTAAACACCAGATAACTTTTCATCGCATTTTTCATAATCGTCCTCTCGCCTCTTTGTGCCTCAAAGCTTCAGGCCGGTATTGGCCTTCATGACAGCCACGCTGATCTGAGACAAGGTGGGCGTCTCCACCGCTACGTCCATGCCGGCCAGCCTATCCAGATTTTCCGCAAGACAGATCCCTTCAAATCCGTATGCATTTTTGGAGACGGAAAACAGAATCTCCCCCGCCCTCTCTCCGTCGGCGGCCTCCCCCTTTACACAGACATACTTTTCCTTCAGATCTTCCACAAAACCTTCTTCCACCACATTGCCATGCTCCAGAATCACCGCGTAGTCCGTCACGTTTTCCATATCCGCAATGTTGTGGGTGGAAAAGAACACCGACCGCTTCCCGTTCCCCCGCTCCAGATATTCCCGTATCATGTCGCAGAGCTTGTCGCGCATCAGCGGATCCAGAGGCGATGCCGGTTCGTCCAAGATCAGCAGCTGCGTATCTCTGGCCAGAGCCGCAGCCAGCATCAGCTTCATACGATTGCCGTCGGACAGCTTCTTCACGTCTCTGACCAGCCCTCTTTTGATTCCCAGCTCTTTGCATAGACTGCGGAATCTATCATTATGAAACCCGGAAAACAGCAGGCTGCTGATCTCCTCCACCTGATCGACGGTCCAATTGGGAAGGAAATAGCATCCCGGCCCCGTGTAGCCGATGCACTCCTGCGTCTGGGCATTCAGCTTCCTCTCCTCCCCGAAATAAGTCACATCTCCCTTGAAGTCCCGCCTGATCCCCGTAAGTATATTCAAAAGAGTAGTCTTTCCGGCTCCGTTCTCCCCGATCAGCGCCGTGGCAAAGCCTTCCGGCACATCCAGTCGGGGCACGGAAAGCTCAAACCCCCTATATTTCTTTTTCAGTCCGCATACTTGTATCGCGTTTCTCCTGCCCTCTTTCATCGTCTCTATTCCTTCCTCCTATTTCCTCAGTCTCCCGTGTCCCGGCTCTCCTCCATATGCAGCAGCGCCTGCAGCGTCCCCAGCAGCTCCTCCTCCGTCATTCTGGCTATCTCTGCCGCCCGGATAGCCTCCAGCAGGGCCTCCTCCACCTTGCGCAGATGCTGTTCCTTCAGCATTTCGCTGTCCTGCGCATTGACGTAAAAGCCCTTTCCCTGCGCCGCGGTCACCAGCCCCTCCGCCTCCAGCTGCTCATAAGCCTTCATTGTGGTAATCACGCTGATCCGCAGATCTCTGGCAAGTCCCCGGATGGACGGAAGATATTCCCCTTCCTTCAGCTTTCCCGCCAAGATATCCGCCCTCAGCTGCTCCGCAATCTGCTGATATATGGGTATCCCTGAATTCTGTAAAAGCTTCAACCTCTCACCGCCCCTCTTCTGTTTATATGTTATATATACAGCATAATCAGTCTGATGTCAAGAGTTTTTTTAATTTTCCATTTTGTCATATGGGACACATGAAAAAGGCAGATCCTCCTCCATAGACGAGAATCTGCCTTGTCCTCTATCCGCCGAAACGGCGTCACAAGCGTGTATTGTTTTTTCCTGCACGTTTTTTCATGGCAATGCTCACCGGCCTCTCAAGACCGTAAGTTAGAACAAAGGCCACTGCCAAAGAAAAAAGCACGATCAAAACCTGATACTTCCACATCCACACCTTGTCTCCGGTCATGTTGGGAGGCGTTTCCCCCTCCCAATAGGGAATACGCCATTCTTTACATTTCACGGCTATGTACTGATGCCACATGTAGAAGTTGTAGGATATACCGGCCAACAGCCTCATGGCCCCATTGGCAAAAAGAACCTTCAGGCCTCTGCAAGCAAAGGGCAGGGTGAGCAAAAAGACGGAAAAAACCAGCGAAAGCTCGAATCTCTGTCCCAGCTGCACCAGCTGAAGCTCTCCCGCCCCCAGCTGCCTCATCATCCTACTCAAGTGCAGCACGCAGCAGAACGCCGCACCCGTAGCCGCCAGTCTGGTGTATCTGTTTTCTGTCAGGCTCCGCCGCAGGGTAATGTAAAGCAGACAAAGCAGCATCCCATTGGCATAGCAGCCTGCAAAGGTGGCCATTTGGTTCCCATATGCTCGAATCATATCCCCTTTCTCGTACAGAATATAATTGGCGGAAACGATACCGCCCCCCCACAATCCTATGGTGGTCAAAACGGGCCATCTGCGGAACAGTCTGGCAATCCACGGCATAAGCAGATAATAGAGCACTTCTATCTGAACCGTCCACAAAGCCAAGTTAAACCGGCTGCCCAGATAGGTGTCCGGAAAAAGCGGACCGGTACATGTGAGATGTGCAAGCAAATCCTTCCAGAAAAAGCCGTCCGCCACAAATGTGCCCTCTGCAATCATAATTACCACGGACATGAGCAGAAAGAAATAGTAGGAGGGCAGAATCCTTATGGCTCTTTTCCGGTAAAAGTCCTTCGTGTCCGGCCAGGGCTCCTGCAGGAGAATCGATCTGGCATAAGGGTAAAAATTGCAGAATGCACTGATCAATATCAGCATATCTACGAACACAAAGCCATACCTCACAAAGCCTTCCAGATTGATGCCCGTAAGCCCGAAATATTTGGTAATATTTGTGGGAAAGGTGATTTTGGGCGTGATCCAGCTCTGCTGCCAGAAATGAAACCAAGCCACAAGCCCCACAGCCACCGCCCTCACTCCGTCCAGCACATCTATATGTCTTTCGATTCTTGTACTGTCACTATCCACCTTCCCACCATTCCTTTCCTGCCTATTTACGCCCATTCCACCTCTGGGAGCTTCAGCCGCCGGCAACCGCCAGCCCTTCCTGCCCCTGCACAATGAACCCCACATTTTCCACGCTGCCTCCCTTGTCGATATGCCCATTATAATCCATAGATGTAATCACAAGAGTGCTCCCGCTTACCTGATAGTTCCCGTTCCAGCCGTTGCTCAGGGCGATATCTCCGTTGAAAGTCACTTCCACGGTCCAGCCCTCAAGGTCCGTCTCCCCCAGATTTGTTATGGTAAGCGTATATTGACAAAAGGCCTCGCCGCCCTGTCCCCAGGAATTGACCGGCTGAACCGAAAGACTCAGTTCCCCCTGAGTCAGAGTTCCGCCTTGTCCCGTGCTGCCAGAGGCCGAACCCTGCTGCCCGCCCGCGCTGCCTCCTGCAGGTTCTTGTCCTATGCCGCTGCCGGAGGCCGAACCCTGCTGCCCGCCCGCGCTGTCTCCTGCAGGTTCTTGTCCTGTGCCGCTGCCGGAGGCCTCCGCCCCCAAGGAGCCCCGCGCCCCCAGCATATTATAGAGCCACTTTCCGGAATCGCTCAGATCCTCCAGCGTAAAACCGCTTGTCTTGCTGCAGCTGCTCTTTATGACTGCCGATGTCTCCGACTTGTTGGAGAGGTTCCACGCCACATAGCTGATCTGGTACTGATTCAGCAGCTCCACCCACTGATTCGCCTGATACTCGTCGATGCCCCCATTGCCGCTGGCGTCGCAGATACCGTATTCCGACACAAAGATAGGAAGTCCTGCCTCCACCGCCCTGACCATGGCCTCCCTCAGATCCTCTTTGTGGGTTGCGGCATAAAAATGCAGCGTATACATGATATTGTCATAACCTTCGATGGGGTCCGCTGCTGCCTGCTCCACATATTGGCTCCAATTGGGAGTCCCTACCAAGATGATCCCGTCCTCATCGTTCTCGCGAATCACCTCTATCACTTCTTCCGCATAACTCTTCACATCGCTCCAGGAAGTACCGCCGTTGGGCTCATTGCATATTTCATACAGTACATTCGTATAATCCGCATACTCCTCCGACATCTCCTCAAAAAATCCCTTGGCGTCCTCCAGATAGGTATTTGGATTCCCGTCCGACAGAATATGCCAGTCAATAATGACATACATGTCATTGTCTGTGGCATACTTCACCCCGTCCTTCACCAGAGCCTTCAGGCTCTCCTTGTCGCCTCCGGAACAAAACCCGCCGTACTCCGCCGTATACATAGCCAGCCGGAACACGTTGGCGCCCCATTCTTCCTTCAGCTGCCGGATACAGTCCTCATTTACATAATCGGGATACCAGGCCAGCCCATGGGTACTGATTCCCTTCAGCAAAACCCCATTGCCGTTGCCGTCTACCAGCTTTGTCCCTTCCACTGAAAGAGCGCCCAACGCCGCAGTCTGCAGGACTCCGTTTTGACTTCCGCCTCCCTCTTTTCCTCCGGAGGCAGCATCGCTCTTACCGGCCCCCGCATCCGGGGCGGCGCCATCCACCCCTTCCGAAGCTGCAGTCTCCTTTCCGGTTCCATTCTTCCCTTCGGAGGCGGCGCCTCCCTTTCCGGCAGCCTCCCCTTCCGAACCTGCCGCCTCCTTCCCGGCACCATCCTTCCCGGTTCCGTTTTCCTTTCCGGATACGGATCCGGAATCAGCAGGCCCATCGCCGGTGCCCTCCGGCTCCCCTCTGCCTTGAGCGCTCCCTTCCTCCGATTCAGCCTTCGGATCCTTTGCACGCTCCGGATCCTCCTGCCCTTCTCCGGACGTCTCCTGCCCTTTTGCCGCTTCCGTCCCGCCCTCCGACTCCTGACTTGAGCCGACTTCCAAAGAAGCCCTCCCATTTCCGGCCCCAAGTCCTTCTGTCTCCACCGCTTCTTCCTTCCCGCAGGCCGACGCGCATATCACCCAAAGCCCCAATAGGATAAACAGACCAAAACACCTTTTCATCAAAATACATCCTCCTGTCCACCTTTGTCCTCTTGGCAGTCCGCCAGAATTTCGTCCGCAGTTGCGGCATCGAATCCCTCCAGCCCGGCATGATTCGTCAGCGCCTTGATGATCCTCCATCCGTTGCGGCTGTTGACGGCATTCTGGGCCAGAGGCCTGAAGCCGAAATCAAGATATATCCTGCAGGCCAGCCATGTGGTGGTCTGGGTGGGAATCTTCGCATGGACATAGCCCAGATTCCTCATAATGTTCAGCACATGGGAAATCAGAGGCTTTGACAATCCCCTTCCCTGATATTCCCTGCGGACGGCAACCCAGTGCAGCCAGCCGTCCCCGGAAATGTCCCTATGGGTTATATCATAATACGCGGTGGCCGTTGCAACCTTTTCCCCGGACTCGTTTTCCACAAACACCATTCTGTCCGAAAGTCCATCTTCGTTGCCGCCGTAATATTTCTCCCACACCTCCAGCCCCTGCCGGTAGCTCACAAGTTCCTTTGCCGATCTCTCCACCTCGATCCAGGCATCCCGGTCCCCCGGCCTGAAAAACACAAATCTGTACCCTTCCGGCAATGGTATATGCTGCACTCCCTCCAAGTCCCGCTCCAGCAGCAGCTCATAATATTTTATTCTGTTGTCGTGATTGTCAAACTGCAGATCCTTCATCCCTATCTCCTATCTCTTCCTATCCAAAAACCTGTCCAAATGCCCATACTCCCCGCGGCTCCCTGCCCCAAGCAGAGATTTCCTTCTCCCATTATGAAGAGAAGCCGAAGAAAAGCAGGCAAAACCCCTTCCTCCCTTTGTTCTGCCTCGGATCCGAAGTCAGCTTCCGGGGGACAAAGGCCGGATACCGGCGGGAGTCTGCCCCGCCCATATCCGGCCCAATCCTTTCCACACACTGCCGCAGCGGCCCAAAGGGGCAAGCCGGCGGAAGGCCTTCCTCAGTCCAGCCCCACCACACTGTCCACGGGCAGGGACATAACGATCCCCTGCGCCTTGCTCTGCATACCGCATTTCTTTCCGATTTCCTGCATAATGGCCAGCTTATCTTCCTTTCCGGCCAGAATGATCACTACCTCCCGTTCCTCCTGCACGCTGATCTTCCAGAACTTCATGGCCTCCTCGTTTCCCACGCGCCTGCTGTGGAAAACCGTGCCGCCGGAAGCTCCCTTAGGCCTTGCCGCATTCATAACGTCCTCGCTGAACCCCTGATTCACGATTGCCATGATCATACTATATTCATTATCCGTCATATCCGTCTCATTCCTCTCCGCCAGTCTCTCTTTTTCCTCCGGCTCCATCTTTTCCATCAGCTGCAGGATATGGCCGCTCCCTCCGGACATGGCCACGGTAAAGCTGATCCCCGTGTTAGGCATTCCCAGATGCAGCTTTTTCCTGAGTTTCTTCAGCATCTCGTCGGCAAACAGCTTCGGCATCATGGTCATCAATATGTTCTTGTCCACCCCGTCCAGCCCCAGCATGTCCATGACCTCGCTGGAAGCCGTGCCCTGAGCGTGGAAAATATATTGGGTAGGGACATTGCCCTCCTTGAACATTCCCACCGCCTTGTTCACCAGCTTGGGCGTGGCGATGAGAAAAAGCATCCTGAAAGCCGCCTTCTTATATTGATCAGCCATTTCCTACCCCTCCTCAAATTCATCGAATTCAATGATCTCATCCATGGCATCCAATGCGGGCTGCAGCTGTACAGCCTCTCCGTCTGCCGTCTTCAGCCTCAGCTGATACAAAATTCCCATGATCTGAATGGCGATCAGGGGGGTCAGCGCCACCAGCGCTACCACGCCGAAGGCGTCCGTCATCAGATTGCCGCCCACCGCATCACAGGCACCGATGCTCAAAGGCAATAGGAATGTAGTTGTCATGGGACCGCTGGCCACGCCGCCGGAGTCGAAGGCGATACCCACAAACATCTTGGGTACAAATCTGGACAGCAGAAGCGCCGCCAAATATCCGGGCACAACAATCCAATGAATGGGCAGCCCCGTCAGCACTCTCAGCATGGAAAGGCCCACACTGGCGGAAACGCCGATGGACATACAGCGGTTCATGGTTCTGGCAGAAACAGAGCCGTTTGTGACACTCTCCACCTGCCGGTTGAGCACCTGAATGGCAGGCTCCGCCTTCACGATATAGTAGCCGATAAGCATGCCGATGGGCACCAGCAGCCATTTCCAGCTCTCGGCAGCGATCTCGTTTCCCATGAGGGAGCCAACCGGCGCAAAGCCCACGTTCACGCCGCACAGAAACAGCACCAGTCCGATATATGTATACCCGAAACCCACCGTGACACGCTTTACCTGCCTATGAGGGTAACGGTGGGTGAACAGCTGGAAGAAGATGAAAACCGCCGCCACGGGAACCAGAGAGATCGCAACCTCTTTCACATAAGGAGGCATACTGAAGAGAAATTCCTTCACCACATCCCGGGTGGTAGCCACCTGCGCCACCTCGGACGATGCATAAGATGCTTCTGTGGGACTGAAGAAGAAGCCCAGAATCAACACCGCCAAAATAGGTCCTACACTGGAAAGGGCCACCAGACCGAAGCTGTCGCTGGAGGCATTCTTGTCGCCGCGGACGGAGGCAAGGCCCACGCCCATGGCCATGATAAAGGGTACTGTCATAGGCCCGGTGGTCACGCCGCCGGAGTCGAAGGCCACGGCCAGAAAATCCTTTGACACGAAAAAGGAAAGCCCTATGAGAGCTATGTAAAGCAGAATCAATATGGTGGAAAGATTGATCTGGAACAAAATTCTCAAGATAGCCACCGCAAGAAAGATGCCCACACCCACCGCCACCGTAAGGATCAGCGTAAGATTCGGTATGGCGGGAACCTGCTCCGCAAGCACCTGCAGATCCGGCTCCGAAATGGTGATGATAGCGCCCATGGAAAAACCGATCAAAAAAATCAGCGGAATATGTCTGGTCTTGGAAATCTGAACACCGATACCCTCTCCCAGAGGAGTCATGGACATCTCCGCCCCCAGCTGGAAAAAGCCCATTCCCACCACCAGCATAATGGCGCCCACAATGAACATAACCATGGTGCCGATATCCATGGGCACCAGCAATATGCTCAATAGGAGAACAATTCCCGTTATGGGCAGCACGGCGGAGAGGGATTCCAGAATCTTTTCTTTCAGTTTTTGATTCACCCGCATCACCTCTTTTTTATATAATTTTTTGCCCGTCTGCTTTTACGATCTGACAAAATTGCAGGATTCTCATTTATGATAACATATTTTGCCTTCTTTTTCCATGAAAGAAAGACGAAATATTTGATTTTTCCTGCATCCGGAGCCTGCGCGTTGCTCCGGGAGATGGTCAGCCGCCTTCTCTCAGGGCGTCTCCTTCCACAGTCCCATGACAAAGTACAGCAGCGCCGCCCATGTGAACATGGAATAGAAATTGCCTTGCCCGTCCCTGCCCTGCCGCAAAATATCCGCCGCCGTTTCCTTCGTGAGAAGCGCAAATCCGTCAAACTGTTCGGATCCCTCCGCCCCCTCCTGAGACAGCGCCTCCAGACCGGCGGGATGCAGCACCGCGCACACCAGAGCATTGGTCTCGTCCGTCAGTCCCGGAGAGGAAAAAAGCACCGGATTCACCACCCGGACGCTGTCTTTCTCCCCTACCTCAAGCCCGGTCTCCTCCCGGATCTCCCGCCGGGCGGTACTGAGAACAGGATCCGCCTCCTCCTTGTCCCTCTCGTCCATCAGCCCCGCCGGAACGCTGAGCATGAACCGTCCGGCAGGATAGCGAAACTCTCTGGACAGCAGGAGTCTGGGCTCTTCTCCCGGCATATCCAGAACCACGATGCAGCTCACCCCGTCCGGCAGCATGGCCCTGAACTCCTCGTCCGGCATCACAGCCACCAGCTCCTGTGGCCTGCGCCTTGTGGCATCATAATAATGCCTGCCGGGCGCATACTGAAGATCCGCCACCCGGACATAGGGCGACTCAAACACCATCTCCACAGTTTCCTTTTTGATCTCGATTTTCAAATCCTCATTCATCCCACTGCCCCCTTCCTTCTTTTCCGCGCCTTTGATGCACTGACCTTTCCGGGCCAAGCCTCAGCCTACCCCGGGATCAGATCAGGCCTATTTATACAAAACATCCACCCTGCGGGAGCCTGTGCCCCCATAGGATGGATGATGTTTTGCTGCATATACATCCTGCCCTCTACAATTTCCTCAGGAAGTTTCCATCCACGCTGACGCCCTCGGTGATCACAATGAACGCATTGGGATCGAACTTCCTCACCACCGCTTTCAGACGGCTCACCTCGTACTTGGACAAGGTGACATAGAGCAGATGTGACTGATCATAGGTAAAGGCTCCCAGCGTGGACCACTTGGTCACTCCTCTGTAGATTTCATCCAGAATGGCCTTCTCCAGCGCGCCGGTATCCGCCTTGGTGATGATCTTTGCCTCCACCGTGATATTCTGGGTGTGGACTCTGTCCATGGCCACGGAATACACTGACGCGTAGATAATCGAATACACCACGGTCTCCATATCAAACAAGGTGAAGCAGATCCCGTACAGCACAAGGTTCATCAGCAAGCTTACCTTTCCTACGCTGAAATCCTTCTTCCACCTTGCCAGCATCAGCCCTACCACATCCATGCCGCCGCTGGAGGAGCCCATCCGCAGGGCAATACCGATACCGCCGCCGGAAATGATGCCCCCCACCATACAGGAAGCCATGGCGTCCTTTACGATCTCCGTCACCGGAATCACGGACAAGAACAAGGTCATGGACGTAACCATGATCAGCGTCTTCGCAAAAAACTTCCTGCCCAATCTGGCAAAGGCCAGCAAAAAAATAGGAATGTTGATAATATAGTAAATCACGCCGGCGATGTCGAAGTTGTTGAAATTCAAATGCAGATATTCCGTCAGAAGCGTTCTGATCACCTGACTGATACCCATGACGCCACCCGAATACAGCCCGGTAGGAACAATGAATAAATTCATCCCCGCCGCGTACAGAAATGCCGCCACCACGCACATCATTATTTTTTTGCCTTCAACCACAATCATATCTTTTTTCATCTTAATTCAACCCCCCGCCGCACTGCGGCCTTGATCCTGCATCCTTTCCGCCCCTGCCAATAGGCATACGGCTCCGGTCAGTACCCCCCCGGGCCGTCCCCTCTGCCTATGGACGGCGGTCACACCGCCCTTTTTGCGGGCGCGCATAAGCATACATACCGCCTCAGGCCAGCGCGTCCTCCAGCTTCTGGCGCAGCTCTGCCGCAGACATGGAGCCCACATAATTGGCCGCCGGCTTACCGTTCTTGAAAATGACGAAGGCGGGGATACTGGACACCTGATAGTTTCTGGCCAGCTCCATATTATCGTCAATGTTGCATTTTCCGACCTTGATCCTGCCCTCGAACTCCGCAGCCATCTTGGCCACCACGGGCCCCATCATCCTGCAGGGATTGCACCAGTCGGCGTAAAAATCTACCAGCACGGGAGTGGACGCCTGCAGAACCTCCGCATCAAAATTGTTTGCCGTAAACTTGTATTCCATAATTCTACCTCTTTTCTGCGCCGCTTATCATTTTAGTTTTTGCTGAGGATTCCGCATGCGGCGCTGAATCGGATCCCTCATATCGACTGCCCCTTCTTACATTCTTGTGATCCTGCCGCCTCATGAGCGGTTCCCGGAAGGACGGATCACATATTTGCATATGGAATTTCCCATGGCGGAAAACTTTTCCTCGTATTCCGTCATCACATTCCCCTCCATCAGCCTATCGTCCCCATGCAGGTCATAGGTGATCTCTTCCGCCACCCAGCCCGCAGGCGCCAGCTCCTCCACGGCAAAATCAAAGAGCTCCCTATTGTCCGTCTTGAATTCCAGTCTGCCTCCCTCCTTCAGGATCCGCCTAAAGCGCTCCAGAAATTCTCTGGAGGGCAGCCTGCGTTTGGCGTGCCTGTCCTTGGGCCAGGGGTCGGAAAAGTTCAGATAGATCCGCTCCACCTCCTCCGGGCCGAACACTACAGGCAGCTCCTCCGCGTCCATCCGCAGAAACTTCAGGTTGGGAAGCTCCTCCTGTTCCATCTTCTGGACCGCTCTCAGCAGAACGCTGGAATATTTCTCGATACCGATGTAATTGACATCAGGATGCTCCTTAGCCATAGTATGTATGAACTTCCCCTTTCCCATACCGATCTCGATATGAATGGGGTTCGTATTTCCGAAAATGCTTTTCCAGTCTCCGGCACACCGGGATTGCAGCGTCTCCCGCACCACATAAGGACTTTCCGCAATCACTTCCCGACAGCCGGTGATATTGCGCAGTCGCACTTTTTCACCTCCTGCGGCCCCATCCCCACTGAGCCGGCTCCCCAAATCCGCCGCTTTCCGGCGCGCTTTTGCCTGGCCTGTGAACGGACCCAACAGACAATATCGTCTACAGTTAACTGTACTTTATCTTTGAATGCTTGTCAACATCAGAAAACATTCTTTGCAAACTTTCCAAAAGACTTTTATGATTCGTCATCCGCGATTGCCGATTCGCCAAAATAATTCCACATTCCCGCTTTGGTTTTCGGCCAAGATAGTGTATAATAAGATAAGCTTCCACAAAAACTGCTTTTTATCCGCCGGACGGCAGCATCCAAAATACACCTTCGGAAAGTCAGGGAATCCACATGCTTAAGACACATCGGTTCAAAAAACCTTTTTGCAGAATACATCTTCACAGCCGGGCCTGCCTTTTTTCCGCCCTCCTCTGTGCGGCAGGCCTCTTGGCCGCCTCCCCCCTACAAGCCCATGCTTCCTCCTTCGCTGACAGGGAACAGCGGCTGGAGCGGCAGCGGGCCATGGCGGTACAGTCCAACGAAGTGCCCAACTGGCCCGTAGGGCCGGTGGTCAATGCGGAGTCCGCCATACTCATGGATGCGGATACCGGCGTGATTCTGTACTCCAAAAACATCCACCAGAAGGAATATCCCGCCAGCACCACCAAGACTCTTACCGCCCTCATCGTGTCGGAGCAATGCCAGCTGGACGAGATCGTCACCTTTTCCCATGATGCCGTTTTCGACACTCCCCGGGACAGCAGCCATATCGCCATGGATGTAGGGCAGGAGCTGACGCTGGAGCAGAGCCTTCAGGCCATCCTGATCTGCTCCGCAAACGAGGTCTGTTACGCTCTGGCAGAGCACATCACCCATACCACGGACTGGTCCGTGTTTGCTGAGATCATGAACGAAAGAGCGGCGCAGCTGGGCTGTCTCAACTCCCATTTTGTAAATCCCAACGGGCTGCCGGACGAGAACCATTATACCACCGCCTATGATCTGGCCATGATCGGAAGGGCCTTCTTCGACAACGAAATGCTGTGCAAAATCACCACCACCAGACGAATGGAATTTCCCGTCACGGAAAAGCTGCCTCTGGGGAAGCTGGAGAACAATCAGATGATGATCATCCCCGGCGGAACCTATGCATACGAATATCTGGTAGGCTGCAAAACCGGCTTTACGGACGATGCCAGATACTGTCTGGTCTCCTGCGCGGAGAAGAACGGCCTCAAGCTTATCTGCGTGGTAATGAAGGACGAGCAGCCCTACCAGTACGAGGACACCATCGCCCTGTTTGACTATGGCTTCGCCAATTTTGAAAAGGTCAATGTGTCTCAGGCAGAGACCAAGTACAACATTGACGATATCGGATTGTTTTATGGCGGGAACGACGTCTTTGGCAACTCAAAGCCCCTGCTTTCCCTGAACAAGGACGACTGCATCATACTGCCCAAGACCATCCCTTTTGAAAGCGCCGAGTCCGTCATAACCTATGACACGGAGAACGAAAATCAGGCGGCGGTGATCTCCTACAGCTACCATGGAATGAATCTGGGCTCCGTAGGCATCGATTTTGCAGCGGTCAAAACAGATTCCTCCATCTTTGAAACGGAGGCCGAGGAAGCTCCCCAAAATTCATTTGTATTTGTGAACATCCGGCTGATCCTGATCATTCTGGGGATCGTGGCCGGGCTGTTTCTGGTAAGGCTCGCGCTGGGAGCATTTTTGAGATATTATGCCGTTCCCGGTTCCGCCATGGACAGGCGGCGCGCCAATTCCCGGCGCAGAAGAAGACGCAGAAGAAGGCGGCGCAGGTAAGCGCCGCCTATGTCCTTCTATCAAAAATGCTTCTTTTTTTTCTCTGTTTTATGACAGTTTGCCTTCATAACGCTTATGGAATTCTTTTGCCCGGTCCCGGCGCTTCTTCAGCGCCTCCGCATCCTTCTCGTCGATCAGCTTGGTGGTCTTCACCACATAGGTGCCCCCTTCGTCCGATTTGCGGACCCGGATCTTCCCCTTCAGATATCCATGCTTCTCACAATAGGCCAGACAATAGTAGTTCCGCCCGTTGGGCGTGAACCACCTGATCTTCTTGCGCAGGTTCCGGCGGCAGAGATAACATTTGCTGGATACCACCTCCCTATCCCCAAAGGCATCCTCCTTGGTGGGGAACTCTCTGGAAATATACTTGGCATACTTGTCGAACTGTACCTTTATCTCCGACTTTCTATCCGCGGGAGGATGAAACACGTCATAAGACTGGTTTTTCATCACCTCCGGCCTTTCCCTCTGGATTCTCTCCAGAATTCTGGCCGTATATGCCGCGTCGCTAAGGGCCCTATGGAAGGGTATATTCTTGGGTATCTCCAAAAAATCGATGGCATGCTCCAGAGACCTTCTGGAGCTTCCGTCCTCATAGGCAAGGCTGAACAGCTTCTGGACATCCAGATAGGGGAAGGGTCCCTGCGCCAGAGGCTGCATGTGATAAAATCTCATGTTTCTCTGGAGCTCCGTCAGATCGGAGCTGCCCCAGGTACAGAACAGATACGGCTCCTCCCCGCACCACGCCAAAAAGCCCTCCGCCGTCTGTACAAAGGGCTTTCCGTTCTTCAGCTCCTGCATGCGCAGGTGAATCAGTTTTCCGGTAATCTGATGCATCTCCTGATATACCTTCGGCTTGATCAGCTGACTGAACTCTCCTGCAATACCGCCGGACTGGTCCAGCTTTACCGCGCCGATCTCAATGATCTCGAAGGGTATGCTGACTGCTTCCTCCTCCAGACCCGTATTGCTCTGGTTCCATTCCAAATCAAATACAATATAATTCATAGATTATACCAATGCTCTATCCATGTATGTGCCAGACCCACCCATGAGGTGCATTCAGGCTGAGCGGCATTCCCGTCTTGATTCTGGGTCAGCCGATTTGCCAAGGCAAGGCCATGGCTTCCCTTGGGGTACATATGGAACTCCGCAGGCACTCCAGCCCTGCGCAGCGCCGTCACGAACAGAAGAGAATTCTCCGCCGGCACCGCCCCGTCCTCATAGGTATGCCAGATAAACGCCGGCGGCGTATCCTTGTCCACCTGATTCTCCAGAGACATCTTGGCGGAAAGCTCCTCCTGTCTTGCTCCCAGCAGGTTCTGGAAGGATCCCCTATGGGCAAACTCTCCCGAAGTGATCACCGGATAGCAGAGGATCATTCCGTCCGGGCGGATCAGCTTCTGCTCTTCCTTCCGGATCCCCAGCGCCCCGGCCAAAAACTCTTCCTTCCAGAACACTCCCATGGACGCCGCCAGATGGCCTCCTGCCGAGCAGCCCAAAACTATGATCTGCTCCGGATTCACATACCAGTCCTCCCCGTTTCTGCGGATCAGCGCCAAACTGTATGCAAGCTCTGTAAGCGCCGTGGGATACACCGCAGGCGCGCAGGAATACCGCAGCACCGCCGCATGGTATCCCATGGCCAGAAACTGCGCGGCCAGAGGATCCGCCTCCCTTTCGGATGTATAGGCATAGGCGCCTCCCGGGCAGACCAGCACCAGCGGCCTTGTCTCCACGGCAATCTCCTGATAATGTTCATGAAGGTAGACCGTCAGCTCCGCATAAGGCATAGAGCCCTCCATCCGAATCGGATATACTTCTTTTCTCATACTCCCCAACCTCCTTCTTTCCACCGGGAGCCGCCGTTCTCAAGTTGCTACGCCTTCCTTGGCAACTCCGGAATCTTTAATAAGCCCTGCCCCAATATACCATCTTCTTGGCAGGCCTTCCGCAGCAGACGCAGGTGTCGGCTATGTGTTCCTGCCGGAAAGGCATACAGCGGCTGGTGACGGCAAGCTTCTCTTTGATCTGCTCCTCGCAGGCCTGATCGCCGCACCACATGGCTTTCACAAAACCCGTCTTTTCGTTGAAAATTCGCTCGAATTCCGTCATATCTACGGCCTTGTAGGTATTGTTGTCCCGGTGAGCCCTCGCCCGCTCCAGCATCTGTCGCTGAATGGTTTCCATAAGCTCCCCAGCCTTGGCCTCCAGCTCCTCCAGCGCCACTTCCAGCTTCTCTCTGGTGTCCCGGCGGCAGATCACGCATTTCCCGGCCTCTATGTCCTTGGGACCGATTTCCACCCTGATAGGATAGCCTCTCATCTCGGCCTCGGCAAACTTCCAGCCCGGCGACTTCTCGGAATCGTCCACCTTCACCCGGAAATTCTTTCTCAGCACGTCCCGAAGCTCATAGGCCTTCTCCAGAACCCCTTCCTTCTTCTGCTGGATGGGCACGATGCAAATCTGCACCGGAGCCACTCTGGGAGGCAGCACCAGTCCCTCGTTGTCCCCATGTACCATGATGATTGCGCCGATAAGGCGGGTGGTCATGCCCCAGGAGGTCTGGTGAACATATTTCAGCGTATTATCCTTATCCGCAAACTGCACCCCGAAGGCCTTGGCAAAGCCGTCCCCGAAGTTATGGGAAGTCCCTGCCTGCAGGGCCTTTCCGTCATGCATCAGAGCCTCAATGGCATAAGTCGCCACGGCTCCTGCAAATTTTTCTTTCTCTGTCTTCTGTCCCCGAATCACGGGAATGGCCAGAGTCTCCTCGCAAAAATCAGCGTACAGATTCAGCATCTGTATGGTCCTCTCCTGCGCCTCCTCCTGAGTGGCATGGGCGGTATGCCCCTCCTGCCATAGAAATTCTCTGGACCGGAGGAAGGGTCTGGTCTCCTTCTCCCAGCGCACCACGGAACACCACTGATTATAGACTCTGGGCAGATCCCGATAGGAGTGAATGTCATTTTTATAAAAGTCGCAGAACAGCGTCTCTGAGGTAGGTCTCACGCAGAGCCTTTCCTGCAAGGGCTGCAGCCCTCCGTGGGTAACCCATGCCACCTCCGGCGCAAAGCCTTCCACATGGTCCTTCTCTTTCTGCAGCAGGGATTCCGGGATAAACATAGGTAGATATACATTCTCCACCCCTGTCTCCTTGAACCTTGCATCCAGCTGCTTCTGGATCAGCTCCCAGATCGCATAGCCTGCAGGCTTGATCACCATACATCCCTTGACGGAGGTATAATCTATCAGCTCCGCCTTCTTCACCACGTCCGTGTACCATTGGGCGAAGTCTACGGACATGTCCGTAATCTCCTCCACCATCTTCTTGTCTGCCATATTGCTTTCCTCCTATTCCGGCTCCGCGTCTGCCGTGCCAAAAACCCTTCCGGGCCCATGCCCCGCCGACGCCGTTTTCAAGCTCCGCGTCCGTTAGATCCGCACCCTTCTGTTAAAAGAGCTTCTGCCCTCCTATACCAGAAAACGCCGGACTTCCATCCCAAAGGGACCGGAAATCCGGCGGTGCCACCCTAATTGACGCAATGCATCCATCTTACATGCCTCTAACGCCGGCCTGCGCCATGCTTACGCCCAAGCTCCGACGCTTCTCCATCCTGCACCCCATCGCCGCTGCAGTGGATCCGCCCGCCATGCTCAAGCCTCGCATAGGACTCCAAGGCAGGTTCCGGCCCCTTCGCACAAGGGCCTTCCAGCCGCAGCGCCCCTAGTTTCTCCGGCACTGCCACGCCCTCTCTCTGGAATGCTTTCCAGAGCCGTACTATTCCTCTTCAAAGTCTTCCTGACATCTGTATGTATGAAATTATAGTGCAGACATACAAGCTTTGTCAAGGATAATCTGGCTGTTTCAAGAACTCCATTTGAAGACCACTTTGAAGGACAGGCCGGCACCTAAAGTCCTTCCGCCTCCGGCAGAGGATGCTTCTCCTTGTCATGGACGCTGATTTCCCTTCCCAGCTGAACCTCTATCAGCTGCAGCTCCCCGTCAGCGATCACCGTATGGGGGCTTTCTGCCTCCATTACAACCAGATCTCCGGGGCGGATCCTGCGGACTATTCCGTCCACCACCGCCCGGCCTTCCCCGGCTATGACCGTCCACGTCTCCCTGCGGTTTCTGTGGCTGTGGTAATTCATCCTATGGCCGGGATTCAGCGTCACCTTGATGGTAAGGCTCTCCTCCCCCACATCCAGCACCCGGAAACTCCCCCAGGACTTCTCCGCAAACATAATCTGCTGGCTGATCCGGTCCACATAAGGCTTTATATAGCTGGACTGATGCTTGTCCGATACCAAAATTCCCTGCGGACTTGCCGAAATCACCGTATCCTTCATGCCCATGACAAGGATCGGGACATCAAGCTCATTGACTACGTGAACATTGTCACACTCGTCCCCCAGAATCACATCTCCGATACTGCTCTCTTCCATGGCCTCTGTAAGTGTGTTCCATGTGCCCAGATCCTTCCACTGTCCATGAAAGCGCATGACCTGAATCCGGCTTTCTTTTTCTACTACAGCATAGTCAAGGCTGATTTTAGGCATCTCCTCATACTTTTCCAGCAGATCGCCGTAATCCCTAAAATCCAGCAGCTCATGGGCCTTTTCCAGCATATAGCCCAGCCTGAAGGCAAACACGCCCCCATTCCAGAGGGCTCCCGCCGAAATATATTCTTTTGCCTGAATCTTGTCTGGCTTCTCCTTAAAGGAGGCCACACCGCTGATCTGTTCCCCGTCCTCCGGAATGATATAGCCATATTTTTCGGAAGGATAGGTAGGCTCTATCCCCATCAGCACAAGATTTGCCTCTCCCTTTCCGGCCAGAGCGGCCAGCTTCTTCAAGGCCTCAAAATATGACTCCTCCACATAGGGATCGATGGGACAGACCACTACCGGCTCCTCCATATCCACCCCCTGCACATCCGCAAGATATGCCGCTGCCAGCGCAATTGCCGGAAAGGTATCCCTGCGGCAGGGTTCCACGGAAAGATTCATCCCCTCTCCCAGCTGGTTGTGGATCACGGATACCTGAGCCCTGCTGGTAGCGATGGTGACTGCCGTGTCCTTATCGGCGGCCTTCACCTGACGGTAGACCCGCTGCATCATGGACTCATAGCCGCCCTCCTCGGTTCTGAAGAGTTTTATAAATTGTTTTGAACGAATATCATTGGACAAGGGCCAAAGCCGCTTTCCCGATCCTCCCGACAGTAATACCAGATTCATGGCAGTCTCCCCGCCTGCTTCGGCAGGCTTGTGTTTATCTTTTCGGTTTCCTCAGGGCCCGGCCGGCAAAAGCAGCGCCCAGAACAATTCCGGCCCCTTCCGCCGCCTCGCTTACCGTTCCGCCCGCATGGGGTTGTGCAGAAAGTCCTCATAGGCAAGGCGGATCCCATCCTCCAGCTCTGTCTTGTAGGTCCACCCCAGAGCCTTGGCCTTGGACACGTCCAAAAGCTTTCTGGGCGTGCCGTTAGGCTTTGTGGTATCCCACAGAATCTCTCCCTCATAGCCCACTACCTTGGCCACCAGCTCCGTCAGCTCCCTGATGCTCAGCTCCTTTCCGGTTCCCCCGTTCACGGTCTCATTCCCCGAATAGTGATTCATCAGGAACACGCAAAGGTTGGCCAGATCGTCCACGTACAAGAATTCCCGCAGAGGAGATCCGTCCCCCCAGCAGGTCACGGCAGGCGCGCCGCTTTCCTTTGCCTCATGGAACCGGCGGATCAGAGCCGGCAGCACATGAGAATGGGTAGGATGATAATTGTCGTTGGGCCCATATAAGTTTGTAGGCATGACGCTGATATAATTCGTTCCGTATTGCTTGTTCAGATATTCGCAGTATTTGAGGCCGCTGATCTTGGCCAGAGCGTAGGCCTCGTTGGTCTTTTCCAGCTCGCTGGTCAGCAGACAGCTCTCCTTCATGGGCTGAGGGGCCAGACGGGGATAGATGCAGGAGGAACCGAGGAACTCCAGCTTTTTGCACCCGTTGCGCCATGCCTCATGGATCACATTCATCTCCAAAATCATGTTCTCGTACATGAAATCCGCCAGTCCGTCCTGATTGGCTACGATCCCTCCCACCTTGGCCGCGGCAAGAAACACATATTCCGGTTTTTCCTCTGCAAAAAAGGCTTCCACCTGATCCTGTCTGGTCAGGTTCAGTTCCCCGTGGGTGCGTGTGACGATATTGGTATATCCCTGACGACGCAGCTCCCTGACAATGGCGGAGCCCACCATACCCCTATGGCCCGCAACATAGATTTTTGCATCCTTCTCCATCCTATAACCCTCTTTCTATACTTTCAGCTTTCTCTCTGCTCCGCCAGCCTCATAAGTCTCTCCCGCCTTGCCAGTTCTCTGTCATGCTCCGCCATGATCCGCACCAGCTCCTCATAGCTGGTCTTTTGGGGGTTCCACCCCAGAACCGTCTTTGCCTTTGTAGGATCCCCCCATAGGTTGTCCACATCGGTGGGGCGGAACCATGCAGGGTTCACACACACAACCATCCTGCCGGTGGCGGCGTCATATCCCTTTTCCTCCAGCCCTATTCCCTCCCACCGGATTGTAATGCCGTTGGCGGCAAAGGCTTTCTCCGTAAAGTCCCTGACCGTATGCTGGACGCCGGTGGCGATGACAAAATCCTCCGGCTCCTCCTGCTGCAGAATCAGCCACATGCACTCCACATAATCCTTGGCATAGCCCCAGTCCCGCAGAGAATCCATATTGCCCAGCTCCAGATGATCCTGAATCCCCTCTGCGATACGCCCTGCCGCCAGAGTGATCTTGCGGGTGACAAAGTTCTCCCCCCGGCGCTCCGATTCATGATTAAACAAAATGCCGTTGGCGGCAAACATCCCGTAGGCCTCCCTATACTCTTTGGTGATCCAGAAGCCGTACTGCTTTGCCACGGCATAGGGGCTGTATGGATGAAACGGAGTGTTCTCATTCTGAGGGCACTCCTCCACTTTGCCGTAGAGCTCCGAGGTGGACGCCTGATAAATTCGGGTCTTTTCCGTCAGCTTCAAAATACGCACCGCCTCCAAAATGCGCAGCACGCCCATGGCATCCACCTCGCCGGAATATTCAGGCACGTCAAAGGACACCTGCACATGGCTCTGGGCTGCCAGATTGTAGATCTCGTCCGGCTGCACTATATTTACGACGCGAAGGATGGAGGATGAATCCGACAGATCGCCGTCGTGGAGAGCAATCCTCCCCTTCAAATGATCGATGCGGACGGTATTTGAAAACGAGGATCTGCGGATCAGACCATGAACCTGATATCCCTTCTCCAGTAAGAATTCCGCCAGATAGGAGCCGTCCTGCCCCGTGATGCCGGTAATCAGCGCAACCTTGCCCATAATACTCTCCTCTAGTCTCTGTACAGCTTCTTTGAAAGAATCAGCTCTACAACTCCATCGTTAATGTTGACCTGAGCCTTATCTATCATCAGGCCCACCAGCAAAAGCTGGCTGGACTCTCCGGGATCCCCGGAACCGGCCAGCTCCCAATAGATGTCCTCTACGCCGTCATCCTTCTGTTCCTTCAGATATTTCTCCACGTCCTCCAGCCGTTCCTGATATTCCGGACGGTAATTGGCCCGAAAAAAGATGGTGGCCTGTCCGTCCCCTATCTTGATTTCGGAACTGACATCGTCTGCGCCGATGGCCAAAAAATACACTGTCAGTTCTTCCACGATCTTGGATATCTTTCTCTCCTCATGAAGCATTTTCTCTGTTTCTCCTATTCCAGTACCGTCTCTTCGCGACTGTTTCCAGTACCGTCTCTTCTCTCAAACGCCCTTCGCCGGGAAGGATTTCTGGCCCCTTACACATGCGTCCATAAAACCTTTCGCCCCTCACTTTTTCTTTCTGCTTCGGGCGTCTCGCATGAAGCTTTCCAGCGCCGGCACCATGATGATTGCGACCCAGCCTGCGCTGAAGCCGTTGTTGTATAGGTTCAGCCCGCCGTACATCTGGGCGGTACACATGACTATGGCGGCATGAAGCATACCCGCCAGCATCCCCGGTATGGGCCCGAACTGGCCCGCAAGGGGCGAAAGTCCCACCGCAAAAATACCCGCCAGCTGCATGCCGGGCGTCGTAGGCTCGAACCGGGTCAGCAAGGTGGACAAGAATACTCCCGCCAGCACCGGAACATAATTCCTCACATGAGCGCCGAAAGCGGCAAAGCCGAAGGCACTGAGAATTGCCCCCACCACCGGCCCGGAAAAGTCCCCGCCCACCAGACAAATGTAGGCGGTACAGACAATGCCCATCAGCGCCATATTCATCAGGGTGCTGCCCGCGCCTTCCATCAGGACGAAGTCCGTCACGGCACGGCCAGGATGCTGCCATATCTTCAGGACATTCTTCACATCCCCCCGCTCCAGATATAGCCCGTATAGGAAAATCAGCAGAAAAAAGGCATACAGCCCTATGACGATCCAAAGAGGGCTTGCCGCTTTCCAGATCATCACGGACTCGCTCTCTATGCCGAAAGCCTTCAGAATGCAGACCAAGACAAAGGCCAGAATGCCTCCCGAAAATCCCACATTAAACAGATTGTAGCCCATATGCATGGAGGCAGTGTGCATGGACAAAGACGGCAGTACAAAGCCGATCAATATGCCCATTCCCACCGCTATCAGAAGATTCACGCCCCAGTGAAACGGCAGCATGAACACCATCTCCGTCACCAAGGGCGACAGACAAGTTCCGAAAAGCGCCGTGTAGATATATCTTCCCAGCCGGGCCTTGTGCAGCTTCGCGTAAAGATAGGATCCCAATAAAATCGGAAGAATATTCACCGGGTTCTTTCCCCAGAGCGCATATCCTATGTTGATAAAGAACGCCGCCATGGTGAGTCCCGTGAAGTTCATCTTCTCCCTGCAGAGCAGCCAATACTCAAGAAACATCACCAGAAGGGCGTTCACAAAGGCCGCGCCGTACCCTACCAGCTCGAAATAATCCGTGATCAGCGTATCTCTTGATATCACGATCACCCACAAGCCCTCGGCGGCTTCCCGAAGGCTCCTGCCCTCCTTGGCCATCCCCACCACGCCGGCAAAGAACAGCAGCGCCATGGAAAAGACACACACCATCTTCAGCTCTCGGCCTTCCAGCCTCTCTCTGATCGTCTTTCCTGCCATCCACACCTCCTATGAAAAGTCCGCATCATGGCTCTTCAAGCACGTCAAAGGCTGCGCCGCAGGCCCAGGGGCTTCCCACGTCGCAGCGCCCATGGTGATAACGGCGGTCCACAATCTGTCCCGCCCCCGCTACCACCTCTATTTTGATCCTGCTTTCCCCTGCATCGATGCAGCCGTCCAGCATGGCCACCAAGGCGTCCACATCCCGGCTGTCCATGTCAGAGGAAAGCTTATTGCCATTTTGTCCCATATATCTCTCCACCCGGAATCGCAGCTGCGAAACCGGTTCTGGCTACTTTTTGCAGCGTATCAGAAATCGTTATTGCCGCCATCGAATCCCGGCTTTTTCTTCAACACCACCACAGCCATCACTGCCACGATGACAAAGAGAGCCATGGCTCCTATCGCTATTACAAACACCCAGTCAATCCCGCCGCTTTCTCCGGCTTCATGCCCGTCCCCCGGCTCACCCACCACAGGCACCATGGATTCCGAACTGTCTGACTCCTGAGAGGCCCCAGAAGGTTCGGGCGTCTGTGTCGGTTCAGGGGAAGGAGAAGGACTGGCTGTTGTCCCCGGCTGAGAAGGTCTCACCGGCCACGGCGTCTGCACTGCCTGCGGCGCTCTGGTGGGCTGAGGCGTGGGAGACGCTGTCGGCTGAGGCGTTGGCGTTGCCGCAGGCTGCTGAGGAGAATTGTTATCCGGCTCCTGAGGCGGGGGCGCGGGAGCCTGAGTAGGCGGCGCCGTGGGAGTCTGAGTAGGCGGAGCCGTGGTCGGCGGAGCTGTAGGCGGGGGCGTAGGCTGCGTGCCCGAGGAGTTGATCTGTACCGTCTCCTGAGGCTCCAGCTCCCCCATCCACTTCAGCGCGTCGCCGTCCACATACATAAGGGATCCGGCAGCCACGCTGACCGTAGCCGCCGCCGCGCCGCCGTTCCCATTCAGAACCTGCACGCTGCCTATGTTCAGGGACTGGGCGCCGTCTTTCATCAGCGCCTCCGTCCCCGCTATATAGACACTCAGCTTCCCGCTCTCCTTGTCGTAGCGGAACTCCCTGATCTTCCCGTTGCTCTCGTTGAAGCGAAACTCCACCTTGTCCGAGGCGGCGGCCTTCACGTACAGGCTGAAGCTCATGGAGGAGATATCCTCCTCCGAAGCATAGCTGGACACAAGGGTAATCTGTCCGCTCCCGTCCACCTTAAGCCCCTCTCCGTTCTCCGCGGAGACCTCCATGGGCAAAAACAGCACAAGAACAACTATCATCGTCAAAATCTTCGTACAATATTTTTTCATTTTTATCCTTTAAGGCTGCACGCCTGCATTGCTGTCAAGAGATATATCCGGAAGGGTTTCCGGAACCTTCTCGAACAGCGAATCGCTCACCAGTCTCTGCCCCTCGTTGGTCAGGGCGTTGTTCACTCGGTACAGCTCAGCCCGCACCTTGGTTATTCCGCTCAGATCAATATTCTGGTCCGGCTCGATCCAGTAGATCCAGATACCGCTCTCCACGTTCTGGAGATCGCCCTCCGGAATATCCGCCAGAATGATCTGTGATGCCTTAAGCTCTCCTGCATCGTTCAGGCCGCCTACGATATTTCCGTTCTGGTCATAGACTATCACAACGTTATAAGCAGGATTGCCCTTGTAGCTGCCGGTAAAGAGTATGGAGCCTGCAGGAATCACCTGTCCTTCTTCCTCGCCGTACTTGTAGTCAGCTGTCAGCCTGCCGATCACCGGCGTGCTTTCCTGAGTCCTCTCAAAGTCTACATTATCTCCGGTGGGCCCCAGTACATCCAGCTCGCCTATGGATATCTGGCTGCCGGTCTGGTTCTTCAAAATCAGTCTTACCGCTGTGGCGGCATAAGTGCTGACATATTTCCCATCATCGTTTCGGAAGTATACGGCGCTTACCTTGCCCTCCGCAGCCCTCACAAAATCTGGCGTTATCCAATTTCCGCCGGTCTGCACCTGAATCTCGTACTCGCCCGGGGCTGTTCCCTCCGCCGCGGTGTACTTGAAGCCCGCCACCGTCAGCGTCCTATTGAACTCCAGAACGATCTGAGCGTTCTCTCCCGCCGTGGCCGTGTACAGAGTATTCACGTCCCCGTCGATGGTCTTAAGGGCAGGGTCTTCCTTCTCCGGCTCGCAGGGCGAATTTTCGTCCCCCATTCCCTCGGTCCCTTCCACGGCTGTAAGGTTCTCCGCGCTGACGCTCCAAGAGGATTTGTCCAGACACCCGTCGTTCTCTACCTTCAGAGGCTCCAGCACCTTGGCCGCAGAGCGGTTCAGCCATTTGTCAATCACCGTCACTTCGTACCACAGAGCCCTATTGTTCATGTACACAGTATCCGTAAAGGCGTTCTGGTCGGCTGTGACGAAACCCACCGCCTCTTTTGTCACGTCCCCGCCGGAAATCGTGCAGCGCGTGATCTCATACCCCAGCACGGAATCCCCGGGAATATTCTTAGAGCCCAGCGTGATATTGATCTGGTTCCCGGCCACGGCATCGATGGCGGCGCTTACGCCGTCCCCCACAGCCTCTACCGTTCCGCCTTCGCCCAGCGCGCTGGAACCGTTGGCCAGACTGTATACTCTGGCATTATCGCTGGCATAATAGATGGCTCTGGTCTCCTGAGGGAACTGCGCCGCATAGCTGCGCGTCTCCTGATTCGGGGTCATTCCCCAGCGCTCAAAAAACTCCAGAATGTTCTTCTGGGCCGCAGCACAGCACAGCCGCATCAGATCCTGATCCCTGTCCCCTGCCTTCGCAAGAGCAATCCCGCCGGGGGCAGGCGCCTTGCTCGCATCTCTGGAATAGCTGTCCACTCTGGCAAAGAACAGATTTGCAAGCTGATCCTGATGGCTTTCATAGGTCTTGTAATTATATCCCTTGTCATAGGCAAGGTGGAGCTGCCAGTACATGCCCAGCTGGGTGAACACATTGGGCGCCGGTCCCTTGGCTCCGGAAGTCACCTTCTCATAGACATTCTTGTACTGGAATCTCACAGTACTATCATCATCATGGGCCTGAGCCAATACGGCAAAGTAATTGTTGGTGACTTCAGCCACCGCATAAGTTCCCTGATTGATGCAGTGTCCGATCTCATGGGCGATGCCCCAGCCAAAGTAACGGCCGCTCACATATCTGCCCTCACTATCCGAGCTCACGGGAATTCCTCCCATCATACCTGCCGTCTCCGGCCATTCGATGCCGATATGGTTCCCCGACGCATACATGAAGGCCTTGGCGAACATCCTCTGATAACGGATGTTCAGATGCCCCTTAGGGTACTGATCCAGCGCCTGAGCCGCGTTCTCGTTGAGACCCTTGTGCTGATAGAACAGATCCATCATCCCTTCCACGGCGTCCATGGAGCTTAAGATTCTGGCTGCCTTCTCGTCCGCGCTGCCGCTTCCGGCGCCTTCCCAGATCTGCTTCAGCGGAAGGGAAAGCATCATGGTATCCAGCAGGATATCCCCTGCTCCCAGTATACAGTTCCTTTCGTCATAGGCCATGGCGATGTTGCTGTTCCCGGAATTCTGATGAACCTCCTGATGCTTCTGGTCCATCTGCGCCACATAGGTCTCCAGCTCCCTCACGAATGCCTCTGTCCTCTCCAGCCTCTCCGCCTGATCCGTCACATGATACAGATCCAGTCTGGGCACCTGCACTCCGCCGCTGACCCGAACCGCGTATCTGTCATTCAAATTGCCGCCGGTATACTGTACGTACAAAGCGCCGCCGGACTCAAAGCCCGCTGTGGTCCAAATCTTAGGTATGCTCACCTTGTTGGGGCCGATTTTCAGCCCGGCCACCGCGGTGAACATGTTGGAGGCCTCCGAATGGTACTGGGTAGCCACCAGCTGCATCTGCGCATCCTCACCCGTCTTCTTGGTGGCATGCCCCACATACACGATGATCTCTTCTTCCGCTGCCGCGGTGACGCCAAGAGGCTGCCATGCGTTCAGGCCTCCGAAGCCTCTGCCCACGTCATTGGTGGTGATGCCGCAGTGAATCTCCACGGGATCCTTCAGCTTCTGATCCTTGAGTATTGCCTCCGCCGTCTGCAGCTCCAGCTCCAGCAGCTCCCTGTCGGGATGATACTCCCCGCTGACCTCATCCTTCGTATTGATCTTGGTCCGCAGCGCGTCTATGGTCCCCTGAGTCACCTCCGGCCTCAGCACAGTATGAAGGTCGTCCGTATAGAGTCCCATGATCTCATCCATCAGTTCGTCATAATAATAGAAATAAACTTCCGTAACCGTCACGTTCCCCGATGCCAGGGCTCTGGCAAGGCCAAACTGCAGCTTGTTTGTGGTTACGGCTGCGGGCAGCTTGATCACATAGTATTTTCTGCCCTCCGCATCCGTCTTCTTCTGCAGGGGGACATTCTTCAGATCGACCCTTTGGCCGCCCTCATCCCAATATGCCGCCTTTACATAGCCGTAATCGGGTTCTCCGGGAATCAGGGGCTGTGTATAGAAGGCGATGGTATCCATCTTGTAGGCCTGATCAAATTCATACAAAAGTCCGTTTTTGGCGTTGAGCCCGGCGCCCACAGGGTTGTATCCGCCGTCGTCCCAGCTGCCCTTCAGATAGTAGGATGCCGGGTCATGGTCCACGGTTCCCCACGCGCTGCCCGCTTCCGTGTCAAGAGGGCTGTCCTTCATGCTGCCGAACATGGACGCATTGACGATATGGGCGCTCTTCTCCCCCTTTTCCCCCACGTTGATCAGGTTATACTTGGGCATCACCGGAGGATTGGAATCCTTGGTCCGGGCTGCCGCAGGCAGGGAAGGCCCGCTTTCCCCGAAGTCGTTCACTCCCGTCACATAGACCGTGTACTCCGTGAGATCCTTTAAATTCTCCGTAAGGGTATAGCTGTTGGCGCTGATATTTTCAATCTTCGTATATTCTCCGCTGCTGCTTTCCTTCCAGTACAAGTTATAGGTAAGCGTATCGTCCATCTTCTTCCACGATACAATCACGCTTCTATATTCACCTATTGCGGATACATTGTCCGGCTTATCCGGCCTGCCGTTGGGCACAGGGGTGGCCGTCACCACGTCCCCATAGCCGCTTCTCCAGGTACCGTTGACAGACTGCACCCTAAGCTGGTACTCCTGATAGTTCTCCAGCTTTTTGCCTCCGAAGGAGGTAATATCTACGGAATTCTTGGCCGTAAGCACCGTCTCCTGCTTATCTCCCAGACATATCAGCACCTCATATCCGGTCACATTGACACAAGTATCCCAACTCAGGCTGATTCTGTTGCTCCCCACGGAGGGTGTCAGGTTCATGGGAATATCCATCTCCGGCTCCGGAATTCTCTCTTCCATGCCGTTTACAAACTCCACCTTGGATATCTCCGCCAGATTGTTGTTCTTCATGCCCATGATGGTCAGGGTCACCTTTTTCACCGCCACCTGAGAGCCTAGATGGAGCCTGATGCTCCCGTCCCTGTCCTGCTCCGCCCTGAACGAGGCGGAATCCTTCAGGAGAAAATCCACTCCCTCCATAAACGGAAGGGTCTCGGTCTTATCGACTCCGCCCTCCGAATATACCACCGTAATCGTAGCCTTCGTGATGGAATTGTCACCCCCGGTTCCGATGATGATTCCGTCCACGGGAGCGGTCCCTGCCTGCCCCTGAATGTCGAATTCCATCTCCACAGGAGAGCTGTCGCTGATGGCTCCGCCTCCGGCAGGCTTCAAGGTCACGCTGCCCTGATTCCGCAGCAGCGCCTCCGGATCTCCCTCCATCACGGTATTCTTTCCCTGACTGGCCGTTATGGCTGCCGCCGGGACAAACCGGTCCACTGCCGCCGCAATGTCCTTGCCATGTTCATAGCCCTTGGCAAGATATTCCAGATCCACCAGATCCACCACGCCGTCCCCGTTGAGATCGGTCAGTCCGGCAGGGGCTCCTGCTTCGATAGCATTCACCAGCTCCGTCTTGTCCGCGGCATCCGTTTTGCCGTCTCCGTTCACGTCTCCTATGATCAGGACTCCCGGATGGGCCGCCCCTGCCTCATAGTTCATCCCCCCCAGAAATCCCGTGGTCAGATTCACGGCATATGCCGTCCCGTTCTTCACCGAGACCTTCTGGACATACTGGGCAAACCGCTCCCCGGAGACCGTCACGGTATAATCGCCCTCCGCCAATCTCTCGAAGCTCACCCTGCCCGCCTTGGCATTGTCCCTGCCAAGGGAGAGCTTCTGCGAAGACACCAGCTCATTTTGGGCATTCGTCAGCTTTACGGTAAACTCCGTATCCTGCCCCAGAATCAACGCGCCGCCAATAGACACGTCCACCTGCCCCATGTCCTGCGTCTGCCCTCCGTTGGTCAGCAAATTGCCTGCCTCCGCACCATACACTACGAAGCTTGCGCACAGCACCAAAACAGCGGTCAATACAATCGCTATTTTTTTCCTCATCCTTCTGTCCTCCTAATGCCGCCTGCATGACGGAAAACTTATCATAAATCGTGAATGTAGGTATCATTATACAATACAATTAAAGTCAGCGCAACAGCCTGAAAGCATCTCCCCAAACATTCCGCATATCACTGCGGAAATCCCCAGAAGCCCCGGCCCCCTTGTCAGGATCTCTTTGACGCCACGGAAAAGGTGATGGCCGCTTCGTTTTTCTTCATGAACAGCAGGCCGAAAGATCCCGGGCCGCAGTTGCTGGCAATGGCAGAGGAAGCCTTCTGGAGATAGACCCTCTCAAAGGGACAGTACTGCCGCACCAGCTCCTGAATGTATGCCAGGCTCTTTTCATCCATCCCCGCATAGGTGATGAACAGAATCCTCCGGTCCACGCTCCTTGAATTCAAAAGCACCTTCTTCACATAGCTCTTTATCACATGATTAAAGCTTCCCATCTCCATGCTGCCCACCGCCATCCGGCTCTTCCGCAGCACAATAACCGGATGCAGCAGCAGCGCGTCGCACAAGATCTGAATCTTTCTGGAGATCTGTCCTGCCCTGCACATCATATGGGTACTGTCGATAATGAAGGCGGAGGAAATATAACGCCTCAGCTTTTTCACCGTCTGCACGATCTCCTCCTTGGAGGCATGGTTTTCCGCCATATGGGCTGCATACAGCACCGCCAGACCCATGCTGCTGGAAAGATGCCCCGAATCGATCACCGTGACGTTCTCGAAGGATTTCGCCGCCTCCACCGCATTACGATAGCCGTCGCTCACATGCTTGGCCATGGTGATATGTATGATATTCTGCGCCTCATTGAGCTTCTGTGCAAAGAATCTTTCATAGTCCTCCACGTCAGGGGGCTGGGAAATGCAGCTCTGTCCTTCTGCCATATGAGCCAGCAGCTCATCCGCCATCAGCTCCGAATCGTCCAGAAAACGCCCCTGCTCCGTGCGCACATAGTAGGGACAGATCCGGATGCCGAACTCCTTCTTCAAGGATTCCGGCAGATCGCACACACTGTCGGAAGTGATCATCAGCGATATCCGCTTCGTCTGCTCAAAGATCAGAACCTCTTTTCCGATCTCCGACTGGCTGGCCTCCTCACTGAGCTTCACCAGATCCTTGGGCAGAATGCTCAGGACGGCCGCCTCCAGCAGCGCTCCGCTGATGGGCTTTGCCAGATACCCGCTGAAACCTTCCTTACGGTAGATCAGCTGATTGTCGCTGCCTGCATTGGCCGTGAGGGCGATCACCGGCGTATTCTGGCACAGTCCCCCGGGCTGGGCATGCAGCGCATGAAGGCATTCTATCCCGTCCATCTCCGGCATCAGATGATCCATCAAAATACAGTCATAATGCTGGTACTGGGTCAGTTTCAGGCATTCCGCCCCATTGCTGGCCGTGTCGATGCGGATCTTCGTTTCCGAAAGCAGCTTGCACACCACCATGAGATTCATCTCGTTATCGTCCACCACCAGAAGATGGGCGTCAGGGGCCTCGAAGCTGTGCCTATACTGCTCCCCGTCACGAACCTTCATCCGTGAGGACAGCGTAAACGTACCCAGTTCCTTCTCGCTCATAATGTCCTGCTCCAGCATCACAAGGAACGTGGAGCCGTTCATATACACGCTGTTCACGCTGATTTCGCCCCCCATAAGCTCTACCAGCTGGCGGACGATGCTGAGTCCAAGCCCCGTCCCCTCGATATGGCGATTTTTCTTTTCGTCCACCCGCTTAAAGGCGTCGAAGATATAAGGAATGTTTTCCTTTTTTACCCCCTGCCCGGTGTCCTCCACGGAATACCAGACGCGCACCTTGTTCAGCGCCACCCGCTCGCAGCGGACGGACAAGGTGACGGAACCCTCCTTGGTATATTTCACCGCATTGTTCAGCAGATTGATCAGCACCTGCTTGATGCGCACCTCATCGCCGCAGAGCATGCTGGGCATGGACGGGTCCACATGCAGCTTGAATTCCAGACCCTTTTCCTTTGCCTTGATCCAGATCATGTTCACGATTTCCGAAAAAAGTTCCCCCGTCTCGTAGGATGTGTTCACGATCTCCATCTTGCCGGACTTGATCTTCGACAGATCCAGAATGTCGTTGATCAGCGTCAGCAGCATCTTGCTGGCCCCCCGGATGTTCCGGGCGTTCTCGGCAATCTCATCGGAAACGTCCCCCCGCAGTATCATCTCATTCAGTCCGATGATCGTATTGATGGGCGTCCTGATCTCATGGCTCATGCTGGAAAAGAAATGATTCTCCGCCTGATTCAGCTCCTCAATCTCCTTTTTCTGCTGGATGGTAAGCTGGTTCTCCTCCTCATAGAGATGATTCTGGAACAGAAGAAGCACGCTGGTGAGTCCCCCGGCCAGAATCACGGAACGGACGGAATCGAAATGCGCCTGCGCAGGGGTATTGTCCAAGACCATCTCCGGATAATAGTACGCCACATAATAGCACAAGACCGTCTCCACGGCACAAAGCAGGAAAAACACTGGCTTGCGCTTTCCCTCCAGCGTAATGCTGATATAGATGAAGCACAGCACGAACCACTCCGGCACCCCGCCGTAGAGTCCGCCTCCTGTGAAAAAGACCACCGGAAACAAAAGGAGCAGAAGCACCACCGTGGCCGTGGCCCCCGCATTGATGCACTCCTTCTGGATTGCGACCTTGGCCACCGCGTACATATAAACAAGACTCCCTGCCAAAATGAACAGATTCGCCGTAAACCTGCCCATGATCAATATGAATATCAGGGCAATCATGCTGATGCCCGTGACCAGGCGGAACATACGTTCCTTCAAGCTGATCCTATGGTCAAAGATGATGTCAAACCATTTTTTTAACACGATAACTCCTATCCGCCCGCCAAAACGGACATTCACATAAAAATCGGAAAAACACGCGCTTTTCACAGACCTTCAATCCCTATAGATCAGCGATGCTCTGGCAGACCTCCCGGTATGTCTGCAGCAGTCGGGGATGGTTCTCCCGGATATACTCCACATTCTCCTCCTTGCCCGCCTGCTCCAGCGCCTTGGCCTGACTGGACAGCTCCTCTGCTCCGATGGTCAGAGAAGTGCTTTTCAGCGCATGGACCTTAATGGCATAGTCGGTCCAATTGCCCTCCTCATAATAGGACTCGATCTCTTTTCGCTTCTCCTCCTCCTGATTGCAGAACATCCGCAGCATTTCCAGATAAAAGCCCTCCTCGCCGCTGCAATAATCCAGCCCCAGTCCCACGTTGATGCCGGCTCTCACAAGAGAGCCGTAAGCCGTGGCGGGCTCCTCTTCCACATCGCCCCCTATGCCGGAATGCATCTCGGGCAACGCATCGGAAGCCGAATCTTCCCCTTGGAAATTTTCATGGTAGGAAGGGCCTTGCGCCGCCCTGTTCTCCCCGGAGGCCTTTTCCCTCTCCATGGCCGCTCTGACAGACAGATTTTCTCCCTCTCCATGATCCCCTTCATACTGAATGCAGCTCTGGGGCAGGGCACGGCGCAGCACCCTCTCTAAAACAGAGCGCTCAATGGGCTTTGGTATGAATTCCGAAAAGCCTTCGTTGCGGAACATCTCTCTGGCGCCGCTGATGGTGTTGGCCGTCAGGGCAATCACCGGCAGCTCCTTATAGGCCCCGTTGTTCACCTCCCGAATGCGCCGCAGCGTCTCCACGCCGTCAAAGCCCGGCATCATATGATCCAAAAAGATGATGTCGTAGGAGACTTCCATACAGCGCTCTACAGCGGCCTTCCCGCTTAAACATGTATCCACCTGCATGCCGTAGCTGCCCAGAACACCCTTGGCCACCACCAGATTCATCTCCTCGTCGTCCACCGCCAGAGCCCGGACTCCCACACAGGTAAATGGCCTGCCGGCTACGATCCGGTTCTCCTCAGGATTGCTGTCCCGCTCCTGACCGCTCAATAGATTCACGATGGTAAGGGCAAAAAAGGGCTTCCGCAGCACCAGAAGCTTGCTGTCCTCATCCAGTCCAAAGTCCTTGTCCGCGATCACCGCCACCTGAACCGACTCAGACAGCTCCTCATAGTAGGGAGGATTCGCCATATACTCCGACTGCGCAATGAAAATATGGGTCAGGTCATGCTCCCGCTGCAGCTTCAGCAGACCCTCAAAGTTATGCGCCTGATACCCCTCGATGCCAAGCCCTTCTACCAGATGAAGTATCATATTGTCATAATATCTCTTCACCTCTTCCCGGCTATATCTCTCCGGCCGGAAGTAGCATGCGATGCAGAGCCTGGAAGCATCCGGAATCGCAATGCTGGGCGTATCGTCCTCCACCCCCTGAGGAATGACGATATGAACCTGCAGCCCCTGCTGTTCCTTGCTCTCAAAATGCACAAAGCCGCCCATGGCATGGAGCAGGCCCCGGGCGATGGGAATCCCCAGCCCCAGCCCGCCCACATACCGCCGGCTTCCTGAATCTGCCTGATAAAAGTCGTCGATCATCTGATCAAGCTGGGAGGAGGTCATGCCTATGCCGGTATCGCTGATGTCGAAAGTCAGATTGACGCCATAGCTCTCCCGCCGATATCCCGCATAGAGGCTGATGCCGCCCTCCTCCGTGAACTTAAGAGAATTCTCCAGCAGAATCTTAAGCACATGGGAGATTTTTTCCGCATCCCCCACCAGAACCGAGGGTATCTTGGGATCCATATCAAAAACCATCTCCAGCTCATGGCCGCTGTTCTGCAGAGTGGTCATGGTAATCACGTCATTGATCACTGAGGTGATCGTATAGGGCTCATTGACTGCGGCCAATGTATTCTCGACTATTTCCGTATAATCAAGTATGTTGTTGATCTGCCCCGACAGCCGCTTGCCGGCAAGCTTTATGGATTCAATGTCCTCTCTGATTTGTGGAGGAACCGTCTTTCCCAGAGCCACCTCGCTGATTCCGATGACCATGTTCACGGGCGTCCGCAGCTCATGGGACACATTGGACAGAAAATCCGCATTCTGCTGCACCGCCGTCTCCAGCTGTTCCTGCATGCTTAAGTACTTATCCTGCTCCCGCCGCCGCCTATTGATCCGATACCTCCCCACCGTTGCCACGCCGGCCACCGCCGCCACCCCTATCAGCATACGCAGGGCGTCCCCCATCTTCATCTGGGGGGAAATGGTGCCCAGCAGCAGGAAATGATACGCCAGCAGCAGCACATACAAAGCGGCTGTCAAATACAACAGCCGCTTTCTGCTCAGTAAGGACAGAATAACGATCAGAACACAGGCCAAAAGAGGGATGTCAAAAAAGCTGCTCTCATGCACGCCAAAGAAAAAGAATTCCATCATCAGGAGCCCGCCGCATATATTTTCATACAACATCTCCGAGCCGACCCTGCCGATATGAAGCCACCACACCACCAGACATCCCACAGCCGTCAGGACAACCGTCCACGGTTCCCAGGACATAGCTATCGTAACTAAAATCAACAGTCCGTTGAACACACTGATGATGCAGGCCATTAGCAGATGAATACTTGTCTGTGCCTCTGTCCTCATTTCTTCTCAAACTCCTTCGCTATCCGTTCCAACAATATTTTGGGCATAAAAGGCTTTTTCAGATAATTGGCCGCCCCCAGCCTGATTGCGGTCATCACGTCATCCTCATATCCCGACGCCGTCAAAAAGATCACGGGAACGTCCATCTCATTGTCCTTCATGGCCCTGAAGGTCTCAATGCCGCTCATGCCGGGCATAGCAATATCCAGAAGCACCAGATCAATGCTTTCTTCCCTCAGCTTATCCAACGCCTCCTCCCCCGATTTCGCCAGAAGCACATCATAGTGCTTCTCCAGAATCAGGGTCGTCCTTCTTAAGTTCATTGCGTCGTCATCCACCACCAAAACACATTTCTCCATACGCCAGCCTCCTCATTTCCCTCCAACAGATTTCAAAAGTCAATATTAAGTTCATTTAAACATAAAACAGCCGCAAAAGTCAAGCCCGTGACCGCATTTAAAATATATATGAAAATATATATCCCCCGCCTTTGCCGAAATTTTCTTGTACAAGCCTATGGGCTCCCCCAAACCTAATCCAGAATTTTTTCCGGTCTGAAATTCAGATAATCCCCGGACACCAGTTTGTATTCAATTCCGTTGACATATCCCTTGAAGCTGTCGTCAAACCGCTCCCTTCCATGGCAGTGGGAATACACTACCTTGCTGACCCCATACTTTTCTGCCAGCATGGTGAAGGGGCTTTCCTGCTCTCCGATGCTTGTAGGAGGATAATGCAAAAACAGGACGAACTTTCCAAAGCCTGCTGCCGCTGCTCCCTCAAGGGAAATCCGCAGCCTCTGCAGCTCCCTGTCCCTGATCTTTTCAAAGTGCTCATAGGAATCCTTTCCCTCGTAGCAGCAGCCCTTGGTGCCCACCAGCGCGTATTCCCCGTAAGCGTAAAAATTATTCTGCAGAAACTCCAGTCTCCCCTGAAACTGCTTGTTCAGCCTATCCGTCTTCTTTGCGTCCCAGAACATGTCATGATTCCCCCGAAGCAGTATCTTCCTGCCCGGAAGCCCCATGATGAACTCCAGATCCTCCCGGCATTCCTCCAGATTCCTGCCCCAGGAATGGTCGCCCGTCAGCACCGCCGTGTCCGTCTCCTTCACGTATCTGCGCCAGTTTCTCTCGATCTTTTTCTCATGATCCTTCCATATAGGATCGAACACCTCCATGGACTTATCCACGGAGAACGCCAGATGGAAATCCCCCATCCCATAGAGCGCCATCCCCAGTCACCCCCAATCCGGCACGGAATCCTATCCATGGTTTTCCGGCCCGTCTCCCTCAAGCAGCTCCAGCTTCCCGTTTCTCTTCAGCCCATGTGCCACCAGCTTGCGGATCAGGTCATAGATCACCGCAAACACCGGCACTCCCACCAGAATCCCCGCAAAGCCGAAAAGCCCGCTGAACACGGTGACGGAAAAGAGAACCCAGAAGCCCGAAAGCCCGGTGCTGTTTGCCAAAAGACGGGGACCCAGTATATTCCCGTCGAACTGCTGCAGAACAATGATGAACACAATGAACCAGACACACTTCACGGGATCCACGATAAGGATCAGCAGAGCGGAGGGAACCGCGCCGATGTAAGGCCCGAAATAGGGAATGATATTGGTCACGCCAACGATCACGCTGATCAGCATGGCGTTGGGAAAGCCCAGAATCAGAGAGCAAATGTAGCAGATCACGCCGATGATGGCGCTGTCCAATATTTTTCCGCTGAAGAACCCCACGAACATCTTGTCCGCATAATTAAGCTCCTCCAATATGTACCCTGCCCACTTGGGCTTGAAAATGCTGTACAGCACCGCCTTGGACTGTCTGGCGAACTGCTTCCGGGAGCCCAGCGTATAGATGCTCACCACCACCCCGATAAATAAGTTGAACAGCACTGTAACCACTGTGGACACCGTGCTGGCGAAGCCGTCCACCACATTGGTCAGCATGGGCAGCAGGTCCGTCTGTGCCCATGTCTGAAACTTCGTATTGACGGCTTCTATGGCGGTCTGCAGATAATTCTCCATAATAGGGTTGTCCGCCATGGCGGTCTCCAGCCATTTCGTCGCCTTGGCGCCCGCAGACGGAAGCTCCGCCACGATAGCGGCGATGCTGGCCGCCATCTGGGGCACTACCATGCTCACCAGCAGATACAGTATCAAAAAAAAGCTCAGCAAGCTCAAAAACACCGCCAGCCCCTCAGACCACCTGCGGAGCTTTTTCGGCAGGCATTTATTCAGGTATTTTTCAAAGAAGTTGCAGGGCATCCGCAGCATATACGCCATGACGCCGCCGTAGATGAAAGGGATCAGAATGGTGGCCATTCTCCCGATCTTGCCCAAAAGAGAGTCAAAGCTATAAAGGAAAAAGAAGAACACGATGGCCAGCGCCAAAGTGGCAAAGCCCGGAAGAATCTGTCTCCAGAGCCTGCGGCCCCGCTCCCTTCCCCCCTCTTTTCCCTGCTCCACAGTCTTTTCCTTATCGCACTCCATGACCTATCTCCTTGTGTTTAGCCGTTTCCCAGCGCGGTCTCCGGCCTCTCACTCCGCCTTCTCCGCTTCCTTATGCCTCTTGGCGGAAAAAAACATGGCCAGAATGTCCGCCACCGCCTCCACGATCAGACCCACTGCGATAAAGTTCCAAAGCACCGCAGTGGTGGTGAAAGGATCCATCAATATGACCATGGCCACCAGCAGAGTCACCGCCGCGCTGATGGCCGCATAGTACCATAATTTAACCTTCATGCGAAGCATGTCCACCGCCCACTGCACCTTGGTGATTCCCGTCAGCAGAATCCCTATGCCGTACAGAATGGTCAGCAGGGGAAATGTGGCAATGAACCACTCGTACTTAAAAATGCAGAAGGCGCCTCCTGCAAACGCGCACAGCCCCTTTGTCAGCTTCTGCCCCTTCACCGCCTCCAACGGCTCTTCCCTGAAATAGCCCAATACCCACAAGGTTCCCAGAGCGGTCAGCAGCATGCCGATTCCTGCAATGATGCCGGCGGTAAATCCCAAGGGATTGATCAACAGCAAAATACCCACCAGAATCTCTCCTGCCGCCATCAGTATATTTACAAGTCTCTCTCTTATCAGCTTCATAATCTTTCTCCTTGTCAGTTTCCGTACATTCTATGCAAACCCGTTTCTCGACGCCCCGGCCCTTCCCCTGAAGGGCCGGAATCAGGCAGCCCTTCACTGCCAGCGGATCCTCTTGTCCTTGAAATAAAACTCCCTGTCATGCTCCCCAACCTCCCGAAGCACCCTGCAGGGATTCCCCACCGCCACCACCCCGGAGGGAATGTCTTTCGTAACCACGCTTCCCGCGCCTATGACCACATTGTCCCCTATGGTGATGCCGGGAACGATAATGGCCCCCGCCCCTATCCAGCAGTTCCTGCCGATATGAACCGGAAAATTGTACTGATAGATCTTTTCCCGCAGCTCGGGCAGAATGGGATGCCCCGCCGTGGCCACCACCACATTGGGCCCGAACATGGTATAGTCTCCCACATATATATGGGTATCATCCACCAATGTGAGATTAAAATTGGCATACACATATTTCCCGAAATGCACATGATGGCCCCCGAAATTGGAATGGAAGGGAGGCTCGATATAGCAGCCCTCTCCGATCTCCGCAAACATCTCCTTCAGCATGGCCTCTCTCTTTGCGCCCTCCGTGGGGCGGGTCATATTGTAATCGTACAAGCGATCCAGATACCCCATCTGCTCCCGCATCAGGTTCCCGTCGCCGGGCAGATACAGCTCCCCTCCGTGCATCTTCTCCTTAATCGCCCTATTCTCCTCCAGTTCCATTTTAAATCCCGTCTCCTCTCCGGCAAATTCCGCCTTCCCCGGCTTGTATTCCGCCCTCTCTTTTGTCCCTGTAGATTTCAGGCTCTGTCCCCAAGGGGCCCTGACGCCCTTCCTCCGCAAAAGACCCGCCTATAAATACGTGACTCTCCCGCCCATATCATAGGCATGGGGCTCCTTCGTCACCGCCTTATGTCCCACTGCAATGGCAATGGCAAAATCATAGTCTTTCGGCAGCTTCAGAAGTCCGGAAAAATACTCCCTCTTCTCTCCCAGAAGCGCATCCCGGATGCAGCCGATGATCAGGCTTCCCAGACCCAGCGCCTCCGCCGCAAGGGCCATGTTTTCCACCGCTATTCCGGCGTCCACAGGGCTCCACCGAAAATCCCTCTCCATGCTCAGCATAATCACCGCCGGCGCTTCATAATAGAAGTTGTGCTCCGGAGAAACCTGCCCCCGCAGACTGTTTTTCTCCTCCTCGATCTCCCTCAGTACGGGACTGTCTCCCTCAAGCACCGTGAAATGGATCTCCTGCCGGTTGGTGGCCGTAGGTGCCTGCAGCCCCGCGTGAAGCAGCGTCTCAAGCTGGTCTTGTGTCAGCAGCTCTGGCGTGTAGCCTCTGGTAGAGCTGCGTCTTCTGATGGCATCAAGCGCATTCATCATTTTACTCTCTCCCTTCCCCCACATTCTCGGGCAGAACATAAGCCCCTTCAGGGTAATCTGCCCCCATCAGGGTAATCATAATACAAAAAGATGAAATAGTATATAGGAAAGATAAAAATTTTTCTTTATCCGCCGTACACCGCCCTGAAGGCCCGGTATGTTCTGCCCATGCCCTCTAAGAGACCGGTATAGCTCAGGCCCAGCTCCCTCTTGCCCCTTCCGTTGTCATATAACTCCGTCTCCTCTTCCGTGACGGGAAACGGCAGGGGAATCCCTTTCTCCCGGGCCTCCTCCACAGTGACCCGCAGCTCCTTTATCTCCGTGCCCCCGGCGGCTTCGCCCCTTTTTCCCTCGCCGCTTCCGGCGCCTTCCGCCTCCGTGCCCGCCGCGTTTCTGAGCGCCTCGTATAAGCGGTCATAGGTGATTTCTTCCTCCTCACACAGATTGTAGGCCCGCCCGTAGGCATTCTCATTGAGAAGCGCCTTTATCGCTGCCTCCGCGGCATCCTTCACATAGACCATCTGAAACCGTCCCTGAGCGTCATTGATATGAGGCAGCAGGCCGTTTTTCACCATCATCTGAATGTACATGGATTCTCTGGGAGCGTAATTGTAGGGCCCGTACAGAACCGCAGGTCTTAAGACAGTATATTCTATACCCCTCCCGGCGCATTCCTCCCTGACCTCCCGCTCCAGAGCCACCTTCCCGGCGATATACTCCCCTGCCTCCCCTGAAAAGACTCTGGTCTCCAGAGGCATGTCCTCATCCTTTCTGCCCTTGATCCCCCGTCTATAGACATCCACCGTGCTGATCAGCACATATTGCTTCGGACTCTGATCCATATTCCGCAAAACCGTTGCTATATCATCTTTCTCATAGGCACAGAAATCCACAATGACATCATATTTTTCTTTGATCCCTTTCCACACGCTCCGGTCTCTCCTATCCCCCCTGATCTGTCTGGCCCCCAGACTCTCCACGGAATAGGTTCCCCTGTTCACCACTGTGACATCATGCTCCCCCGCCGCCAGCATCACGAACACTCTGCCATAAAAATAGCTGCCTCCTATGACCAATATCTTCATCGAAGCCCTCCTCCCCTTTCTTCCCCGTTTACCCTTCCTCTTTTTTCACGTCAGCGCTCACCTGTCTGTGCCTTTTATTTCTCCGGTTTCCTCCCCCTTTACGCCGCGCCCCTTACCGGGCCGCCGGCGGAAGGAGGCTTGTCAGCCGACACTCCAGCTGACAGTCATAGGGCTCCTTCTCCACATGCTCCGGATTATACTCCCCGGCCTCCACACAGCCCATGGATTTATAGAAGGCCTGACTCTCCACAGCGGAATGGGCGGAAATGTACAGCTTTCCCGCGCCGTTTTCCCCAGCCCACTCCTTTGCCGCAAGAAAGAGCGCCCTGCCGATTCCCATGCCGCGCATGTCCTCAGACACATGGATGCTGGACAGATCCAGATAGCGGTTCTCTCCCCCGAACAGATCGGGCTCCACGGACGCGAAGCCCTTCAGCATATTCCGGGCAAAGGCCCCGTAAACGAAGCCTCCCTTTGCCGCCGTATTCCTCAGACACTCCACCAGCTCTCTATAATCTTCCTCTGTCCAGTCGTCAACGAAAGGATCCTCCCTGACGCACCACTCCCCGTTCACCCGCCTCCAGCAGTCCCTGACTACTTGACGCCGGATAAAGCCGTCAAAGAGCTCTCTGCAGATTTCCCCCTCAGACAATGATCTATACTCTATCATCTTCCCATCTCCCTTCTATGCAGTATGATACAAAGCTGTCCCAAGCTCCGGGCAGCCCCGATGAACCCTCATACATAACCGTATTTTTTCCTTTTTCCGTATAAAAGCAGCAGCGTCACCGCCACCGCCATCACCTCCGCGAACACAATGGACAGCCAGATACCGTCCAGCTCCCACACCAGCGGGAAAAAGAGCACGGCGGCAATCTGGAACACCAGCGTCCGCAAAAAGGAAATCAGGGCGGATGTGAGCCCGTCGCCCAATGCGGTAAAAAACGACGAACCGTAAACAGACACTCCGGAAAACAAAAAGGAGAAGGAGAATATGGCGAAGGCATGCACAGTCATATCCAGAAGCTCCTCATCATATCCCACGAATATTCCGGAAAGCGGCCTGCACAGCGTCTCCCCTGCCAGAAACATGGCCGCGGAAAATCCCCCTATCAGCACGGCGCTCTTCCTCAGGAGGCTTTTCAGCTCATCCCGGTTCTGCGCTCCGTAATGGTAGCCCACCACCGGAGCCGCCCCCACGGAATACCCTATGAATATGGCCTGAAAAATCATACTCACATACATCAGTACTCCATAGGCAGCAATCCCGTCCTCCCCGGCGTACTTCATCAGCTGCACATTATACAGCATGCTCACTATGGACATGGATATGCTGCTCATAAGCTCCGAGGCGCCGTTGGTGCAGGCCTTGACCAAAGCGCCTCCGTCGAACCGGCATTTCACCAGACGCAATAAGCTGGAATTCTTCCTGCCGAAATAGATCAGCGGAATCACCCCTCCCACAAACTGGCTCAGCGCCGTGGCCGCCGCCGCGCCCTCCAGCCCCCAGGAAAACACCGCCACAAAAAGGGCGTCCAGAACCATATTGGTCATCCCTGCCGCAACCGTCACCAAAAGTCCCAGCTTAGGCTTTTCGGCGGTTGCAAAAAGACATTGGAACTCGTACTGAAGAACGAAAAAGGGCAAAGCGGCCAGAACGATCCTCCCGTACCGGACGCAGGCCTCCAGCATATCCCCCTCGGCCCCCATCAGCACCGCAACGGGACCAAGCAGCAGCAGGCCAACCAGCCCCAGCGCCACGCCGCAGCCTGCCGAAACATATACCAGTAAAGAAAAAATCTCATTGGCCTTCTTCCCATTGCCCGTCCCCATGGTTATGGCGATCAGGGCGCCGCCTCCGGTTCCGAACATGAATCCCACACAGCCCAGTATCATCAGCAGGGGCATGATGAAATTCACCGCTGCAAACTGGGTCTTGCCCGCAAAGTTGGAAACGAAAAAACCGTCTACCACCCCATAAACGGAAGTAAATACAAGCATAATAATGGACGGCATGGTAAAACGCAATAAATGCTTATAATGAAAGTGATCTGACAACTGTATCATAGCAAACTCCTCCAATTCCGGTCATCCTATTCTCATCTGTTCCGGCACGGTTCAGAGCCCTTCTGACCCATGCCTCGCCTGCGGGTCTTTATGTGACTCGCAAATTCTCCGTCTTCTCCCTCAGGGCCCTCAGGAACTTTTCTGTAAGCTCCAGATATTTGTCCACATCCTCTCTGGGCCACGCGCTCAGTATATCGTTCTCCGCCTCTATGAGCTTCACCACAGTGCCCTCGGCTAAACGCTTGCCCTCCTGCGTCAGGCATAAGCGCTTGCCCCTTGTCCCCGTCTGCTCCAGATAGATCATGCCCTCCTTCTCCAGCTTCCGTATGGCAGAATTGATGGTCTGCTTGCTGATGCCGGTCCGGCGGGAGATCTCCTGCAGGGGACATGCGTCCCCCCCGTCATAATCGCAGACGGTATAGAGAATCTGAAGAGCGCTGTCTGACAGCCCCAGCTTCAAAGCCGCCTCATGGTAGACGGCGTCCGTCTCTACAATCAGATAGTTGAAACGCCTCATCTCTTTGGAAGCATATCCTTTCATTTTCCACCTCCCAGTACGAAATCATACCTATAACAGTATAGGGATTATAGTATGAAATCGTACCTTTGTCAACCGTAAGGCTGCTTTATTTTTTTCTATTTCTTTTTTGTGTATGAAAAAAGGACTGCCAAAGGGCAGCCCCCTAAATTTGCGCTATATCCTCCCCTTTTCAGCCCTTGGGAGTCTTGTCACACATCAGCTCAATGATCTTCTTGTCCGTCTCCCTCATGCCGTCATGGGCGAGACAGCATATATTTGCAATGGTATTTTCAATCCCCTTGCACACCAGACCGTCGCCGCCCCTGAACTGGTTTCCCTCCTGATACATTTCAAAGCCCAGAATCCCAGCCTCCACAGCCATGGCTATCTTGGCGGCGCAGCTTGCCTTGGCCCCGTCGCAGACGATGCCGCTGGTGATGGCCAGAGCGTTCACCACGGTATGGTTGATCACTTTCAGATCCTTGGTGAGCAGATACGCGATCCCCGCTCCCGCTCCCGCCCCCGCGCTCACTGCTCCGCAGTATGCCGAAAGCCGGCCGATTCCGCTCTTCAGATGAAGCGTCACCAGATTGGACACCAAAAGGGCTCTGTAAAGCTCCTCCTGACTCTTTTCGTAATATCCCGCATACACGATCACCGGGAGGCTGGCCGTAAGTCCCTGGTTCCCGCTGCCCGAATTGATGACCACCGGAAGCTCGCATCCGCTCATTCTGGCGTCGGACCCCGCTGCCGCCATGGCCTTCGCCTGCTGCCGGACGCTTGTATCCTGATGCATGAGGACTTTTCCTATTCTGGCTCCGTACTCCTCCCGCATACCCTCCTTGGCAATGGCCATATTATAATCGATCTGTCTCTGCAGAATCTCCGAAACCTCCGAAAGCTCCGCCTCATTGGCAAACGCAAATATAGCCTCCATCCGAAGGAGCCCATAGTCAAGGGCATCTTCCTCCCTGTCCGCGGCCTCTTCGGCCATAACGCAGGGCGGTGTCTGGGCCCGGCTCTCCTCTTTGGGCCAAACACGCCGTCCATCCTTTTCAATTTCTACTATATTGGTATGCTCGTCCACAATATGAACCATGGCGCTGCGGCTTCCTGACCGCACCCACACCTTTAAGTCCAAAATATGGCTGCTCTCCAGAGCATGTACCTGAAAGCTCGTTCCCCTTATGTATTCCCTGAGCATTTGGGTCTGTTCCCTCGTGACCTCGGAAATCACCTCAAGCCCTTTGTCCTCCTGACCGCAGAGAACACCTGCCGCCGCCGCGGCTTCCATGCCCCGAAGCCCTCCTGTATGGGGAACGATGACGCTCTTTACATTCTTTATGATATTGCCGCTGGCCCAGATCTCTATGGATTCCGGCAGCTCCCCCAGAACGCATCTCGCCTTCGCCGCGCAATAGGCGATGGCAATAGGCTCCGTACATCCCATGGCAGGCACCAGCTCCTGCTTCAGTATTCCTACGAATGTCTCATAAGTCTTCTCTGGTAAAATCATCTCGACTCCTTTTCCCCGGATAGGGCCTTTGGCAGTTTTGGCTCCTATCCTCCCTATCTCACACAGACCTCAGGCAAATCCCGCCTCATACGCCGTATATTCATGGCTGAAGTGATAGCCCAGCTTTTCCGCCAGATCCACGGACCATTTGTTCTGTGCATCCCAGTCAGGATACCATCCCCGCCGGAGGCATTCCAGAATCAGTCTTGCGCCGCAAACATAGGCAAGCCCTCTTCTGCGCCAGTCCTCTCTGGTATCGATCTGAATCTCGATGCCCCCCGGATAGCCCGCGTAGGAGGACGCCCCGGAAATCGGCTCCCCGTCCCTTACAATCACCGCTCCCAGCCCATGTTCCTTGTATCGTTCATAATCCTTGTACTGCGCTACCCAGTCTCTGCACCACGGGATCTTTTTGCACCGGAAAAACAGATCCTGATCCAGCAGCTTCAGGCTGCAGCCCTCCGGAAGTCGGGCCTTTGCCGCCCTCCTAAGCTTTTCCCTATCAAAGACATCCGGTTCTTTCTTTAGGGCATACCGTATGATCTTCTTCGCCTTATGGCCATAGCATTCTTCTATAAGCCGCTCCCACTCCTTGTTCTGCGGCACCAGAATCCGGAAATCCCGCCCGCCCTCCTTGGGATTGTACAGAGCAAGCTCCCTATTGGGAACCCCCGCATAGAAGCAGAAATCCCCCAGCCGGATCACGGCGGACGCCGGACTCTCCTCCTTGTCGCCATAGAGACTCCCCATCACGCCCTTCAGGCAGGCTGTAATCATAGTGTTCTGGCAGCCCTGAAAGAGCACTGCCGCCCTCTGGGCATTCACTATTTCATAGACCATATCTGCCTCCCTCTCAGGGCAAATCCCCATCAGCCCCGCTTTGTCCGACTCTTTTTATTTTAACACAAGAGGCATCAATAGGCAACATCCTCGTTTTGGCATCCATTTCTTAAAAAAGCTAAATATTTTGCTCAAATATTGCAGCCCTGTCTAAAAGCTTATATAATCTATACGTAAATCATTTTTTCGGAGGTGCAGTATGGGCAAATATTTCAGTGACATTGTAGATCAGGCGCTGGAGGACATTTACTATTGCTATGACAATGACCGGGCGGCAAGAATTTTAGAGCCGCTGAGAGCGGCGGCGGACGCAGGAGACGGGGACGCCTCCTATATTTTCTCCCGCTGTCTTTCGGGTCCTCAATACAGCTGGCGCTACCATCCTTATCGTGACAATGATGACTTGGCAGATGAATACATCAAAAAAAGCATCCGGCAGGGCAGCGCCATGGGCGTTCTGGGTTCCATGCGCTGCGGAATGTTCACGCCGGAAATGGAAGCGGTGATGCATTTCCGGGATCTTCAGGAGGCATGGGACTCCGTTCTCAAAAAGGCTCAGGACGGCTGTCTCTTCTGCCAGAACATGATCGGCAACACCTACTTTTGGCTGGACATCGTGAAGATCCAGAACAAATCCGCGGACAGCTTCCCCACCAGAGACGCCTTCGTCCAGTATCTGCGGGAAAGCACGCTGGCCTGCATCCCTTGGTTCGAGAAGGCTTTCCGGGGCGGCATGGGCTTTGCGGGAAAAAACCTCTACAATCTCTACAGCTCAGGGGAAGAGGGCCTGGTTGCGCCCCAGCCGGAAAAAGCCGCCCAGGTGGCCAAGCTGGGTGCGGATCTCGGTTATCCCGAATGGATGGAGACATACGGCACGTCTCTTCTGAAACAGCCCGGCAGGGAGATGGACGGACTGAACTATTGCGAGAACGCCGCCAAGAAGGGACAGCTCTCCGCATGGTACAATGTGGGCCTCGCCTATCAGAACGGAAAAATCGTCCGGAAGGATTATCGCCGCGCTCTGGAGTGCTATGAAAAGGGACTGGCGGATCCGGAGAAGTCCGGCTGCTACTGCAAAGCCGGAGAGCTGTACTTTTTGGGAGAGGACGGCGTGGCGCAGGATTACGCCAGAGCCGTGCAGCTTATGGAGCACGCCCATGACCACTGCCAGACGAACTGGGTCAACGATATGCTGGGCACCTGCTGCCTTTTCGGCTATGGCTGCCCGAAGGATCCTGTCAGAGCAAGAGCGCTGTTTCAGGAGGCAGACTATTCTTCCGACTTAAAAAGCTACGGCTTGGGCGTGATCTACACCGAAGGTCTGGGAATCCCGGCGGATATCAAAAAGGGAGTGGAGTATTTCCAGAAAGCCAAGGACTATGCCCCTGCAAAGGAGGCCCTGCTGCACTTCAAGAAGACCTTGTTCGGGAAATGGGTGAGAAAATAGGAGCGCCTGAGACAGAAAGGGGAATTCCATGATCATAGATTTTCATGTCCATGCATTTCCAAGCTCGCTGGCAGGGCGGGCCTTGGAAAAACTGGCAAGCAGCGCCCGTGCCAAGAATTATCTGGACGGCACGGCGCAAGCCTTGTCCCGGTCCGCAAGGGAGGCCGGCATCGACTATTCCGTGCTTCTGCCTGTGGTCACCAAACCGCAGCAGCAGGAAAATATCAACGCAGCTGCCATAGAAACCAATGCACATTCCGCCGAGACCGGCCTGATCTCCTTTGGAGGCATACATCCCGACAACAGCGACTTCCGCTCCGTTCTGCGCAGGCTGGCGGAGTCAGGCGTTCCGGGGATCAAGCTCCATCCCGTTTTCCAGCAGGTATATCTGGACGATATCCGATACCTGCGGATCATGGAATGCGCCTGCGAAAATGACCTGATTGTTCTGATCCATGCAGGATATGACATCGGTTATCCCGGAAGCGAATATTCCTCCGTCCCCCGTATCGCCTCCATGCTGGAGAAGATACAGCCCCACAAGCTGGTGCTGGCCCACATGGGAGGCTGGGGATGCTGGGATCAGGTTGAAGAACACATTGTGGGGAAAGACGTGTGGCTGGATACCGCCTTCTCCCTTCTGCCCATTCGACCCGCTCCCGGCACCCAGCGGCAGCCTCAGGAGGATCCCCCTCTGTCCAGACAGCAATTTCTGCGGATGGTTCGCCGCCACGGCGCGGACCGCATTCTCTTTGGCACCGACAGCCCTTGGGAGAATCAAGCAGAAACCCTTGCGGTCTTGAGAGGGATGGAACTGCCCGAAGGCGCTGATCCAGACTGCGGATCCCTTGAGGACGGACTCACCTCCCAAGAGCTGTCTGACATTCTGGGAAACAATGGGGCAAGGCTTTTGCCCCAAATCCGGCAGCTTGCACCTTGTCGTTAATCTGTCACGCCCCTAGGGCCATGGCGAGGGTTCCCAGAACCATGAGCAGCAGCCCCAGCAAGGCTTTTTTGCTCATTGTCTCCTTAAATACCACAAAGGAAAATGCCATGGTAACCAGAATGCTCAGCTTGTCTATGGGCACCACCACGCTGACCATACCGTTTTGAATTGCATAATAATAACACAGCCATGACGCTCCCGTGGCAATGCCGGAAAGCGCGATAAAGCCCAGTTCCCCTTTGGGAACGGCCTTGAGACGCGCCTGTTTCCCCTTCAGAAACACAATGCCCCAGGCCATGACCAGCACCACCCCCGTGCGGAGGGCCGTGCCCAGATTTGACTCCACGCCCATGATCCCCACCTTGGCAAGGACGGAGGTCAATGCCGCAAATACCGCAGAGAGGGCGGCATAAACCATCCATGGGTTTTGTGCGCCCCAGACTCTCTTCCTTTCTGTGCGGGGGCTTCCTTCCGTCTCCGCATCCGGCCTATTTTCCGGTTTGACATCCGGTTTCCTTTCTATCATCAGATAAATTCCCACGGCAATCACCGCCGCAGAGGCCAGCTTTAGGGCGATATGCTCTCTTTCTCCCAGAAAAGCCACGGCCAGCAGTACGGACAGAACCGTGCTGGACTTGTCAATGGGCACCACCTTGTTCACGTCCCCCATAGACAGAGCCTTGAAATAACAGATCCAGGATCCTCCCGTAGCCAGCCCGGACAGCACCAGAAACAGGAGAGATCTCGGACTGATCTCTCCTATGGTTTCGGCGGACCCTACCACAAACACCATGACCCAGGCAAACAGCAATACCACCACCGTCCTCAGGGCCGTGGCCACGTCCGAATCTGTTTTCCTGATCCCGCATTTTGCGAGAATTGATGTGATTCCCGCAAAGAACGCCGATAGAATCGCCATGACAATCCACATTTTCCTACCTCCGCCGCTTTGCAGTTTGGGCAGCGCGCCCTGCCCTTATCCTCTGTTCTCCTGAGCCACCAGCTGGTCTGCGCCGTACATCTTACGCAGTCTGGGCTTTTCGATCTTGCCCGTGGCGTTCCGGGGGATCTCGTGGAAAATGATCTCCTTGGGACGTTTGTATCTGGGCAGCTCAAGACAGAAATTCTCGATTTCCTCCCTTGTGCATTCCATGCCGTCCTTGATCTCGATCACCGCCGCGGTCTTCTCCCCAAGCCGTCTGTCGGGGAGGCCGATCACCGCCGCGTCCTTCACCTTCTGGTGCCGCCGCAGGAAGTCCTCGATCTGCACCGGGTAAATATTCTCGCCGCCGCTGACAATGACATCCTTCTTACGGTCCACCAGAAAGTAAAAGCCCTCCTGATCCTGCATGGCCATGTCCCCGGTAAACAGCCAGCCCTCCCTTATGGTCTCCGCCGTGGCCTCCTCGTTGCGGTAATAACAGGTCATGACGCCGGGGCCCTTCACGCAGAGCTCTCCCACCTCTCCCTGCTTTACCTCCTGACCATGCTCGTCCACGATTTTGCACTGCCAGCGGTAGCCCGGCACGCCGATGGCGCCCACCTTGTGAATGTTCTCCACCCCAAGGTGCACGCAGCCGGGACCCGTGGACTCGGAAAGGCCATAGTTGGTATCATATTCGTGCTCCGGGAAATATGCCTTCCATCTCTTGATCAGAGACGGCGGAACCGGCTGTGCTCCGATATGCATCAGCCGCCACTGTGCCAGCTCATAGTCCTCCAGCCTTAATTCCCCTCTGTCCAGAGCGTCCAGAATATCCTGCGCCCAGGGCACCAGCAGCCACACGATGGTACATTGCTCCTTTGAGACGGCGGACAAAATGGTCTCCGGCTTCGCCCCCTTTAACAGCACCGCCCTGCTGCCTGCCACCAGACTGCCCATCCAGTGGAATTTCGCGCCGGTATGGTACAGAGGCGGGATGCAGAGAAAAGTATCCTGACGGTTGGTGCCATGATGCCTCTGCTCCATCTGTGCCGCCTGCGTCAGGCTCTGGTGCTTATGCAGGATCGCCTTGGGAAAGCCCGTGGTTCCGGAAGAGAAATAAATGGCTCCGAAATCCTCCTCCGCGATCTCCACCTCCGGGGCCTGACTGGAGCAGTCCGCCGCCAGCTCGTGATAGCTCTCCGCAAAGCTGGGACAATGATCGCCCACATATATCAGCAGCCGTCCCTTGCAGAGACGCTCCGCATTGATCTCGATTCGGCCGATGAAGGCAGGGCCGAAGACTATGACGTCCACCTGAGCCAGCTCTGCACAGTACAGAATCTCCCCTGCGTCATACCGGAAATTGAACGGCACCGCAATGGCCCCCGCCTTCAGCACACCGAAATAAATGGGCAGCCATTCCAGACAGTTGTACATCAATACGGCTACCTTGTCTCCCTTTTTTACCCCCCGCCCTATGAGCATGTTTGCGAATCGATTCGCCTTCTCATTGAACACGCTCCATGTGATCTCTCTGCGGTAGGGCTCGAAGCGGCCGGGCTGGATCAGGTCATATTCCTTCCACGTTATCCTTCGGGTGTCCTCCTCCTCCGGATTCAGCTCCACCAAGGCGATCTCATTAGGATATAATTTCGCATTTCTCTCCAAATATACCGTTACGGGCATCTCTTTGTCCTCCTATTCCAGTTTACCTCATGCATCTTTAGATGCATGCCTCTCCAAGCGCCTTTTTTCGGGAAATTCTGCACCATTATTTTCCGCATATTGCTTTAAAAAGCCCAGCACCTCCATGGTGCAGTCCACCACCCGATTGTGCTTGTAATTTCTGCTGCAGGAAAAATATCTGAAATATCCCCACGGATCCTTGGTCTGGGGCCCCCAGTCCCACAGTCCGTCCTCGCGGACATTTTCCAAGAGCCATTCCACCGCTCCCTGCAGGTACATTCCGGAACCCTTGAATTGATTAATATAGTTAAAGGTTTCAAACCATCGTCTCGTCTGCCGTTCCGCAAAGTTTTCCGGGAGCTTCTGCGGGGTCTTTTCCCAAAAATAGCCCCTTTCATTGGCTATGCCCCCTAAATGCCGTAGCATGGAGTCCTCCAGAGCGGCGGGCACCTCCCGTCTCCTTCTCAGCAGCAGTTCGCTCTGCATGGGCACCAGACGGCTCTCTCTGGTGAGAAACACCTCATGCTGGGCCGCCTTGTCCCTCTCATAAGAATATTCTCCGCCTTCGTAGGCCCTGCCCGCTATGTACAGCCACTGTCTATAGGTCTCGTCGCACAGAGACCGCTCCGGCGATATGGCCTCCAAAAGATTGCAGACTATGGCTCTATTCCACGGCAGCGCCCTCTCGTTCTTTTCCCAAAGCTTCTCATGGCTGGTGCCGTCCAGAAAGCTCTGCAGGTATTCACCGGCCATGAACAAAATATCCCTGTCTTCTATAGTAAGTCCGATATAGAGACATCTCTTTATCCCTACCATGGAGGTGGGAATCTTTGCCTTCACGGAATAGTCTTTGGACTGCAGCCGGCCCCACCCCCCATGCTCATCCTGCTCCTGATACATTTCCTCCACGATATCGCTTTTGAGAAACGCCTGCCGAAGCGCCCACAGCGCCGGATCGTCATAAGGCGTATCAAGAAAAGCAAGGCGGGCCTTGTATTCCACGGCGGGATATTGACAGAACGCAAGAAGAGCAGCCACATGATCCTCAAACCACTTTCCGTCCAGCAGCTCGGCTCCATAATTGCCCCGTGGCCCGGTGACAGCGTCTTCCTTTTTATGGAAGGCAGCAGCGCCATCGCGGAGTTCTGCGGAATTGTTGCATTGTCTCTCTCCCATACGGCCCTCAGCCCTCTGCGCGCAGCACGGCGCACACCGGATAATGATCGGAAAGAAATACCCCGTCCTTCTGTTCAGTCCACTTTTCCATGCTTTCGCAGACAAAACCCTTAGCAAGAATATAGTCGATGCAGCAGGGAGGCTCCGCCCGCATATATCCATGGTAGGTAATCCCCACCCCTTCCACCATATCCTTATAAGGAGACTTCCTGACCGCCGCCATTTCCGGGCTGTCCGGCTCCGCATTCATGTCTCCGGTGATGATCACCGGCGCCTCCGGAAAGAGCAGGGTCTTTTCCAGCTTATCCATGATCTGCAGCAGCCCCTTCTCTCTGGCCTCCGGCCCCTCATGATCCAAATGAGTGTTCACCACCCGAAACACCTGCTTCGTGGCGTATTCCTCCAGCACGGCCTCCGTGCATACTCTGGGGCATATGCTCTGATCCGCATAGCGGGATCCCGGCACATAGGGCGTTTCGGAAAGCCAGTAGGTCTCCATCTGTATCAGATTGATCCGATTCTTCCGGTAGGCGATGGACACCTGCTCTCCCTCCAGATCCTCCATGCGCCCGCAGCCGATCACATAATACTCCTTCAGCGTCTCTTTCAGCCATCCCGCCACATGGGGAAGCACCTCCTGAAAGCAGATCACATCCGGTTCCTCCTGACGAAGCTTCTCCAGAATCAAGGGCTTGCGGAAACAAAAATTGTTGTCCTCATCCTGATTATAGTCACAGCGAATATTAAAAGTCACGATCTTCATTTTATCTGTGCGCTCCTCCCCGCCGGAATCCCGGCATACGCAAAACATTATAGCATCAGCCGCCAAATACCGTCAATAACGTATGGCCCAAAAGCCCATAGGTCTTCCAAAAAACGGAGCTTTGCGGTCTCTCCCGCATACAAGAAAAGGCTCCGGGCCACAAAGCCCGGAACCTCCTCGTTTCATAATCCATCCCATCCTGCGTCTTTTAATTTCCCGCCCCATGATACAGTTCGTTCATTTCCGCAGTGATCTTTTCGCCTCCCGCGGCCCACCAGCTCTTCAGCGCCTCGTCAAGGCCCGCCTCATCGATTTCGCCGGTGATGTATTTCAGCTGGGCGTCGGTGAGAATGGCATCCAGATCCTTTCCGTTGTCGGAATAGGTCTTGGACACATAGCCCGCGCCCATATTATGCACGCAATAGGGTATGTCGTCATTGTAAAGCTGTTCCTCCAGCAGCCTGATAGGGCTTGTGTACGGAGGTCTGGTGGCGGGCCTTGCGTTCTCCTCCGCCGTGAAATAGGTCAGAACATTCTGAAAACCTGTATTATGCCCTGAGGGAATTCCGTTGGCCTCCTTGGTTTCCGCATCAAAGTCTATCACATAGCCCTTCTCGTCCAGTGAATATGTCTCATTCTCCCAGCCGTACTCCAGCAGATTCATGCATACGCCGTCGTTAAGGTCGTTCAGAAACTGCAATACCCTTCTGAGCTGTTCCTCCGTCTTGATATTTCTTTTGGTCACGGCAAGCATATTGGCCATACCGTTGGTGGGATAACAAAGGGGCCCCTTCCCGGTATCCACATAGCCGGCCATGGTGAACATCAGCTCTTCCTCCGTGGTCAGGCCCTCCGTCTCAAAATAGGTCTGTACCTTGCGCAGGGCATCCAGCACCTGCACGCCGCAGCCTCCCTTGGAGGTCTTCAAGCCCTCGTCCACAGCCTTTCCGCCGGTGATCTCCCAGAAAGCCGTCATCCCCTTGCTGCCGTCATTGATGACTCCCATAGAATACAGTTCTCGAAATGCTTTCAATGCCGTCTTGTATTCCTCCGTCCGGGACTTGTGGATCAAGTCCCCCTGAGCATCGATTCCCCATACATTGGGAACCCCGAACCAGGTCATCATAATATCCCACGCCCCGGTCCAGTCATCAAGGTATAGGCCCACCGTATCGTCAATGCCGTTGCCGTCAGGATCCCTATAGGTAAACGCGTACAGCATGTCGGAGAAGCTCTGCCAGTCCGTAGGCTCCTTCAGTCCCAGCTTGTTCAGCCAATCAAGACGGTAGCCGAAGCCGTGGCGGGCCAAGGTTCTGGAACGGGGAAGGCCGTACATCCTGCCGTTGTGGGAGGCATTTTGACGGATCATTGCAGGAATGGTGGATAGATTGTCGTAATCATCAATATAATCCGTCAAATCCCAGAATACCCCCTCCTCTGCCGCTCTAACAAAAGTGGCGTTGTCCTGCACAATCACCACGTCACTGAGATTTCCCGAAATAATATCCAGATCCAGCTGCTCATAATAGTCTCCCGACGCCGTCCAGTGCCAGGTCACATCCATCTGTGTGTACTCATTGATTTCCTTTACCAGACGGTCATAGGCCGCATTTTTCTCCGAGTGATCCTTGTTTGAAGTAAGGGACACGGAAATACTCAGCGGAGCCATATCGATTTCCGGCTTCTGATCCTCCAGAGAAGCTCCTGTCTCCCCGGAAGACTGCGTGCCCTCGGCGCTTTCCGCTCCGCCTGCCAAGGAGCCCTCTCCGCTTGCCAAAGGCGCCTGAGACGATCCCCCTGAATCGTTTCCGGAGAACCCCCCCCTCATTGCCGCATGCCGTCATCCCCAACACCATGGCAGATACCAGCAGCCCTGCCAACGCCTTATGTATCATTTTGTTTTTCATGCTCATACCTCCGATGATAATACCTTCAATCAATACGCCGCCAGAAACAGCCCGCATTCGCCGGCAGAACCATGCCGCACTGGCAATCAGCCTCGCTTTCATCTGATACAAGCATACGACAATTTTCATCAATAATCATCTATTATATTGCGGATTTCTTTTAGAAGTTGTATTATATTGCTATCAATTGGCAAGGAGGCGCTGCTTTATGGAAATACGCCCTTACAGTCCCGGATCGGAATTCTATATCGAGTCTCTCACCAGAGAACCCGGCTGGCAGATGTCTTATCTGCACTACCATGACCTTTATGAGCTATACTTTCTTGAACAAGGCCATCACAGCACCATAATAGAAGACAAGCTTTTTCAGCTGTCTCCCAAAGACGTGGCCCTCTACACTCCCAATATCCTCCACAAGAGCCACAATACCAACGGATATTCCAGAACCTGCATCTATTTCACCTCCGACTACCTGAAAAAATATTTTTCTCTGACGGCCATAGACACCCTGACGGAATGCTTCAAGACTCCCGTCATATCTCTGGACGACGATACCTTTGCCCAAATCAGGAAAATCTTTCCCCTGATCAAGGCAGAAAATCCCAAGGCAGAGGGAAACTGCGCATTTATGTATCTCACCGCCATTTTAGCCATACTGAACCGGAACAAGAACTCCTACCGTCCCATCCAGCTGTCTCAGGAGCAGGAGAAGCTGACGCTGGTTCTGCGCTACATCCACCAAAACTATAATTCCATAGACAGCATCAGTGAAATCGCCTCCCAGCTGTATGTGACGAAATACCATCTCTGCCATACCTTCAAGGCCGCAACGGGCCTGACCTTGATTGAATATATCAATCACATCAAGATCCGGCAGGCCTGCAACCTTTTGAAATGCACAAAAAAATCCGTCACACAGATCGGTGCGGATTGCGGCTTCAACTCCCCTATGTATTTCTGTAAAACCTTCAAGAAACTCATGGGGACGGCCCCCAGCGAGTTTCGCAAATCCCTGCAGCAGGGGCACAAAGACACGCCCCCCGCTGCAGGGCCTTCATAGGAAAACGTTTGTATCTTTCACGGTTCCGGCTGTGCTCAGCCTGCTTGGAAGGGAACGATAAGCCTGCAGTATTCCTTTCCTTTCAGGCATAGGGTTTCTTCCTTAAAAAAGCCCAGCTTCCCGCACAGCTTAAGCGACGCGGTATTTCCCGGCTCCACCAGCGCCTGAACCCTTGTAAACTCCAGCGCCCTCCGGCCATAGTCCAGAATCCCGCGGCAGACCTCCTCGGCATAGCCCTGCCGCTGCCATGGGACTCCTATGATGAAGCCCAGCTCAGGCTCCTGAAACCCCTCCCGGTAGGAGAATCCCGCCCTGCCGATCACCGCCCCGCCGGCCTTCTCCACCACCGTCCATATGCCGAATCCGAAGAAGGTATACACCTTCTCAATATATTCCCGGACATAGGCTTTCTCCGCCTCCACCTCAGGGTACAGGCCTTCCATATACTTGGTGATGGAGGGATGGCTGTATATGCGGTAAAAGTCCTCCACATCCTCCGGCGTGGTCTCCCGGATCAGGCATCTCTCCGTCTCCAGAATGTTCCACGGCATCCCTTTCAGCCTCCGGTAGACCCTCTCCACATATTCCGCCTCCAGATCCTCCGGATCCTCCACCGCAAAAAGAAAGGCGGAAAAATCCTCCTCCCTGTTGCCCGGGTGGAGATAGACTACTACCGCCTCCCCCTGACTGCGGAGGCTCTGAGCCGTCTCCCTGTCATCCGTCACATACAGCAGCGCTTCCCTTCCTTCCAAAGCAAAATTTATCTTTCTGAAATACATGCCGATTTTCCTCTTTCCTATTGATGCCGCCTTCTTCGGGATCCGGCGCTGCCATAATATATTTATACGGGGACTCATCAAGGAAGACAATAATGCACGTTCTTGCCCTTTGCTTCGCCAGTGCAATCACCCTTTCCTCCGGCGTGCCTACCGCTGGCTTTCCCGGCACTTTTCTTGCAGATTCAGGCATCGCATTCAAGTTAGGGAGAATAATCTTAAATGCGTTATCCGATGCCTCAATCTGCGGTGTCATCCCGGTTCCCTCATATGCTTCCATGATTTTTATAATTCCGGTTCCATAGGCTTCTATCAACTCCAAACGGTAAAATACATTTGCCAATTTGGTATTCCGACAGACGGAAATGCCCATTGTTATATCATTTAAGGACACGCCGCTAACCAAACCGCCTATAGAGGTGAATTCAAGTCTGTCTGCATAAAGGCTGATGAAAGTGCTTGCACGGAATGAATATTCACGGTGCACCAAAAGATTCAAAAGAGCCTCCCTGACTGCTGTTTCCGGATAATCCCGTCTGTCAATACGATATAACTTATCAAAGGTTGAGTGTGTCTGATTGCGGAAATCAATAAAGTCATAGGCTTCATCCATCTGCCGAAACAAAGAGCCGGAGAATTCTTTCCGATCCTTAAATTCACTCTGCGTTGTACCTTGAAAAACAGCGGCTTTAATTGTATGCACACACTGATCCGAAAGCAGCAGCCCCAAGTTTGTATAGACACCATCCTGTGTTGCCATTCCCAGTATTTTCATTTGTGTGAAACCAAACTTTACATTTCGTTCAGAAAATATTTTTCTTGCACTTTCAAAGGTTAATTTCTGTTCTAAAGACCGCATTTCTTCAAAATGATCTCCGTCAGTTTCCTTAATCATGCGACGAATTGCCGTATTTGTTGCCGGAACAGAGGAATAACCTTGACGGACATAAACGCCTTCAGGCCGCAAGCCCTTTTTGGCTATATAATATGGCCGCTCTGTTCCCTGCTGAATATCAACTACAACGATTTTCTTTTCATCTATCGTTACTGTTTCATAGTGAAGAAACATCCTCAGATCCGGTTTAATTGTGTCTCGAACAATATTGCTGATTTGCAAAGAAGTTTCGTCCGGGTTATCCAGTCCTGCCACTGTGCCGTCATCCAGAACGCCGATGTACAGCTTTCCTCCCTCACAGTTTGCAAAAGCAATGATTTCTTTTTTTATATCCTCTACTACAATCGCTTTTAGTTCAACCGTTTCACTTTCCTGAAAAACCATCTGACCGCCTCCTGCTTATATTCTACCCACATTCTACTCATTCTTGTCAATCATTTGGTTAGAATGAGCAGAATGGATAAAATATAATAGGAAATAGAATAATACCCGGCCCACATGGATTTTAACAAGAAGATTCCTTCAGCCAATGTGATTATAAGCATTTTAGACAAATAAAAAGAACCCACCGCTTCAGCCTCAAACCGACGCTGTGGATTCCTGATCAATTCAGTGCTGGTGGCCGGACTTGAACCGGCACGAGGTTGCCCCCGAGGGATTTTAAGTCCCTTGCGTCTGCCTATTCCGCCACACCAGCGGGGTCATTTCAAAAGAATGCCAAATGGATGGGGGTGGATTCGAACCACCGAAGCAATTTGCAGCAGATTTACAGTCTGTCCCCTTTGGCCACTCGGGAACCCATCCATGCCTTCTTCAAACATCTTGGCAAGACAATATTTTAGCATAAATCCGTTACGAATGCAAGATTTTTTTCCTCCCTTTTCAAATCAGCGTTTCAAATCGGCACGGCACAAGGCCTCTTATGGGCACCTCAAGTTAAACCCCGCCTCCATGGCCCGGTTCGGTAGAAAACCACCGACAGCGTCATTCCCACCAGCCACCCTATGGGCCATGCCCACCAGACGCCCAGAGAGCCGAAAGGCACGGACAGCCACAGCGCCAGAACCACCCTGAGAATCAGATCCGTGAAGGTGGCCGCCATGAAACGGCCCATGAGCCCGGCTCCCCGCAGCACCCCGTCCGCCGCCAGCTTCACCGCGATCATAAAGTAGAAAGGAGACACAATCCTCAAAAACACTACTCCCGTATCCATTGCCTCCCCGGTGATATCCTCCATAAATAGGTACACCAGCTGCCTGCCCCCAAACCAATAGAGCAGCACCATGGGCACACATAGAATCCACACCAGCTTCAGCCCGGCCCGAAAGCCCTGCCTCACCCTCTCGGGCTTTTCCGCCCCTATGTTCTGTGCGGTGAAGTTGGACACGCCGTTGCCCAGCGTGGTAAGGGAAGTGATCACCAGATTGTTCAGCTTCACCGCTGCGGAATAGCCCGCCATGACACTGGGGCCGAAGCCGTTGATCACACCCTGAATCACGATATTTCCTATAGAAATGAAGCTCTGCTGCAGAATGCTTGGCACGGCGATGACGCCTATTCTGCAAAGCAGCCTCCAGGAAAAAATCGCCGTCTTACCCTCTGCAGGAATGTGGGACAGCCGGGCCAGCACCGCAGCCACCGCCAGAACACAGCTGATGCCCTGACAGAGGAAGGTTGCCCATGCCACGCCCCCCACGCCCATGCCGAAGCCCTTCACAAAAAGGATGTCCACCGCGATATTGGCCAGCGAGGACGCCGCCAGAAAATAAAAGGGAGTCTTGGAGTCCCCCAGCGCCGAAAATATCCCCGTGGCCACATTGTACAAGAACAAAAAGGGCAGCCCCCACACGTAAATGTCCAAATAGAGTCTGGAATCCGCAAACACCTCCTCAGGGGTGCGGATCAGCCCCAGCAGCCAGTCACAGCCCAGAATGCCCCCAAGCATCAGAGCCGCGCACAAGACTCCCGTGGCAATCAGAGACGTATATACCGCCGTCTTCATCTCCCCGTATGCCTTGGTTCCGAACAGCTGTGAAACAATGACGGAACAGCCGATGTTGCAGCCAAAAGCAAAGGCAATGAAAATCAGCGTAATCTCATAGCTGTTTCCCACCGCCGCCAGCGCCTTTTCTCCTACGAATTTCCCCACCACGAAGCTATCCGCAATATTGTACAACTGCTGAAAAATAATACTGCCAAACAAAGGCAGGCAGAACCGCCATAATACCTTCTGCGGCTCCCCCACCGACAAATCCTTGTTCATATGTGCCTCCTCACCTGAGCGGTTCATCAGCACCTTCTCACCTGCCCTGTGCGGCTCCTTCCTGAAGGCCCACAAACTCATCAATTCCCTGAGCTATGCCCTGAGCCAGCTTTTCCTGATAGTCCTTGGACACCAATGCCATCCGCTCCGCCCTATTGGTGAGAAAGCCTGTCTCCACCAGACAAGAGGGCATGGCCGCATCCCGAATCACGATAAGCTCATCCGTCTCCTTCAGTCCCCTGTCCTTTGCCTCGGCGGCCTCGGCGGCCCTATTCTGAACCAGCCTTGCCAGCTGCTCGCTTTTCACGGAATCTTCGCAGTACCAGGTCTCCAGTCCGGACACGGATGTATCGCTGTCGAAGGTATTCACATGAATGCTGATATATAGATCCGCCTTGGCCTTTTCCGCCTTCTCCACCCGCTCTTCAGGAAACAGATGGGTTTCGTTGTCCTCTCTGAGCAGCAGAGTGTCGTAGCCCATGGCCTTCAGCTTGTCCGCCAAAAGAAGGGAGATGTCCAGTGTGATCTCCTGCTCGTATATCCCGTCTATATTGCTGCCGTTATCGTATCCCCCATGGCCCGGATCAATGGCCACCAGAATCCCCCGTTTCTGGACCGACTCCCCGGCCTGATCCCCCAGATTCTCCGCAAGCGTCACGATGTCGCCGTGCATGGGCCCAATTCCTCCCGCATCCCCGGCCTCCATCCCTGCCGCCTGAGCCGCGTCGGGAGACTTCTCGGATGCAATCAGCTTCCACACGGATCTGCAGCTGAAAAACAGCAGCACCACAGTCACAAAAACCATCGCCGCCATCTTCCTATCGGCTTTTTTGCTCCTTCTGACCCGTTTGGCCGCCGCGGCCTTTTGAGGCCCCTTCCCCTTCTGCGGCACCGTTCTGACTGTCTTCGCCTCTGCCGAACCTCTTCTTTCGTCCCTACGCCCCTGCATACCTCATTCCTTCCCTGCCTCACGGCCCCACATCCAAGAATCCGCTCCGTTCTAACCGCCGATGCCCCTCCTTGCGCCCCCGTTCGTCACAGTGCAGAAAGGCTTCTTTTTTCCCCAGCGGATTCCTTTCGTTTTCTCAGGCAACCTCCATCCACACAATTCTGCCGGACATCGCCTCCAACTATATGCAGTATATAAGGTAAACATATCAGAACATCATCATTTTTGTATAATTAATGTATCATTTTCTCATAAAGAATGCAAACTTTTTCCACCATAAGCCCCGAAAAAACCTGCAAAGGGCTAAACGAAGCATCTCCGAGAAAACCATGTCCGGCAAAAGTTATCTGGATACCTTGAGATACAGCTCATTGATTCCGTCATAGAAGCCCACTGTGACCACGGTATCATTGCCCTCCATGCCTTCAAACACATATTTCTTAAAAAAAGGCGTGGCCTCCGCCAAGGGATTGGTGTTTTCCTGCTCTACAGGCTCCTCAAGCTCCATGTATTCCGCCCATGAACGGACTATCTTGTCCGCATCCACATCCTTCCATGCCGAGATTCCCACCCGCACATAGAACTCATATATCTTTCCCGTGTCCGCGTCCACATAGGCGTCCAGCAGGCGGTTCTCCTTGTTGGCATTCTGCTTTCCCGTATTCAGGCTGATCTTCCATACCAGAACATTATTTCTGGGCTCCGGCACGTCTATGGCCGAATACAGTACCGCCGTGTAGGCCGACTCCTTCAGCTCCCGGATCTCCTGCGGCAGCACCTCCAGCTTCTTCAGCTCCTGAAGTCCCTGATTGCATAGGTCTATCCCCGATTCCTCCGGCTCCGCCGCGCCTTGTCTGTTCACCACGAAGGCGTATGTCCCCTTCAGCTCAGGATAGTCCGGCTCCACTCTGGTCATGGCGCTCTGGTCGCTTTCAGGAAGTATCTGATTATTCAGACATTGGGACAGGATGTACAGCTTTTCGTTGCTGTTGAGCGAATAGCGGTAGCCCGCCGTTCCCGTCTCCGTCTCCTGCGTCCGGATCTGGTTCAGAATATCCTTGTCATTGTACTTCGCCATGGCCTCCGGCCCCCACACTGCCAGCCCCACTATCACCAGCGACAGCGGAATCAGGAACAGCCCTATCCTCTTCCCTCTCCCTATGTTCTTCCCGCTCTTCCTCTCCATCGTGCCCCACACCTTTCTCCTCTGTCTTCTCCGGCTCCTCTTTTCTATGCTTGTACTGCTGCCCGTCACGCTCCGGCCCCGGTATCACAAAACGGATGCAAGTACCCTCTCCCACCTTGCTGTCGATGTCCAGCGCACTTCCGTGGAGCCGCAGAATCTCCACGCAGAGAGCAAGCCCCAGCCCTGCGCCGTTCTTGCTGCGGGAACGGGACTTGTCCACCATATAGAAGGCCTCCGTCACCTTCTTCAGCTCCTCCTCAGGAATGCCCACTCCGTAATCCTTCACCTCGAAGGCATACCCGTTTTCAAGACACCTTCCCGACAGCCTCACCACGCCCCCGGGGCTGGATGCCTTGCAGGCATTGTCCATCAGGTTCAGCAGCACGGATTTGAGAAGGTTTGCTTCCCCATATACCGTTCCCGGCTGAACGGATATCCGAATCTTCTGCTCCTTGTTACCCGCAAACATTCCCCTGAGGTAATCAAAGAATACCTTGGCGTCCACAAGCTGAGGTTCCAGCGTCTCCCTCTTTGTCACTATGATGTCCAGCAGCCGGAAGGACATATTCTCCAGCCTCTTTCCTTCCGTATAGATATAGTTTGCCGACAGAAAGTGCTTCTCATCGTCCAGCTTTCTGGTGCGGAGCAGATCCGCATAGCCGATAATAGCGGTGAGAGGCGTCTTGAGCTCATGGGCGAAGGCGGCTATAAAGTCCTCTCTTGCCCGCACCTCCTCTTTCAGCTCCCCTATGGTTCCCTCCAGCACATTTGCCATGCTGTTGAAGTCCGTAGTCAGCTGGCCCAGCTCGTCGTCGCTGACCCGTTTCGCCCGGTAGCCGTAATCTCCCTGCGCCATCCGCTTGGTGGCGTTGGCCAGAATGCGGATGGGCTTGGTAAGCCAGATACAGATTCCCAGCATCACCGCGCCGCTGCAGGCCAGCATGGCCAGAGTGACCCTGCGGTAGATGGCGAATCCCGCCCTCCGTTCCTGAAATACCTCCGTGGCATCGTCTAACGTCTCCAGATACAGCTTTCTATCCAGAACATTGACCATCACCCCCGTATGTACGAAATAGCGGTCCTGATGGAAGGTGATCTCCCAGACTCTGGTGTCCGGTCCGATCTGCTGCAGAAGGGCCGTATCCTCCGGAAAGCCGTTGCTGGCATAGAGAATCTCATTGGCCTCATCGGACAGCCGCAGATAGCGGCTGGTGTTCTGCCCGCTGCTCTCCAGCCGGGTGCCGATCTGCCGGACAGCCGTGTCCTGCAGCACATTGTACTTGGAAGGGATATTCAGCGCTGCCGTCTCGAAGGCGAACCGCAGGATATTGTTTCCGTCCAGCGCCTGCTCCACCTCCCGCTCCAAGGCCGACTCGAACACGAAATTTACGAAGAGGTAGCCGCTGAACCCAAAAGCCACTGCCATGATGATGATGGTGCAAAGCAGAATCTTGTACAAAAACTTCATAGTCAGATCTCCAGACGGTAGCCGATCTTATACACCGCTACCAGATTTTTCTCCCAGCCCATCTTCCGCCTAAGCCTCTGGACATGAAGGTCAAGCGTCCGGCTGTCCGCCAGATACTCGTCCCCCCAGACCTTCTCGTACAGACTCTCTCGGAACAGGGCAATGTTCTTGTTTCTGAGAAACAGGATCAAAAGGCCGTACTCCTTGTTTGTGAGGATCACCTGCTTCCCCGCTCTGGTCACTGTCCGCGCCTCCACGTCCACCACCACGTCCCCGGCGCTTAAGATGCTCTCCGTCTTGTTGTAGCGCCGAAGCACCACCTCCACTCTGGCCGTCAGCTCCACCACGTCAAAGGGCTTCACCAGATAGTCCTCGGCCCCCAGCCTCAGCCCCTTAACCCTGTCCTTCACCTCATGCTTGGCCGTGATGAAGATCACCGGGATCTTTAAGGGCCTGATATATTCCATGATGTCGTATCCGTCGGCCCCCGGCAGCATGATGTCCAGCAGAATCAGGTCAAAGCTCTCGGATTCGATCATGTCTAAGGCCTGCAGCCCGTCCTGCACCGCCTTGCAGTGATAGCCTGCAGCCGACAAGTTTATGTCTATTAAATCACAGATAGGTTTTTCGTCGTCCACGATCAGTATCTTAATCATTCTTCCTTCGGCCACCCCCAGTATTCCCTGATGATCTCCACCAGATCCTTCACCGTATCTTTCTCCGTACAATGATATGTCTTCTCGAATTCCTTGTCCTCCACGAATCCGTCCGTCCTCTGATAATAGATGGAGCATTTATTGTCTATGAGCCTTATGCCCCCGTCCTCCGCATAACTGTACTTCGCCAGCACCACGATATCCTTCATGCCGTCCCCGTCCACGTCCTTGCAGGCCATTCCCCGCATGGCATAGAGATTGTCATAGTCTCCCATGGGCTGGAAGCTCCACACGATATAGCCCTCCTCGTTCACCAGAAAAATCATGAACACATCGTATTCCGCCATCTTCATGACTCCGGGAACGATCTGGAGATAGCCCTGCTTCTCGAACTGCCGAGAGTAATTCTGCTCCTCGATGACTTGAAACCCGCTGTCCAGCAGCTCCTGAAGGGTTGCCGCGGTATAGAGCGCCTCCGTGGAGCTGCCGTCCCGGACATAGGCTGCAATAACGTCCACGCTCTTGTTCATGCTGAAGCGGTTTATCTTGTCCGATATCCTCCAGTCCCGATAGAACTGCCCGTCCCTCTGAAACAGCACATCCCCGACCCTATAGGGCTTTCCGGCATAATCCCCCTGAGCATTCTCGCAGCTGGTAATGAGTATGATATCCTTTAAGCCGTTCTGGTCCAGATCCTGAAACGAAACGGCCGCCAGCTCCTTCACCGGCTGCTCCAGCCTTCCCGGATGTTTGTAGTTGGTCTCCAGCTGATTGGTCTTATAGAGCACCCCGCCTTCATTGTCAGCGATCAATATGGCAAGCCTATGATATTCCTTCTCCAGAATGGAATAAAAAAACACCTCCTCTTCCCCGAAGGTCTCCAAAGCCACGGAAAAGCTCTGATCCTCTATGATCTCATAGCCGTTTTTCTCTATGTCCTCCACGGTCTCTATGGCCTCGAAGCTCTGCTGGTAAGCCTCGTACCTCTCCCTCAGCTCCTCGATCTCCCCATTCCCGGACGTCTCCTCCGATGCCTGCGCCCTATAGGACAGCAGGCCGCATACGCAGGCCGTAAGCGCTATGGATATCCATTTCTTCCTCACAGGCATCTCCCTTCCGCTCTTCAAGGTCTTTTTTTATCATACCTCATCATACCCCTTGTTTGCATCATTTTTGCTTATTCCTCCGGCAGAATGTAAAAAGGACAGCCATGGGGTGGCTGCCCTTTTTAGAGAAGGTATTTCTTATGGGGTATAGCAAAAAACTATATAATGTATTGGGGGTTACGCATATTATAATACCATCCCCCTCCCTTTTTGCCAAGCCCCAAAACCAACAAAATTGCTAAAAGTTAAGCTCTGTTTTTAGCAATTTTGCACAATCCAGTTCAACCTTCTGCCTCGAACAGCGCCTCGAATTCTTCCCGACCGATCTTTTCCTTCTGCAGAAGCAGCTGGGCGCATCCATGCAGCACCTTTTCGTTCTTCAGGATCAGCTCCTTGGCCTTTGCATAGCATTCGTCCACAATGGACTTCACCTCCCTGTCGATCTGTCCGGCAACGGCCTCGCTGTGGCTCTTGGCATGGGCCAGATCCCTTCCTATGAATACCTCGTCATCATCGTCATCATAGCAGATAACCCCGATATTCTCCGACATGCCGAAGCGTGTCACCATCCTGCGGGCCACCTTGGTGGCCTTTTTGATATCGCTGGAGGCTCCCGTGGTGATATCCTTAAAGATAATCTCCTCTGCGATCCTGCCTCCCAGAGACACCATGATGTCCTGAAGCATCTTTCCCTTGGTCAAAAACATCTCGTCCTTCTCCGGCAGTGGCATGGTATAGCCTGCGGCTCCCTGCCCCGTAGGGATGATGGACACCGTATATACCGGCCCCACGTCCGGCAGCACATGAAACAGAATTGCATGTCCCGCCTCATGGTACGCGGTGATTTTCTTCTCCTTCTCCGAGATCACCCGGCTCTTTTTCTCCGTGCCGATTCCCACCTTCACGAAGGCCTTGGTGATATCCTCCTGAGCCACATACCCCTTGTTCTTCTTTGCCGCATTGATGGCCGCCTCGTTCAGAAGATTCTCCAGATCCGCCCCGGTGAAGCCTGCCGTGGTCTGGGCCACCTGCTTCAAGTCCACATCCTCCGCCAGAGGCTTGTTCTTGGCATGGACCTTCAGAATGTCTTCTCTGCCCCCTACGTCCGGCGCGCTCACCGTGACCTTTCTGTCGAAGCGTCCCGGCCGGAGAATGGCGGGATCCAGAATGTCCACCCGGTTCGTGGCCGCCATGACAATGATGCCTTCGTTGATGCCGAAGCCGTCCATCTCCACAAGAAGCTGGTTCAGGGTCTGCTCCCTCTCGTCATGGCCGCCGCCCATGCCGGTGCCCCTGCGTCTGGCCACCGCATCGATCTCGTCTATGAACACGATGCAGGGAGAGTTCTTTTTCGCCTCCTCAAACAGATCCCGGACCCGGGAAGCACCCACGCCCACAAACATTTCCACGAAGTCCGATCCGGATATGCTGAAGAAGGGAACCCCCGCCTCCCCTGCCACTGCCTTGGCCAGCAGCGTCTTGCCCGTACCGGGCGACCCTTCCAGCAGCACTCCCTTGGGAATCCGCGCCCCCACCTTGGTGAACTTGCCGGGATCCTTGAGGAAGTCCACGATCTCTTCAAGCTCTTCCTTCTCCTCCTGCAGGCCTGCCACCTGCTCGAAGGTGATGCTTTTGTCCCCCAGAAACAGTCTGGCCCGGCTCTTGCCGAAATTCATCATTCTGGCATTGCCGTTGCCCGCGTTCTGGGCATTGAACATCATAAAGAGGAATACCACCGCCACCACGATCAGCATGGGAACCAGCGTGGTCAGCACCCAGCCCTCTCTGGGCACATCCTTCACCAGAGGGTCGAAGCCGTAGGATCTGACCAGCTCCTCCGCCTCCTTGATATCCGTCACATAGATCTCCCTCTCCGCGCCGTTTACCAGCTCCACCCGCAGATATCCCGTGGGGGTCTCGCTGTTGGGATGCACCTCCACCTCCCTGACTCTTTCCGCTTTCATGTCGGATATCAGCTGCTCTCTGGTGTAGGAATCGTCCACACGGTTCAGCGCCACCAGCAGAACCACCGCCAGAAGAAGCACCATGATAAATGTCAAATATGAATTAAATCCTCTACCGCTCTGCCTCAACTCACAAGCCTCCTATTGATCGAATTCCACTACCCCGATATAAGGCAGGTTGCGGTATCTCTGGTCATAATCCAGCCCGAAGCCCACCACGAACTCATCCGGGATCTGAAATCCCGTATAATCCACATTCACATCCACCACGCGCCTGTCAGGCTTATCCAGCAGTGTGCAGAGCTTTAGAGATCTGGGGCCTCTGGCCAAGAGCATCTCCAGAAGATAGCTCAGGGTCCTGCCGCTGTCCACGATATCCTCCACCACCAGAACATCCTTGTCCTTGATGGGCTCGTCCAGATCCTTCACAATCTTCACCACGCCCCCCGACTTCGTGCCGCTGCCGTAGCTGGATACGGACATGAAATCCAGCGATACCGGCACCGAGATCCGTTTCGCCAGATCACACATGAAAAAGCTGCCTCCCTTCAGGACACAGATCATGTGCACCTGCCTTCCCTCATAGTCCCTGCTGATCTCCCTTCCCAGCGTCTGAATTCTCTCATTCAGCTCTTCCTCCGGCAAAAGTACCCTAATGTGTTCAGACATTTTTCTCCTCCGTTTCACTGCCCCTGCAGTCCCTGTCCCCTTCTCCCAACAGCCTTGCCTGCAGAATCCGCTTTGTATTCCCATCCACCTTGAAAGCTTCGCTGATTCTCCGGCCTATGAGCCATATCACATGATTCCCTGACGCCAGCAGAGGCATCATGTTCCGCAGCTGTCTGGGTATCTTTTCCGTGACCATATAGTCCTGCAGGGATTTATGGCGCATGCCTCCCCTGCCGTCAGCTACGGTCATGTAGTCACCCTTTTGTCTGATCCGAAGCACCGGCGATTCCTCAATTTTATCATAATCAAACCATTTCGTATACTGATTTTTAGGTACTTCCCCGCTTTTTTCTGCCGAAAACGCCGTAAATTCTATTTTTCCCAGGTTTCCCAGATCATAAACAGAAAAATCCCCGGAATTTTCCTCAGGGAGACGCACCGGGCCGGCCTCCCACGCCCCATGATCCTTCATGCGCGCCCCGGCGTCTCTCTCTGCCCCCTTCTCTGCCGAATCCCTGCGGCGCTCCAGCACAACCTTGCCGTACTGGCGCCTGACGATGATGCCGAAGGGCAGATCCACTGTCCTGTTTCCCTGCTGAAGAAAAAGGCCCAGCGCATCCCCCACATGGACCTGACCGATATCTTTTCCCGTGGGGGAAAGACCCTTGAGCAGCATGTGCAGCACCCTTCTGCGCAAAGCGGGATGGAGCCTTAAGAAAGCTTCCACCTCCAGCGCCTCTTCTCCCGGCTCCCTCCGGAAAAAGCCTTCCCTCCAAGGCGTTTTTGTCCGGCATGTCTCAAGGGCTTCTCTGGTCTGCTGCTCCAGATACGCTTCCGTCTCCTGAAGCATCTCCGCGGTTCTAAGCATACGCTCCACAGCGCCCGGAAACAGCTTGCTCTCCGCATAGGGCAGTATATGGTGGCGGATTCGGTTCCTGCTGTAGTCGTCTCCGTCGTTGGTGCTGTCTGTGCGCCAGACTATTCCCCTTTCCTCCAGATACGCCTCCGCCTCCCTGCGGTCCAGACATAAAATGGGCCGGATGACGCCCTCCCGCACGGGAGCGATTCCGCACAAGCCTTTAAGCCCGCTGCCCCTGAACAGATGAAACAGCATGGTCTCCGCATTGTCGTTGCTGTTGTGGGCCACGGCGATCTTTGCGCCTCCCATACCCTCTGCCGCTTCCCGGAAGGCCTCGTAGCGGATCCGCCTGCCCGCGTCCTCCTCCGAGCATTTTTCCGCCTTTGCAAACGCCGGCACATCCGCCTTTCTGAGAATAAAGGGAATCCCTTCCCCGGCACACAGCTCCTCCACATACCGGGCATCCTCCTCCGCATCCTGACGGATGCCATGGTCTACATGAACCACACACAGCCTAAAGGGAACCCTCCGGGCGTATTTCAGCAGCAAAAACAGAAGGCAGAGCGAATCCGCCCCTCCGGATACTCCCGCCACGATCCCATCGCCGGAAGCGATCATATGATGCTCCTCTATGTAGGAGAATACCTTCTGTTCCGTCTTTTCCACGATACCCCTATGACCGGCTTGTCCTCTTTGCCTTCCGCGCACCGGCGCTTTTTTCGTCTTTATAGGTATCTTATATCATAACCCCGCAAAAGTCAAATGGGCCTTTGACTTTTTTATGTCTTCCAAATGCCGATCACCCCTATGGTCATGTCGTCCCGAACCCGTCCGCCGCTGGCGCACAAGGCCATGCGCAGCAGCCTTTCTGCAATCTCTCCCGGATTTCTGTCCTGAATCCCGGAGATGGCGGAAGCCATGTCCTTCTCACAGGAATCCTCTCCAAAGGCGTCCACCACCCCGTCCGACACCATGACTAGATAGTCTCCGTCCTGCAGCTTTCTGCAGATAGGCTGAATCTCCAGCTGCCCGAAGACCCCCAGAGGAAGATTCCCTGTGGCCAGAGCCTCCACCTCCACGCCTCTCTTGAGAAATGTCACCGCTCCCCCCACCTTTCTCAGCTGGCAGTTCCCTTCGTATAAATCGATGTCGCAGATATCCAAGGTGGGATGGTTGCCGTCCTCCCCCACGGCAAACAAGGCCGTGTTTACCATGTTGATGGCCGTATCCGTGCCATACCCCGCCTCCAGCATCTTTTCCATGAGATCCAGCACGCTGCCGCTGTCCCTGCCTGCAGTCTCTCCCGAGCCGGTGCCGTCCGAGAGCATCACTGTCATCCTCCCCTTCTCCGTCTCCAGCACCGCATAATTGTCCCCGGATACAGCCTCATCTTCCTTCACCGCCTTGGAAAAGCCCGTAAGCACCACAAAGCCCGTCTCCTCCTCCAGAAGAAAGCTCTGGGGCTCCGCCTCCACCACATAAGGGCTGGTGACGGAAGGCTGCATCCTCTTGTCAAGCAGCACGGATATCATATCCGCCGCTTCGTCCACGGACACCTTGGAGCCTCTGTGGGTGCTCATGGTCAGGACGATAGCCCGCCTGCCGTTTTCTCTGGGCACATAACACGGCCCGTCCACCTGAATTCCTTCCTCGGCAAGCGCCTGCGTCAGCAGCTTCCTGCGCCTGCTCTCCATAGGCTGAAACACAAGCACTTCGCAGGCCGCCTCCGTCATGATCTTGGCCATCTCGTTCAGATGTCCGCTGATCACCTGCCTGTCCTCCCAAAGCCTCCTCTGCGTCAGAACCGTCTCCCGATCCTTTCTGACCGCCTCAAACTGCCGGTCAAAGCTCTTGGCCAGTTCGGAAAAGCTGTCCGCATAGCCCAGCAGCCTGCGCCTGCACAGATCCGACACCTGAGCCGTCCGTAATTCCTTGTCCCGTTCCTTGCTTCTGATCATTCCAGATACACCCCTTTTCGCTATGGTCGTAGGTATACCACAAGAACCGCTTCGCGGCCCTTGTGGTCGTAGGTACATCATAGGAACCGCTTCGCGAACCCTATGATCATGGGTACATTATAGGAATCGGTATTTTGTTTTTTTGTCAAAAACGCACCTTCAAGTCCTTAAAGTTTTGCGACAAAAAAAGCAGGGGTTCTTTTCACCCCTGCCTGCTATTTTTCATTCTGTTTAAAAAGAATCTCACCCTCATAGACCAGTCCCAGCTTTTCTCTGGCTATGTTTTCAATGTACCCCTTGGTCTGGGTCTCCTTCCCAAAGCGTTCTATCTCCTCGCTCCGCTTCCGCTGATCCTCGATCTGAGCCTCCAGACGCTCTATCTCCGCCGCCTTGGCGTCCACCTTCTGACGCAGCTCCACGCCCTTTATGGCCACTGAAATCATGATCAGCACCACCACCAGCGAAACCAGAAACATGCCCAGCCGATTCTGAGCCCTTTTTCTGTATGCCACTCTGCGCCGTCTCGCCATAGGCACCTCCTCTTCCACTTTAGATATCCTATCCCTCAGCTCCCGAAGTCATTAGCCGCAATTCATTTCTTCAAACTTATTCTAAACATTTTTCTGGAAACCGTCAATCTGTTTTTTATGGCTCTTCTCCATCTGCCCGTTCTGCGCCGCATTCCCTGACCTGCCCTGCGGCAGCCTCTTCCGGCTCTGGCCCCCAAACGCTTCAGAGGTCTGCAGAGCCATTCCAGCGCCTTGCGCAAAAGTCCCAGCACCTTTGTCAAAGCCATGGAAACATATTTCACCAGCAGGGGACTTACCAGCTTTTTATACGCAATAATCCCCGTCATAGCGCCGATCACGGAAAACCATCTCAGCGTGCCGTTGCTCTCATGATACATCAGCAGAAAAACCTCTGACCCGCAATAAATCCAAAACCCCAGATCCTCCAGCGAAACCAGAAAGGAGCCATGGCGTACCACCCGCCGAAATATCCTCAGCAGGTCATACACAAAGGTCACGAAGACGCCCATGAGCAGGGAATGCAGAAGGAACTCATTCTCGCTTACCATAGGCTCACCTGAACAGTCTCGTCAGTAAGGATTCGTTTTTGCGGCCCGGCCCCGCTACATCGGAATAGGTGAAGCTGTCAATCCTGCCGTCTATGTCCACCTCTCCCTTTTCCAGAGTCAGCCTGCTGACATGCAGTTCCTCCCCCTTTATCATCAGCATTCCCTGCTCCGTCTCCAGCAGTATCTCATGTACATCGAAGGAAAGCACGTCGTTCACTCCGTTGATGGCGCAGCTTCTCCGGTTCGTCATCATGACCTTATGTATGCGGCCGCTTCCACTCAGCTCTTCCATATCCATGGCCCTCCCGATTTTCCTCATTCCCTCATGCCGCCGCTGCGGCAATGCCCCGCCGCCTTTTGCGCCTGCCTGCAAAAGACCCGCGCTCACATCCTGCGCCCTTTTGGGGGGCTATGAAAATATATATGAAGAAAACCCGGAAAAAAGAACCCTCGGCCATTTCTATAAGTAGCGAAAAAGCTCCTTGGCCTCCTCCTTGCGCATGGTCTCCTGCACGTCCAGCACTTCCACCTTCACTTCCCGATTGCCGAAGGAAATGGCGATGACATCCCCCACCTTCACCTCCGTGCCCGCCTTGGCAGGTCTGTCGTTAATGGTCACTCTGCCGCTGTCACAGGCCTCGTTGGCCACAGTACGGCGCTTGATCAGTCTGGATACCTTCAGGTATTTGTCCAGTCTCATAGCTTCTCCCTTCCGCCGTCTTAGCCGTACAATCCACGGCTTGGGCCGGCTGCCATATATATGAAAAGCCCGGCGAAGCATCCGTCTCTTTAAAAATGCGGACACTCCCTCGGGCTCTTATCCGGTATCAGTATGGCCCGCTCCCCGCACTGCTGTGGGCGCAAGCCGTCACGTCATGCCTTTATTCGTTCACCATATCCTTCAAAGCCTTGCCTGCCTTGAACTTGGGTGCCTTGGAAGCAGGAATCGTGATGGTCTTCTTGGTCTGAGGGTTCCTTCCCTCTCTCTCTGCCCTCTCAGATACCTCGAAGGTTCCGAATCCGACCAGCTGAACCTTTCCGCCATTCTTCAGTTCTTCAGCAACAACATCCGTGAACGCCTTCAGCGCCTTTTCCGCATCTTTTTTAGAAATACCAGCCTGTTCAGCTACAGCCGCAATCAATTCTGTCTTGTTCATTCCGAACTCCTCTCTTCCTAAATTGAGTTTTTATTTCAGTATTTCACATGGCTTCATAATTGCCTCATGGAAGCGAATATAAATATACCTATTTTTGCGGCATTTGTCAAGAGGTTTTGCCCATAAACATGAACTTCCTGACCTCTTTGCGTCTCCCTCAAAGGCCTAGTTAGACGAGCTGTTTCCGCTTCCCGTTCCGGCTGAGGGCTTCTGGGGCGTCAGGTCTGCAAAAGAGTAAGACATATCTTTATCCGAATCGTCCAGCTGTATCGTGACGCTCTTGGTTTCAAAGCCTGATTTCCGAAGTATCAGCACATGAACTCCCGCCACCTTCTTGAAGCTGCAGGGGGAGATCCCCACGTAATTGCCGTCCAGATACACCTCTGCGCCCTCCGGCGCGTCCACATATACTTTGTAGTAATTCGTGGTGGTGTCCGCCTCCGAGGATGAAGAGGAGTCCTCGTCCTGATCCTTCTCCTGTTCCTCCGCCCCCGCTACCGTATCCAGAGACACGTTGATTCCTACGGACTCCTGGGCCACGCGGATATATTGGGTAATGGACTGATAGCCCTCCGCTCTCACGATGATCTGGTGCAGGCCGTATTCCAGAACCACGGGGGTGGAGGCTTCCGCCTTCTCCCCGTCCACATACAGCTCCGCGTCCGGAGGCGTCAGCGAAAAAACCACCATTCCCGTCTGAGGCTCCGGTATCTCCAGATCCCCGATGTCCAGAGTAGTCTCCTCATCCCGCCGGATAGCAACGCTTTTGGTGCCGCCGCCTCCCCTATGGCTGATACTCACCTGATAGTTCCCCTCCGGCACCAACAGAAGCATGTCCTCCGTGATCCGCTGGATCTTTGTCTTTCCTATCTCGATCCATCCACCTACGAAGTTTTCGTCATTTGTCAGCCGCAGATACCCGTGCCCCTTCTCCACCCGCACGGAAAGCACCTGCTTGTCGATGCCCTGAACCTCCAGCACATCCTCCGGATTCAGATCCATCGCCTCGATGCTCCTGCCCTCGGACACGTACTGAGTATTGGAGGTAAGCTTGTACACCTCCGAGCCTATGCTCATTTCCCCCCGCACGAAATCCATCTCATAGCGCTCCACATTCCCGTAGACCCATGCCGTAGCCGACAGCTTCATAGTTGTCAGGTGTTTTCTTGATTTCAGAAAAGTCACATCCACAATGTCCCCTACCTCTATCTGCCCTATGGCCACCGCGTCCCCATACTTATCGTACAGTCTGGTGGTGCCGTCCATTGTCAGAGTGTACCTCTTTCCCAGAACCAGATTCAGAAAGGTGACCTTTCCCTCCTTCTCGTCCTTGTCCACCAAAATCGCCGTATCCGCCGAGTCGAAGCTGTCGGGGCCCGTGACCACGAACCCCGTATCGACTCTGTCCGACCCCGGAAGCTCCGTGTCCTTCCCATCCTTATCCCTGCCGAAGAAAAAAAGCCAGACTCCCAGAGACAGAGCAGCCGCTGCTGCCAGAAACAAGATGAAGTTTCTCAAATGCGTACTTTTCTTTTCCATATATCCCTCTTTGTTCTTTAGGGAGGGCAGCCGTCACGGCCTCACCCTCCGAAACACTTCGTTCAGGAAATGCTGCTTATCCTTCTCCTGCTGGATGACCCTCTCCAGTTTCTCCTGATTCTTTCCCGGTATCCATGCCTTCCCCGAATTATAATAAAAGTTCACGATCTTCCAGAATTTCTCCGGGTACGCCAGCCTATAGTACAGATCTATCCAGCTTCTGGCGTCAAGGGGGCATTCCTTCTGGTATTCTTCCAGAAGCTCCGATCCCAGCGACACGGACCAGCTACCCTTCTCCAGCAGCTTCCGCAGCAGCAGGCACAGATCTCTCACCGGACTGTCTCTGAGACATTTTTCAAAGCCCGCCACAAACCAGCCTTCCCCGTCCTTTAATATATTGTGGTACTGATAGTCGCCGTGACAAAAGGCCACAGCCTCTCCCTCCGCTGCCTTCTCCGGAAGTCCGCAGTATCGCTTCCATTCTTCCGCAACAGCCGACGCCTGATCCAGAAAGAAATCGAAATGGTTGCGCAGGCTGATCTCGAACCAGCTTTTCTGGCCTTTCTGCTGCAGGTATTTCCGCACCCGTCTCAGCTCCCTATTGTGCCTGTCGTACTCACCCTCCGGAGAAAGCGCCTCCGGAAGGTTCCACGTATGGGCGTCCAGCCTCATGCTTTTATGGAGTCTTGCCAGAAGCCTCACCGCCTCCCTGCATTCATCCCTGTCATGAATGCAGCATTCCCTTCCCTCTCTCCAGGTCTTCAGCACATAGCCCGTGCCGTCGGCATCCTTCACCAGCAGCTTGTTCTCTCCGGAGGGCACGATCTTCTCCGCATTCACAAGGCCGTCCTGCGCTATCCTCCCTAAAAGCTGATTCTGCAGCTGGATTCTCTCCAGACTCCCCGAATATTCCTTAAAGATCAGGCAGCCCTGATCGGTATCGCATATAATGGCCCCCCGCCCTTTCTTGGTATGCCGCACCTCTATCTCATACTGCCCCAACAATTCAACTGCCTTCTCGTTCACCTTAAGACCCCTCCCGTTTAGCCTGAGTCACCGCACCCCATTTCGTCCGGCTAAACTATCTTATGAAGGGATCTCAAAAAGTATGTTAAAGATTCAGCGATGCCTCTTCAGAAGCCTCCTGAGCGTAGTGCGCCGCCTCCTCCAGCAGCCTTTCTCTGGTATTACAGTCCGGCCTCTCCAGCACCAGCTCCAGCAGCTTCTGAAGCACCACGCCCAGCTTCCTGCCCGGTTCCCAGCCCGCGCCGATCAGGTCTCTGCCCGTCACCGCAAGATCCTTCAGAGACATACACTGGCCGTCGGCCACAATCTCCTCATAGAGCCGCCCCCATCGTTCCAGCAGCTCCAGCTTCTCCTCCCTCTGAAAATCGCTCTGAGCCATAATGTCGGCCCGCTTCACCTGAAGAAGCAGAGAAAACGCATCCTCACCGATTCGGTTCACTGCCTTGCGCACCGCAGCCTTGTCAGGATCCAGCGCATTGCCGTAATCATGGTACTGCACCAGCCTGCACACCATGGCCGCGGTATCGTTGTCGAACCGCAGCCTTTTCATGATCTTATTGGCCATGGCTGCCCCCACCGCCCCATGACCGTGGAAATGGGTGGTGCCGTCCGTATCTGCGGTCATGACCTCGGGCTTTCCGATATCATGGAAGAGCATGGCCAGCCGCAGCACCCTATCCGCCTCCACATAGCCAAGGGAGGCCAGAATATGCTCCCCCACGCTATAGCAATGGTGGGGATGGCGCTGGGGGGTCTCCATGGCCTTATCGAACTCCGGCAGAAAAACTGCCGTGACTTTGCATTCATAAGCCAGACGCAGATACTCCGGATGGGGGGACACTAAAAGCTTTACCAGCTCCGTCTGGATTCTTTCCGCGCTGATCTTTGACAAAAGAGGCGCCAGCTCGGCGGCAGCCTTTCTCGTCCCCTCTTCTATGACATATCCCAGCTGGGCAGAAAACCGGATGGCCCGCAAAATACGCAGGGCGTCTTCCCGGAAACGTTCCCTTGGGTCTCCCACACACCGCACGATCCCCTCCGAAATATCCTCCATGCCCCCGAAAATGTCCACCAGCCCCTGTTCCTCGTTGTAGGCCATGGCGTTGATTGTCAGGTCCCTGCGCTGCAGGTCTTCCCGGAGGCTGGGCGTAAAGGTGACGTTCTCCGGATGCCTGCAGTCCTCATATTTCCCGTCAATGCGGTAGGTCGTTACCTCAAAACCCTCCCGCCCCATCATCACCGTCACCGTACCGTGCTGCAGGCCCGTGTCCACGGTATGGGGAAACAAGGCCTTCACCTGTTCCGGTCTGGCGGAGGTCGTGATATCCCAGTCCTCCGGAGTCCTTCCCAGAACGGAGTCCCTCACGCAGCCTCCTACCACATATGCCTCGAAGCCCGCCGCCATGATCGTCCCAATGACATCCTTAGCCTTATCCGGAATGTTTATTTTAACATCATGCCGCAATTTTTCCTTTCCTCCCGTACCGCTTTTCTATGTATATGCTTCCGCCATGGCCAAGCCTTCCTCCGCAGCCAGAACTTCCGCCCTGACAGGCTTTCCGCCGTGGCCAAACCTTCCGCCATGGCCAAGCCTTCTGCCGCAGGACACCTCAGCTTCCGCCGTCCTTCCCCCAAACGAACCGGTCTATCACCCATACCAGCCCATCCTCGTCATTGCCGGGGGCCACATAGTCTGCCGCGGCCCTTACCTCCGGCTGGGCATTTGCCATGGCCACCCCCACTCCGGCTCGTTCTATCATAGATATATCATTGTATCCGTCCCCGCAGCAGATCACGTCTTCCCACCTTGCACCCAGAATTTCCAGAAGCTTCTCCAGAGCCGCTCCCTTATCCACCCCCTGAGGCATGATTTCGATGAAATACGGATCCGAACGGTATATATCCGCCCTATCCCCGCAGCCGGCCTGCAGCTGGCGCTCCAGCACTGCCGCTCTGTCAGGCTCCGCCGTCATAAGGCATTTGTGCATGTCGAAATCCACGAAGCCCACGAAATCCTCCGGCTGCACCACAGTCATGCCATTGATACGGGCCTCCAGCTCCACATACCTGTCCGGCGCAAAGGCGGAGAAGGACACATCCCCCCGATGAGTGGCCAGACCGCAGGCCTTCTCTGCTGCAAAGCGATACAGCTCCGGCAGCAGATCCTTGGGCAACACCCTTTTATACACTATTTTTCCTGATCCGCACCGGGTTATACATGCGCCGTTGAAAGCCAGCACATACCCGTCATGTGCTGCCAGCTCCAGTTCCGATTCATAACGGCGGATGCCCGTGGACGGCCGGCCGGAGGCCAGAATCACCTTATGCCCCTTCTCCATCATCCTAAACAGCGCTGCTTTTGTGGCCGGGCTGATATCCTTCTCCGAATTGGTCAAGGTTCCGTCAATATCCAATGCCAATATCTTTTCTCTCATCCTCTTACCCCGGACTCTTCTTCCCCGTCTCCGGCCTCCTATATCTTCTTACAAAACAGCAAGTGGCGGTGAGTACCCCACCGCCATCCCGCCTCTTTTCGATTCATAAAATACACATAAAGCTTACTTTTCCATCCTACTCCCCGGAAGCGGAGCCCTCACCGGACGCACTTCCGTCTCCGTCACCGGAAGGCTCCGCGCTCCCGTCCATGTCGGATCCTTCGGAGGAGTTGTCTTCACTGCCGTCCTCAGCGCTCTGATTCTCTCCGCTGCCGTCCTGCTTGTCCAGCTGGGCCTTGGCGGCCTCCTCCTGCACCTTCCGGAAGTTCAGGTTCCCCTTGGGATCCTTAACATCGGCATTCTCGGCAAGTCCTTCCATATATTCCGTCAGCCTTTCGTTCAGCAATGTCTGCCGGATGCTCAGATACCATTCCTCCTCGTTGGGGGCAATATAATACGCCACATAGGTATACTCGCTTCCCTCCGGAGTTATGACAGCTGTGTCACCTGCTTTGCGCCCCTCGTCGAATACCCAGACCTTCAGCTCCTCTTCCATGTTCCCGGATACCAGCGCCTCATACAGCCCGCCCTTTGCGGTGCTCACCGCCGGATCCCTATACTTGTCGCAGATCTCAGCAAAGCTCTCCTCCGTGGCGGCCCCGTTCTTCCACTCATCCAGAACGGCCTGACCGTCCTCCTTGGTCATGAGAATCCTTGCGTCGGCCGAGCGGGCCTTGTCCAGATAGCGATCCTCAAATCCCAGCACATAATAGCGGTGGGAGGTCGCATCCTCTATCACCGTGGTATCCCCGGCCTTCCGCTCCTCGTCAAAGAGCCAGCTCTGCAGGGAGTAGGTGATCGAAGCCTTCTTCATGTTCGTGTTCAGCTCCCCCACAGTCTCGACCTTCTTTTCCACAGCCTCCGCCGCGTTCTTTGCCGCCTCCATGGCCGCCGCTATCTCCGCCTCAGAGGGCTGGTAGGGCGTCTCCTCTCCTGCAGAGCCGTCCTCACCGTCGGAGCCCTCTTCCCCGTCCTCATTCTCGTCCACGGGATCCGCCAGCTCCGTAGGCTCCGTGGGAAGCTCCGCGTTCACGGTATGCAGATAATAGTCCACCGAATCATAGTTCGCCTTGTTGCTCTCGTAATATTCCTGAATCTCCTCATCGGAGGGCGCATACCTCTCCTCAAGCACCTCCCCGTTGTAGGCGCTCAGATATATTCCCTCTTCCACATAGGGCTTGATGCGGGATTCCGTGGCATAAGCGCCGTACATCTGCTGAATGTAGTTCTTCAGGGACATGCCCTCCGTCTCGGCGGCATCCTTCAGATCCTCCATAAAGTCCGCATACTCCTGATCGGTGTCATGGGCGAACCCGGCCTCCTTGGCCTCCTTCATCATGGACTTGTTCTGGGCCAGACGCTCCACCGTCAGCTCATCGAAATGATCCTTCCATGTAAGGGTATCGCTGTACATCTGTTTGCTCAGATCCCCCGACAGATCCACTCCGAAATAATAGAGATACGTGGTATAATACTGGCTGATGAAGCTGTTGCTTACAAGATTGTAATTATAATCATACTCCACCTTTGTGACCTTGTCCCCGTTCACCTGAATATATGTGCCGTTCAGGTTCATCCAGGTACGGACGGGAAAGGAAGCCACCACGCACACCAGAGCCACCGCCAGCACAGCGCCGATGATCTGGCCCATGCGCTTGTCCCTCAGCTCCTTCTGCTTCTGTTCCTTCCTTCTCTGCATCCTCCGGTCATATCTGGTGACTATCTTCTCCGGCTTCTGGCCGCCCTCCTGCTTTTCCGCACTCTGCGAAGCGTTTTGCTTTTCCCTCTTCGACATAGTATGCCCCTTCCCTCATTTTCCTGATATCTGCGTATCCAAATGCAATACTGAACCATTTTACAGTATTTTGGGGAAAATGTGAAGCTATTTCACATATTTTTCAAGTTTTTCCACGATATTTTTCACGCAGCCGGGCTCGAAGGGACTCATAAGGCCCACTTCCTTCACCATACTGGTAAAGAAATCGCTGGCGGACAGATTACAGAGCTTCAGATAGCTCTTCCACGCGCCGTCAAAGTCCTCGTCCATCTTTACCTTGTACTGCAGAGCGCAGGTCTGGGCGATGCAATAGTCAATATAATAGAAGGGACTGTTGTAGATATGCTGCTGCCTCTGCCAGAAACCGCCCTTGCCGAAATACGGATCCTCCTCATAATCCTGATGAGGCCTATATACCTTCTCCAGCTCCAGCCATGCCGCCCGCCGCTCCTTTGGAGTCATGTCCGGGTTCTCATACACGATATGCTGGAATTCGTCCACCATGCAGCCGTAAGGGATGAATGCCACGGAGTCCTCCAGATGCATCTCGATATAGTCCTGCGCCCTGTCCCCGAAGAAGAGGGGCATCCATTTCTGGGTGAAGAATTCCATGGACATGGAGTGAATCTCCGCCGTCTCCATGGTGATGTCACTGTGCTCCCGGATAGGATCCTTGCCGGAGAGATAGCCTTGGAAGGCATGGCCGCATTCATGGGTTATGACATCTACGTCACCGCTGGTCCCGTTGAAGTTTGCAAATACGAAGGGAGAATTATAGACCGGCATATAGGTCATATAGCCCCCGGCTCTCTTGGTCTTGCGGCCCAGCACGTCGAACAGCTCGTTCTCCATCATGAAATCATAGAACTCTTTGGTCTCGGGGGAAAGCTCGCTGTACATCTTCCGGCCCGCCGCAAGAATCTCCTCCGGGCTGCCGAAGGGCGCGGGATTTCCGTTATTAAAATATACCGCATTGTCAATATAGCTCAGCTTCTCAAGCCCCAGCCTCTTTCTTCTGCGGTCATGGAGCTTCTCCGCAAAGGGAACCAGATACTCCTTCACCTGCTGCCGGAAGGCCTCCACCTCCTCCTTGCCGTAACAGTTGCGCATCATCTTGTAATAGCCCAGCTCCACAAAATTCTCATATCCCATCTCCTTGGCCTGAGCGGTGCGGTTCTTCACAAGCTTATCATACAGCTCGTCCAGCTTCTCCATGTTGGCCATAAAGAAATCGCTCTGAGCCTTCCACGCCGCCTTTCTGACATTTCTGTCGGAATTGATCAGGTACGGCCTCATCAGGGATAGGTTGAACACCTGCCCGTCGAAGGGGATCTTTGCCCCGGCGATGAGCTTGTTGTACTCCGTTGTCAGGGCGTTGGCCTCCTGCATCAGAGGGATCAGCTTCTCGTCCATGGCCTTCTGGGCGATCTCCAGATTCTTGAAGGCCACGGGGCCGATCTTCTCCTCCAGATACGCCCGGTAAGGGGACGCGTAAAGCTTCTTTTCGTACTCCAGCGTCAGGTTGTGGTAAATAGGCCTTTTTTGATTGTAATATTCATGTTCCTTCTCATAGAACTCGTCCGTAGTGTCCACATCGTAGCGGATATGGGCGATGGTCATCTGGGTGCCCACCCTATCCGTGAGCTCATAATATTTCTGATGTACCGCAAACTGCTCCTCTCCGCTTCCGGCGCTGTCGAATTCCTCCATCAGCGCCCGCATCTCCTTTTCCACTTGGTCGAAATCCACCCGCTCATAAGGCATGTCCTTGAATTTCATATGCTTCTCCTCTTTTCTTGTTTTCTGCACCCGACCCGCCTGCCGTACCTGCCGCACCTTCAGCGCCTGCGTCAGAGCCAGTGCCGCAAGTGCGTCAAGCATCCTTCCGGCCGCGTTCCATGGCCCTATATTCCATATTACACGATCTGTCCGGCAAAGTAAACCAAAACATACCGCACCAAAAGCGCTGCCGTATAAGCAGCTCTATGGCAGAACCTTTGAGTTCTGTCTTTCCTATGCGACCCGTTTCAGCAATACCAGCGACCGTTTTGTAGTAACGAGTGATGCATTCAGCCGCCAGAGCCATCATGATTATGAGAATTTAATCGACGTCATGGAACCCGCCCTTTTTGACGGCGGGGGCACCATGAGATTTGACTCTACGACGCAGGAGGAGACGGATTTTCTATGGGAGATGACAAAACACCTATATCTTTATGAGGACAGCAACCTATTGAGGGTGATCAGCGAGGAGTCCAAAGCGTATTTCGCAGGGGACATCAGCGCTCAGGAAGCAGCGGAACGTATCCAGAATCGGGCCAGTCTGGTGCTGGGAGAATAGGCCTGACACCTTCTGACCACATGAAAGCTTACTTGACAATCGAGTAGGAGGCGGTGACTAACCGCCGTCCTCTCACACCACCGTGCGTACCGTTCGGTACACGGCGGTTTCAACAGTTGACGTGCACTGACTGAT
>ERZ808051.162-NODE-162-length-88266-cov-14.062559_pt1 | contig 88266 bp, 84 predicted proteins | sample MGYA00380199_ERZ808051 | MGnify/ENA primary metagenome ERZ808051 (study PRJEB31490, sample SAMN06133391) | mouse gut metagenome | isolation source: J11 | host: mice | place: China: Chengdu | collected 2015-05 ... | reverse complement strand
TCAGGTGTTGACTTACCTAATGACAAGAGAGTAGAAATCGGCCTTACCTATATTTATGGTATCGGTCTTACTACTTCTAAAAAGGTTATTGAAGCAACAGGTATCAATCCGGATACTCGTTGCAGAGATTTAACAGAAGACGATGTTAAAAAGCTCAGTGATTATATTACTCATAATCTCACTGTTGAAGGCGATCTTCGCAGAAATACAGCTTTTGACATCAAGAGACTTATCGAAATTGGTTGCTATCGTGGCGTAAGACATAGAAAGGGTCTCCCTGTAAGAGGACAGACTTCTAAGAACAATGCACGTACACGCAAGGGTCCTAAAAAGACTATAGCAAATAAGAAGAAATAAGTAGGAGGAACAAAATAGTATGGCTACTAAAAAGACCACAGGCTCACGTAAGCGTCGTGAGAAGAAAAATATCGAGCGTGGTGCTGCCCATATTCAATCAACCTTCAACAACACAATCGTAACAATTACTGATATGAACGGTAACGCTGTTTCTTGGGCATCAGCCGGTGAAATGGGTTTCCGTGGTTCAAGAAAGTCTACTCCATTTGCTGCAGCAACAGCTGCTGAAACAGCTGCTAAAACAGCAATTGATTGTGGCATGAAGACTGTTGAAGTTTACGTTAAGGGCCCGGGCTCAGGACGTGAATCAGCTATCAGAGCTCTTCAGACAGCAGGTCTGGAAGTAAGTCTTATTAAAGATGTTACTCCTATTCCACACAATGGCTGTCGTCCACCAAAAAGACGTCGCGTATAGTATAAACTTGGAGGTTACTTGATATGGCAAGATATACAGGACCTGCTTGTAAGCTTTGTCGTCGTGAGGGCAAGAAGCTTTTCCTCAAGGGTGACAGATGTTATACAAGCAAATGTGCAATTGAACGCCGTTCATATGCACCTGGCCAGCATGGTCAGAACAGAAAGAAGACTTCAGAGTATGGTCTTCAGCTTCGTGCAAAGCAGTCTGCTCGTCGTTACTACGGTATCGCTGAGGGACAGTTCCACAAATATTTCCTTATGGCTGAACGTAAGGCTGGTGTAACAGGTTCAAACCTTCTCCAGATTTGTGAAAGCCGTTTAGACAATGTTGTTTATACAGCAGGCTTCGCAAGCTCAAGAGCACAGGCTCGTCAGCTTGTAAACCATGCTCATTTCACTGTAAATGGCACTAAGGTTGATATTCCTTCATATCTCCTTAAGGCAGGCGATGTAGTTGCTGTTAAGGAAACAAGCAAAACTACAGATGAATTCAAGACTCTCGTTGAGTCAAATGCATCACGTCCTGTTCCGCAGTGGGTTGATGTAAACAAGGATGCTATGGAAGCAAAGGTTGTTAAGCTCCCTGAGAGAGACGAAATAGCAACACCTGTTGAAGAGCATTTAATCGTTGAGTTCTACTCTAAGTAATAGCCTTTTGCTGCTGTTATTTAGCGAAAACAAAATACAACTTTTTTTAGGAGGCTTTTAAATGATCGAAATTGATAAGCCTAAAATCGAGATTGTAGACGTGTCTACTATCGGAAGCCGCAGCACCGGCAGATTTGTTGTTGAGCCGCTTGAGAGAGGCTTTGGCACAACTCTCGGAAACAGTATGAGAAGAGTTCTTCTTTCTTCTCTTCCGGGTTATGCAATCACTTCCGTAAAGATTGATGGTGTTTTACACGAATTTTCAACAATTCCTCATGTAAAAGAAGATGTTACTGAGATTGTTCTTAATCTTAAAAACGTTATTCTTAAAATACATGATGAAAACCCTAAGACACTTTATATTGAAGTTTCCGGTGAGGGTGAAATTACTGCCGGCGATATTAAGCACGATGCAGATGTTGAAATTCTTAATCCTGACCTTCACATCGCTTATCTTGATGAAGGTGCAAATGTAGTGATGGAGCTTACTGCTGACAACGGCAGAGGATATGTTCCTTGTGACCGCAATAAGCAGTTAATGGATTTACCAATCGGTACGATTGCAATTGACTCCATTTATACACCTGTATTAAAGGTGAACTACACAGTTGAAAACACCCGTGTCGGTCAGCAGACTGACCTTGACAAGCTCATTCTCGACATTGAGACAGACGGTACTATTCCGGCTGATGAGGCAGCTTCACTCGCTGCTAAGATTCTCAATGACCATCTTATGCTCTTTGTTGATCTTTCTGAGGAAATCGGAAATCAGGACATTATGGTTGAGAAAGACGATGACAGCAAGGAAAAGGTTCTTGAAATGACTATTGAGGAGCTTGACCTTTCCGTTCGTTCATTCAACTGTCTCAAGAGAGCAGGCATTAACACAGTAGAAGATTTAATCGGTAAATCAGAAGAAGATATGATGAAAGTCAGAAATCTTGGACGCAAGTCACTTGACGAAGTAGTGGCTAAGCTTGCATCACTCGGTTTCGGACTTAGTCAAGAAGAGGACTAAAGGAGGGAATTTCAATGCCAGGTAGCAGAAAGCTGGGCCGCCCAACTGATCACAGAAAGGCTATGCTCAGAGGTATGGTTACTTATCTTTTAGAAAACGGCAAGATTGAAACTACCGTTACAAGAGCAAAGGAAGTTCGTGCAATGGCTGAGAAGATGATCACTCTTGGCAAAAACGACACACTCCATTCAAGAAGACAGGTTCTTGCATACGTAACTAAGGAAGACGTTGCTAAGAAGCTTTTTGATGAGGTTGCTCCAAAGTATGCAGAAAGAAACGGTGGTTACACTCGTATCATTAAAACAGGCCCTCGTCGTGGTGACGCAGCAGAGATGTGCATCATTGAGCTTGTTTAAGATATAATATACCATTTAGATTAAGGGACAGTCACTGACTGTCCCTTTTTTTATATTTATTGCAGATTGTTGAAGGAGATGTGCTTGGTTAGTAACCTGGCTTTGTTCCTTAGCTTTTCCCTGTATTTTTGCTTTTTTTAGAACTATTCTGCTTATGCATCTTTTCAAAAGTATTCTCCTGATTATGAGTAAAATACTGTCTCGGTGTGCAGCCGTATACTTCCTTGAATACTCTGTAAAAGGTTCTCTGAGTAGGAAAACCGACTTCGGCAGCAATCTCGGTAATTGATTTTTCAGGATTCTGTGTTTTTATTTCTGTAAGAGCCTCAAGACGCCGCAAATTGATATAACTGTTAAGATTGCAATTGAATGTTTTATTAAATATTCGTGAAATATAATATGGATTATAATTGCAGTGTTCGGCAATCGTATTCAATGTAAGAGGACGGCAATAATTTTTATTAATATAGTCTAAAATGGTTTGAATAAGATTGTGTGATTTTATATTGCTTTGCGACTCAGCACCAACAGTCTCAAAAAGCAGACCTAAAAGCTGATTTACTAATCCGAAATTGTGCATAAAAGAGTGCTGCTTTGCTGTTGAAAATGTTTTCATAACCTTATATATTTCAGCTGTAGCTTTACTTTTCGGTATATGATTTTCAGCCAGTCTGCCTGAACCTGTATGTGAATTGAAGAATGCTGTATAAGAAGTGGGTATTCCGATAAAAAGAATGAACGATGTCGCTTTGAAATAATATTGATGTATATCATAGGAATTGCAAAATACGATATCACCCTTTTTAGCCTCAAAGGTTTGACCATTTATGGTAACAACCTGTGTTCCTGATACAACATAAAACATTTCAATCTGATTGTGGTAGTGCGGCTTGTTTTTTATACCGGCACAATATTTGTAGGTAAGAGGACTAAACCTGTCGGTATCATATTCATAGAACATATCATTCATATTATCACCAATATGAATGATAGCAATAATTTGCACTGAAGTCAATATTTGTCACTAATCTATCAATAAATGCTATAGAATTTTCAAAAAATTAATGTTAAAAAACAATTGGAAGTATTTATATTCCATTCGTCTGCCAAAAAAATCAGTATGGAAAACGATTGATTTCTTTATTTGACAGGACGCTGCAGGATATTTCAGTTATTTCCTATTTGTGTATTGATATTACTGTATTCTGCATTTTATTATACAGCATTTTAAAGTATAATTAAAATGTTGTATGAACGCAAATTGTATGAGGCTGTATTGAGGGGGTAATAAATTTGGATATTAATCAGATTAAAAAGACAGTTTCAGATGCCAAAGTTTATTGGAAAAGACCGATGCCGGGCAGATATATGCCGTTTAAGGAAATATTTGCATATTCATTCGGCGGTATTGGTATATACTTTTTAATTTATTGTGTTCAGCAGCTTATGCTCAGCACGACGAATGTAATTATAGGTAATGCAATCGGTATATCGCCGACAATAATGTATGTTATCTATGTTATTTCAATCATCATTTCATTTCCGGCAACTGCGCTGAGAGCGAATATTATTGATAATGCCCGCAGCAAAAAAGGAAAATACAGACCATATATGCTTTCTATGGCCCTTCCGTCCTGCATCCTTGTTGTTGGTATGGTTATGGTGCCGTATGAAAAAATTTCAAATCAGATTGTTAAGGCAGTCATCGTTCTTTTGTTTAATATCGGCTTCCAGTTTTTCTATATGTTCTTTTATGATTCATATGAAAATCTTATCATGGTACTTTCACCGGATACGCAGGAGCGTGCAGATGTTTTAACGATTAAATCAGTTGTTTATTCTCTTGCTCCGTCCATTGCGTCTGCATTGCTTCCGCTTGTGGCACAGGCTTTGACAAATGGTGATTTGTATGATATGAAATTATACAGGGTTCTTTATCCACCGTTTGCAATTATAGGTGTAATTTGCTCAGTATATATTTATGCAAATACGCAGGAAAAAATTGTTCAGGCACGCACGCACGTAGTGCAGATTAAGTTTTTTGATGCAATCCGAGCAGTTGCTAAGAATAAGCTGTTCTGGGTCATTTCCCTTGCAGGCTGGGTAGGATTTTTAGAGAATACATATGCGAATATGCTTCAGTGGTGCTATCAGTATCATAATGAAAACGGTATCAGTGCAGGTGTGTATACAATTCTTACAATGGTTGTTGCAAATGCGAATCTTTGGGGTATGCTGGCTGCACCTTTCGCAATCAGAAAATGGGGTAAAAAGAAGGTCTTAATTGTTACCAATGCTGTTAATGCCGGATTCCTTGCACTTCTTTATCCTGTTGTTCAGGCAGAGCCTGCAAAAATGATTTTGATAATCGCAGCTATTTTGTTCGGTAATTATTTAATGACCTCTTTCGGCGTAATCCTTACTCCTGCCGTTAATGCGGATATCCGTGACTATCAGCAGTACATAACAGGTGAGCGTATTGACGGAATGTTTGCAACAGTTGGTCTCATTGGTACTGTAATTACAATGGCTACCAGCGGTATCGTTCCTGCAGTTTATGAAAAACTCGGAATCAATGAAAGAGTGCTGTCCGAACGTGCAAACGAAATTGTTGCAATTACAGGCAAAAATATTGAGGACGTTATGAATTCTCCATATAACGTTTTATATATCAATGATATTTTCAAAAAGGTATTTATAGTTATTGTTGTTCTGTCAATAGTGGGTGCAATATTAAACTTTATTCCATACTTCTTTTATGATATGACAGAGCTGAGACAGCGCAGTATTGTTAAGGTACTGCAGCTTCGTGCAATGTTTGAGGATTACGGCAACGGTGTTCTTAATGATAAAGACATTGTTTCAACAATCGAAATGATTGAGGAGTCAAGTGTGCTTGCAGATTCTCAGCCAAAGGATATTGCTTTAATGAAGGCAGCTGTTAAGGAAGCTTCCTCTAAGGCTGAGAAAAAAGCTGCCAGAAAAGAAATTAAGGCAGCTATTGAATTCAATGAGAATATTGAAATCTCCAAAATTGTTATGGAGGAGGTTCATAAATTTAATTCACCTGAATGGCAGTACAAGCTCAGCGAGGCAAAGGCTCTTTATAATGCAGGCCTGAGCGGCTTGACTTCTGATTCTATGGAGAAGCTTAATGATGTTCTTGCAAAAGCAAAGGCAATGCCTAAAACTACGAAGGTTGAAAAAGAAGAACGTGCTTCTGCCATTGAGTCTGCTAAAGCAAGAATTTACAGTAAAAAGCAAATTGAGGCGAAACACGGCGGCAGGATTGAAGAATTTGATGTTCATATTTTCGAGTCTCTGTTTGAGCGTGAGGATAATAATCTTGCAGCACGAATGGAACTTGAGGAAAAGCTCTCCGCTGCTAAGAAATCTAAAAATAAGTCTGAGATTCATTCCATAAAGGAACAGCTTGCTAAGCTCAGGGAAGAGAAAAAGATCATTGATGCTGATATAAAGAAAGCTACTGACGAAAACTCTTATTATAACAGACTTGCAAAGCCTTATATTGATGCTAAAAAGCTTATTACACAGGCTGAAAATTATGAGCATTATGAGGACATAAAGGCAATGTATGATGAGGCTAAGCTTCGTTATGATGAGGCTGTACGCCTTGAGGAGGAAAAGGCTAAGGCACTTGAGGCTGAGCAAAAGGCAATGAAGGAAAAGCTTAAGGCCGAAAAAGCAAAGAAAAAGGCAGAGAAAAAGAATTCATAATTTTGAAAGGTATTTTATGATGAACGAGAAGGAAAGAATTGATTTATATACATCTATAGTTCCGAACAGGCGTCAGTTGATTATACAGGATATGAAATACTATGCCTTTGTTCATTATTCCGTAAATACCTTTACGAACAGGGAATGGGGCAGCGGAAAAGAGTCTCCGAGTATATTTAATCCGAGGGCACAGGATACAGATCAGTGGTGCGAGGCAATAAAAGCAGCAGGTATGAAAGGTGTTGTTTTGACCTGTAAACACCATGACGGCTTTTGCTTATGGCCAACAAAGACGACTGAGCACTGTATAAGAAACAGTCCTTATAAAAACGGTAAGGGCGATGTGGTGCGTGAGGTTTCAGAATCGTGTAAAAAATATGGCTTGAAGTTCGGTGTTTATCTTTCCCCCTGGGACAGAAACAGTCCTCTTTATTCCACAGATGCATACAATGATTTTTATATTGAACAGCTTACAGAGCTTTTAACGAATTACGGCGAAATTTTTATGCTGTGGTTAGACGGTGCCTGCGGCTCAAGTGCAGACGGTATGCCAAAGCAGAAATATGATTTTGAGCGTATTTGGGAAACAGCGGTAAAGCTTCAGCCGGATATCGTTATGTCAGGCTGTGCACCTGATGTCCGCTGGGTCGGTAATGAGAGCGGCAAGGCGAGAGAAAGCGAATGGAACGTTGTTCCGAAGTTTCAATATGAGCTTCAGAATATTGCTGAAAACTGTCAGACAGATGATGATATGAAAAAATTTCAAAAACGCTGTCAGGATGTTATGATTCAGGATATAGGCTCAAGGGAATTTCTTTCAAATTATGATGAGTTTATGTGGTATCCTGCGGAGGTGGATGTTTCCATCCGATTAGGCTGGTATTATCATCCGATGCAGCTGCTGACACTTAAGTCACTTCACAGGCTGATGCGTATTTACTATGGTTCGGTAGGCAGTAACTGCTTATTGATTTTAAATATCCCTCCGAACCGAAAAGGGCAGTTTGCCAAAGCAGATGTGCGCCGTCTTAAGCAGATGGGCGAGTGGCTCAGAAAAGAAGATGATTGTGTAATTGAAAGTACATATTCATTGTCAGATGATAGGATGAAAGTGAATATTTCCTTTGAAAAGCAGTCCGTTGACCGTATCAGATTCAGCGAGGATACAACCAAATCACAGCGTATTGAAAAATTTAAAATTTATGCAAACGGAAATTGTGTGTATGAAGGAACGGTTGTAGGCTTTTCAAAAATTGCAATTTTCAAATCACCTGTTGTAACGGATTCTCTGGAGCTTGTTATAGAACAGTGCAGAAAAGAGCCGTATATAGAAAAAATTGAAGTATGCAAAACAGGTGCATACAGACCTTAAATGGATACAATATTATCAGAACACCGAACATCTAAGGATATTCGGTGTTTTTATTTGCTCGGATTGTACAGGCATATTGCACAATAATGGTAACAAATAAAAACAAGTTGTTAAAATTATCAGTATAGTGTTGACTAATGTTAAAAAATATTATACAATATGCACAAAGATATTAATGTAAGAAGGGAATTTCTATGAGTAATCGTGCAGAGGATATAAGAAACGTCACACTTATCGGCCACGCATCAAAGGGTAAGACTACACTTTGTGAGGCACTGCTGAATATTGCAGGTGCAACCGAACGAATGGGTAAGGTAGCAGACGGTAATACGGTTTGTGATTTTGACGCTGAGGAAAAGAAGAGAAAAATAAGTGTTAACAGTGCCGTTGCATCAACGTCTTATAAAGGTAAGACCATTCATTTTATTGATACTCCCGGTCTGTTTGATTTTGCTATGGGCAGTGCTGAGGGTATACGTGCCGCAGATACGGCACTTATCGTTGTTTCAGCACGTTCGGGACTGGCGGTAGGTGCTGAAAAGGCATTCAAGAATGCAGGCTCAAAGGGTCTGTCACGTATCTTTGTCGCAACAAAAATGGACGATGACCGTGCAGATTTTTATAAGAGCTTTAACGGTATTGTTGCCAAATTCGGAACACAGGTATGTCCGATTGTAGTGCCTGTACTTTCAGCAGGCAGTGTGCGTTCCTATTATAATATGATTGAGGATAAGGCTTACGTCTATGAAAACGGTGCAAAGAAGGAGGTCACTCCTGAGCCTGCTGACGCACCTCGATTTGAGGCAATCAAGGCAGTATTTGCAGAAGCCGTTGCATCAACGGATGAAGAGCTTATGGAGAAATATTTTGAGGGCGAAGAGCTTACACGCGAAGAAAAGATTAAGGGTGTTAAGCTTGGTATGGCTGACGGTTCTATAATTCCTGTGTTTGCCTTATCAGGCATTACAGGTGTAGCCTGTGATATGCTTCTTGATTTTATTGCGGATGTTTGTCCATCTCCTAAATCGGAGTATGCTATTGACAATAACGGAGAGCCGATTGAGCTTTCTGCAGATGAAAACGGACCTTTGGCAGCCGTATGCTTTAAGACAGTATCAGATGCCTTTATCGGTAAGCTGAATTTCTTCAAGGTTGTAAGCGGTAAAATTACTCCGTCAACAATGGCTTATAATTCCCGTACAGGCAAGGAAGAGCGTATGGGTAAGATTATAAAAATGTTCGGTGCTAAGCAGCTGGAGGCTTCTGAGCTTGCAGCAGGTGATATCGGTGCAGTGACAAAGCTCAGCGGCTTTTCCACAGGTGACACAATGTGTTCAGCCTCAAATTCTGTAAAGCTTGACGGTGTCGTAATCCCTGTTCCTACATATAAAATGGCAATCAAGGCTGTTAAGAAAGGCGAGGAGGAAAAAATCGCCTCAGGTCTTATCAGGCTTTGTGAAGAGGATCCGTCCCTTAAGTTCAGCAATAATGTTGAAACACATCAGCAGCTTATCGAAGGCTTGGGTGAACAGCAGCTTGAGGTTGCCGTATCCAGATTAAAGGATAAATTTGCAGTTGAGGCTTTGCTTTCAACCCCTAAGGTTGCATACAGAGAAACCATTACCAGAAAGGTATCTGCTCAGGGCAGACATAAAAAGCAGAGCGGCGGTCACGGTCAGTTCGGTGATGTATTTATTGAGTTTGAGCCGTATGATACTGAGGGCCTTGTATTCGCCGAAAGAGTTGTGGGCGGCTCTGTACCTAAGAATTTCTTCCCTGCAGTTGAAAAGGGACTGAACGAATGTATGGAATCCGGTGTGCTTGCAGGATATAAAATGGTAGGTGTAAAGGCTACACTTTATGATGGATCCTATCACCCTGTTGATTCAAGTGAAATGAGCTTTAAGATGGCTGCAAGCCTTGCCTTTAAAGAGGGTATCAGTAATGCTATGCCTGTTATTCTTGAGCCGATTGTTACACTTAAAGCAATTGTAAATGATGATGCAATGGGTGATGTTATCGGTGATATCAACAGAAGACGCGGCAGAGTTCTCGGTATGACACCAACCTCTGACGGAAATCAGGAGATTATCGCTGAGGTGCCTGATGCTGAGATGACAACCTTCTCAACATCAATGCGTCAGATTACGCAGGGCAGAGGCTCCTTTACAACGGAATTTGCACGTTACGACAGAGCACCTGAGCATATCGCACAAAAGGTTATAGCAGAATCTAATCAGTAATTATATAATAATATAAGCTGACTGCGAGGATTTGCAGTCAGCTTTTTCTTGTAATACTTTAATAGGTGTTGTATAATATAATTATTCAAAGGAGGATGCTGAATATGATTACTCAGCGTCCTTTTATATTTTTATGGAGGTACACAGCTATGGCAGGTACTCTGACTAAGAAAAAGAAGATAGGATATGCCTTTGGTATTTTTACTGAATCGCTGATTTATAATATGTTTTACACGTATTATTTAACTTTTCTTATTGAAATTGTGGGCATACAGGCAAAATTCGCTTCAATTGTAATTTTCATTTCAATCGCTTGGGATGCAATCACTGATCCGATTATCGGTAATTATACGGACAGGGGCGGCGTAGATAAGCGCAAGGTAATGAAGGGTGCATTGCTTCCTCTCGGTGTTATATTTATTGCTGCTTGGACAACAATCGGTGCAGGGCTTACAAGTCAGACTGCTAAGATTCTGATTTATACTGTAATTTCAATGGCTATATGGGTGTTCTATACAATGTATACCATTCCTTATTATGCTGTAGTTGCTGAGCTGACTGAGGATTATGATGAGCGTACAAATATCCGCTCAACCGCTTCTCTTTTAAATGCAGGTGCAGTCGGTCTTGGCAACGTTCTTCCGGCACTTGTTCCTACTGTGGCAATTCTTCTTGGTGAACGGTTTGCCAGCAACTCGTACGCTGTTATTGCTGCAATCATCAGTATTATGGCAGTGGCTCTCGGCTTCGTGTGTGTTAAATCACTTAAAGGCGTTTATACCCCTAAGCCGGTAACACCTGAGAATTCCAAGAGTACGCTGAAGGATACCTTCAATGCCTTTGGTCAGATTTTAAAATTGAAGCCTGCAAAATTTTTCTTGATTTTTGTATTCTTTTTCCTCACTGCCTCCTCAATGATTCAGTCAAATCTCACCTATATGGTAGTTGACTGCATTGGTATGGATTATGATACCGGTATTGTTTATGTAATCATTTCAATGGTTGTATCTATGGCAATTGTAGTGCCGATTGTTGAAAAGGTTGCAGAGAAAACAGACAGAAGAACCGCAAGTATTATTTTCCTCACGATAACTATGGTGGGTGAAATTATCGCAAAGCTTGTGGGACTTGATGCGCAAATCGGCAATTTCAGAGTGATGTCCATTGTCTGTGCAGCAATTCTCGGTATGGGTATCGGTACCTTTTGGACATTCTTTTATTCAATGGGTTATGACCTTGTTGAGCTTGATGAATTTAAAACAGGGCAGAGGAGAGAGTCCATTATCACCGCTCTTCCTCAGCTTGTTCAGAAGTTCGGCTCAGCCTTCGGTATCCTTATGGCAGGTCAGTTCCTGTCAGCCTATGGTTATGATTCATCAAAGGATACCGCCGGTCAGGAGTCACTTATCACTGTAGTGACTGATCCTCATATCGTCGGCGGTATGGAAAATATTTCAACCGTTATTCCTGCAGCATTTTTGGCAGTGTCAATCATTGCACTCATCTTCTATCCTATGACAAGGAAAAATGTGTCAAAGCTTATGGCAGCACTGAATAAAAAGCGTGCCGGCGAGGCGTATTCAACGGACGGTTTAGAAAAACTTCTGTAAATTATTGTTTAGTTTATCAATAATGTACTTAAGATTCCGTAGGGGCAGGTTTCCACGCCTGCCCATTTCATAATTTTTTTGAGGAGGGCACAGAGACCCTCCCCTACAATAAACAATAATTTATACAATGAAAAATCCCCCTGAATTCAGGGGGATTTTTGTTATATCAAATCTGAAATTTTATATTTCTTAAAGCAGATGTATGAGCTTGGCTCTGCTTCATACAGCACGCCGATATATTCATCATTCAACTGCGTCAGACAGGAATAAGCAAAGAAGCCTTTATTGATTTCCACCTCAGAATACCAGTCAATACCAACTGTCTGTCCCTTAACCTTTTTGAATTTACCAATGGTGATAACACCATTTTCACGCTTTTTCTCAGATGCATGGGAGCAGAATACATATTCGCCAATGCTGATAACACTCTTCTGACATTTCGGTGCATATAGATTGGTTGGCTTAGCCTTGAACCAGTGCTTGCCGTCATCGTGTGAAATAGACAGCGGTGTTTTGCCGTATCTCTTCTGTCTGCCCAAGCCGAGAATAACGCCGTCCGGTGCCTGTACCGCCTGCCATTCATCAATGTTGCAGGAGTAAGGCTGCTGCGTCATTCTGTGCCAGGTTTCACCGTTATCAATGCTGTATATGGATACAGTCTCTTTCCTGTCAACATAAAGCGGCATAATGATTCTGCCGTCCTGCGTGGTGAGACCGACACCCGGAGCAACACCTACAAAGGTACCGTCTTTCTTGATGAGAAAGTCGCCTGTGATGTCAACAGGATCAGACCAGGTTTTTCCATTGTCGGTGCTTCTTAACAGATATACATAATTTCGTTTAGGAGCCTTAAGCGGAGCGCCAAAAGTAGTAACAGCATCAGCTTCGTTTTTGCCGGTTTTTCCGTTTAAGAATATGTTGCCCACATATTCGTCACCCTTATAAAGAGAACCCTTCCAGTCGGCGACTTTGTAATCGGTTTCATTATAACGGTTATCAAGAACAACACCATCCTCAACAACCAAATAAAATTTACCGTCACGGTCGTAGATAACAGGATACATTTTATTATTGTACATGGAATAAGGAGCTTTTTTCTTATCCAGTATACTTCTTTTATGTAAGCCCTTACACTCAGGATAGAAATCAACAATCATAATTACATCACCGTTTGGTGCAAGCGCCATACATGGATCAATGAAAAAGGCTGATGCATAGCAATCATCAGTGAGTCTTGTTTCTCTTGCAGGAGGGATAGCAATGGTCTGTATGTCCGACCAGGTTTCGCCGTCGTCCTCACTTGTTCGTATTGCAACCTCAATGAATCCCCAGTCAGCGCCGCAGGATTGTTTGTCAATTGCCGCAATAAGTGTGTTGCCGGATTTTATTAAGCTTGGAATACGAAAGGCGGTTCCTCCGTTTGACTCGTTGCTTTGGTCAATAAGCTCCTTTTTGAGAAAGCGCTCATTGTTTCCGCAAAAGATTAATTTTTCATTATCCATAATTTCATCTCCTGTTATATTTATTTGTCCTGTAAATTATATTCCGTATACATCATAACATATACTTTATTTTTTTAAAAGACTAATTTTTCAAAACACTTGAAAAACGATTGCTAAAAATGTACAATAAGAAATGAAATATTTTGAAAAGGAGGAACTAAAATGCTCTGGACACTGAAAAAATGCTGGTATCGTATTTATCAGAGAGTTTTTAAGCTCGCTATGTGTCTTATGGATTGGTCTGAACCGCAGCTTCTTGAGGGTGCAGGTAGCATACTTAAGCTTCCTGAGTTTATCAAGGGTAAGGGTATCAATAAGATTCTTGTTGTTACCGATAAAGGATTGATGAGTTTGCATCTCCTTGACCCAATGTTTGAAAAGCTCAAGGAAGTAGGCATTGAGTATGTTGTTTTTGACGGCGTACAGCCTAACCCTACAATTCCGAACATTGAGGATTGTAAGGATATGTACATCAAGAACGGCTGTCAGGGAATCATCGCTTTCGGCGGCGGTTCACCTATGGACTGTGCTAAGGCTGCAGGTGCAAGAGTTGTTAAGCCGAATCAGACTGTACGCAATATGCGCGGTCAGTTAAAGGTACATAAGCAGCTCCCACCATTCTTCGCAGTGCCTACAACAGCGGGAACAGGCTCAGAAACGACTGTTGCTGCAGTTGTTACCGACCCTGAAACACATGAGAAGAATGCGATCAATGATACCTGTCTCCGTCCTAAGTATGCGGTACTTGACCCTGAACTTACAGTTGGTCTGCCGCCGCATATTACTTCTACAACCGGTATGGACGCACTCACTCATGCAGTTGAGGCTTATATCGGAAAGAGTAACACGAAGGACACAATCCGTGAGGCAGAACAGGCTACTAAGCTTATTTTTGATAATATCGAAACAGCATATAATGATGGTAAGAATTTAGAGGCAAGGGGCAATATGCTCAAAGGCTCATATCTGGCAGGTCGTGCATTTACGCACGCTTATGTCGGATATGTTCATGCAATTGCGCATAATCTCGGCGGACTTTACGGCACACCTCACGGACTTGCAAATGCAGTCATTCTTCCATATGTTCTGGATTATTATGCAGATGCAGCTTATCCTCAGCTTGCAAAGCTTGCTGATATCGTCGGTATCGGAAAGGGACTTGATACAGCAGGAAAGGGTAAGGCATTTATTGATGCAATCAGAACGCTTAACAGGAATATGAATATTCCTGAAAAGTTTGATTTCATCAAGGAGGAGGACATTCCTCTTCTTGTAAAGCGTGCTCTTAAAGAGGGTAACCCTCTTTATCCTGTGCCAAAGATTATGGATGCTAAGGATTGCGAATCTGTTATCCGTTCATTTATGGCATAACTAATATATTTCATTAATGCGGTACTGAACATCTTGTTTGGTACCGTTATTTTTTATATTTTATATTTATCAATATACTCCATATTTATATTGACTGTTGGAATGAATTGGGATATTATTACTATAGTGATAATATAATTTTATATTTTACTTTTACGGCAGAAAGGCTTTGGAACTTAATGAAGAAAATACTTGTACTGAATGGTCCTAATCTGAATATGACAGGGATAAGAAAAAAGAATGTTTACGGCGGAGAAACACTTAAGCAGATTAATGATGAGCTTAAGCTGTATGGCAAGGCCAACGGTGCTAAAATCACCTTTTACCAGTCAAATCACGAGGGCGATATTATTGATGTTATTCACGAGAGCAAGGATGAATTTGACGGTGTTGTAATCAATGCAGGTGCATATACGCATTATTCCTATGCGATAAGGGATGCTATTGAAGCTGTTCAGGAATTTACTCCTTATGTTGAAGTTCATATGTCAGATATTCATAAAAGAGAGGATTTTCGTAAAATTTCCGTTATAACCGACGTTTGTGTTAAACAAATCAGCGGATTTGGTAAAGATAGCTACAAAATGGGTATTGATTTATTGCTGGAAATAATATAAAATAGATAAGTAAATATATTACAAATAGATTATCAGTTATCTTGGAGGTATAAATTATGGTAACAGCAGGTGATTTCAGAAACGGTGTTACATTTGAAGAGGACGGCAACGTATTGCAGGTTATTGAGTTCCAGCACGTTAAGCCGGGTAAGGGTGCTGCCTTTGTAAGAACAAAGACAAAGAATGTTATTACAGGTGCGGTTACAGAAAAGAGCTACAATCCGTCAGCTAAGTTCCCAACTGCATTTATTGAAAGAAGAGAAATGGCTTATTCTTACAGTGACGACGGTCTCTACTATTTTATGGATAATGAGACCTTTGATATGGTTCCTGTTTCTGAGTCAGATCTTTCAGACAACTTTAAGTACGTAAAGGAGAATGAGGTTTGCCGTATCCTTTCTTACAAGGGTAAGGTATTCGGTGTTGAACCGCCAACCTTCGTAACTCTTGAGGTTACTGAGACAGAGCCTGGTCTTAAGGGCAACACCGCAACAAATACACTTAAGCCTGCAAAGGTTGAAACAGGTGCTGAAATTCGTGTTCCTCTCTTCATCAATGAAGGTGATATGATCAGAATTGATACAAGAACCTGTGAATATATGGAAAGAGCATAATTAAAGTTATAATAAAATTAAGGAGTTTTATTTATGGAAACAACTGAAAGCTTAGGCTATCTTAAGGGACTGCTTGACGGTCTTGATTTGGATGATAACAAAAAAGAGACAAAGGTATTCAAGGCAATTGTTGATGTTCTCTCAAATCTTGCTGAGGATGTTGATGATATGACTGAGGGTATGGAGATGCTTGCAGAGCAGATTGATGCGATTGACGAGGATCTTGCCGATGTTGAAGATTATCTTGTTGACGATGACTTTGACTGCGACTGTGATTGTGATGATTGCTGTGACTGCGATGATGAATATCAGGAGTTTGAGGTTGAATGTCCTCTTTGCGGTGCAGAGATTACTGTTGATGAGGATACAGTTCTTAACGGTACGATTCCTTGCCCTAACTGCGGCGAAATGCTTGAGTTTGAGGTTGAGTGCGATTGTGAGGATGATGACGAGGAATAATTATTTGTTCCAATACGTCAAAGAAAGAGGGTAGTTGTTATCAAAAAAGTATTTGCGATTTTACTGTCAGCTATTGTTATTTTGACTGTGTTTGCTGCATGCTCAGGTGATAAGAAGCCTGAAACCCCTTCAGGTACAACCTCACAGATTGCAACCGAAGAGGCTAAGATTAAAGAGGCTGACGCAGCAAAATATATTGAAAATTCATATACCGCTGAGGAGCTCGGTCTTGATAAAACAGACAGGGATTATTCCTTTATGGTATCATCGAACGGTGTTGATATTGACGGTGATAAGTATGTAAAGGTTGTTGCAAATATTATTGTTAAAAATAATGTTACAACTGAAGACGGTAAGGACACCTTCTCCATGGAAACAATCGGTGAGTATTATATTTCTTTTGATGGTAAAAAAATACTGAAAAAGAATATGGATACAAACGAGTATGAAGAGCTTGAAAACAGATATGCCGATTATCAGAAAAAGGCGGCTGAAACCGAGTCTCATACCCACGCTGATAGCGAAACAACAAAAGCAAAATAATTATAAATAAAATGATGTAAAAAGGTTGACGTTTGTCAGCCTTTTTGTTTTAATATAATTAGTTAAACAAGTATTTTTGGGGAGGGGTTATATGAGTGAAAGCAAGGACATAAGATATGTCGGTGTTAAAGAAAATCTGGCATACGGCTTTGCCAATGCAGGTCAGGTTTTCGGATATAATCTGGTTGCCGGCGGATATCTTTCATTGTTTTTTACAAAGGTTTTCGGAATACCTGAAACAGCAGTAGCAACAATGATTATTGTGCTTGGCATATGGGATACAATCAATGATCCGATTATGGGCGGTCTGATTGATAAAACAAGAACACGTTACGGTAAGCTGAGGCCGTATCTTCTTTTTGTTCCCATTCCGCTGTCAATCGCAACGATTATGCTTTTTGCAGGACCGGAGATTCTGGCAGATGCGAAAACAACAACGGTAAAAATCGTATATATGTACATATCGTACTTCATATGGGAATTTTTCTACACAATAGGCGATGTTCCTTTCTGGGGTATGAGCACAGCGATTTCACCGTCTCCATCAGACCGAACAAGAGCAATTTCAAGTGCAAGATTGATTTCAAGTATCTTCGGTGGTCTGGCAACGCCGTTGCTGGTTATTATGATGGACCTTTCCAATAACGGTGTATGGAATATAACTCTTTCACAGGATTTCCTTATCTTAGCTATTATTGCAGCAGTTATGCTTTTGTGTTTGTTCTCTCTTGCCGGAAGAAAGACGAAGGAAAGAGTTGTTCAGTCTGTAAAAGAGCCGTCCGTTCTCGAGGGTTTTAAGGTTATGTTTAAGAATAAGCCTCTGATGCTTATCATTTTAGGCAATGTTATTGGTGCTTTAGCCGGACTTGCAGGTGTATTCCAGACATACTATTATTCTGAGGTGCTTAATCTTAATTCTGCTGTTTTGTGGATAAATCTTCCCGGAACAATTTTCGGTTTCTTAACCTATCTGTTAATACCTAAGGTTAAGAAAAAGTTTGATAACCGACGTATTGTAATGCTCAATATCATCTGCCGTTTTGTTGTCGGAACATTGGTATTTGTCTGCGGACTTAAGTTTTATAATTCAAATATTCTTGTTATCTCAATACTGCTGATGATACAGAACTTTGTATTCAGCTTTTTCAATACTATCAATATGGTTATTCCAACTGAAATGATTGGTGATACCGTTGATTATATGGAATGGAAAACAGGTGAGAGAAATGAAGGCGTAAGCTTCTCTGTTCTTACCTTTGTAGGAAAGCTGACAGGCTCCATTTCAACCTCACTGGGAACCGCACTTCTGCCGATTATAGGTCTGACCTTTACAAGAAATGCAGCAGGCGAGCAGATAACGGTTAAGGGTGAGCATACAGATTTATTGGTGTGGGCACTTTATACCTTTATTCCTTACGTGCTTGGTCTGATTTCAATTGTTCCTTATATTTTCTATGATCTTACAGGCGAGAAGCTGGAAAAGATCAGATCTGATATGAAAATCCGCCGTGAAAAATTATCAAAAGAGGTTTCGGGAGGTGCAGTAAATGAAGAATAATACCTGTCCGAAATGCGGTAAAAAGCTCGGCACATTTTATCTGAAGGACACCTGTCCGTACTGCGGTGTCAATCTCCTTTATTATAATCTGGATGAAAATTTAAAGGCTGATGCAGCTCAGGCACAGAAAGAGGTTGATGCAGTCAACAGATTTCTGAATATCATTAAATCTTCGTCCATTGCATCACCTGTGCTTATTGTAAGACTTGTACTGTTTTTTACGCCGCTTGCATCCATGTGTTTGCCTATGTATGGAGATGTGAGCCTGATCAGTCTGGTTATGGGATTGGTTAAATCCACTGTGGAAATCGGTGATGTGCTTATGCCGCTTGTAAGTATGGCACTTGTTGTAGTGCTTTCACTGGCGGTTATTATATCCTCACTGTTTTCAGCAACGAAAACAGGCTTTTTAAGGAATATGATTTTCAGCGGTGTGAATACCGTTGTATTCGTTGTGCTCGGCTTGATAATCGGCTCTATGGGAGCAGGCTGGTATGTTACACTGGCAATTTACATTTTAGAAATAATAATGCATATAATATGTAATAAGGCAATCAAGAAAAATATTGACTAAAGCATTTTTAAGTGTTATTATATTTACAATAATATTGAACTTTGATTAGGGGAGTAGCTGTTTGCCGCTTTTTCAGAGAGCTGTCGGTCGGTGCAAGACAGTAAATGCAGATGGTGAAAAACACCTATGAGTTCCTGAAAGAAAGCAATAAGCAAGCGAGAACAATCCGAAATAGCTTAAAATTAAGTATTTAAGCGAATTTTAATGTTTTCGCTGTTGCCTTGCGATAGCAAGGCTGCCATCTCAAAAATCAAAATTCATCTTAACTCCATTAATTTTAAGTCTGCGAGTTTTGATACAGATGATTTTTATTTGGCAGAGGCATAAAAACGCAGGCATACTGACGTATGCCGAGTATTTTTAACGAATGACAAGTGAAAATAATCGTATCAAAACCTATTTTGGATTGTTTTCACTTGCTTTAGCAAGTAGACTCAGGCGTGCAGGGAGCGTTAATCCTTTTGAGTGAGCTGATTCATCAGCTAATTTAGGTGGTACCACGGAAGCAGTCTTTCGTCCTATATGGACTTAAGACTGCATTTTTTATTTTATAGGAATGGAGAATGATGATGGAGTTATCTACACTTTACAGAACAAAAACAATGGATCAGTTTTCAGAAGCTGATATTGACAGCACTGTTAAAATTGCAGGCTGGGTAGAGAATATTCGTGATCACGGCGGTGTATCCTTTATCGACCTTCGTGATATGAACGGTGTTATGCAGGTTGTTATGCGTGAAACATCACTCCTTGACGGTATTTCAAAGGAGGATTGTCTTTCTATCGAGGGTATCGTTGAAAAGAGAGACGAGGAAACAGTAAACCCTAAAATTGCAACAGGTACAATTGAGGTTGAGGCGCAGAAGGTTACAACTCTCGGCAAGGTGCGTCAGCCATTGCCGTTTGAAATTCAGACCTCTAAGGAAACAAGAGAGGATAAGAGACTGCAGTACCGTTTCCTTGATCTGAGAAATCAGAAGGTTAAGGACAATATGATTTTCAGAAGCAAGGTGATTTCCTACCTCAGACAGGAAATGACAAATATGGGCTTCCTTGAAATCCAGACACCTATTCTTTGCGCATCTTCACCTGAGGGTGCTCGTGACTATGTTGTACCAAGCCGTGTGCATAAGGGCAAGTTCTATGCTCTGCCGCAGGCACCGCAGCAGTATAAGCAGCTTCTTATGGTTTCCGGTATTGATAAGTATTTCCAGATTGCACCTTGCTTCAGAGACGAGGATGCAAGGGCAGACCGTTCACCCGGTGAATTCTATCAGCTTGACTTTGAAATGAGCTTTGCCACACAGGAGGATGTTTTCAAGGTTGGTGAGGAAATCTTAACAAAGACTTTTAAGAAATTCGCTCCTGAAGGATATGAGGTAACAGATGCACCTTATCCTGTAATCAGCTATAAGGATGCTATGCTCAAGTATGGTACGGATAAGCCTGACCTCAGAAATCCGCTTGAAATTATTGATGTAACAGATTTCTTCCAGCGCTGCACATTCAAGCCGTTTCACGGTCAGACAGTAAGAGCTATTAAGGTTCATGCTGAAATTTCAAAGGGTAAGCACGAAAAGCTCCTTAAATTTGCTCAGTCAATCGGTATGGGCGGACTCGGTTATCTTCTTGTTCAGGAGGACAAGAGCTATAAAGGACCTATTGATAAATTCATCCCTGATGATATGAAAACTGAGCTTGCAGATATGGCTTCACTTGAAATCGGTGATACAATCTTCTTTATTGCAGATGCTGAGGCTAAGGCAGCAAGCTATGCAGGTCAGATCAGAACAAAGCTCGGCGAAATGTTTGACCTTATCGAGAAGAACGCATACCGCTTCTGCTTTATTAATGATTTCCCAATGTATGAGTATAAGGAAGAGGAAAAGAAAATCGGCTTTACGCATAATCCATTCTCAATGCCGCAGGGTGGCTTAGAGGCTCTTAAAAATGAGGATCCGCTTACAATCCTTGCTTATCAGTATGATATCGTATGCAATGGTGTTGAGCTTTCCTCAGGTGCTGTTCGTAACCACGATATTGATGTTATGAAAAAAGCATTTGAGATTGCAGGCTATGATGAAGAGGTGCTTAAGGAAAAGTTCGGCGCTCTTTATACAGCATTCCAGTTCGGTGCTCCGCCTCACGCAGGTATGGCACCCGGTGTTGACCGTATGATTATGCTGCTCAGAAATGAGGAGAATATCCGTGAGGTTATTCCGTTCCCAATGGACGGTAAGGCTCAGGACCTTATGTGCGGTGCTCCGAATGAGATTACCGAGCAGCAGCTCCGTGAGGTTCATATTAAATTGAGAAAATAATTTAATTATTGTAGGGGAGGGTCTCCGTGCCCTTCCGAAAAATATGAAAACGGGCTGGCATGGACTCCTCACGGGAGCCGTCCCCCTTTGTCACTTTGTGACATTTCCCCCATACTATGGGGGAATCTTCCAGTCCCTACAATGTGAAATGAAACACCAACTAATCAACTAAAACGAGGTGTAGTTATGATTACCAAAGATGAAGTATTAAAGCTTGCTCGTCTGGCACGTCTTGATTTTTCAGACGATGAGCTTGATAAAATCATTAAAGATATGGATGATATCATTGCCTTTGCCGATACAATCAATAATTCGGTTGAGGGTGATGCAGATAAAATCAGAAACGTATCATCCTCTGCAACCCCTGCTGAGGATTTCAGAGAGGATGTTGTTAAGGAGTCTCTCCCTAACGAAAAAATTCTTTCCAATGTTAGCGGCTCAAAGGGTATGTTCTGCGTGAAGGGAGGCATATAAATGAAAGAGATTATTGCTCCTTTATCACAAATGCTTAAAAATAAGGAAATATCATCAGTAGAGCTTACTGAAAAATATATTTCTGCAATTGAAAAGGATAATAAAAAGTATAACGCCTATGTTTCAACAACCTTTGATAAAGCTCTTGAAAATGCAAAGCTTGCAGATGAAATGCTTGCAAACGGCACAGCGACAGCTCTGACAGGTATTCCGATGTCCCTTAAGGACAATATCTGCTCAGACGGTGATCTGACAACCTGTGCATCAAAAATACTTACAGGCTTCAGACCATATTATGATTCAACCGTATGGACAAAGCTCAGGGCACAGGGTGCTGTTATGCTCGGTAAAACCAATATGGATGAGTTTGCAATGGGATCTACCAGTGAAACAAGCTGCTATGGTGCTCCTCTCAATCCGAGAAATGTAAACCACGTAACAGGCGGGTCATCAGGCGGCGGCGCAAGTGCCGTTTGTGCAAATCTTGCAGCCTATGCACTGGGCTCAGATACAGGCGGTTCAGTCCGTCAGCCTGCGTCCTTCTGCGGTATAGTCGGTCTTAAACCGACTTATGGTGCGGTTTCACGTTACGGACTGATTGCTTACGGTTCATCACTTGACCAGATTGGTGTGCTTGCAAATTCCGTTAAGGATACGGCAACCGTATTTGATACCATCTCAGGTGTTGATGCGAATGATCAGACCAGTGTTGATTTTGATTTCGGCAATATTTCGGAAACGTTGGGACAGCGTGATGTTAAGGGTCTTAAAATTGGTATTGCAAAGGAATATTTTGACGGTATCAATTCTGAAATCAAAGAAGCAATTGACAGTGCAGTGAAGTTCTATGAGGATAACGGTGCTGAGATTATTGATATCAGCCTGCCTGTGCTCAAGCAGGCGCTCCCTGTTTATTACATCATTGCCTGTGCTGAGGCATCCTCAAATCTCGGCAGATATGACGGTATCCGTTACGGCTACAGACCTGAGAGCTTTAACGATGTTGAGGAAATGATTCTGAAAACACGTACAGAAGGCTTCGGCGACGAGGTTAAGCGCAGAATTATGCTTGGTACTTACGTGCTTTCCTCAGGCTATTATGATGCGTATTACAAGAAAGCTTGCCTTCTCCGTGAAAATCTGATTGCAGACTTTGACGAGATATTTAACAGCTGTGATATTCTGATTGCACCGACTGCACCGAACACAGCATTCCCACTGAATTACAGCGGTGCATCACCTGTTGATATGTATCTTTCCGATATCGCAACCGTTCCGATTAATATTACAGGTGTTCCTGCAATCAGTGTTCCGATTAAGAATGACAGCAACGGACTTCCTATCGGTATGCAGATTATCGGTAAGAAATTCAGTGAAAAGACAATACTGAACGCAGCATATTTTTATGAAAAAAATGCGCAGATTGGTGTTGAAGATTTTGAGGGAGGTGTAGTGCTTTGAGTTATCAGTTAGTATGCGGTATTGAAACGCATATCGAGCTTGCAACAAAAACAAAGATTTTCTGCGGCTGTACTACACAGTTCGGCGGTGAGCCTAACACCCATTGCTGCCCTGTGTGTACAGGTCAGCCCGGTGCACTCCCTGTTCTGAATAAGCAGGTTATTGAATTCGCGGTTCGTGCAGGACTGGCAGTTCACTGTGATATAAACAATAATTCCCATATGGACAGAAAAAACTATGTTTATCCTGATTTGCCTAAGGCATATCAGATTTCACAGTTCGATGAACCTGTTTGTGAAAACGGCTATGTTGAGCTTGATTCAGGCAAGAAAATCAGAATTGAGCGTATTCATATTGAAGAGGATGCAGGCAAGCTGGTACACGACGGCGGTTACACCTATGTGGACTACAATCGCGGCGGCGTTCCGCTTATTGAAATTGTTTCTATGGCAGATATTGAAACGCCTGAAGAGGCAAGGGAATATGCCGAAAAGCTTCAGCTCATTATGCGTAACGTTGGCGTTTCCGACTGTAAGATGCAGGAGGGCTCCATGCGCTGTGACGTAAACGTATCACTGCATCAGCCAGGTGAGCCTTGGGGCACAAGAACAGAAATTAAGAATATCAACTCTCTTTCAAATATTGTACGTGCAATGGAGCTTGAAATGGAGAGGCAGGAGGATATTCTCGATTCAGGCGAAAAGATCATTCAGTCAACGATGCGTTACGATGCAAACAGCGATACGGTTTATGTTCTTCGTACGAAGGAGAATGCAGACGATTACCGCTATTTCCCTGAGCCTGATATTTTAAGATTTTACATCTCACCTGAAAAGGTTGAGGAAATCCGTGCCTCTCTTCCTGAGCTTCCTGACGCTAAGCTTAAGAGATATGTTGAGGATATGGGACTGCCAGAGAATAATGCAAGACTGATTTATAAGTACAGAAATGTTACGGAGTTCTTTGATGCAGCAGTGAACGAGGGTGCAAGTCCGAGCAATGTTCTCAATATGATAATCGGCACAGTTTATGCAACACTCCAGACAGAAGAGGATAAGGAAAACTTTGAAATCAGAACAACTGCAAAGCAGCTTGCTGAGCTGGTTAAGCTGATTGACGAAAAGAAAATCAGAGCAAATAAGGCGAAGGATGTACTTGCACAGATGCTTGAAAGCGGTGCAGATGTAACCGAGTATATCAAGGCTGAGGATCTTGCAGGTCTTTCGGATGATGATTTGAAGGTGCTTTGTCAGGGTGCAATTGATGCCAATCCAAAGGCTGTTGAGGATATCAAAAACGGCAAGGATAAGGCAATCAATGTTATGTTCGGTTACGTTATGAAAAATTCACGCGGCAAAGCAGACGTAACAAAAGCAGAAAAGATAATCAGAGAATTAATCGGTTAATAATATAAAAACGGAGAGCATTGCTCTCCGTTTTACTTTCTTAAAAGGATATGATATTTTAGGTGATTTTATGGATTCATATCCTGATGAGTTTTTTGCAGAATGGAACAGTGAGAGGTAAAATAGGATTTGAATTATTATTAATGTTCATTGAATAATTGTAGGGGCGGATTCAATATCCGCCCGAATCATTTTTCAATATTGTGGGACGATATGGAATCGTCCCCTACAGATTATCAGGAATATTATAGACATAGTAAAAACCGCGAACAGGATGCTCGCGGTTTGTTCGTTTATGTGCTGGTTTGTGCTGTTTGATTTTATTGTTCAAGGCTGCAGTGCAGATATCCGTTGTCGTCAAATTCAGTAAGGATATGCTTTGTTACGGTTTCACCTGATGTGAATTTTACGGTAACGGTGATTTTGTCCTTCGGCAGGTCACTTAGTTTCATATCTGGGTTATCTTTTATAAGCCATACTGCTGTCCATGTGTCAAACATTATACCGTGTATTCTGTCCTCATCATTGTAGTTTTTTACGGTAACTGACTTTCCGCCTCTTGTAATATCTTCATATACATCTTTTTTTACAAGATAAAAGTATGGGGTTATATAGCCTATGTTTTCAAGTCCGAATTCTTTTATTTTATCAGATGTATTATCCAATACCTCGTGTACATAATAATCATCAACGTTCATTGAGTTATCGCCGAAATATTTAGACAAATCCCTGTTTTTCATCATTTCCTTCAGGAATTTTTTTTGAGTTCTATCCTCAATATCAAATTCTTGAATATCAGAAAATTTCTTTATCTCTTCATCGTTAAGAGGGATTTTTACAATATAGTAATCATCCCTTTCAAATTGATTGTCTCTCATATTATCGTCGAAAATATCAAAACTGTAATTTTCAGATTCAAAGGTTACTTCAGCAACGTTTTCAGCATCAATTCCGAAATCCAATGTGTTTTTTGTTTCCATATAGTTTATCGGACTGTCATCCTCCTTGACCTCATCTCTTCGATAAATAAACTGAAGATCAGTTAATACAACCTCATCATCACTGAGTGTATGCTTTGATTCGCCGTCCATCGCATAAGCAACGATTGTGAAATCAAGGTCACTTCTGTTATTCTTTACTGCATAATTTGCACCAATACCTGTGCAGACGATTGCAAGGGCGAGTGTTGTGGCGCCGATTCTTTTAATCAAAGGGGATACCTTAGGCTTTTTGTAATCACTGACTTTTGCTGAAAGTCTTGTTTCCATATATGGATCAGGTTTGATTTCTTCAATTGATTTTTTAATCTCGTTATCAAAATTCTTCATAATCCTTTAACTCCTTTTTCAGTATTTCCCGTGCTCGTTTCAGCCTCATCTTAACGGTTGATTCCGTCAGTCTGAGGCAGGAGGCAATCTGCTTGACCGAGTAATCCTCATAATAAAACAGATATATAACAGTCTTATATTTATCATCAAGGCTGATTATTTTTGCCTGGATATCCAGTGCTTTATCATCTTCATAGCTTTTGTCCGATATTATTTCTTCATTTAACGACATATTGCTGTGACGAGAGGATTTCAGATAATCCTTGCATTTGTTGGCTGTTACCCTTATGAGCCACGCTTTTTCGTGGGTTTCATTTGTAAAATGCGGTGCATTGTATAATCTTTTAATGAAAACCTCCTGCAGGATGTCCTCACTTTCCTGAGCACTGCCGGTGTGAAGATATGCAATGCGGTAAAGCGTATCGGCGTATTTGTCATATATCTGCCTGAATATTTCATTATTATCATTACTCATCAGCATTCCTCCTTTCATAAATAATACGAGCAAGAAGATAAAAAGGTCACAAAAAAATCAGCCCAAAATAGGAGCTGATTTTCTTGCCGTGTTATTATACCCCGAATTTTTCGCAGAAATCATCAAGCGACTTGAAGTGTCCTGCGTATTCAAGGCTGTCTCTGTATGTGTTTGTCATTTCTATCAGGTAATCGGATACAAAATAATCTTCATAATCATCACCCTTTACAAGGACAATTCTTTTGTCCTCATCGTATGAAATACTGTGGTTCAATATGCTTTTATGCTCAGCGCATATTGTGTTCAGCCTGCTTTCAATAGAATCACAATAGAGTATGGTATTTTTCATATCATCACATCCTTTGTTAATATTTTAACATATTTCGAAAATAATTACAAGTTACCTAAGATATGTTATATTTTTTAAGAATATAGTAATTTTAAACAAAAATAATTATTGATATACTGCGGTTTTTATTGTATAATGGTAAACGATAAATGGTAAAAATTTGAGAGGAGCGTTTTTCAAATATGAAACACCCAGAAATTATCAAAAAATTAAGCCTCGAGCAAAAGGCTGCTTTTGTTTCAGGCTACGACTACTGGCATTTGAATTCTGCACCTGAGGCCGGATTACCTCAGATTATGATTACAGACGGCCCTCACGGTCTTCGTAAGCAGAACAAGGACAAGAAAGCATCCGACGGTATCGGTCTCGGAAATTCTGTTCCGGCAACCTGTTTTCCGCCTGCATCAACCACATCATGCTCTTGGGACGAGGAGCTGATTCAGGAAGAGGGCGTGGCACTTGCTGAAGAGTGCTTAAAGGAGCAGGTTTCAACCATTCTCGGACCAGGTACAAATATCAAGCGTTCACCTGTTTGCGGACGTAACTTTGAGTATTTCAGTGAAGATCCGTATCTGGCAGGTAAATGCTCAGCAAGTCTTGTAAACGGTGTACAGTCTAAGGGTATCGGTACATCACTCAAGCACTTTGCTTGTAACTCACAGGAAGCATACCGTATGGTTATCAATGAAGTAATTGATGAGAGAACGATGCGTGAGCTTTATCTTACCGCTTTTGAAATCTGTGTAAAAGAGGCTCAGCCCTGGACAATTATGAACTCATATAATCGTATCAACGGCGTATATGCTTCTCAGAATGAATGGCTTCAGGAAAAGGTACTTCGTGACGAATGGGGCTTTGAGGGTCTCCTTGTTACAGACTGGGGTGCATCTGTAGATCGTATTCCCGGTCTTAAGTATGGTACTGACCTTGAAATGCCATCCTCAGGCGGTCTTAATACGAAGAAGATTATTGAGGCAGTTAAGAGCGGTGAGCTTGACGAGTCTGTCCTTGACAAGAGAGTTGACAATGTAGTTGACCTTATCGTGAAGTCAAAGCCTGCACTTGAAAAGACACATACATATGATATTGATGCACATCACAAGCTTGCACAGAAGGTTGCCGAAGGCTCAATGGTACTTCTTAAAAATGATGATGCTATTCTTCCTCTTAAGAAAGGACAGAAGGTTGCTGTTATCGGCGAAATGGCAAAGTCACCTCGTTTTCAGGGTGCAGGTTCATCCGTTATCAATCCTACAAAGCTTGACAATGCTTATGATGAGCTTTCAAAGCTCGGCGTGGATATGCTTTATGCAGCTGGCTATGAAAAGGGTAAGGATGAAATCAATGCTCAGCTTGTAAATGAGGCAGTTGAGGCTGCTAAGAAGGCTGATGTTGCTGTTGTATTTGCAGGACTTACAGAAGAGTTCGAGGGCGAGGGCTATGACAGACTTGACATTGAAATGCCGAAGAGCCATAACAATATTATTTCAGCCGTTGCCAAAGCGAATCCGAATACAGTCGTTGTTCTTGCAGGCGGCTCAGTTGTTAATATTACATGGCTTGATGAGGTTAAGGCACTTCTTAATTCAGGTCTCGGCGGTCAGGCAGGCGGTGCTGCTGTTGCAAATATCCTGACAGGTGCTGTTAACCCATCAGGTAAAACATCAGAAACTTATCCGCTTTCATTTGACCAGAATCCGACCTACGGTAATTATCCGGGCGGTCCTGTTACAAGTGAGCACAGAGAGTCCGTATATATCGGTTATCGTTACTATGATAAGGCAGAAAAGGATGTTCTTTTCCCATTTGGTTATGGCCTTTCCTACACCACCTTTGAATACAGTGATATCAAGCTTTCAGCTGACAGCATTAAGGATACAGATACAGTAACCGTGTCCTTTAAGATTAAGAATACAGGCAGTGTTGACGGTGCAGAGGTTGCACAGATTTATGTTGCTGATAAGGAGTCAACAATCTTCAGACCTGTTAAAGAGCTTAAGGGCTTCAAGAAAGTATTCCTTAAGGCAGGCGAAGAAACAGAAGTTTCTGTTGAGCTTTCAAAGAGAGCATTTGCGTTCTATAATGTTGAGCTTGGTGACTGGATGGTTGAAACAGGTGAGTTTGATATCCTTGTTGGCGCGTCAAGCCGTGATATCAGACTTTCAGCTGCAATGACAGTAACATCAACAGTTGATGCTGCTATTCCGGATTACAGAGAAACTGCTCCTGCTTATTATACAGCAGACCTTGACGGTATGAAGGGTGCTCAGTTTGAGGCTGTTTACGGTCAGGCGCTTCCTGATGATAAGCCTGATACCACAAAGAAGATTGATCTTTATTGCTGTCTCAATGATGCACGCCATACAAAATGGGGCGGAAAAATCTGCAACCTTATTGAAGGCATTATGTCCAAAATGGGCTCTGCTGAGAACGGTGACGGAAAGATGCTTGCTGCAATGGCAACTCAGATTCCAATCCGTAACTTCATTGCAATGTCTATGGGTGTTATGTCCGAGCCTATGGCAGAGGGACTTCTTATGATACTCAATGATGATGAGTCCAGCTTTGTTGGTTTCAATAAGCTGTTCTGGAGAATCGGCGGAGCACTTACAAGACTCCCTGCACTCCTTAAATCAATTTAATCACTGTAAAATAAAACTGCTTTGGATTCTCCAAAGCAGTTTTTTGATGAAACAGTAACTATCGATATTTTATCAAAGGGTATTTTGTCCAAAAGTTGATTGTATTCATAAATAATTTATGTTAAAATAATCTATACTGAAGTAATCTGTGATGGGAGGGATATTGTGAAAAAGGCAGTTTCTGTATTATTAGGTGCAGTTGTTTTACTGTTGACTGTTTTATATGCGAATATTATTTCTCCTGCGAAGGAGCAGCTTGTGGATATAGAAAAGACACAGCTGGGTGCAACGGATACATACTATACCTTTGAGGCGTCAACAGGAACGCTGACAATCAGTGGTATCGGCATTACTCCCAACTTCCGTAACGACAGTGTGTCCCAGCCGTGGTATGAATGGCGTGATGAATCCATAAAAAAGGTTGTGGTTGAAGAAGGAATCACTGTATTAGGGGATTACTTTTTTTATAATGTACGTGCAGCTGATTTTGAACTGCCCTCAACGCTTACCGCTATCGGTAATTATGCCCTGAGCGGTATTAATTCTGCAGAAAGTATAACGCTCCCTGAGGGACTGACATCCATCGGCAACAATGCTTTTTATTATTCAACGAATTTAAAAAGCATTACCATTCCATCTTCTGTAACCAAAATAGGCTCATCTGCCTTTGAAAACTGCTTGGCACTTGAAAGCGTTGATTTTGAGGATATGTATTCCGATATTTCAGTCGGCTCAAAGGCTTTTCTCCGCTGTCCGAATCTGAAAAGCGTTGATGTGCCGAAACGAGCAGCACTGATGTCCTATAGCTTCGGATTTGAGAAAAATAAGGTCGGCTATGTTTATAAGGATTTCGTGCTGAATGTTTATCGCGATTCACCTGCATATACCTATGCTGCAGATAAAATCAAAAATACAGATAATTATCATATACTGAATGAATTTAAAATAAAAGAGGGACAGTCGGTTGACTGCGAATATTTTATTGATTCCTTCAGAAATGAAATGTATTTTATTTTTATACCTGCCGTGAGCGATAATTATAAGTTCTTTTCAATGGGCAGTGTTGATGTTGATTGTATCTATAATGAAACACTTTACGATGATAATTCACTGGACGATTTGAATTTTACGGTTGAAGGTTATCTTGAGGCAGGCAGGGAATATGTATTCACTGTTAAATGTGTAAGCGAAATGTCCCTTGGCAGCTTTACGGTTTGTATGGAAAATACACATAGCTATGTTCGTACCGTTGTGCCGGAAACCCTGACCGCTGACGGATATACATTATACAATTGTGAAAATTGCGGCTACAGCTATAAAACGGATTTTGTTAAAAGACTCGGTGTTCATATAACAGGCAAAGTGCTTTTAATGGAAAAGCCTGACGGAAGCAGTGTAAACCATTATCCTGTCAGAAATGCCTATATATCAGCCGGCGGAAAGAATCTTGCAATCACGGACAATGACGGAGTTTTTGATTTTTATGTTTCTGCAACTGTCAGAGAATTCTCGGTAAGCACACCATTTGCTGTGTCAAGAATTGTTGAAATTGTCAGTGATGCAAATATGGCTATGAAACTCGGTGACATCACATTGTTCAATGATGATTATTATCCTGACGGATATGTGAATGCAAAGGATTTTGCCGTGTTCAGAAAGCTGTACGGAGAATATACTGACGAAAACAGATACATTTGTGAAATGCTTGATTATAATCAGGACGGAATCATTGATAATGAGGACTTCAGCCACGCGGAAAATTTTTTCACGTATGGAAAAATTACCGAAAGTATTTATGATTAAATGTATAAATTAGGCACTTTTCTATATTGAAAATTAAAGTGTCTTAATATATAATAACTATGATATTTTTTTATAAAGGAGAGTATTATGAAGAAAGTTGCAATCATTATGGGCTCAGACAGCGATTTGCCGATTGTTACACCGGCAATCAAGCAGTTAAAGGAGCTTGGAATTGAAACTGAGGTAAGGGTTATGAGTGCCCATCGTACACCGCAGGAGGCAAATGAATTTTCATCAAATGCCATTGAAAACGGATTTGGAGTTATTATTGCAGCAGCAGGTATGGCTGCTCATCTCGGCGGAGTTCTCGCAGCATCAACTACACTTCCTGTTATCGGCATTCCTTGTTCAGCTAAGGTGCTTGACGGTATGGATGCAATGCTTGCAACAGTTATGATGCCTCCGGGAATTCCAGTGGCTACTGTTGGTGTTAACGCAGCCAAGAATGCTGCTATCCTTGCAGCAGAGATTATTGCTGTAGGTGATGCTGATTTAATGAAAAAGCTGCAGGATATGAGAAAAGATATGGCACAGCAGGTTCGTGAAAAGGATGCTGCATTACAGGAAAAACTTAAGGAGATATAACAGATATGGAAAAAAGTTTCAGCGAAAGCTATGCAGCAGCAGGTGTTGATGTAACCGCAGGTTATGAGTCTGTTGAGCTTATTAAATCACATGTTAAAAGAACAACGATTCCGGGTGTGCTCGGTGGTATCGGCGGTTTCGGCGGTATGTTTGAAATCCCTTACGGCGAGTATAAGAATCCTGTTCTTGTATCAGGTACAGACGGTGTAGGAACAAAAATCAAGCTTGCTTACCTTATGGACAAGCATGATACAGTCGGCATTGACTGTGTAGCAATGTGTGTTAACGACGTTGCTTGCTCAGGTGCTAAGCCACTCTTCTTCCTTGACTATATTGCCTGCGGCAAAAACTATCCTGAAAAGATTGCGCAGATTGTTGCAGGTGTTGCAGAGGGCTGTGTCCAGGCAGGCTGTGCTCTTGTAGGCGGTGAGACTGCGGAGCATCCGGGTCTTATGCCGAATGAGGAATATGACCTTGCAGGCTTTACCGTTGGTATCGGCGAAAAGGACAAGCTTGTTTCAGGTGAAAATCTTAAGGCAGGCGATGTTCTTATCGGTGTTGCATCATCAGGTATTCATTCAAACGGCTTTTCACTTATCAGAAAAGTATTCAATATCAATGAAGAGACCATCAAGGTTTACTACGACGGGCTTGGTAAAACGCTCGGTGAGGAGCTTATTACCCCTACAAGAATTTATGTTAAACCTCTTCTTGCTCTTATGGAAAAGGTAACTGTAAATGCAATCAGCCATATCACAGGCGGCGGATTTTACGAAAATGTTCCGAGAATGCTCAGTGATGGCTTTACTGCTGTTATTGAAAAGGATAAATGCTTTAAAAAGCCTATTTTTGACCTTATTGCAAAAACAGGCAATATTCCGGAAAGAGATATGTATAACACCTTTAATATGGGTACAGGCCTTGTGATTGCAGTTGATGCTGATAAGGCAGATGAGGCTGTACGTATTCTTGAGGAAAACGGTGAGCAGGCAGCTATTATCGGTGAAATCAAAGCAGGCGAAAAGGGTGTTGAATTAGTATGATGAACATAGCAGTTCTTGTATCAGGCGGCGGTACAAATCTGCAGGCATTGATTGATGCCCAGAATCGCGGTGAAATCAAGAATGGAAAAATCACCTGCGTTATCGCATCTAAGCCTGATGCCTATGCTCTTGAAAGAGCTGAGAAAAACGGTATCACTACACGCGTTATTGCAAGAAAAGAGTATGATGATGTTCATACCTATACAAAAGCAGTAACCGATGCACTTGTTGAGGAAAAGGCTGACCTTGTTGTTTATGCAGGCTTTATGACAATACTGGATGAGCAGATTGTCAAGGCTTTTCCCTATAAGATGATGAATGTTCATCCTGCACTGATTCCGTCCTTTTGCGGCAAAGGCTTTTACGGACTTCATGTTCATGAGGCTGTGCTGGAAAAGGGTGTTAAGCTGACAGGTGCAACAGTCCATTTTGTAACAGAGGAGTGCGACGGCGGACCGATTATTCTTCAGAAGGCGGCTGCTGTTGAAAACGGTGATACTCCTGAGATTTTGCAGAGAAGAGTTATGGAGCAATGCGAATGGAAAATTCTTCCGAAGGCTGTGTCTCTTTTCTGTGAGGGCAGAATAAAAGTAATTGGTAATAAGACTGAAATAATCTGAGGTGATAGAATGGAAATAACAACTCTTGAAAAGGAATTAAGCACAAATTCCTATCCGGGACGCGGTATTGTTCTCGGTAAATCAAAGGACGACAAAAATGCAGTGATTGCATATTTCATTATGGGCAGAAGTGTGAACAGCCGTAACAGAATTTTTGAGGAAAATGACAGAGGTGGTATCCGCACAAAGGCTTTTGATGAATCTAAAATGGAGGACCCAAGCCTTATTATTTATAATCCGGTTTTAAAGCTTGGCAATAAAACAATCGTTACAAATGGTGACCAGACAGATACAATTTATGATTTTATGAGTGAGGGTCACTGTTATCGTCACGCTCTTCTTACAAGAGAGTTTGAGCCTGATGCACCAAACTATACACCGAGAATTTCAGGTGTGGTTAAGCCGAACGGAGACTATGTGCTCTCCATACTCAAATCAAATATGGGCAGGCCCGAGTGTCTCAGATATTTCTTTGAATATCCTGCAGCAGCAGGTCTCGGTCACTTTATTCATACATATAAATGTGATGGTGATCCGATCCCTTCTTTTGAAGGTGAGCCGACACCGGTTGTAATTGACGGCGATATCGACTCATTCACCGATATGATATGGGCAAACCTCAATGAGGATAACAAGGTTTCACTTTTCACACGCTTCATCAATCTTGAAACAGGCGAAGAGGAAACAAGAATTATAAATAAGAATAAATAAATCACAAGGACGGTTTTTTAATCGTCCTATTGTGCTTTAAATACTGAAGTTATTCATTGTAGGGGCGGATTCAATATCCGCCCATATAACCATTCACAATGGTATGGGAATAGGTGATTGTTCCTCATAATAAACATAAAAAGGAGATTAAATATGAAAGTATTAGTAGTAGGCGGCGGCGGAAGAGAGCACGCACTTATAAGGAAAATAAAGGAATCAAAGAAAGTTGACAGTATTGCCTGCTGTCCCGGTAACGGCGGTATTTCGTATGATGCAGAGTGCTACAATGTTTCTGCAACAGATATTGACGGTGTTGTTCATCTTGCTGAGGAAATCAAGGCTGATTTCGTTGTAGTTGCTCCTGATGATCCGCTTGTTGCAGGTATGGTAGATGCACTTAACGATGCAGGCTTTGCCACCTTCGGACCAAAAGCCAATGCAGCAATCATTGAGGGCTCAAAGGTATTTTCAAAGGATTTGATGCTTAAATACAATATTCCTACTGCCGAATATAAGGTGTTTGACAAGGCTGAGGATGTTGTTGATTATCTTAAGGAAAAGAATGAATTTCCTGCAGTAATCAAAGCAGACGGTCTTGCACTGGGTAAGGGTGTTATCATTCCTGAAACACTTGATGAGGCAATTGCAGGTGTTAAGGAGATTATGGAGGATAAAATCTTTGGTGCGTCAGGAAACAATGTTGTTGTTGAGGAATTCCTGACAGGTCCTGAGGTATCCGTTCTTGCATTTACTGACGGTAAGTGTGTTAAGCCTATGGTTTCATCAATGGACCATAAGAGAGCACTGGACGGTGATAAGGGTCTCAACACAGGCGGTATGGGTACTGTTTCTCCAAACCCTTATTATACTGACGATGTTGCAAAGGAATGTATGGAAAAAATCTTTGTTCCTACAATCAATGCAATGAATGCAGAGGGCAGAACCTTTAAGGGCTGTCTGTACTTCGGTTTAATGATTACACCGAAGGGACCAAAGGTTATTGAGTACAACTGCCGTTTCGGTGATCCGGAAACACAAGTTGTTCTTCCAAGACTTAAAACAGATATAATGGATATCTTTGAGGCCATTAACAATGAAACACTTTCAGAGCTTGACATAGAATGGTCTGATGAGGCTTGCACCTGTGTCATTATGGCATCAGGCGGCTATCCTAAATCCTATCCGAAGGGAATAGAAATCACAGGACTTACTGAGGGGCAGCTCGATGGTGTTACGGTATATCATGCAGGCACTGCAATAAATGACGGAAGACTCGTTACCTCAGGCGGCCGTGTATTAGGTGTTACTGCACTGGGCAATACTCTTGAAGAGGCACTTGAAAAATCATATGCTGCCGTAGATAAAATCAAGTTTGAAAATGCGCATTACAGAAAAGATATCGGTCAGAAAGCACTTAATGCAAAATAAGTTGTGAATAAATCGTGAAATTTACAATTTGTTATTGACAATTATACAAAACGGAATTATACTAATCATACAAAATTATAAATCAATACAAAGCAGAGGTTAGTTTTATGGCAACTGTAAAGAAAAGTAAAAAGAAAATAATAATTCCTATTTGCATTATTCTCGTTATTGCAATTGTTGCCGGAGTTATTTTCGGTGTGTCAAAAGCAAACAGCGGTAAGGAAGTTTCGCTTTATACGATTGCTACTGATGACATCTATGAAAGCGTTTCTTTGACCGGTGAGGTTTCCTCCGGCTCCGTAAAAGAGTATAAGGTTGGAACTGTTGCAACTGTTAAAGAAGTTTTTGTTAAGGTTGGCGACAAGGTTAAGAAGGGCGATGTTCTTGCAACCTTTAATGTTGAGTCACTTGATAGTCAGATAAATTCACTTCGTTCAAGCTATAACGAGTCACTCAGCAGCTATAACAGTGCTGTCAGCTCACAGAGTGCAGCAAAGAAAAAGGCAGATGCGATTAAGTCTCAAATTTCTGAAACTGAAAAAACAATTGAAAAGCTTCAGAAAAAGTCAGCTACTACTGCTAAGAAAACTACGAAAAAGACAACCGCCAGAACCACTACAAAAAGAGAGACAACAAAGCCTTCAACTACAAGACGTCAGCCGACAATGCCGTCTGTAAGTGAAAGCACAACCACTCCTACTACTGCTCCGACATCAGCATCATCCGATATCGGTTCTCTTGCAGAGGCACTGGCTGAGCTTAACAAGAATTTAAGCCAGATTACCAATGATCTTCATACACTTGCAACTTTAACTGAAATCATTACACAGACTATTACGGATGCGATTGAAGAAGGTGTATTTGACAGCAATGTTATAGCAGACAGAGTAGCTGCTGCTGTATCAGAGGCACTCAAGGAGGGTATTATTGACGCTGCGAATCTGATTGTTGAGAGTGATGTAGCTGTGGATATGATACATGCTGCTGTTTCAGCAATTGATTTTGAAGCGGTTACAAGTGCTCTTATTAATTCAAACAATGTTTCATTAACTGCGGCTCAGCTTCAGCTTGCATCTCTTGAGGCACAGTACGCTATCTATAAAGTACAGTCAGATGATACTATGCTCACTGCACAGAAGAAGGCTATTGATGCTACAAAGAAGGCACTCGATACACTTGAGCAGCAGAAAAAGGAAATGGAAGAAGGCTGGGTTGCTTCATTCGACGGTACAATAACAGAAGTTGATATTGAGGCAGGTGCACAGACCACACTTCTTTCAACAGGAATCAAGCTTGAAAATCTGAATTCAATGGCAGTAACCGTAAGCCTTAGTGAATATGATTTACATAAGGTAAAGGTTGGTATGCCTGTAAAGGTAACTACTGCATATGGCTCTTATGATGGTGAGGTGTCTGCGATAGCTCCTACTGCAACCGGCGGTTCTTCAGGCAGTATCCTTGACAGCGTAGGTTCTATGGCAGGTATCAGCGGACTTTCAAGTCTTACAGGTACAGGTGCAGGTGTTGACTGTACAGTTACAATTCCTGAGACAGATGAAAATATTATTGCCGGCTTTGATGCTGATGTTGAGATTAAGACAGGTGAATATTTAGGCGTTGTTGCAGTTCCTATTGAAGCAATTAAGCTTGAGAAAACAGGCTCATATGTATACCTTTATGATGAGGAAGAGAAGACTGTAACAAAGACTCTGATTGAAACAGGTGCAGTATCTGATGCTATATATCAGGTTAAATCAGGTCTTAAAGTCGGTGACAGAATTGTTGCTGCTCCTGAATCTACCTACGAAGAAGATACATTTAAGGTAAAAGTTATAGAAAAGTAAGGAGATTTCAGAGTGAATATTAAGGAAAGTCTGAAAATCGCTGTCAAGTGTATCAAATCGAACTGGATGCGCAGTCTTCTTACAATGCTTGGTATCATAATAGGTATAAGTTCGGTAATTATGATTATCGGTGCCGGTACCGGTGTAAGAGACTATATTGTCGGTATGATTGAGGATATGGGCTCTAATGCAGTGCTTGTCAGTGTTGATGCAACAACAGCAACTGAAAACGATTATATGACTCTTGACGATATTGAAAATATCAAAAATAAGGTTAAGGGCGTTGAACGCTGTTCTCCAATGCTTATGGGCTTTGGCAGAGCTACGATAGATAAATCAGCCACTGAGGCCACTGTAATGATGATAGGTGTAAACAGTGATGTTCAGTTTGCACTTACTGCTCCCTGTGACTATGGGCGCTTCTTTAATGATGAGGAATACGATTCCAATGCACCTGTGGCAGTAATCGGTACACTGTCTGCTCAGAATGCTTTCGGCTATGAGGATGTTACCAATGAATATATAACCGTTTCCTCAAGCGGTAAATCAATGAAAGTTAAGGTATGCGGTGTTGCGAACATTGACCAGATGGTGAATTCAATGGGCGGAGGCAGTATGGCCGATATGTTCCAGATGAATTCAGACCAGGTTATGATTGCACTGTTTATGCCGTGTACAACGCTTACACAGATAACAGGTGCTGATGCTCAGCTCAGCAGCGCATTTGTTATTGCAGAAGAGGGTTATGATTATGATGCAGTCGGAAATGCAACTGTAAACTATCTGAAATCTGCACACGGAAATTATTCAAACAATATGTATACTGCTCAGAATATGGCAACATACGTTGAAATTGTTGATATCATTATGTCTGTTCTTACAGCATTTATTGCCTGCGTCGGTGCAATTTCTCTTATCGTTGGCGGTATCGGTGTAATGAATATTATGCTTGTATCGGTTACAGAGCGAACGAGGGAGATCGGTATCCGAAAATCATTAGGCGCAAAGACAAAGGTTATCACAATGCAGTTTTTGACCGAGTCAATCATCCTTTGTTTGATCGGTGGTGCCATAGGTGTCACCATAGGTGTTGCAGGTGCTTTTGCAGCCTGCTCAATCATTGATATAGCACCGAATATTACCTGGTGGCTTATTGCTCTTGCTCTTCTGTTCTCCAGCGGTGTCGGTTTATTCTTCGGTATTTATCCGGCAAAGAAGGCGGCACAGATGAGTCCTATTGATGCACTGAGAAGTGAATAATTGAAGTTTAATACCCTGCATACAAAATATGCAGGGTATTTTTATATTGCATATTATGACTTATTATGTTAAAATTCTTTAAGGGGGAAATGTTATGGAAGATATTAAGCATATTTTGGATAAATTTAACTTTAAGGGTGAGCTTGCTGAATGTGAAGTGTTCGGCTCAGGCCACATAAATACAACCTATATGGCTGTATATAATAACGGAAATACTGTTAATAAATATATTGTACAGAGAGTGAATACAAACGTATTTAAAAATATAGATGAGTTAATGGATAACGTGTTCGCGGTAACCTCCTTTTTACGTGATAAAATTAAAGGCTGCGGCGGAGATCCGAACAGGGAAACACTGAATTATATTAAAACATCTGATGGTGACAAATATCTCAGATGTGATAATGGTGACTGTTACCGTGCATATAAATTTGTGGACGACAGCAAAAGCTATAACAGTGTAGACAGTGCGGAAATTTTTGGCAAAAGCGGTGTTGCATTCGGAAGATTTCAAAAATATTTGTCAGACTTTCCTGCAACAACACTGCACGAAACCATACCTGATTTCCATAATACAATCTGGAGATATGAGAATGAATTTTTGCCTGCAGTAAAAAATGATTTGCAGGGCAGAGCAAAGGATTGCAAAGCGGAAATTGAATTCGTAATGGCGAGAAAGGACGACTGCTCACGCCTTGTAGATTTGATTGAAAAGGGTGAGCTGCCTATTCGCGTAACGCATAATGATACAAAGCTCAATAACGTTATATTTGACGAGGAAACAGATGATGCAATCTGTGTTATTGACCTTGATACCGTTATGCCGGGACTTGCTCTTTATGATTTTGGTGATTCAATCAGATTCGGTGCAAATACCTGTGCTGAGGACGAGCCTGATACTTCCAGGATTGCGATTAATCTTGATTATTTCAAGGCTTATGCCGAAGGTTTTCTGAGCGAGGCTGGGGAAAGCTTTACGCAGTGCGAGATTGATAATTTGGCATTTTCCGCAAAGCTGATGACCTTTGAATGCGGTATGCGTTTCCTTACAGATTACCTCAATGGAGATACATATTTTAAAACAGCATATCCTGAGCATAATATTGTTCGTGCAAGAAGCCAGTTTGCTCTTGTTAAGGATATGGAATTCAAAATGAGTGAAATGGAAGAAATTATTAAAAATATTTAGTTGATAGTTAATGAAGGACGAAACTTGTTTTCGTCCTTTTTTCTGGTTTTGCGAACATCGCAAAAAAAGTCAAGACAGCTCAAGGTATTTGTGTTAAAATTATTATTAGATTATTATCATCTGGAGGTGCACTATGAATCGTTTGACAGGAATTGAAACTGCAATTGAATATATTGAGAATAACCTCCTTACTAAGCTTGATTATGAGGTGATTGCCTCAAAGGCATATTATTCAAGCTATCATTTTCAGCGGATGTTTTCGGCTTTTTCCGGTTGTACTCTCGGTGAATATATCTGTGCAAGGCGAATGACACTGGCAGGTGCCGAACTGAAAGGCTCAGATATAAAAATTCTTGATTTGGCAGCAAAATACGGTTATGAAAATCCTGAAAGCTTTACAAGAGCATTCACCAAGTTTCACGGAATAACGCCGTCTCAGGCACGCAGACCTGATGCAAAAATCAAATCCTTTTCACGTCTCTCAAATTATGAGGCTGTGGAGGGCGGAAATTTTGTGGACTATAGAATTATTAAAAGAAAAGAACAGACATTTTTTGGATATAAAAGGCATTTTGAAGGTACACCTTATGGCGATGAAAGGCGAAGCCAGGAGCAGGACCTGTTTCTTTCTACAAGGAACAAGCAGTGGATGTTAAAGGGCATTTCATCGGTATGCTTTAATCATTTTGACCCCAGTACGGATTACTGTGTGATTGATAATGTTGATGATGAGGGATATGATTTTTACTATGCTCAGCCGATAGACAGTGATATTGAACTGAGCAGTCAGATTGAAAGTCAGATACCGATAAGTAAAATTGTTCTGCCTGAGGCATATTATGCCGTTTTTAAAACGAAGAGCGAGCGCTATCCCACAGAAAGCTATATGGATATATGCAAGCATATTTTCTGCGAGTGGCTCTCCAGCACAAATTATCAGCTGCAGCCGACACCTGAGCTGGTTATCTACCATTGGTATGACGACAGAAAGGAGGACAGGTATATCGAAATATATATCCCTGTAAAGCTTGAAATATGAAAATTGCAGTATTAGGCTACAGCGGTGCAGGAAAATCTACTTTGGCACGAATGTTAGGCGAGTATTATAATATACCTGTTCTGCACCTTGATACAGTGCAGTTTTTACCTAACTGGAAAATACGAGATGAATATGAAAAAAGAAAAATGGTTAATGATTTTATGCAGAGTGAAAGCTGGGTGATTGATGGTAATTATTCTGCCTTGTATAAAAAAGAACGGCTTGCGCAGGCTGATAAAATCATTATTCTGAATTTTAATCGTTTTTTCTGTTTCAAATCTGCACTGAAAAGATATTTTGAAAATAAAGGCACATCACGTATGGATATGGCGGATGGTTGTAATGAGAAATTTGATTTTGAATTTGCAATGTGGATTTTGTTTTGGGGCAGAACATACAGACGAAGAAAGGGCCACAAGGATATTTACAAAAAATATAAATCAAAGACACTTGTTTTTAAAAATCGCGACCAAGTGAACGCCTATTTAAAAAGTTTAAATAATTCCGACATTGTTCAATAAATTTACTAACTCCTGTCAATAATATTGACAGGAGTTTTTTGTACATAAAAAAGTAAAGGAAGATTTATGTGCAGTACAGTAAAGTCGAAATATGCGGAATTAACACAAGTCAGCTTAAGGTGCTCAAAGAAAGTGAAAAAATGGAGCTTTTGAAAAAAGCACATGCAGGGGATAAAAAGGCGAGGGAAGAACTGATTAACGGTAATCTCAGATTAGTATTATCCGTAATTCAACGCTTTGCAAATCGCGGTGAGAATATGGACGATTTGTTTCAAGTCGGTGTAATCGGACTGATTAAGGCGATTGATAATTTTAATCTTGACCTTGATGTGCGTTTCAGCACTTATGCAGTGCCTATGTGCATCGGTGAAATCCGTCGATTTTTGCGTGACGATAATGCTGTGCGTGTTTCACGCTCAATGCGGGATACCGCCTATAAAGCAATGCAGGTTAAGGAAAGACTTATTAATAAGAATAACCGTGAGCCTACGATTGAGGAAATTGCAAAGGAGCTCGATATGAAAAAGTCAGATGTTGTACTTGCTCTTGAGGCAATTGTTGACCCTGTTTCACTTTACGAGCCTGTATATTCCGACGGCGGTGATACTATATATGTTATGGACCAGGTCGGTGATTCCAATACGGACAGCGACTGGATAGATGAGATAATGATAAAGGACGAAATAAGCAGACTGGATGACAGGGAAAGAAATATTATGTATCTCCGATTTATGCAGGGCAAAACCCAGATGGAGGTTGCAAAAGAGGTAGGCATCTCACAGGCACAGGTCAGCAGACTTGAAAAGAATGCTCTGAAGCGTATCAAAGGACATTAATCAGAATTTATATATTTTATCCAATAACGGCTGGGATTATCTCAGTCGTTATTTTTGTTATGGTATTGACAAATGTCTATCTATCTGTTATCATCTATGTATAGAACATCTATGTATATGTAATTGACGGAGGTATTGATATGAAAATTAGCAAAGAGCTTTCAACAGGCACAATTCCGATTATGGTTTTATCTGTGCTGAAAAGCGAGGATATGTATGGCTACAAAATCATCAAAACCCTTGAAACAAGAAGTGACAATGTTTTTTCACTGAAGGAGGGGACACTTTATCCGATTTTACACTCTATGGAGAAGGAAAGAATTCTTGAAAGCTATTGGGACACCTCAAGCGGCAGAAAGAAAAAGTATTATCATATTACGAAAAAGGGCTTAAAGCTCCTTGACAGCAAGGTTGAGGAATTTGAAGAATTCACTGTGACCGTGAAAAAGGTTTTACATTTTGCCTGAATAATAACTGAACGAGGAGAAACAATGAACAAGAAAGATTATTTGGGTGCAGTAACTGCAAAGGTTTTTGATTCTGACGCAAAGAAGTCAGTCACCTCTGAGCTTGAGGTGCATATTGATGAAAAAACAGATTTTTTCAGGGAAATCGGTTATGATGAGGAATCATCCGAAGAAAAGGCAATAGACGCTATGGGTGAGACAGAGGAGGTTGCCTCTCAGTTCGGTATGCTTCATAATGATTTCTACAATCCGGCAGCAGATATTATATTGTTTGTTTTGTGGATTGCCTTGCTGGGCGGAGGATATTATCTGCTTAAGGAATACATATTTTGTGACATAGGTATGTCGTCCGTGATTTTGGGTGCTTCCTGTCTGTCCTTTTCATTGATGGCAGGCTACTGTGCTTTGTCACTTTTTAAAAATAAATTATTACCTGTGATTCTGTCCTTTTTCGGAATAGGTGCAACAGGCGTGTTCAATTATTTTATTCTGTTAGAGCTGGACAAGAAGATGGGGGACAGCCTTCAGGGATTGATTGATTTTGTTTTAAAAACAGAGATTTCCGATGCTACAAATTATCCTGATAAAAATAAGGTTATCACCATTGTGACGGCTTTATTGCTCTTTGCCATTATCAGATTTGTGTTTTCACTTTCTTATAACATAAAGGTGAAGCTGCTTGCAAATAACAGATTTGACAATAAGCTGATGCACGTGTTTATCAGGCTTTCAACGGTTATTGCTGCGGCAGCATTGGCACTGAGCATTTTCTTTGGTGTAAAGTGTTATTTTGATTTGAATTCGATTAAAAATGAATATTACGATGCATATGATTATGTTATTGAAATGTCGGAAAAGTGTGACACGAAGGAGGATATCATCGCATTTGTAAACAATGGGGAATACCCTTTGGAAGAGGATTTGGATAAGGACGGAAACCTGGAAGGCTATTCCTATGCACACAATCTTGTTTGGATTAATATTGTATTTGAAGATGTTTCAAGTAAAAAAGAAATATATGCCGAGAAGCAGGAGTATATTGACCGTGTGGTTGAAGAAGCGGAAGAAATGCTTCAAAAGTATTTAGGCGTATCCGATGAACAGTTGAATTCGCAGAGATATAAACAGTATATAAATGAATACACGCAAGAAATGAAAGCGGATTTGGAGAAGGATGTTGAAAGGGAGTATCTTGGTCAGAAGTTCTGTACCATTTATTTTTCACCGAGACTATCCTGTTTTGATAACAGTTATGATAGAATTTCTACTTCGTTTTTAAAGGTTGTCGGTGAAGATGAATATGCTTTTCGCGATGTTGAATTTAATAAATCCGATAACGATGAAAAGTATAATTTTTATAAAGAGCATGAATCTTCAAAACTGAAAGTAAGTTATTTTATATCGGATTTGGAACACTGCAACTATGATTTTGAATATGTTTTCGGCAGTGAAAAGTTTAAGCATATTGAAAATTATACAGCGTACAAGCCTAATGAAAAAATTACTGCTTTATATGATGAGATTGATCGAGTTGCTGAAATATTGAGTTCTGATCACAAGATGAGCAGCAGTGATATTGCAAAGAAAACAGGTGCAAAGGTCGAAATGCCGAAGATATCAAAGGAAGAGCTTGAAGAACAGATGAGCGTACTCGGTTCTTTCTTTGACAGCACTAAGAAATATATGCTTGAGAACTATGAAATGAGTATTAAGTACAGATTCAATGATTGGTATTTTGTAGTGTCAGGTAATCCTTATGAAGAGATTTACGCATATGATAAATACGATTCACTGATAAAAACGAAAAAGATAAGCGGTGAACCTGCAATTAAAAACTTTGAGAGCAGTGACGGACAGAAAAAGGTACGTATCGGCGGTGTATATTATGATAAATTGGGCTACGGCTACAGTCAGCCGGACTATGCTCCGTATTACACGGCAAATGGTAAAAAGTATTATTACTACTGCAAAACAATCAAGGATGAAACGAATACAGTAGGTGATACGAAAGAGTATTATATAACCGACAGGAAGAGAGAATTTTATAAAGCAGATAACGCTTTTATTGATGAATCAGGTTATATATGCTTTAACGTGGCTAACCTCAGCTATGATGAGAATTTGAAGGTATTCAAATCGCCTGATGGACGTAAATATACGAAAGCCTTTGAAACAAGCTGGGATGAAAACGGCAATCTTATATTTACTGATGATAAATACGAAACCACAAATTCATTGTATTAAACAAAAAGGATATACTCCTAAACAGAGTATATCCTTTTTTATAGGCTTGTTACTTGCTTTTTTCTTTCGCTTTAGAAATAATGACTGAGATTAATTTTACTATTCCTGTTCCTATTATTACAGATAAATACGAAAAAATCAAGTGGGCGAGTCCGTACATTATGCCGACTTCAAAAGCCTGATCTTCACTCCAGTACAGATAATTTGACGGAAAGAATGAAATCAGAACAATCCATGGGAAAATGGCTTTCAGCTTAAAGCTGATATTTGTTAAACCGAGCAGGAGTGATACAAGCGGCGTGACAATAAATGCCAGACCTAAAAGCAGTCCCATTGCATCTGCAGGGTCGGCACCGATAGTAAAGCCGTAAATTGCGACAACCTCCACAGCAACAAACAGAGCATAGATTATTTTATGCAGACTGCTGATTTGCTTCTTATTCGTTGTCAGGGTGTTTACAATGGTTTCTTCGTATTTCTCTATTTTCTTTTCCTCTTCAATCTTTTCGCCGAGTAGTATTTCGTGAACGGATACCTCTAAGGTATTTGATAACGGAATTAAAAGTGAAACATCAGGGATGCCCTTTCCTGTTTCCCAGCGTGATATTGCCTTATCCGTTACACCAAGCTTTTCGGCAAGCTGTTTTTGAGTGAGATTTTTCAGTGCTCTTTGCTCCTTGATAAATTCACCGATGATTTTGCTGTCCATAGCTCTTCCTCCTTTGACTTTATTATATAGCAACGATTAAAAAAAGTCACCCTATGTATCATAGAGTGACTCTTTTTAGTCTTTATTTACCATATATAAGCATATTATAACAGAAATGATTACCGCTATAATCTTCATGATAAAATCAATTATAATCAACATTATTCTTAATTTTTTCTCTGAGCTTTTGCAGTCTTGTCCTTACAGCCGAAGAGCTTAAGCCAAGCATTTTACCGATTTCATTGCTTTTGTAGCCCTGACCGGTGAGCATCAGCAATTGCTTATCCTGAAAGTTGACAATACTTTGCATGGACAGCTTTAGGTCAACCTCATCCGTAAATGCATTGTTATCGCGTATCTCAAAATCATCTGCAAGAGATATGGCATCAAGCAGCATTGCTTTTTGGCGATACCTGTCACAGCGTACATTTTTTGCTATGCGGAAGATGTACGCTTTTTTATTTTTTATGAACTGCATATTCGCAATCCAGCTCCAAAGCTGCAAAAAGGTTTGCTGCGTCAGGTCCTCAGCCTCATCAGCGTCAAACTCCTTTTTGAAATAGGATAAAACCTTTTTATAGTATTTTTCATATAGCTCGTTAAAGAGTGTGACACAGTTCTGATTATTATCCATTAACTTCTATTTTGTTTCCTGCTGCCGCAATGGTCTGTATATAGCCTAAAATACTGTTGTCACATTTTATGGTTGCTCCTGCCACAAAGTAAATCTGCTTGCTTTTCAGCAATTCAAGTGTGACATCATTGTATATTACCATATTTGCGCCTGCAGCAATAACTGTATTGTCCTTTACATTTTCAATGAAAAGGCTGTCAATTTTTGCATCTGTTGAAAAAATTTTTGCATCCAGTATTTCAAACGGAACTTTCACGCAGGACCCATTCTGCATTACGAAATTGATTTTTGTATTTCCGTCATAAACGACTAATCCGTTGGAAAAAATTGAAACAGGCTCGTCACTTTCAATTTTTTGAATAACGCCTAACCCATTGATTAAGTGAATTGCGTTTTGTGTGTAATTTGCCTGATTGAGCATTGTTGCACCGTTGAAGGAAACGATTTTTTTATCATCAGGTAGGTTAAGTGTTGTTGCAACATTTTTGATTTTGATATTTCCATATGCTGTCATAAGTTCTGCACTGGGATTTTCTGAGAAAATTACACAGGCAGCATTAATCATTTTAACATTCTCGAGTGCCTGCGGTGTGTACTTTCTTAAATCAAGCATAGCCTCATTAATAATGCTGTGTTTTTTCTTGTTTCTGTTGAAGAACATAAATTCTCCGCCTTTCTTTGTTTCTTAAGAGCTCTCACCTATATAGACGATGAAAATGACAAAAGTGTCTGCAGATTTAAAAAATAAATTATTGTTATTCCGTAGGGCAGGGGCTTGTCTCCTGCCGAAAAATTATAAAATGGGCAGGCTTGGACTCCTTACGGGGCCGTCCCCCTTTGTCACTTTGTGACATTTCCCCCATACTATGAGGGAATCTTTCTGCCCCTACAAATGAACAGAAATACTATTGAGGTATCGCAGGGGCGGATTCAATATCCGCCCTAATGATTTTCAATATTGTGGGACGATATGGAATCGTCCCCTACAGAATATAACAGGAATGTTATTGTATAGTATAAATAAAAGCACGGCGAATTGCCGTGCTTTATTAATCTTATGTATTAACCATTGAGTATAGCAAAGTTTTCCTTATTGCATTTATAAAGATTCTGGAAAACTCTGAAGTTTTTATCGTAAACCTCTTTATGAGCCTTGTTTGGATGATAAACTGTTTTTGCAGGAATGAGCTTTTTAACATCCTTCATTGTAGGGATAACGCCTGTGCCTACTGCAATACAAGCGGCTGCTCCTACAGCACCGATGTTTTGTGGGGAGTCAACAACCTCTACATCTCTCTGAAGAATATCTGCAAGAATCTGGCAGGTGGTTTCACCGAGAGCACCACCACCGCAGAAACGTACAGCCTTTGAGGTTTTAACCTTCTTTTCCTGTCTTTCAAGCATCCAGCGCATATGGAAGCAAATGCCCTCAACAACAGAACGGATAAGCTCTGTCTTACCTGTTTCAAGACGGATATTGAAGAACATACCTGCAGCATTCGGATCCTCGAACGGACAGCGGTTGCCGTGAAGCCAAGGGGTGAAGATTACACCGTTTGAACCGGCAGGGATTGTGTCAATAACCTCTTCAAGATAGTCATACATATTGAACTCAACCTGCTCAAGACTGTCGGCTGCATTGCCGTATTTTTTTAGGAAATATCCGATTTCATCCAGTGCAAGGTGATCCTTAACCCAGCCAACGCATTTGTTGGAGGTTTCAAGCTCACCGAAATAGTTGTAGGATTCAGGGTCAGCGCCTACGATAGCTGCCATCATTGCACCTGCATCAACAGTCTGCTGTGCACATACAGTACCAACCCATCCGGATGTACCTGAGTAAATATGTGTGTCACCGTTTTCAACGGCACCTGCACCGACACCAATGAGTGATGCGTCACCGCCGCCGCCGTAAACAGCAGTACCTGCTGCGAGACCAAGCTCTGCAGCTGCCTTTTCAGTGATTTCGCCGACCTTTTCCGTACACTTCTTTATAGGAGGAAGATGCTCAATGTTTACACCTACCATATCACAGATTGGCTTGCACCATCCTTCGTGACCCTTTCTTGTATCATAAAGCAGGGTAGCAAAAGCGGAGTCTGTTGTCATAACAAATTCACCGCTGGCACGGCAGATAAGATATTCCTTGATGTCAAGCCATTTGTAAATCTTTTTAAAGTTTTCAGGCTCGTGAGCCTCAACCCATTTGTATTTCCAGATAGGGTCCTTGACGGATGAAGAAACCGCACCTGTGTATCTGAGATATTTCAGAAGCTTTGTAACCTCAGCACCTGCAATCTGGAAACCGTGTGAAATACCTTTCTTGATTTCTTCTCTTGCTCTCTGATCCATATATGTCATAGGACGGCGGATACAATTTCCGTCTTTGTCAACAAGAACAAGACCCTGCATGGCAGAGCAGAAGCTGATTCCCTCAATCTGCTCCTTGCTGATATTAGGCATTTTTTCAAAAACAGTTTTGGTAGTGGTGCACATTGCCTCCCACCATTCATCTGCGTCCTGCTCGGAACCGCCCTTAACACCTGTCTCATCATCAACATAGAGTCCGTAGCCTGCGGTTGAGGAAGCAAGAATATTCATAGTCTTGTCAATCTCAATCAGACAGGTTTTGATTCCTGTTGTGCCGATGTCATAGGTGATTACATATTTACTCATATTTATCCTCCTTATATTGAGTGTTTATTTACCATATGTGAAAGCAGATTCAATAAATTTCAAAAGCTGAGTTATTACCTGCTCGTCATCCGATTCGTTTATGTCTATATCAGTATAAATTCTGAATTTTTCTCTGTAATAATCACAGGTGTATGCAAACTGCAATGAGGTGAGCAGACTGTCAAGAAATAAAGCAAAAAGTCTTGGGTCAAGGTCAGATCGCACATCACCGCCGGCAAGAGCCTGACCGATTGACGTTATATATATTGTACTTCTTCTGCTTTCAATCTCCTCAGCGATTGAACGGATTCTTTCCTGTGAACCCTTTTCAGAGCTGATTTCATTATACATTTTAATATAATTTGAATGCTTTTTTGAATGCATACAGATTGTGCGTATGAGCTTTTCGGCCTTGATAAGCAGTTTATCATCGCTTACCATAATATCATATAATGCCTTTTCAAGTATATCCATACCGTGCTTGAGACAGGTTATGAATAAATCTTCTTTTGTTGCAAAATATTTGTACATCAGACCAATGGATATTCCTGCATTTTTTGCAATAACATTTATATTTGCATTTTCATATCCCTTTGAAGAAAATTCCTCAATACCCACTTCAAGAATTAAATTTTTTCGTTTTTCATCTGCTCGTTCAAAAGCATCTTTGTGGTATTTTTTTTTAAACATTTTACAAATTTTGTAGCATTGAACAAAAAGAACCTTTGCATTTTGTACAAGGTCTACAAATACCCCTCGCTTTTATACTGTTTGTTAAAGGTATACTAACATTATTTTTATACTTTTGCAACAAATATTACTAAATTTTCATTCAAAAGTATTTGACAAATCGGTAAAAAGTGATATACTTAATGTGTAAATTAAGTGAGCGGTTACTCACATAAATGTGGTGAGCGGTCACTCACAGTAAAATATTTTAAGGGGGATTAACCATGGATACAAGATTTGCTATTTCAGAGTATCCTGATGCAGCCATTCTTACAGCTCAGCTGGATGCGCTCATCAAAAAACCAATTTATTCAATCAACCGTGACGCTCTTAAGAAATATGAAGAAGAATATTTCGCAAAGAAGTGTTCAAAATCAAAGGAAATGATTACCGAAGCTAAGCAGGTTATTCCTGGCGGCGTTCAGCACAACCTTGCTTTTAACTATCCTTTCCCAATCGTTATGACAAAGGCTAAGGGTAACAAGCTTTATGATATCGACGGTAATGAGTATTATGACTTCCTTCAGGCAGGCGGTCCTACAATTATCGGTTCAAATGATGATGTTGTAAAAGAAAAGGTTAAGGAGCTTCTTGATGACTGCGGTCCTTCAACAGGTCTTTTCCATCCTTTTGAATACAAGCTTGCTAAGAAGATTTCAGAGTGTGTTCCTTCAGTAGAAATGTTCCGTATGCTCGGTTCAGGTACTGAGGCTTGTATGTGTGCAGTTCGTGTAGCTCGTCTTGCAACAGGCCATAAGAACATCATCAAAATGGGCGGCGCTTATCACGGCTGGTCAGATCAGCTTGCTTGGGGTATGCGTGTACCTGGTACACTTAACCTTCAGTCACACGGCGTTCCTATGTTCGTATTCAAGCATACACAGGAATTCTTCCCTAACGATCTTAAGAGCCTTGAGAAAAAGCTCATCCTCAACAAGTTCAGAGGCGGCACAGCTGCTGTATTCATTGAGCCAATCGGTCCTGAGTCAGCAACACGTCCTGTTGATAAGGACTTCCCTAAGGGCGTACAGGCACTCTGCCGTAAGTATGGTGCACTCCTTGTTTGTGACGAGGTTGTATCAGGCTTCCGTATCGGTCTTTCAGGTGCACAGGGTTATTATGGTATTGATCCTGATATCACTATCTTCGGTAAGATTATTGCCGGCGGTTATCCTGGTGCAGGCGGTATCGGCGGTCACAGAGAGGTTATGAAGTATCTCGGTGCAGGTCTTGATAAGGCTGAAGGCAAGAAGATTCATAAGGCAATGTGCGGCGGTACAATGGCTGCTACTCCTATTTCCTGCTGTGCAGGTTACACAGTAATCTGTGAAATTGAAAAGAGAAATGCTTGTCAGGTTGCAGGCCAGATGGCTGACAGACTTGTTAAGGGTATCAATGAATCTATCAAGAAGTATGATCTTCCATTCGTTTGCTACAATATCGGTTCTGTATGTCACTTACATACAGTTGCTACAATGCACTTCAAGGTTGACTGGAAGAAGCCTTGGACAATTCCGAATACACTTAAGCAGACAGGCATCCGTCAGACAGAGATGCAGTATATGGGTGCTGCTTATATGGCAGAAGGTCTTGTAACTCTTGCAGGTTCACGTCTTTACACCTCAAGTGCTTATACTGAAGAAGATATTGATGAATGTATCCGTCGTTTTGACAAGGTACTTTCACAGTGTGAGCAGATAGGTTAATCTGAAATACTTTCAGGGAGCGGATTTATCCGCTCCCTTTAGTGGCATTAATATAGTTAGTTAAAATCTAAGGAGAAAATTTATGGCTTACGAAATTGAAGAAGCTAAAAGATTAGTTGTTGAGGCAGGTAAAAAGCTTCTTGAAACAGGTTTAATTGCACGTACTTGGGGTAACGTTTCCGCAAGAATCAGTGAAACACAGTTTGTTATCACTCCTTCAGGCCGTGCTTATGATACTCTTACTCCGGATGAGGTTGTAGTTGTTAATATTGATGACTGTTCACACGAGGGCGACATCAAGCCATCATCTGAAAAGGGTATTCACGCTGATTCATATAAGCATCATCCGCTTGTTAATTTTGTTATTCATACACATCAGAAGGCTGCTACTATTGTCAGCATCACAGGTATGGAAATCAGAAATGTATATAATGAGTTTAAGCCTGTACTCGGTGAGGTTGTACCTGTTGCTGAGTATGCAATGTCAACAACAAATCCTCTTCGTAAGAAGGTTGAAAAGTGCATTATGATGAACCCAAGCAGCCGTGCATTTATGCTTAAGCATCACGGTACACTCTGTATGGGCAACAGCTATGAAGAGGCATTTAATGTTGCAGAAACTCTTGAAAAGTGCTGTGAAAAGGTAATTAAGGATAACTACCTTCGTCACTCATGGGAGAAGGAATATTCAGAGGATGCAAAGAGAAATTATTTTCTTGAAAAGAATGGTGCAGGTAAAATGCCTGAATCAATCTGCGATCTCGGTTCTTCTGTAAGATGCGGTCATATCTTTACTCTTACTTATGACGGCGGCAAAAAGGTTGATGTGGATATTGAAACCGGACTTGCTGTCAGCGGTGTTGCTCCTAAGTGTGCAAAAATCCACAGAGCAATTTATAAGGAAGAGGATTGCACTATGATTAATCATCTCACCAATCCTTATATTGTTGCAGAGTCCTGTCTGGCTGATACAATGTATCCGATGATTGATGACTTTGCTCAGATTGTTGGCGTTGATGTTAAGAATTGTGCTTGGATTGACGGCGATACTGATGAATGTGCAGAGGATATCGCTGAGAAAATCAGCGGCAGAAATGCTGTTCTTATTGAAGGCAATGGTGCTCTTGTAACCGGTAACAGCGAGGGTGATATGCAGGCACTCGAGCTCATTATGGAAAAGGGCTGTGAGGCAGCTGTTGATGTTGATATTTTCAACCGTCCTCACTATGTTCCTAAGGCTGAATGCTTCCTTATGAGAACTGTTTATCTTGCTAAATATTCAAAGCAGATAAATAAGTAATTAATTATTCGCTAAGTGATACTAAAAAAAGAACTATTCAGATTCATTTTTGCATAGTTCTTTTTTATTGTATATGAATATTACAGTTAAATATTATTTGTGATTCCGTCAATCTGTATAAGCTCAGCTTTAGTTAATGGTTCAAAGTCCAGAGCCTTGAGATTTTCAAGGAGCTGTTCCTTTGAGTGTACACCTATAAGAACAGATGTAATTGCTTCATCTGCCAAAAGCCACTGTATAGCCATTTGAGAAAGTGTCTGACCGCGTTTGTGTGCCATTTTGCACAGCTCTTTAATCTGATGAGGTCTGTATTCATCATAGCCGACGTGTGCCTGCAGCTTTTCATTATTATAAAGACGTGAATTCTCAGGGATACCGTTTTCGTATTTATCTGAAAGCTGACCTTGCGCAAGAGGGGAGAAAGCAATAATTCCCTTTCCCTTGTCAACCGCTTCCTTCTTTAAATCATTGTGCTCAATCGTTCTGTCAAAGATTGAATAGCGGTTCTGATTTATAATAAACGGAACATCGTAATCATCGCATTTGTGATGCATTTTGTGCATTGTGTGTCCGTCATAGTTGCTGATACCTGCGTAAAGTGCTTTTCCCTGACGTACAATATCGGCAAGGCAGAGGGCAGTTTCCTTCAGCGGTGTTTCAGGAGCAAGGCAGTGATGATAGAAAATGTCCACATAGTCAAGTCCCATACGCTGTAAGCTTTGGTCAAGAGAAGCGGTAAGGTATTTTCTGCTGCCGCCTCGTCCGCCGTAAGGACCGTCCCACATTTCATAGCCTGCCTTTGTGCTGATAATGATTTCATCACGGTACGGTTTAAGATTTTCCCTGAATATTTTACCGAAATTGATTTCTGCACGTCCCGGTTCAGGTCCGTAATTATTGGCTAAATCAAAGTGGGTAATACCATTATCAAAGGCAGTGAGTATAATATCCTTCATAGTATCATAATCATCATTGATTCCGAAATTCTGCCACAGTCCCAAAGAAATTTCAGGCAGCTGTAATCCGCTTTTTCCGCAGAAATTATAACTTATTTTTTCATATCTTTTATCATCTGCTTTATACATACGTTTTACTCCTTGCTGTTAAAAGAAAAACCGATTGATATATACATGGATATATTCAATCGGTTTTTACATTTCTTACTTTAATGCTCTTTCAAGCCATACTGCACCTAAATCCAGTGCGTTGAAAAGACCTGTCTTTTCACTTTTCTTAACTATTTTTTCCTTTGGTGATACATCCGCATCGGTGTTTATCAGCTGAATAACAACCTTTCCCGATACCTTTAAATCTTCAACATTCTTATCATCAAGAATATTAAGACAAATTACATATGGGTCACTCATATTTCCATAGTAAATTGTTTTACCGCATCTTACCAAAGGTTTACCTTTGTATTCAAGGAATTTTTCCTTTTTATTTTCTGCCAAAGATAACCCTCCCTTAATTTTAATCGAGATAGGACTTTACCATTGCCGCCATAAGCTCATCACGGTCAATCCTTCTGATCAGGCTTCTTGCGTTGTTGTGAGTTGTGATGTAAGTCGGATCCTCTGAAAGAATATAGCCTACTATCTGATTGATCGGATTATATCCCTTTTCCTGAAGTGCATCAAATACTTCTGTAAGGGTTTCCTTCATGATATCCTCTTTTTCGTCACCAATTCTGAAAGTCATTGTTTTATCTGTCACGGTAAAGTCACCTCCCTGTAAAACATTACATAATAATTATATACATTTTTTAACAAAAATACAATACCTTTTTTTATTAATATTTGCAATTATATTGTTAAAATGCTTGACTTACTGACGTTTTGTGGTTTATAATCTCAGTAATATATATAAAGCAATGATCAGGTGTAAGTAGTTTTTGCGTCGGTATTTCCAGAGAGTATGCGGTGGGTGAGAGCATATATTACAGCGAAAATGAATTTCAGCCTGTGAGCTCCTGACGAGAAAGTAAGTCAGGCGTATAACCGCGTTAAGGTTTCGAGCGGCAGTTTTTTAACTGCAATTTGAGTGGTACCACGGATATTATTCCGCCTCATGATTGAGGCGGTTTTTATTTTTTATGGAGGTAAATATGGAAGAGAAAATTATCGGTTTAAAAAATAAATTTGAAACCGAACTCGGTAAAATTCAGAATCTTTCCGAGCTTGAAAGTATCAGAGTTGCCTATCTTGGAAAAAAAGGAAGCGTAACAGAACTTCTTAAAGGAATGAAGTCGCTTTCAAACGAGGAGAAGAAAGCATTCGGTCAGAAGGTAAATGAGCTTAAGGGCATTGTTGCTGAGAAAATTGCAGACAAAACAGCAGAGCTTAAGGAAAAGGAAATTGAGGCAGAAATCAATCTTATGCCTGAATTTGATATCTCTATGCCTGCTAACCTTGACAGAGGGTCCTATCATCCGATTACGCTTGTTCAGCGTGAGTGCGAGCGTATATTTAAATCAATGGGCTTTACTGTGGAGGATTACAGTGAGGTTGTAACGGACTATGAGTGCTTTGAATCTTTGAATATTCCAAAGCATCACCCTGCACGTGATATGCAGGATACCTATTATCTTGAAAACGGTCAGCTTCTGAAGTCACAGACCTCAGCAGCGCAGAATGCTATTTATAAAAAATATAAGGACGCACTTGTAAATGACGGTGTGCCTATCAAAGCAATCTTTCCGGGCAGATGTTTCAGAAATGAGGCGACTGACGCCTGTCACGAAAATACCTTCTTCCAGATGGAGGGTGTTATGGTTGACAAAAATATTTCCATTTCAAACCTTATCTATTTTATGAAGACAATGCTTTCAGAGGTTTTCCAGAAGGATATCAAGGTAAGACTTCGTCCGGGATTTTTCCCATTTGTGGAGCCCGGCTTTGAGCTTGATATCAGCTGCCTTATCTGCGGCGGTGACGGTTGTCCTTCCTGTAAACACAGTGGTTGGCTTGAGCTTTGCCCTTGCGGTATGATTCACCCTGAGGTGCTTAAGGCAGGCGGTATTGACCCTGAGGAATACACTGGCTTTGCGTTCGGTCTTGGTCTTACAAGACTTGCTATGATGAAATACGGCGTTAAGGATATTCGTGATTTGAACAGCGGCAGTCTTAAGAGTCTGTCACAGTTCACAGACGACGAGTAAGGAAGGAGGAGCAGAATTATGTTTTTATCTATGAACTGGATTAGTGACTTTGTTGATTTTACAGGTCTTGACAAGGTGGAGCTCATTCACCGTTTTTCCCTTTCCACTGCAGAGGTTGAAAATGAGATTTTCTTCAAGGGCAGTGATATCAGCGGTATTGTTGCTGCTGAAATTAAATCCGTTGAAAATCACCCTGATTCCAAAAAATTACATCTTTTGAAGGTGGATGCAGGTGACGGAGAACTTACAGATGTTGTATGCGGTGCACCGAATGTAAGAGTAGGTCTTAAGACTGCTTTTGCAAAGGTCGGTGCAAAAATCGGCGAAATTGAAATTGCTCCCCGTAAGCTTGCAGGCTATACATCAAACGGTATGTGCTGCTCTGAAAAGGAAATCGGTATCAGTGATGATAATTCAGGAATTATGGAAATCACCGACGATATTCCAAACGGTACTGACCTTAAGGATGTTTATGCTATTGATGATATTATTTTTGAGGTAGACAATAAATCACTGACAAATCGTCCTGACCTTTGGGGTCATTATGGTATCGCACGTGAGTTTGCTGCCCTTGCAGGCAGAGAGCTTAAGCCGCTTGATACCGTTGATTTAACTCAGTATAACAATCTGCCTAAGGTTGATATGAAGATAGAGGACAATCTGTGCCAGAGATATTCCTGCCTGCAGGTTGAGAATATCAACACAAGCGTAAGCCCTGTGGATATGCGTATCCGTCTTTATTACTGCGGTATGCGTGCAATCAATTTCCTTGCAGACCTTACAAACTACCTTATGCTTGAAATGGGTCAGCCAATGCACGCTTTTGATTCACGTAAGGTGGAGAAAATAAGAATTAAGCGTTTTGATACTCCTTTTACCTTCCAGACTCTTGACGGTGTGGAAAGAAATATTGATGAAAACACACTTATGATTTGCAACGATAATACACCGGTTGCGATTGCAGGTATTATGGGTGGACTGGACAGTGAAATCGTTGAGGATACAACGACCCTTACTCTTGAGTCAGCAACCTTCAATGCAGTATCAATCCGTAAATCAACTGTTCGTCTTGCACACAGAACAGATGCATCAATGCGTTACGAAAAATGCCTTGACCCTGAAATGACAGTTCCTGCTATTGCTCGTTTTGTTAAGCTTATGACAGATGTGGACAGCGGTGTTAAGGTCGTTTCAGCTCTTACTGACGAATATGCTTATCATTATGATACTGTTAAGCTTGACTTTGATAAGAGCTTTGTTGACAGATATACAGGCATTGAGATTGATAACGATACAATCACAAGTACACTCACATCACTCGGCTTTGATGTTGCACTTGACAATGAGCACTTCAGCGTTGTTGTTCCGAGCTGGAGAGCAACTAAGGACGTTACAATTAAGGCGGATATCATTGAGGAAATCACACGTATTTACGGCTATGATAACTTTGATATTCACACTGCAAATGCTCCGCTTTACCCTGTAAGAGCAGATGTTGAAAAAACAGACGAGGATAAGATTAAGGATATTCTTGTTCAGCGTTTTTCACTCCACGAGCTGCATTCTTATGTATGGCAGTATTATGATGAATACAAGGCACTCGGCATTGCGGTTGAGGATAATATCAAGCTTGTGAATGCAACCAATCCGAATATTGAAACGATACGTAATTCAATTGTTCCTACACAGCTTTGCCAGGTTAAGACGAACACATCCTATTCGCCTGATTTCGGTGTGTTTGAAATCGGCAGAGTCGTAGGCGGCGTTAAGGATGACGGACTTTGCAATGAGGCAAAGAAGCTTGCTATAACATTATTCAGCAAGACCAAGTCGGTTGAAAAGCTTTACTTTGAGCTTCGTGATATCATTGCTACGCTTACCGATGATATCAAGCACAGAGAACTTTCCTATCAAACCTTAGATGCAGTCCATTCTTATGAGCATCCGAGAAATCTTAACGCCATTCTCTGTGACGGAAGAGAGCTCGGTAAAATCGGTATCGTTCATCCTGTTGTTTCAAAGAAAATTGACAAGAAAGCAGCCATTGTTTTTGCTGAACTGGATATCAAGGCATTTGCAGCCCTTTCAAATGAAAGCATTTCCTATGAGGAACCTTCAAAGTTCCCTGCAATTGAAATTGACCTTTCCTTTATCAGCGATAAATTTGCTCCGATTGCAAAAGCAATCGAGAATGCAAAGAGTGCTCTTGTGAAAAAGGTAGAGGTTGTTGATACCTATTCAGATGAGAACTCAAAATCAATCACAACAAGAATCACATTCTCTCACCCTGAAAAGACACTCACACGTGAAGAGGTTATGGGAATTGTTGACGGCGTTATTGCCGGCCTTGAGGAAAAGGGTATCGCCCTTAAAAAATAATGTTTAAAGAGTGGGATTGTATTCCCACTCTTTTGCTATACGGAGATTGCTATGATTATTAATGTGAATAATATAAATATAAATTATGAGGCGTACGGTGAGGGCAGACCGATCATTCTTCTTCACGGCAACAGTGAAAGCCATAAGGTTTTTGACAAGCTCATTGACTGCCTGAAAAGGGGTTATAAGGTTTATGCCATAGACAGCAGATGTCACGGAAAAAGTGAAAATGCAAAGTCTATTTCCTATGAGCTTATGGCACAGGATGTGATTGCTTTTATAAAGAAGCTGGATATAGAAAAGCCTGTTCTTTACGGTTTCAGTGACGGCGGTATAGTCGGTCTGCTGATTGCAATTGCAGAGCCGGATATCCTTTCAAAGCTTATAATCAGCGGTGCTAATATCCATCCCTCAGGTCTTGGAAATATGAATTTGTTTTTATATAAAATCGGATATCTGTTTTCAAGAAATAAGCTTGTTAAAATGATGATAAGTGAGCCTGATATTACGACGCAGCAGCTGAATTCCATTAAAATACCAACCTATGTGCTGGCAGGGGAGAGGGATATTATAAAGCCTGCCCATACGAAGCTGATTGCGGATAATCTCCCTAACAGTACGCTTGAGATTATTCCAAATGAAAATCACGGCAGTTATATTGTACACAGTGATAAAATTTATCATATTATAAGTAAATATCTTTGAATACAAAACCTCCGCTGTCAGTTACGGCATCGGAGGTTTTGCTGTTATATTATTTAATAATTCTATTTCTGAACTGAGGTTTGTCTTTTCTGTTTCGCGGCCGAAGTTTTCTTCTTCTGTCAGTACATCCATTTGCAGTATATTGTTATTGCTGCAAATATCCTGTAATTTCAGCAGCAGGCTTGTGGGGAACTCATAGCCCCAAGATTTTCGGTATCCGAGCAAACCGTATTTTTTGATAATTTCATTCATTTCATTTATGAAATCTTGCAGAAAATCAAGAGCGTTGAATTCCAATGTGATATCTTCATCATATTCTGCAGTAATGTCGTCCTCGTAATTTTTGATGTTTATATATAATTTGTTCTTTTCTAAGGAAATCTTCCAGGCATCTTCGGCAGGTTCCCAGACTGCTCTGAAGCTGTTTGTATTTTCCTGCTCTGATATATCTGTGAATACGCACAGCAAGGCTTTCATCAAATCCTCCGTAAAGTTTGTCAGATAGCTGTAATCAAAGTAGTATTTCTTTTTACTGTCTTTTAAGCAGCCTTCAATCCAGCCTGCGGATATTGAATATATTTTGAATGTTTGCATCGTTTCTCCTTAACAAGTTTGAGTTACAATTTGAATTTCACCGGTGGTAGAATCTTTAAAATAATACTTGCCTGTATCTGCAGTGATTTCCTGCTTTATAAAAAGCATAGGGAGATTATCTGTTCCTATAGGCCACTGTGCATTTTGCAGCCATCTCGGATATGCTTTGCATTCTCTTTTGAATGTGTTTTTTATTTCCTCTTTTATTGTGTTTTTACGGAGCGCCTTTTTCATATCTGCAGGATATTTAGGTATTATCTGGCTGCTTATATATTCCTCAGATGTGCCTGAACAAAGATATCTTGGTATAACATCCAGCATGAATTCATATTCGTTTTTATAGTAATCTGTGCTTTCTGTTTTGCTGTCAATCTGAAAGTAAATGTCAGAGACAAACAAAAATATTCTGTATGCTCCGCTTATGCTTTTGTGATCATTTAATCTGATATATTCGGAGATATCATAAGTTGATTGACTTTTGCTTTTGCGAAACAGATGATGCTGATTAACCGATTTCGGAATCAGTTCCTCAAGGATTGGCTTGGGCTGATAGGTGCGGTTTGTCTTTTTATCAATATAAGTTCTTCTTTTGATTGGGATGTTTTTTTGAATGATTTGATTAACGATGTTTTGCAGTAAATCCTTGATTTCAGTGCTTTCCTGATATGCTTCCATAAATGTATAAATATCTGTTTTACCGCATATGAAATCTTTAACAAATAAAACTGTATCATTATAATTATTATTAAGCTTTACGCTTTTGCATTTGTTATTTATAAAAAAGAAATTTTTGCTCATCATTTTATAATTTCCTATTAATACGATTATTCTTATCTTTCAGTATATCACAATATCAAAAGAAATCAATATTCATAAAAAATATAAGAAAGATAGCTGCTATTTATACACTATAGTATTTGCAATGAGGGGGCAAATGTGGTAAACTATATACCAAAATAATTTGTGAGGTGTTAGTATGTTATATTCAGAAATGACGAAGGAAGAACTTTTAAAGGAGCAGAAGGCACTTAAGAAAAGATATGATGCCTTCAAGGCAAGAGGATTAAAGCTTGATATGAGTCGCGGTAAGCCGGGCCAGGATCAGCTTGATCTTTCAACAGGAATTTACGATGTAAGAAATTATATTGCTGACGGACTCGATGTTCGTAACTACGGTATGCTTGACGGTATTCCAAGCTGTAAAAAGCTGTTTGCCGATTTGCTTGATGTGGATGCAAAGAATGTGATTATCGGTCCTAATGCAAGTCTGACACTTATGTTTGACTATGTTTGTCAGTGCTATACACACGGTGCAGGAAGCACACCCTGGTGCAAGCTTGATGAGGTTAAGTTCCTTTGTCCTGTTCCTGGTTACGACAGACATTTTACAATTTGTGAGCATTTTGGCATTAAGATGATTAATGTTCCTATGAAGGATGACGGTCCTGATATGGACGTTATCGAAGAGCTGATTAAGGACGAAAGCGTAAAGGGTATGTTCTGTGTGCCTAAGTATTCAAATCCTCAGGGTATTACCTATAGTGATGAGGTTGTTAAGCGTATCGCTGCTATGAAGCCTGCAGCAGAGGATTTCAGACTGATCTGGGATAATGCTTATTGTATTCACGACCTTGATGATGAGGGTGATGAGCTTCTTAACATCTTTGACGTTCTCCCTGAATACGGCAACGAGGATATGGTTATTGAGGTTTGCTCCACTTCAAAGATTACATTTCCGGGTGCAGGTGTATCTGCTCTTATTGCAAGTGAGAATAATCTTAATGCAATCAGAAAGCGCCTGAATGCGCAGACAATCAGCTATGATAAGATGAATCAGCACAGACACGTACAGTTCTTCGGCAATGCTGACGGTGTTCGTGAGCATATGAGAAAGCACGCACAGATTCTTAAGCCTAAGTTTGATATGGTGCTCAATCATCTTGAAAACGAGCTCGGCGGTAAGGGTATTGCAACCTGGTTCAATCCTAAGGGCGGTTATTTCATCAGCCTTGATGTTATGAACGGCTGTGCAAAGAGAACAGGTGAGCTCTGCAAGGAGGCCGGTGTTACACTTACAACAGTAGGCGCAACATATCCTTACGGTATTGACCCTGATGACAGCAATATCCGTATTGCTCCGTCATTCCCTCCTGTTGCTGAGCTTGATATTGCGGCAGAGCTGCTTTGTATCTGCGTTCGTCTTGCTTGCGTGGAAAAGCTTTTAGGATAATGATAAAATGAAACTTGGCGCTTCTACTGCCTGCTTTTATCCGCTTGCAACGGAGCAGGCATTAAAAAATGTATGTGCTTTGGGCTTTGAAAAGGCTGAGGTGTTTATGAATGCTCCCAGCGAGCTTGAGGAGCCGTTTGCTAAGGAGCTTGGAAGGATAGCAGAGAATGGAGGAATTGATATCATATCTGTTCATCCGTTTTCCAGCTTCCTTGAATCCTCCTGCATCTTTGGTGATTATCAGAGACGCTTTGAGGATTATATCGGATTGTATCAGAAAACCTGCCACGCGGCAGCAGTGCTCGGTGCAAAGTTTGTGGTTATTCACGGTGCAGTGGCAATGCCTAAAATACCGATTCCCGATGAAAGATATTTTGAGCGTTTCAGGTATCTGATTGAGCTTGGAAAGGCTGAGGGCATTATGGTGTGCCAGGAGAATGTAAACAGGTTCAAAAGTCAGTCGATTGACTTTTGCAGGAAAATGCGTGACGCTCTCGGCAGTGATTATAATATGGTTTTTGATATTAAACAGACTGTCCGTGCAGGTGAAGATACTTTTGTCTTTCTGGAAGAGTTCAAGCATCAGATCAGGCATCTTCATATCAGTGATAACGGTGCAGCAGGGGACTGTCTTCCTCCCGGAAAGGGCACATTTGATTTTAAAAGACTTAAGAATATTATGGACACTGCCGATTATAAAGGCGATGCCGTAATTGAAATCTATTCGGGCAGCTACGATGTTGCGAAAGAGTTAAAGGAAAGTAAGGTTTATTTGGATAAATTATGGCAAAGGTGAGTAACAGGACTAAAGGTATCATATGTATTCTGCTGTCGGCATTGTGCTTCAGCGGAATGAGCAGCTTTATCAATCTGTCCGGTGATGTGCCTGTTGCCCAAAAGGTTTTTTTCAGAAATCTTGTTGCTTTATTCATAGCAACCGTTACTTTGCTGAAAAGCAGGGAAAGCTTCAAGCCGCATAAGGGATGTATAAAGTATCATATTATCAGATCCGGTGCAGGGCTTTTAGGTGTGTTCGGTAATTTCTATGCCACAACAAAAATGGCATCTACTGCCGATGCGGCAATTCTGAATAAGATGAGTCCCTTTTTTACCCTGATCTTTTCAGCAATTTTCTTAAAGGAAAAGGTTAAGCCGAAACAGGCTGTTGCAATCGGAATTGCTTTTCTTGGTGCAATGTTTGTAATAAAGCCTACGATGAGCAATGTAGAGCTTTTGCCGTCGTTGTGCGGCTTTATTGGCGGTGTTTGTGCAGGCGGTGCATATACCTGTGTCCGCCATATGGGCAATAAAGGGGAGAACGGCAGGTTTACAGTATTCTTCTTCTCTCTGTTTTCCTGTCTTGTAACTGCTCCGTATCTGATATTTAATTTTCATCCGATGTCAAAGGCACAATGGATTTATCTTATAATGGTGGGTGTGTGTGCAGCGGGCGGACAGTTCAGTATAACTGCAGCCTATACCTTTGCGCCCAGCAGGGAAATTTCTGTTTACGATTATTCAAATGTAATATTCACGGCAATCAGCGGCTACTTTTTTCTCGGCGGACAGGTGCCTGACTTGTGGTCGTTTGTAGGATATTTTATTATCTGTATGATGGCAGTGTGGATGTTTATATACAATAAGAGGGAATACAACCTTAAAAAGTCAATGTAATCACAATATATTGATGTAAAGTAAAGATACTTGCATTTATCTATATATTGTGATATAATATACCTATTAAGGAATAATATGGAGGATTTTCCAATGAGATGTCCGTTTTGCGGTTTTGAAGAAAGTAAGGTTATTGATTCACGTCCTACTGATGAAAATGAGCGTATCCGCCGCCGCCGTGAATGTCTGCAGTGCAGCAAGCGCTTTACGACTTATGAGACCATTGAAGATGTACCTATTATTGTTATCAAGAAGGATAAGAGCAGGGAAGTATTTGACAGAAATAAGATTTTAAAGGGTATGCTGCGTGCCTGTGAAAAAAGGTCGGTAACCATTTCCGAGCTGGAAACAGCGATCAGCGAAATAGAGGCAACTCTGCAGTCTGCCATTGACCGTGAGGTTACATCCGTCAGAATCGGTGAGCTTATTATGGAAAAGCTTAAGCAGATTGACGAGGTGGCTTATATCCGCTTTGCGTCTGTTTACAAGGAGTTTGATTCTGTTGAGGCTTTCCGTGATGAAATTTCAAAAATGTAAATAATATGTAATATAAAAGGCTGTTTGCAATTGCTCTGCAGACAGCCTTTTTTCTTGCCTTTTTTATTGTTTTAGTGTATAATCAAATTATCTATGATAAGGAGGCTGCAATGCAATATGAATTACAACCTGAAAACCAATAATTATAAAACTTTTAAAGTGTTTAAAGAAAATGTAATGAGTCCGCGCTCATACTTTATTCCGTTTTCTTCGTTATCTGAATTGGAAAACACGGATATCAGAAATGAGCGTTACAGCTCATCTATGGTGGAATGCCTTAGTGGTGAGTGGGATTTTGCTTATTATAAAAACTGCCTTGATATTCCTGCTGATTTTGATACATCAAAAGTGGAATTTGACCAGGTGTCTGTTCCGTCAACCTGGCAGCATACAGGTTATGAACCGCCGTATTATGTGAATACAAGATATCAGTTCAAGCCGAATCCGCCTCATTTTCCTGAGGATTGTCCGGCAGGTGTGTACAGAAGATTCATTACGGTTGACGATGTTAAGCAGAATTTATACATCAGCTTTTTGGGTGTTGCAGGAGCGTTTGACCTTTTCTGCAACGGAAAATTTGTTGGCTACAGCGAGGGCAGCCATAATACTTCCCAGTTTGAGCTTAATGAATTTGTTACCGAAGGCGAAAATGAAATCGTTGTTGTGAACTACAAATGGAGCAATGGTACATATCTTGAAGCGCAGGATATGTTCAGATGCAATGGTATTTTCCGTGATGTCCTTCTTTACAAAACAGGCAATAACTCCATTTATGATTTTGAAGCAAAGACAACTTATCTTAAGGATAAGGAGTATAAGCTTGAAATTATACCTGCATTGAAGATTACAGAGGATTGCCAGCTTACAGCATTTATTTATGATGACGGTAAGCTCCTTAGTTCAAAATCAATCAATGTTACACCAAGTGAAATAGATAAAATCACATTTGATTCTTTACAGGTGCAGGAATGGTCTGCTGAGATGCCGTATCTTTATGACCTGATTATCACACTTTCTATCGGTGAGGATATTCTTGAGGTTGTTAAAAAGCATATTGGCTTTAAGCATATTGAAATAAAAGGAAATGTATTCTATTTCAACAATCAGCATATCAAGCTTCTTGGTGTAAACCACCACGATACGAATCCGAAAAAAGGATATGTGATGAGTATTGAGGATATGGAGCTCGATGTCAGAACGATTAAAAATTATAATGGTAACTGTGTAAGAACATCACATTATCCGCCTGATCCAGCTTTCCTTGATTTTTGTGATGAATATGGTATCTACGTTGTAGATGAGGCTGATATTGAAACACACGGCTGTGAAACAGAGCTCCACAGACGCGGTGCGTGCTCACATAATCCTGAATGGAGAGAGCATTATTGGGACAGAATTTACCGTATGTTTGCACGTGATAAGAATCACGCATCCATTACAATGTGGTCACTCGGTAATGAGTCTCACGGCTATCTGAATCAGGACTACTGCTATGATGAACTGAAAAAGCTTACAGCGATTCCTATTCACTATGAGGCTGTCTGCAGAACAAAACGCTGGGCTTATGATGTCCTTTCTCAGATGTATACCCATCCTGCAAGATGTGAAAAAATTGCAGCAGGTCACGGATTACCGGGTAAGTATTATAAGAAACCGTTCTATCTTTGCGAATATGCTCATGCAATGGGTGTTGGTGCAGGCGAGCTTGAAAGATATGTAAAGTGTTTTTACAGTGCAGACAATATGCTTGGTGGCTGTATATGGGAATTTGTGGACCACGCAATTTACCACGAGGACGGCATATATGAATACACCTACGGCGGTGATCACGGAGAGCTGAAACACGACAGTAACTTCTGTGTTGACGGTCTTTTCTATCCGGACAGAACACCGCATTCAGGTGCATATCAGATGAAAAACTGCTACCGTCCCGTAAGAGCAGAGAAAAATGGTGTGACAAGCTATTCCTTCTTCAACCACAGGTATTTTGAAAATGCAAAGCTTAACGTAAAGTATACTGTTCTTGAAAACGGATTGCCGATATCAGAGGGCGATTTTGACCTTGATATCAGACCTCAGACAGCTGCAAAGATTAATATTGATAAATTTGAATATAACAAAAAGAAAAATACGGTTGTTCGTTTTGAATATTTCGACGGTGACAGCAATGTTGCAAGTGAAGAGATTGTTCTTTCAAAGGGAGAAATTTCTGTTGATATTAAAAAGTCAGCTGCTCCGAAGGTTCAGGAAAGTGAAAAGCGTCTGTTCCTTACGCTTGAAAACGGCAGTATGATTTTTAACAGGGAAACCGGCTTTATTGATTCCTATACCTATAAAGGTAAAGAATTTATCAATCAGGTTCCTTCAAGTGATTTCAAGGGCTTGGGTATGCAGTTCTACAGAGCTCCGCTTGATAATGATATGTATATAAGCAAGTTCTGGAAAAAGTACAGACTTGATGCACAGTCAACCTTTGTAAGCAATTGCAGATATCAGGTGAAAGACGACTGTGTTGAAATCACAAGCAGAATAACAGTCAAGACGCCTGTTCGTTTCAAGGTAGCCACAGTTGATTCCAAGCTGAGTGTCTACAGTGACGGAACAATCAGGGCGGATTATAATTGTGCAAGAGCAGGTGCGGTTAAGCTTGTTCCTCGTTTCGGTGTTCAGCTTGAAATGCCTAAGGAATTTAAAAATGTAAAATATTTTGGCTTAGGTCCGTATGTGAATCTTCCTGATTTTAAGGAGCACGCACTCACAGGCATTTACGAAACTACAGTTGAGGATATGCACGAGGATTATATCAAGCCGCAGGAAAGTGCAACAAGATGTGAAACACGCTTTGCCGAGATTACAAATGATAACGGAACAGGACTTCGCTTTGAGGCGGTAAATAAGCCGTTTGTTTTCTCTGCTAATCCGTTTACACCTCAGGACTGTGCTAAGGCAATGCACAGGGAGGACTTAACATATAACACAACCTGCATTAATCTTGATTCCGATGTTCTCGGCGCAGGTTCAAATGCCTGTGGTCCTACTCCGTCACAGGAATACCGTGTGGGTTCACTGACAGGCAAGGCAATTTCCTTTGTCATCAAGCCTGTTGACGGTGAGTAAAATGTACAGAATCGGTACAGATATTGTTAAGATTTCCAGAATAGAAAAAAGTATAAAAAGCAATGCCTTTTTGCATAGGGTCTTTACTGATAAGGAAAGGGAATACTGTAAAAAGGCAGAAAGCTTTGCAGGTATATTCGCTGTCAAGGAGGCTTATTTTAAGGCTGTCGGTACAGGTATCAATAAGCCTCTTACCGATATTGAGGTGCTCCATAACGATATGGGAAAGCCGTATATTAACGGTATTGAAAACTGTGATGTATCCATTTCACACGACGGTGAATATGCAATTGCTGCGGTTATAATTTGGTGATAATATGAGAATTTTAACAGCAAAACAAATTAAGCAGGTTGAGGAAAGAGCCTTCAGCGGTGATTTTACCGAAGAGGGTCTTATGCTCAGTGCCGGTACAGCCTGTTATAATAGGATACTGAAATATTATGGAGACAGTATACAAAGTAAAAAGGTTGCAGTGTTCTGCGGTAACGGTAAAAATGCAGGTGACGGCTTTGTTATTGCCGATTTGCTGGTGAAAAGCGGTGTGGATGCCTGCATTGTTCTTGCGGATAATCCACCGTATCTCCCTGAGCCAAAGCTCTATTTTGATCAGGCTGTGGCAGATGGGGTAAAGGATTATTATTTTGCGGAGTATACGTTTGATTGTGATATTATAGTTGACTGTATTTTTGGTATCGGCTTTCACGGTGAGCCTAAAGCACCCTTTGGCGAAATCTTTGATGCTGTTAATCATTCAGGTGCTGAGGTGATCAGCATTGATACGCCAAGCGGTACGGATGCCACAACAGGCGAGGTAATCCATGCTGTACGTGCAGACCTTACCATTGCCATTTCGACGCTTAAATTTGCTCACGTTCTTCCTCCTGCAAATGCATATTGCGGCAAGGTTGTGACCGTGAATATAGGAATACCTGAAAGCTGTTATGACAATGACTACGCAGAAACAATCACAAAGGCTGACGTAAAAAAGAATTTTATGAAACGTGATAAGAATTCCCACAAGGGCAGCTTCGGTCATCAGCTTAATATCTGCGGTTCGTACCTGATGCCAGGTGCAGCTGTAATCTGTGCCAAAGCAGCACTCAAAACAGGCGTTGGACTTTTGAAATGTGTGTTCCCCAAATCGCTTTATTCTGTTATGACTGCACATATGATTCAGCCTGTTTTCAAGCCGATTTGTGAAAATGAGCAGAAAACAATTTCAATCGGTGCAATGAATGATATTTTTGAAGAATTAAAATGGGCAGACAGTGTGGCAATCGGCTGTGGTATCGGTAATAATGATGATACACAGGTGATCGTCGGTCAGGTTGTAAAATCCAGTGAAGTACCTGTTGTTCTGGATGCGGATGGCATAAATGCGGTAGCTCCCTTCATAGATATTATTAAGGATAAAAAAGCACCGCTGGTAGTTACGCCGCACCCTGCTGAAATGGCAAGGCTTATCGGTGAGAGCACCGATTATGTTCAGAATCACAGAATAGATGTGGCAAAGGCCTTTGCAGCAGAAAATGATGTGATTGTTGTTCTTAAGGGCGCAAATACCGTTGTGACTGACGGCAAAGCAGTTTTTGTTAATATGAACGGCAATGCAGGTATGGCAATGGGCGGCACAGGTGATATGCTGACAGGCATGATAGGCTCATTTATTGCACAGGGTATTGAGCCTCTTGAGGCTGCAAAATCAGCTGTATTTATTCACGGCTTTTGCGGTGATATTACTGCTCAGGAGCTGTCACAGCGTGGAATGACTGTTGAGGATATGCTGTCACTTATGGGTGCTTTGATGTCCGAATTTGAGGCTTGAATAGCCGTTAGGACTGATTTTGTGAAAAAAACTGCACCTATTATATTGATGATTTTAATGTTATTTCTTTCCGCCTGTAAGGTAAAAGATTATACCCCTGAAATTCCTTTGGCATTTGAAAATAATGCGAAGGTAATTTCAGGGGATTTTTCATATGACTGCAAAATTTGTAAAAATGAGGATACGGTCACAGTGACAGTGGACTCAACAGCGGCAAAGGGAATGTCTATGTCCTATAACGGAAAGGACGTCAGTTTTTCATTTGCCGATTTTTCCTATGATATAAACGGTAAAAACTTTGAAAAGCGAAACGCTGCAATCGTGATTTATGAGGTTTTTGATTATATAAATTCCACAGAACAGCTGAATGCAAAAAAGATTGACGGCGGTTTTAAGTATGAGGGAAGAATTTCCTTAGGTGATTTTATTCTGATTCAGAATGACGATAACAGCTTTAAAAGTTTGACGATGCGCAATATGGATTATAAAATTGAATTTGCTGCATAGTTATTGATGTTTGGCTGTGAAGTTTAACTTATGTTTCTGATAAATTACAGGGGCGGATATTGAATCCGCCCCTGTAACTATTTAATGTGTATTTTGTTATTGTGCAAGTGTACTTACAAATTCCATTGTGCCTTCTTTTAAAGATTCCATATCATTTCCGCAATGGTAGGAAATCTGATAAATGGTGTTGCCATTGGCATAGAATATAAAGCTTGCATAACCGATTTCAGGCTCACCCATATAGGCAATTACGACGTCCATTCCGTTTACGGTAACGACCTCGCCTGTACTGTTTTCATCACCTGTTCCCCAGAAACCTGCAGCCTCTTCATCAGGGATATCCTGAATAATACTCATAGATATGCTGCTGTCACTTCCGTCTGAGAAATCAAACATTCCTGAAGTGTATTGAGGAATAAAGCCGAGTGCGTTCACGATTTCATATTTTCCGTTTAATAATTCGGCAGGGATAACAACGTCCTTGAAGCCCTTATCATTAAGCGCTTTTACGATGCTGTTATCGGTATCACTCAGCTTTTCAGCCCTTCTCTGAGCCTTTGTGAAATCAAGTGTAAATGAATCATCAGATTCCTGTATGCTTACAATACCATTCTTATCATTTGCAACACGGATAATTGCTGCGGTTGCAGTAGTTGCTCCTATAACACATACGATTGCAGCGATAATTGCAATGATCTTTTTACTCATTTTGATTCTTTTATGATTATCAGTATTTTTTGACATAGCGACCATCCTTTCCACTAATTCATTGTCAGGCTCTATGCCGTCGAAATACTTCTTTATTTCATTGTCAAGCATTGTAGCCCTCCTTTTCCAAAATAGTTTTAAGCTTGCCTCTTGACCTTGATAGTGAAGTGCGCACTGCGTTATCATTCATTTCCATCATATCAGCAATCTCCTTTGTTGAATATCCCTCATAGTAAAAAAGGTATATGATTGTTCTGCAATTGGGAGGGAGCTGTTTTATGGCAAAGTCAAGATCAGCCTTTTCATCTTCCTGATACTGCATATCCTCACTGAGTACTTCAGTTCGTTTATTCCACGCCTGAGTAAGAAAGCTTTTGGTACAATTTAAAGTTACCTTTATAAACCATGCTTTTTCGTGATTTTCATCATGGAATCGAGGCTTTTTTCTTATGTAGCGCAGAAATACATTCTGATATATATCATCACTGTCAGCTTTATCTGATGTCATGGAGTATGCAATTCTATATACAGTCGAAGAGTATTTTCTGATTATATCCTCTTCATTATGATTCGTCGACGATTTTTTTATCATTGATTTACCTCCTTTCATCAATAAAACCTGACAAGTCCTGAAAATGTTACATGAATTTTAAAAAAATAAAATCCGGTGAACCTGAATGTTCAAATTCACCGGATTTATTTTATCTTCAGATGTATTATTATTTATTTTCTATACGTGCACTGATTTCATCAGCGATTTTTTTGAGGGTGCTTTTCGTTGTTAAGCCTATGGAAATGGTTACGATTTTGCCGTCCTTCAGTGTGAGTATAATCTGTGACTGACGGTCAACGAAGTTTTTAACAAGGCTTGCCTTATCGTCCTTCTTGGTTTCCACACTTGCTATATTATCATAGGCGAAAATATTTTCTCCGTCAATGCCTGTGAATTCCATTTCATCATCCAGGAATTTTACACCGTGTGATAAAACCTCTTTTGTAACAAGTATGGCTATGATTAATGCCACTGCAACACCTGCGGTGAAAATAATAACAGTTGTTCTCGGATTCTGAATTAATCTTTTGATTGCAAAAATCAGATAACCGATTACTGCAATATCAAGTATTCCCACAACTGCAAGCTGAATTGGTGAAAGTATTCTCATAAATTTATTGTTCATAAATATTTTCTCTCCTTATAATCGCTTAAAAGCTTTATATTTTCTGCCTGAAATACCCTGCCGTCAAGGTAGCTCAGTATGTTTTCATTTTCAAAGCTGAATTTCAGCTTGTAGCTGTAAAGTGCCTGCCTGTACCTGCCCTTGTCGATTCCGTATTTTCCGTCGCCGTAAAGGGGATGACCAATATGTGCAAGGTGTGCACGTATCTGGTGTGTGCGTCCTGTCAGCAGTCTGATTTCCAGCAGGGAAGCATCGTTATAGTAATCCAGCACAGTATATCCTGTTATGATTTTTTTTGAACCCTGCACCTGATTATCTGTTACGGTTACTGTGTTCTTTTTTTCATTTTTTGTGAGGTAAGCCGTAAGTGTTTCGCTTTGCTTCGGCATTTCTCCGTGAACAACAGTGAGGTAGTATTTCTCAATTTCACGGCTTTTGATGCTTTCGTTAACCGCTTTTAAAGCCTGTGCATTCTTTGCACCGATAACGATTCCGCCTGTGTTTCTGTCAATCCTGTTGGCAAGTGACGGTGTGAAGGAGGAATCCTCAGGCGACCATTCACCCTTTTCGTAAAGATATCTTTTCAGCCTGGCAACAAGGTTGTCAATGTAATCCTTGCCGTCAGGGTGACAGAGTATACCAACCTTTTTGTTGAGCAGAATTATATTTTCATCTTCATAGATTATGTCAAGGTCTGTGGATGCCCTGAGAAAATCATAATGCTTTTCTTTAACGTGCAGAACATCATCATTGAGGTATAAATCAAGAACATCGCCCTCACCCAGTATCTGCTCGGCAGAGCATCTTTTTCTGTTTATTTTAATATTCTTTTTTCGTATCTCTTTGAACATTAAGGATTTCGGCAGTCTGTCAAAGGTTTTTGATAGAAACCTGTCAAGCCGCTGACCTGAATCCTTGCTGCTGATGGTTATACTTTTCATATATCAGTTGTTATTCTTGTTTTTCTTTTCTTCTTCAAGCTCCTGAATTTCCTTGTAGAAGATATTTGCTTTAACATATACCTGAATGAAATCCTTGATTACCTCAGCGAGTTCACCTTTTTTGTAAGGATTCATCAATATACGTTCGTCATCATCAATAACAAGCGGTCCCTTTTCGTAATCATTAAAGGTCGGCATCAGTGAATAATTTGTTTTTGTTTTTACAATGGATAAAAGGGTGAGGTCTGCTGTTGCATTGACAAAGCCCTTTTTCTTTGTGTATTTCTCAATGGTTGAAAGCGGTGATGCGTCGTTATGCTTTTTGGTATAGCAGTAGGAAATAACCTCTTCAATAAAGCTTTCAATCTGCGTGTCCGAGTAGGGTGCTTTTAAAAGTACAACCTTGTCAATATCTGCAATACCGTATGTATCGCTTTCACCGCAGGGGATACCAATCATATTTTCATCCTTGTCCACATATACGGATATAGTGTAAAATTCCTTTTCCATAAAACACCTCTGATAATATTTATCTTAATTATAACCTATATAATTGAAAATTACAACAGTATATGCTACAATCATATGTGGTGATTTTATGAAAAAAGTGTTAATAACAGGCGGTGCAACAGGGATAGGTAAGGCTGCGGCACTGCTTTTTAAAGAAAAAGGCTATGATGTGTTTATAACCTATAATCATACAAAACCTGATTATGACGGCATTACTGCAGTGAAATGCGATCTCGCAAGCTGTGACGAGATAAATGCGCTTTTTGAAAGCATCGGTGATATGGACGTGCTTGTCAATAATGCAGGTGTAAGCCTTGTAAAAATGATTAATGATACCACTGAAGAGGATTATGATATTGTCAGTGATGTGAATGCAAAATCCTATTTCTTCTGTTCAAAGCAGGCAGTTAAGTCAATGATAAAAAAGCATAGGGGAGCAATCATCAATGTGTCCTCAATGTGGGGACAGCTTGGTGCTTCCTGCGAGGTAGCGTATTCAATGAGCAAGGCTGCGGTTATCGGACTTACCAAAGCACTTGCGCAGGAGCTTGCTCCAAGCGGTATAACCGTTAACTGCGTATCTCCCGGAATTATTGATACACGTATGAACAGTCAGTTCGATAAGACTGAGCTGGAAAATGAGGTACCCGTCGGCAGGCTCGGTACACCTGATGAGGTGGCAAAGGCAATCCTGTTTTTTGCTGAAAATAATTATATTACAGGGCAGGTGCTTGGTGTAAACGGCGGTATAGTATAATTAAAATTTTTTATATCTTCGGACGGTAAACTTCTTTCTGTAATGGAAAGAAGTTTATTTTTATGCAGTTAACAGTTTTTTTATTGCATTTTGAATCTTTTGTGGTATCATAAGAATGGGCAGAATCAGTGCTCTTTACTGCCGGACATAATTGCGGACAATTCGGCAGTGAAATTTTCAGCTATGGAGACTACTATGAAAAAAATGACAAGAAAAACCAAAATAATATGTACATTGGGTCCTGCAACCGATAACCCTGATGTGCTTGAAAAAATGATGCTTGCAGGTCTTGACGTGGCAAGATTTAATTTCAGTCATGGTTCATATGAGGACCATACCAAAAGACTTGAAGAGCTGGTGGCACTCAGGGATAAGCTTTCAATGCCAGTTGCTACTTTGCTTGATACAAAAGGACCTGAAATCCGTCTTGGTGATTTTGAAAATCCTGACGGCGTGGAAATCAAGGCAGGGGACAAGTATGTTCTTACCACTAAGGAATGTCTGGGGAATAGTGAAAGATGCTATATCAACTATGACGGACTTGCAGGCGATGTGAAAAAAGGTACAACGATACTGATTAATGACGGTCTTATTTCAATGACGGTTGACGGTGTAAGCGGTTCGGATATCAGCTGTACTGTTGTTGACGGCGGACTCCTTACCAATCATAAAGGTGTAAATGTTCCCGGTGTTGAGCTTAAAATGCCTTACCTTTCAGCAAGAGATATGGCTGATTTGCAGTATGGTAAGGACCATGATTTCGATTTTGTTGCTGCATCCTTTGTACGCAGTGCAACCGATATTACTATTCTTCGCAACTATACTGAGGCTATCGGCTGGAAAAATGTAAAAATTATTGCAAAGATTGAAAATGCACAGGGCGTAGATAATATTGATGATATTATTGCAGTGTCCGACGGTATCATGGTAGCACGCGGTGATATGGGTGTTGAAATCCATTTTGAGCGTATACCATCTATTCAGAAGATGATTATTAAAAAGGTCTACGAGGCAGGTAAGATCGTTGTTACTGCCACACAGATGCTTGAATCCATGATTAATAATCCGCGTCCTACAAGAGCAGAAATTACAGACGTTGCCAATGCAATCTACGACGGCACAAGTGCCATTATGCTTTCAGGCGAATCTGCTGTGGGCAAGCACCCTGTTGAGGCCGTTGAAACAATGGCGACAATTGCGGTAACAACCGAACAGGATATTGACTATATCAAACGCTTTAATAAGTTTTACCCACAGAGCGGTGCAAAGGACATTACATCGGCAATCAGCCACGCTACGGTTACCACTGCCCACGACCTGAATGCATCCGCAATTATTACGGTTACGAAGAGCGGTACAACTGCACGTATGATTTCAAAGTTCAGACCGTTTATTAATATTGTTGGTGCAACGATTGATGATAAGGTATGGCGTCAGCTTAATCTGAGCTGGGGCGTTACACCTGTAAAATGTGATCTTAAGAATAATACAGATGCACTTTTTGACCATGCTGTTGAGGTTTCGGAAAAGGCAGGTATCATTAAAAAGGGCGAAACGGTTGTGATCACAGCAGGTATTCCGCTGGGTATTTCAGGTACTACGAATATGCTGAAGGTACAAGAGGTTAATGTATAATATAAAATTTTTGAAATATAATGACAGTGAATATGCAAAGGTCAAGGCTATACGTACTGCTGTTTTCACAAAGGAGCAGGGTGCAGATGCCGACTGTGAGTTTGACGGCTATGAAAACAGTGCTGATTTCCTTTTGCTGTATGATAGCAGACAAGCGGTTGCAACATCACGCGTTATTAAAAATGAAAAAGGATATAAAATCGGCAGAATTGCCGTTTTAAAGGAATACAGAGGAAAAGGCTACGGTGCAGTAATTGTGCGTGCCGTAACAGAAAAGGCTTTTGAAAACGGTGCTGATAAGGTATATGTTGATGCACAGAATTATGCTGTGGCTTTTTATGAGAAACTTGGCTTTACTGTAATCGGTGAAGAGCTGATTGACAGGGGACTTGTGCACACTCCGATGATGATTGAAAAGGAAAAATATTATGGCAGCTAAAAAAAGTAACAAAGGCTACACAGCCGTAATCATCGTTCTTGTAATTGTGCTTGCTGCGGTTGCAGGATTTTTTGGTTACAGTTATGTACAGAATGATGTAAATGGCAACAGAAACAGGAAATCGGAAAATACGATTTACATTTCCGATTCTTCGTCTCAGTATGATGTCGGTCAAAAGCTTTTGGCGGGGGAAATTATTAACAGTGATATCATTTGGGACTACTGGATGAATAAGCATTATCCTGATTTTAAATATCCTGCCGGTGAATATTATCTGAATTCCTCAATGAGCTATGAGGAAATCGCAAAAGCACTGGAGACTCCGGATATTTCCCACAAGACAATATCTGTATGTATACCTGAGGGCTATAACATTTTTGATATTGCAACAGCTCTGGAAGAGAATGGCATCTGCTCAGGTCAGGATTTTCTTAACGCCTGCAAGACGAAAGACAATTATGATTACTCCTTTATCAGTGAAATTCCTGACAGTGATACAATTGCTTATCCTTTAGAGGGCTTTCTGTTCCCTGCAACCTACGATATGGAGGAGAATACAGATGCTGCTGAGGTTGTTAATCAGATGCTCAGAGCCTTTGCCGACCGCATATCCGATAACTGGAGAACATACTGCAGTGAAAATCATATGTCTCTTTATGAGCTGGTTATACTTGCATCTGTTGTTGAAAAGGAAACTTTGGGTGAGGGTGTAGCGGAAAATATTTCATCTGTATTTATAAACAGACTGAACAAAGGACAGCAGCTCCAGTCCGATGTTACAATTGATTATGGAAATGCACTGCGTTCAAACGGCTTTGATGATAATGTTGTGACATCCTATAACACTTATAAGTGTGCGGCACTGCCAAGCGGTCCGATTTGCAATCCTGGTGTGGCAAATATTAATGCCGTTGTGAATCATAATGATACGGATTATTTTTATTTCTTCTCCTATAACAATGGTGCAGATTTTTTCTTTACCGACAGTTATGAGGCGTTTTCTTCAAAGTGGGAGGAATTAAAGCACACCAACACAAATTGATTTGCCGTTAGTTTAAACAGATTAGGAGAATTATATGAAATCAAAAAGAAATGGAAAGATTGAACTTCTGCGGTTTTTCTTCTGTATGTCCGTTTTATTGTTCCATATCGGAAAGGATGCCTTTGGCAGCAATGTTTTTATAAATGATTATCTTACGGTATTTGCAAGAGGCAGATCGGGTGTGGAATTCTTTTTTCTTGTTTCAGGCTTCCTCGCTGCGAAAAGTGCAAGTAAAATCAGACTGAACGGAGATACGATAGGACGTAACTCATTTAATTTTATCCTGAAAAAGATAAATGCAATTCTTCCTTACCATATTTTTGCTGTTATGGTTACCGTTGTTCTGTTCTTTATCTACGGCAATAATTTTGTGATGGATATCGTAAAGCGTTTACCGAGTGCGTTTTTGCTTCAGCGGACAGGAATGTGTGACCGTGACTTCATCACGGTGGAATGGTACATCTGCTCAATGCTTTTAGCACTTGCAATTATTTTTCCGCTGCTGCTGAAAAACTTTGATTTAACAACGCTGGTGATTGCACCTGTTGCCTCATCCCTAATGATTGGTTATCTTAAGCAAACATATGGTGCAATGCCTGTCAGCGATGAATTTGCAACCTTTACATATTCCTGCAATATACGTGCTGTTGCAGTGATTCTTCTTGGCTGCTTCTGCTTTGCAATCAGTGAAAAAATAAGGGAGGCAGAGCTGTCACGGTTAAAGGAAATCCTTTTGATAATCATTGAAAACGGCTGCTGGCTTGTTTCAATGTACTTTATGTTCTCCGGATTTCACACCAGTTATGATTCCTATGTAATCTATTTTATGGCGCTGGGAATCACACTGACTTTCAGCAGAGATTTTGACTGTAAGATTTATAATAATAAGTTTGTTTATTTCTTGGGTGCGTTCAGCCTGCCGCTTTACCTCTGTCAGAATATTGCAAGGAGTATTGTAGGATATGAGCTGGACTCATTAACAGGATATACAAGAATTGCAGTTACGGTTTCTCTTGCTGTAATCATAAGTCTTATAGCTTATATTCTATGGAACGCGATTAAAAAACTCCGTTTAAAAAGAGCGGTGTCAAAATAATACTTGACAAATGCTTTTGGGTGTGTTAATATATTGCCACAACAAAGAAGAACGCAGCCGTTCTCCCCATCAGCGTATCAGTTAAATGGGCAATAGTTATTTTGTTTAATTATTGAAGTGCGGGCGTTTTGCGTTCGCACTTTATTTGTTATTATTATTTAAGAGGTGTTTTTTATCAGCAAGGAAGCTCAGCAAATTAATGGTGAAATCAGGGACAAGGAATTACGTGTAATTTCTGCTGACGGTGAGCAGCTTGGCATTATGAGCTCTAAAGAGGCGCTCAGAATCGCTGAGGATAATGATCTTGATTTAGTTAAGATTGCTCCGCAGGCTAAGCCGCCTGTATGCAAGATTATGGACTATTCAAAATATCGTTATGAGCAGTCAAAGCGTGAGAAGGAAAACCGTAAAAATCAGAAGCAGATTGAGATGAAGGAAATTCGTCTTTCTGTTACCATTGATGTCGGTGATTTCAACACTAAGGTTAATCAGGCGAAAAAATTTCTTGCAGCAGGTCATAAGCTCAAGGTATCTATCCGTCTTAAGGGCAGAATGATGGCTCATTCAGAGCTTGGCGTTGAGAATATGAAGCGCTTTGCCGCAGCAGTTGAGGAAGAGGCAAATGTTGATAAGGCACCTAAGCTTGAGGGCAGACAGATACTTATGTTCCTGTCACCTAAGCAAGGTAAGTAATTAATTTATACGGAGGAATCATTATGCCAAAGATTAAGACACACAGTGGCGCTAAAAAGCGTTTTAAGACAACAAAGAGCGGCAAGGTTAAGCGTGCTCATGCTTATACCTCACACATTCTTACTAAGAAGTCAACTAAGCGTAAGAGAAATCTTCGCAAGACTGCAGTTGCTGATGTTACAAACCAGAAGCAGTGCAAGAGACTTGTTCCTTATAAATAAGAATAATTCGCTTATATAAAATAGGCTAAACTATAAACTCGGAGGTATATCAAAATGGCAAGAATTAAGGGTGCTATGGCAACTCGTAAGAGAAGAAAGAAAGTATTAAAAGCAGCTAAAGGTTATTATGGCGGAAAGCATCGTCTTTTCAAAACAGCTAAGCAGGCTGTAATGAAGAGCGGTCAGTATGCATACATCGGCAGAAAGCAGAAGAAGAGAGATTTCAGAAGAATCTGGATTACTCGTATCTCAGCTGCCTGCAAGCTCAATGGTACAAACTATTCAACATTTATGAATGGTCTTAAGAAAGCAGGTATCGATCTTAACAGAAAGATGCTCTCTGAAATTGCTATTTCAGATCCTGCTGCATTCACAACACTTGTTGAGACTGCAAAGGCTGCATTATAATTTACAGCATAAATTAAACAGGACTTGGTTTGAACAAGTCCTGTTATTTTTTGTCACTGATTCCCAATATGTAGTCTGAGCTTACATCATAAAATTCACACAGCTTGATTAAGTATTCAATAGGCAGATTGCGTTTGCCATTCTCATACATACCATATGCCTGACCGGATGTTTGAAGATAATTGGCAATATCCTCCTGACGCAGGTCGTTATCTGTTCTTAAATCAAAAAGCCTTTTTCTGTAATCCATAATATCACTTGAAAATATTATAAAACAATTTGTTTTATAAATTCTTGATATCAAACATTTTGTTTGATATAATGAAACTATGCTACATATAAATTAGAATATAATTCGTAAAATAAATTTAAGGATGTGCGTTTATGAAAAGATTTTTAAGCCTGTTATTAGCGGCGGTTATGCTGGTGTGTGCATCAGTTGGTACTTGTATGAGTGCCTATGCCGGAAACATTTTCGGTATTGATATTTCAGAGCATAACGGTGTTGTTGATTTTGTTGATGTTAAAAATGATAACAAGGAATTTGTTATGATTCGTCTTGGTTACATTAAGGGCGGAAAATGGATGACCGATGAAAAATTCTGGACCAATGTTGAGAATGCAAACAAAGCAAAAATGGATTTCGGTGTTTATTTTTACAGCTATGCATTTGATACGAACGAGGCAAAAGCAGAGGCGAATTTTGTAATTGATACGCTTTCAAAGCTTATTGATAAGGGCTATGGTGAGTATTTCACATTGCCGGTTGCGTACGACCTTGAGGATAAAATCATTTCTGACCATTTCCAGTCAGCTAAGGATAAGGGCAAGGCACAGATAACAAATAATATGGTCACATTCTGCGACGCTGTGAAGAACGCAGGATATGTGCCTATGGTTTATGCAAATCTGAACTGGTTTACAAACTATATTAATCTGAATACCGCTGTTTCAAAAAACTATAAGCTGTGGTATGCATATTGGCAAAACGTCACACCGGATTTTTCAAAGCAGATTACAATCGGTAATACGGGTGTAAAAGCGGATATGTGGCAGTATATTGACGGCGAAAGTGAAGATGATAATTTTGATAAGAATATAGCTTATAATTCAGATGATCTTGTTAAACCTCTTCCTGCTTTGACAAAGACATCTGCATCGCTCTCACTCACATCTACCTATTATACAGGCTCAGTCAAAACCCCTGCAGTTACCGTTAAAAATGGTTTTGGAAAAGATCTCGTTAAAGGTACAGATTACGACGTTACCTATGATAGCGGCAGAATCAACGTTGGCAGATATGCTGTTAAAATTACATACAAGGGTATTTATAAAGGCTCACAGACACTGTATTTCAATATTATTCCTAAGGGCGTAAGCGGTATTACCAGTGCCGTTTCCAAGCCTGAGGGCTTCGTTGTTCAGTGGGCAAAGCAGACAACCCAGACAACAGGCTATGAGGTTCAGTACAGTACAAACAGTAATATGTCAGGTGCTAAAACAATCGTTATGCCAAAGCCGGATTATTATGCAAAGACTGTAACAGGTCTCGGTGCCAACAAGACATATTATGTACGTGTCAGAACTTATAAGGTGACAAAATTCAATGGTGCTGATTATAAGGTTTACTCTCCTTATTGCGCAGTAAAATCTGTTAAGACCTCAGCATACAGAAGTGCAACAGCAACTTTGAATGTCACAGCTACTTATTATAATGGCAAGGTTAAAACACCCACTGTTACAGTAAAGGATAAGAGCAGCAAAAAGGTTCTTAAAAACGGAACTGACTACACAGTAAGCTATGCATCAGGACGCAAGAACGTTGGCAGATACGCTGTAAAGGTAATCTATAAGGGTAATTATAAGGGAACACAGACCTTATACTTCAACATTATTCCGAAGGGTGTTTCAAAGATAAACAGTGTAACATCAAGAAGCAAGGGCTTTGTTGTAAATTGGGCAAAGCAGACGACCCAGACAACAGGCTATCAGATTCAGTATAGTACAAACAAGAATATGTCAGGTGCAAAGACAATCACAATGCCGAAGAATACGTACTATGCAAAGAACATAACAGGACTTAAGGGAAACACAAGATACTATGTAAGAATCAGAACCTACAAGGTGACAAAGTTCAATGGTAAGAACTACAACATTTATTCCCCTTGGTGTGCAATAAAGTATGTAACAACGAAAAGATAAATACTGCAGAATATGAAAACAGCCGTAACATTTAGCTGAGGTACGGTAACGAAGTATTGGTTTTTCGCAGAAATTGCCTGAAATACAGCCAAAAAGCCTCGCAAGACGCAAGTCTTGCTGCGTTTTTAAGCTATATTTACAGACAAATTTCCTAAGCTACAAAACTGCGAAGCACTTAAAATTGTTATATTTTTAGTTAGAATAAGGCATAAAAATACCATAAGGCTGACGCCTTATGGTATTTTTTAACGCAATTATAGCTGAAAAGATAATGATTTTAAGCAACACTTCGTTATCGCACCTCAGCTTTAAGTTACGGCTGTTTTTTTAAAATATTGAATTCATAAGGTTTTCATAAATTTCGGCAGGATTCTGCAGGAATTTTTCTTTGATAACCACTGCCTGTGCCTCTGTCGGAACATAAAGTGTAAGCACCATAAAATCACTGTCAATATCACTGACGTGAAGTGTTACCCTATAACCCTTATCGGTTTCATCAATGCTGACCTTATTTTCTTTTTTATTGATTTCAACGCTGGCCAGCTTGCAAACCATTTCAATGCTTTTTTCGCGAATGGTAATCGGCAAATCATTTTCAACAATATCAACAAGGAATCTGCAGTCCGCAGTTATGGAAAGCGTTGAATCCTCATTTTCAATTATATGACCTTTTTTTATCATTTTTGAAATCGCATTTGAAACCTCGAAATAATTGGCAATTTTACCTGTAACAAGTGCGTCAATTATATTTTGTGCAGTTATTTTTTTCTGACAATTGGCAAGAATATAACAGACGATTATTGTTATTGATGAGCTTGAACGAAGTCCGCCGTCCTCAACACCGGCAGTAAATGCGTCAAATTGTAATGCAGGATTGAATTCTTTATCCAATTTATCCACCACCTTTGATTAAAAAGTATAACATATCTTTGAGCATCTTGCAATCAAATATTATTTGTGTTATAAATAATATATAAATATATATTATTGAGATTTTTAAAGATTTAAGGAGATTATTAAAATGACTGAAATTACAAAAGATACAATTATCGGTGATATTCTTGACATCTGTCCGGACGCAGCACCTCTCTTCCTTGAGATTGGTATGCATTGTCTCGGCTGTCCTGCTTCACGTGGTGAAACGGTTGAGCAGGCTTGCCTGGTTCACGGCACGGATGCTGACGAGCTTGTAAAAAAATTAAATAATTTTATGGCTGAGTAATGCAGAAGCTTTCAAAAAGGCTTAATGCCGTTGCTTCTTTGGTTAAACCCGGTTCTGTAATTGCGGACGTTGGGACCGATCATGGGTATATTCCTGTATTCCTGTGTGAAAGCGGTATAATAAAGAGTGCAGTGGCATCTGATATTAATGAAGGCCCTTTATCCTCCTGTGAAGCGCTTGTTAAGCAGGAGGGTCTTGAAGAAAGAATAAGTATACGCCTTTCAAACGGACTTGATGAATTATGCAGCAATGAATTTGATACGGTAATCATTGCAGGAATGGGGGGGGAGCTTATTGCAGATATACTTTCAAGATGTGATTATATCAGCAGTAAGCATATTATTTTAAACCCTATGACGCACCCTGAGCTTGCCCGTAAATTTCTGTATGATAACGGATTTGAAATTGTGAATGATTTTATTGTAAGGGACGGACATCATTATTATTCAGTGTTTGATGCGGTTTATACAGGTGAGATGATTCCTAAAACAAGAGTTGATTATTTTCTCGGAAATATAAAGGACTATTCTCATAAGGAATATTTTATTCATCTGCTGAACTATCTGAAAAATAAGTCGAAATCAGGCGAAATTTATTCAGACGTTATTACTGCAGTGGAGGAAAGACTATGACGACAGTTAAAAATATATATGATTACATAAATTCCATTGCACCCTTTGACACGCAGGAGGAATGGGACAATTCAGGCTTTCTTATCGGTGAATACAGAAAAGAGGTTAAAACGGTTGTACTTAGCCTTGACGGAACAAAGGCAGCAGTTGATTTTGCCAAAAGTGTAAATGCAGATTTGCTTTTAACACATCATCCTGTTATTTTCAGCGGACTGAAAAAGCTGGAAAAGGGCTCAGCCGTATATGAACTTGTGAACAGTGATATCGCTGTTATATCCTCACATACACCGTATGATAAGGCAAAGGGCGGAATTAACGATTGTCTTGCTGAAATGCTGGAGCTTGAAAATACAGAGACTCTTGATAACGGATATCTTGTTTCTGGTGATTTGAAGCAGGAAATGAGTATTGATGATTTTGCTCAGTTTGTGGGTGAAAAGCTTAACGCAAAGGGGCTGCGTTATACCGATACAGATAAGCTGATAAAGCGTGTATGCGTTGGCGGTGGGGCCTGTGCCGAGTATATGTGGGATGCATTTGAAAAGGCTGACTGCTTTGTTACAGGTGATTTGAAATACCACGATATGCTGGATTTAAGCGAGGCAGGCTTTGCCTGTATTTCAGCAGGACATTTTGAGACGGAAAATTTGCCTTTTTTGAATATTAAAAAACGGCTTGAAGAAATATTTACAGATGTGCAGTTTATGATTGCACCTGTGGAAAATGTAGTTATGGATATCTGATTATGGCACTTGACGGAATATTTTTATATCATTTAAAAAATGAAATATCGGATTTTTCTGTTGACAGCCGTGTGGATAAAATTCATCAGCCGTCAAGGGATGAGCTTGTCATTACTCTGCGTTCGAGGGAGGGCAGCAGAAGGCTGCTGATTTCCTGCAATGCGGATTCAGCACGAATTCACTTTACGGATTTCCCTCCTGAAAATCCGCCTAAGCCGCCTATGTTCTGCCTACTTTTAAGAAAAAGGCTGACCGGTGCTTGGGTAACCTCAATCGTTCAGGAGGATCTGGAACGAATACTGAGAATAAATTTTTCAGGCACTGACGAGCTTGGCGACAAGGTAAGCTATGCACTGATTGTGGAAATAATGGGCAGGTATTCCAATATTATTTTTGTCGATAAGAATAATAAAATCATAGATTCTGTCAAACGAATTGATGAGAATAAATCGCAGGTGCGTGAGATTTTACCCGGTCTTACCTATACTGCACCGCCGAAACAGGATAAGCTGAATATTTTTACCTGTGCTACGGATGTAATCCGTGAAAAAATCAGAAGCAGTAATAAAGGCTTATATAAAGCATATATGGATACGCTTAAGGGCGTATCGCCGATTGTCTGCCGTGAGCTTGAAAACGGACTTTCAATGGATGAATTCAAGCATCAGGCAAAAAATCCTGTGCCCACTGTGGTGATAGCAGATACGCCGAAAGACTTTTCATTTATAGATATCAAACAATATGATCATCTTGCGGTTATCAGGCATTATGATACCTTTTCACAGCTGCTCGATTTCTTTTACTATGAAAGAGTCCGCCTTATGCGTATAAAGGCACGCAGTGCAGATTTGTTTAAAAAGGTCACCACACTGCAGGAGCGTGCGGTTAGGAAGGCACTCAACAGAGCACAGGAGCTTGAGGAATGTAAGGACAAGGAAACCTACAGGCTGTTCGGTGATCTGATAAATGCAAATCAGTACAGGCTTGAAAAGGGTGCACCCTTTTACGATCTGGAAAATTACTATGATGATAATAAAATGATCCGCATTCCGGCTGATGTCACCTTAACACCGGCACAGAATGCACAGAGGTATTATAAGGAATACCGTAAAAAGCAGGTTGCCGAAGCAAAGCTGTCACAGTTTATCGACGATGCAAATGCTGAGGCACAGTATTTTGAAACGGTGCTGGATGCCTTGTCACGTGCAGAGACGGACAGTGAAATTACCGAAATTAAATCAGAGCTTTCACAGCAGGGTTATATAAAAAAATCAGCAGATAAAAGAAAAAATCAAAAGGCACTTAAACCGATGATGTTTAAGACAAGAGATGGTTTTTCCGTTCTGGTGGGCAGAAATAATATAATGAACGACCGTCTTACACTCAAAACTGCCAGGAATTATGATACCTGGTTTCATGTTCAGGACAGTGCAGGAAGTCACGTTATATGTGAGACCTCAGGCAGGGAAATCACAGATGAGGCAATTCACGATTGTGCAGTGATTGCGGCCTATTTCAGCAAGGCGCGTGAATCGTCAAACGTAGCAGTTGATTATACTTTGGTGAAAAACATAAAAAAGCCAAATGGTGCAAAGCCCGGTTATGTGATTTACGATCCGTATAAAACTGAATTTGCTACGCCTACTTTTGAGGAAACGGAGAATCTGAGAGATGCGTAACATTGCTGTTATTTTAGGTGCCGGCAACGGTACAAGAATGAAGGCTGATATGAGTAAGCTGCTGCTTGAAATCAGTGGAAAAACGGTGATTGAAAGAACGGTTGAAATCTTTTCAAAGGCTGATTGTATTGATGAAATTATTGTGGTGTGCCGAGAAAACGACCTTGATGATTTTGAAAAGGTCTTGTCAGACTATGCGCTTTCATACTGCTTCGGCGGAGCCACAAGGCAGGAAAGTGTTAAGAATGCGGTTGCAACAATAGAGGACGGCGAATGTGATTTAATCATAATCCACGATGGTGCAAGACCGCTTATAACACAAAAGGAGATAGCTGACACGGTTAAGCTTGCAAAGGATAAGGGTGCAGCAGCAGTCGGAGTACCTGTTAAGGACACAATCAAGGTTGTGGACAGCGAAATGAAAATTGTTGACACGCCTGACAGGTCAGCTCTCATATCCATACGTACACCGCAGATTTTTGCCTTTGATATATATAAAGAGGCTTTGTCACTGGCAGAAAAGCAGGGTGTGGATTTTACAGACGATTGCCAGCTTGTTGAAAATCTAGGCAAGCCTGTTTACACGGTTTGCGGTGATTATGGTAATATCAAGATTACAACACCTGAGGATATTCCTACGGCGGAAAGTATACTTAAAATGAGAGGTGAAGTGTGATGAGAATCGGTCACGGATACGATGTGCATAAGCTTGTTGAGGGCAGAAAATGTATAATCGGCGGTGTGGATATACCAAGTCCTTTGGGACTTTTAGGACACAGTGATGCTGATGTTTTGCTTCACGCTGTATCGGATGCACTTCTCGGTGCCTGTGCTATGGGTGATATCGGTCATCTTTTCCCTGATACCGATGACAAGTGGAAGGGCGCAGATAGTCTTGAACTGCTTAAAGAGGTTGTGAGACAGGTGAAAGAGAAAGGGCACAAGATAGTCAATATTGATTCTACTATTCTTGCCCAGACACCCAAAATGGCACCGTATATTGTTGAAATGAGAAAAAATATTGCAGTTGCTTGTAATGTTGATACCGATTGTGTATCGGTTAAGGCAACTACTGAAGAGGGACTTGGTTTTACAGGTAGCAAGCAGGGTATAGCTGCACACGCAGTCTGCCTGGTTGAAAAAATATAAGGGGGAAATCAAATTGAAAAGAGTATTTAGTTTTTTAATGGCTGCTGTAATGCTTGTGTCCATTACAGCCGGTATTGACCTTTCAGCTTATGCAAAGACGGAGAGTATAGGTGAAGAATATTCCTATTCCTATGTCAATCCGTATTATGAAGGAAAAATTGCTGAAACAGAGCTTGCAGACGAAGATGATGAAGAATCGGATGGTTTTACCTATAAAGCGCCAACTGTTTATGCAACGGCATATTCCGATGGAAAAGCAATTGAGATTTTGCGTGATAAAATGGTTGCAAGGACAAAGACTGTAACATTAAATGTTGTTACACCGAGATCCGGTAATGATGCTTTGCAATATATTGCTGCGCAAGCCATTTCTCAGGAACGTTCTGTATCAACAGCTGATGGTGACTATCTCAGATGGAATATGTATTCCATGCAGGGCAGAGGCAGAGTTATAAAATTAGGTGCAAAAAATGAATATCAGCTTACATTTGAAATGGAATATCTGACGACTGCCGCACAGGAAAAAGAGATAACAAATAAGGTGAAAACGGTTTTACAGAAACTGAATCTCAATGGTAAATCTGATTTCAGAAAGCTGAAATTAATACATGATTTTGTATGTGAAAACGCAAAATATGATTATGACCATTTGGATGATTATAACTATAAAGTACAGTTTTCAACCTACGGAGCTTTGATAAAAGGTGTGACAGTTTGTCAGGGCTATTCTACTTTGTTCTACAGACTTTGCAAGGAGGTAGGTATTTCCTGCCGAGTGGTTGCAGGCGGTGATCACGGTTGGAATATAGCCAAGCTCGGCGGCAAATATTACTACATTGATACCACGTGGGACGATACACAGACGGACTTTTATCCTGAAAAGGAGAACAACAGCTACTGGTCAGATGATTATGTTTATGACTGGTTTATGCTCGGCTCAGAGGACTTTCTGTATCATACCTTCGATTCCGACTACACAACGAATTATTTCAAAAGCAAATATCCGGTTTCGACTGCAAGCTATGTGTGTACGCATCCTTCAACAGTGTGGGTTATTCCAAAGGATGCAAGCTGTTTAGTTGGCTTTGATAAGGATAAACACTGTGCAGAATGTGACGCTTATATCGAAACAGTTACAGTCGAGCCTGCAGAATCGCATACTTATGTGAATAAGGTTGTTGCACCGACCTGTACTGCAAAGGGATATACAAGGCATACCTGTTCCGTATGCAATTCAAGCTATGATGATAAAATCGTTGCAGCAACAGGACACAGCTATAAAAAGACAGTAACAAAGGCAACCGAAAAGGCAGACGGCAAGATAGTAGATGCCTGCACAAAATGTAAGGCAGTAAAGTCAACAACAGCAGTGCCGAAAATAAAGAGTGTAGCACTGTCAACAACGGCAACGTATTATAACGGAAAAGTAAAAACACCGGGAGTAACAGTAAAGGACAGCAAGGGCAAGACGCTGAAGAAGGGAACGGA
>ERZ808051.161-NODE-161-length-88343-cov-26.196520_pt1 | contig 88343 bp, 69 predicted proteins | sample MGYA00380199_ERZ808051 | MGnify/ENA primary metagenome ERZ808051 (study PRJEB31490, sample SAMN06133391) | mouse gut metagenome | isolation source: J11 | host: mice | place: China: Chengdu | collected 2015-05 ... | reverse complement strand
GCGCGGCATCCACAAACTTGAAAGCCAGGCTGGCTTTGCGCAATAAAGCCGCGCAGAAATGGAGTAAACAATGATTAAAATATTAGTAGATTCTTCTTCAGACTATGAATTAAAAGAAATTAAAGAAAATAATTTTGAATTTGTCCCGATCCACATTACTTTGGGAGACGAAGATTATATCGACGGAATTTCCCTGAATAAAAATGAATTTTACGAAATACTGGAAAGCAGCGGAGACTTCCCTAAAACCTCCCAGCCTTCCCCCCAGGCGTTTCTGGAGATTTTTAAAACAGCGAAAGAAAATAAGGATACCCTCCTGTGCATCCTTCTCTCTTCTTCTTTAAGCGGCACATGCCAAAGCGCCCAGATCGCAAAGACGATGGCAGACTATGACGATATCCATATTATCGATTCCTTGTCCGCCTCCTGCATGATCAAGATTTTGGCCGATTACGCATGCGCACTGGCAAAAGAAAATATGCCCGCCGGAGAAATTGTTGCAAGAGTGGAAGAATTAAAATCCAGGGTTACGCTCTTCGCCGGACTGGATACGTTGGAATATCTCTGCAAGGGAGGACGGCTTTCCAAATCAGCCGCCGCCATCGGAGAACTGGCCAATATCAAACCAGTGATTACCGTAACAAAAGAAGGCGCTGTGGGTATTCTCGGCAAATGTCTTGGCAAAAACAAAGCCATTACCCAGATCTTCAAACATGTGCAGGAAACCGAAGCAGACAACTCCTTCCCCTTATACACCATATATACCCATGGCACGGAAAACTGCAGCCTTCTGGAAGAAAAGCTCCGTGAAAACGGCTATGAGGTCAGCCAAAGGCTCCAGGTAGGAGCCACAATAGGCGCACATATCGGCCCGGAAGCCTTTGGCGTAGTATTCGTATCGAAATAAGCCATTTTTTCTACATACCAAGTGGGTTCCGCGTTCTCATCGGATGGAATTATGCGATTGGATATATAGCGGAACCCGCCGTTTTCCATAGGCCTGACCGTCACCTCATGGCAAAAGGCCTTCTCCATATTTTCTTTTGGCCAGACCGCATTGACTGTCAGGCAGACAGTCCCATCCTCATTTTCCTCGTAAGAAACCACCTCGGGATATGGGATGTTTGGGGAACTGGCACAGTCGTAAAACCCTCTCGTCCTGTATTCATAAGCCTCTTTTTCTTCCATATATCCCTGCTGTATGCGCAAGGCTTTTTTATCTATGGAAAAATAAGACTGTATTACCGTTTCGTATTCTTTTTCCGGTACCAAATAAGAAGTCCCGTCCACGGACTGCTCATAGGGAATCGGAACGCCGTAGGCACAGGAATACAACTTTGCAAACAAATCATCGAAATCCAATACTTCCCACTCCCCTTCCGTCCAATCCTCCAAAAACATATCATTGGCTCCATATCCTATCGGAAGAATATATTTGCGGTTCCATTCCCTGCATTTTTCATCCAAAGGTTCCACACGAATAGCCGTATATCCCTGCGATCCGTCATATCCTGCAGGGACTTCCTTTCGAAAAAACAGATAACCGTTCTGTGAATATTCCCACTCCCCCGCCGGATAACGTTCCGTATAATCCACTTCCGGCATCCCGCCTTTCCAATGCAGAACACTCCTTGTCACAAAAATCGTTCCTTTCTCCGACTCCAGGTCAAAACGGATAAAACCTCCGTCATCCATAATCGAGAAAATGGTTTGTCTCCCATCCTTTCCTTCCTCTGTCAACCCGATCCACTCCTTTACCAGTTCCGGGTGTGTCAGATTCACCTGGTTCTTATTTTCCTGGTCGATCGCGCAATAGCCATATTCCCCCATTCTGTCCACAATCGCCTTTGTCGTCTCCAGGCTTCCCAGCGTATTCTCCTGCACCGCCCTCTCATAAATATCCCGGTATACTTCCGCCGCCTTTCCGGATGCTGTCTGCAAGTCTTCCTCCTGTCGGTCTAAGGCCATATCTTCGTCCACAGCTACCTCTCCGTCGACTTCCCCATCCATACCCGCATCCTCATAACCCGCTGCTTTCCCGTATCCGTCCGTTTTTCCGTTATTTCCGCACCCCCATACGGCCAGCGCCAGAATCGCCCCGGCAAAAGCAACGTTAAGGAGCCTCTCCTTCCGCCGCTTTCCCGCCCTGGTACTCTTTTCGGAACCATACGTCCAGTACCTGGCTGACCTTTTCCACCACATAACCGCTTCCTCCCCTCTCTTTCACATCCTCCACCATGCTTACGATCAATATAGGGTTTTCCTCATCCTCTCCGGCGCTGAACACTGCGAACCAGCCAAGTTCCGTGCCGGTTGTATCCTCTTTGGAGTCTTTGATTTCCGCTGTTCCTGTCTTTCCCGCCAGAACCACATCCTCCCTGCGGGCGGCATATCCTGTCCCTTCCGAATTGTTCACCACTCCTTTCAGCCCTTCCAACACCCGATCCGCAGTATCCGTAGAAATCGCCCCGGATATCCACTGTTGCGGCTGCGCATCCTCCTGATATATCAAATAGGGCTTTACCATATTTCCCTCATTGCGGAAAGCAGTATAAATACAGGCGAGATGCAGCGGGTTTACCAATATCTGTCCTTGCCCGTATCCGCTGTCCGCCAGCTGTATCTCCGTTCCTATCGTCTCACCGTTGGAATATTTGGAAGCGGACATGTTTATTTCAAAAGGAACCGCTTCGTTAAAACCGAGTTTATCCAAATATTCCTGCATATTTTCCGCCCCGATTTTTAAAGCCGCTTTTGCAAAATAAATATTGTCAGAGCAAATCAGCGCATTCTCCAAAATCGAAGGATCATACTCGTGAAGCGTCGTAATATAATAATCCCCCCAGGAACTATCCTTCTGCCAGCTCAATCCCTCCTGCCCGTAATCCTCCTCAGGATCGACCGTCCCGCTTTCCAATCCCACCGCCGCCGTCACCGGCTTGAAAGAAGACCCCGGACACCATACCTGGCGGAACCTGTTATATAAAGGCTGACTTTCGTCTCCATTTAGCGCATCCCACTGCGTCTGGGACATTCCCAGAATAAACTGGTTATTGTCATATGCCGGAGTGCTGACCAGGGCAAGCACTTCCCCCGTCTCAGGATCCATTGCCACACTGCAGCTTTCATCTGCTTTAAACTGTCCATACAAAAGAGACTGCACCTGTATATCGATGGTCAGCCTGATATCAAATCCATTTTCCACCTCTCTGTCGGCCAGTTCCTGTTTCACTCCCCCGTCTTCATTCTCTATATAGATCCGGCAGCCGTTTTTCCCTTTCAATTCTTTTTCAAAAAGGCTCTCCATACCGCTTCTTCCAATCACACTGTTGGCCGTATAACCTTCCCCCGCATGTTTTTCCAGATCTTCCGCCGTCACATTCTGCACATAGCCAATCAGATGTGATGCGATCTTCCCAAAAGGATATTCTCTCACTTCCGTATCGGAAATCATAACTCCCGGAATAGCGAGCAGCTTGTCCTGCCGTTCCTTTTCCCTAAGCAGATCATCCTCCGGCTCCAACGCCATCAAATCCAGTTCTTCTACCTTGGCTACCGTTTTTATTGGAACAAAATAATCATCTTTTACCCAGGAAGCCGATAGCTTTTTTTCTATCGTCTCTCGCTTTATTTCCAGCAATTCGGCAATCTCGTCGATCGCCTGTTCCTTATTTTCCAGTTTGCCCGGCACGATTCCAACGGAAGAAGCAACTCCTTTTCCTGCCAGAAGCACCCCGTTCCTGTCATAAATGCTGCCTCTTTCCGCCTGTTCCGTTGATACCCTGACCTTATCCCCTTTTTCCAGACCGGGAAAGATCAGCCCGTCGTTCCATGACAGCCAATATCCTTCCTCCCCTTTTATAAAACATGCCTCGTTGTCAAAACTGATATTTCCTGCCGCTGTTTCGCAAGAACTGTGGTATTTTACCGCCATCCTTTCTTCATCGTACTCCACCGCGCTTATCTCCAGTGACCGGATTTCGATTCCTTTATAAATTGCCTCATGCCTTTTTACAAAATCCTCCAAGCTCACATTCCCCGAAGTTTCCGCATCCAATATCCCGTGCATCTTTTCATATTCTCCATCCAGGACATAGGCCATATATTCTGTTAAAAGTTCTGGCGGTTTCTTCCATCCTCTCTCTTTATTAAAAAAAAGAAAACCTAAAACTGCGCCTCCTGCAAGCAGCACCAATGCAAAAGTCGCAGCCGCCCATAGAAATACGCGTTTTCCGCGTCCGTTCCTCTTTCCACCTCTTTTCCGGTTTCTGTTTCCGTTTTTCAAATTTTTTTTCATCCTGATCTCCTATAATCGAGTAGAGAAGATTCATCTTCCCTACTAGCCGCGCGGGGTGCGTGCAGCAAAGCTGCTAATTTCCTTACGCACCCCTGTGCATAAAAATGCTCTGAACAGCCAAACCGCTGTCCAGAGCGTCTATTTTCTTATCTTCCTGCCACCCATCCGTTATCCTACATGCCGAACAACTTCGTTATCATGGAATCATTCTGCATTTTCCTGCGGGTGAACATCATGCGGTAATCCTGTAAGAGTTTGTTCTTTTTCTGCTCCGAAACCGCTTTCGGAACATCCAGATCTTCAATACGGCTCCTTGCTCCGACAGTTTCCAGTGACGTCCTTGTATTGGAATTGTACGCATGTTCCATAGCGTTCGTCCTTGCCCCTGTCGCGCTTCTGGCAGAACTGATCTTATCCATCGCCGACTCGATCCTGCTAAGATCGAATTTGCCTGTGACATTATATCCGTCAATCCCCAAAGATTTTAACGTCACGTTCTCCATCTGGATCTTCATGCCCGTGCCGTCGGCATTCGATGCAATATGCATATCCGCCATGCTGCCGTCCATCAGCTTCATTTCGTTATATTTGGTTCCTACTGCGGTACTTTCTATATCTTGTAAAAGCTGGTCAACCTCATCCTGGATCATCTGTTTTTCAGAATCTCCGTACATGCTGTTCGATGCCTTGATGCTAAGTTCATAAATCCGTTGCAAGGAATCCTGCATGGTACCCAATGCGCCGTCCTTAATATTGGCAACGCCGATACCGTCCATAATATTATCAGCCGCCACATCCAATCCGTTGCTTTGGCGTTTCATAATATTCGCAATGGCAAGCCCTGCCGCATCGTCAGCCGCCGTCTGGATCCTTTTTCCGCTGGCTATCTTGCCATATATGGAATTGTAGCCATTGATCGCCGATATCCTCATAACCTCTCCTTTCTGACACAAGCCCTTCACGCTTATGCCACTTCAATACACTTCTCCTTATATGCTTAGTATAATACACCTGCCCCTTCCATGCAAGACTTTTTGGCATATTCTCCCTGATTTTTTATATACCGCGCACTCTTCCGCTATGCCTTCCTTACTTCATCCACCGCTTGCTTTATCCTGAGAAGAGCCTCTTCCAAAATTTTTCTCGGACAGGCGGCATTCACTCTTTGGAAACCTTCTCCGCTCTTTCCGAACATCCTTCCGTCGTCCAGCCAGAGCCTTGCCTTATGGACCATCATTTCCTCCAACTCCTCTGCTGACAATCCCAATTTTCTGAAATCCAGCCAGGCCAAATATGTCCCCTCATGCTCTGCCATAGCGACTCCCGTCATATTTTTTTCCACATATTCTTTTATAAACTCCAGATTGGCTTTTACATACCGGCGCATGGCTTCATACCACTCATCGCCGTCCCTGTAGGCCGCCTCACAGGCTGCAAGACCCATCACGTTCACTTCGCCATACCCCGACAGATCCATTTGTCTGCAAAACGCTTTCCTCATTTCAGGATTGCTGATAAAAATATTGGACAACTGCAGACCCGCCAGATTAAAAGTCTTGCTGGGCGCGGTACATGTCACCGTGATTTCTCCGTACTCTTTCTTCAGATCGGCAAACACATAATGTTTTCTTTCAAAAGCAAAGTCTTCGTGAATCTCATCGCTTACTACGAGTACATGATGTTTGCAGCAAATATCGCCCAGCTTTATCAATTCCTCCGGCGTCCATACCCGTCCCACGGGATTGTGGGGATTACAGAGGATAAACATTTTTACGTTTTCTTTTATAATTTTTTCCTCAAAATCTTCAAAGTCGATATGATACCGCCCAGCCTCATATACGAGATCATTGCTGACCATCTTTCTCCCGTTTACATCCACAATATTCTGGAAAGGATAATAAACCGGCTGCTGTATCAGCACGCTGTCTCCGGGTTCCGTAAAGGCTTTTACCGCCAGGGCCAGGGCGAAAACGACACTCGGCGTTTTTACGAGCCAGTCCTCGGAAACCTTCCAGCCGTGCTTTCTCTCCATCCATCCTTTTACGATCTCAAAATAGGTCTCCTGTACATCGCTGTATCCAAAGATCCCATGCTCCGTCTGCCGGGCCAATGCCTCCTGTATATAGGACGATACTTGAAAGTCCATATCCGCCACCCATAAAGGCAGCGTGTCCTCCGGCATTCCCTTTTTTGCTATCCAGTCATATTTGATCGATTTCGTATTTCTTCTGTCTATTATTCTGTCAAAATCCAGATTCTTCTCTGCCATAGTATAATCCATATCCTTTCCGCAATCCTGGCTCTGCCCGCAGCTGCCTATGTTTTTCTTTATATACGAATCATACGCATTTTATGCAGTTTTGTCAATTTCCATCTGTTTTTTCCTTTTATTCTTATAGATTCTCATATGCTTTACTTATTGTTTATACTAACAGCCGGGCTTTCAAAAGCCCGGCTGTAATTTTTCCGCCTGTTTTATGGAATTACAATAACTTGTCCGGCATGAAGAATCAGCGTATCGGGAATTTGCTTCCTGTTAGCATCATAAATTCTCCTCCACTTCCATCCGCTTCCATAAACCTGTGCCGCTATTTTCCAAAGATTATCTCCCTTTCGTACCATATAAGTTCTGCCGTCAGTTACAAGTGCGTCCGCCTCCTGTACCGCCCTTGCCAGATAAATTTTAATTCTCTGGCCGGCACGAATTCTGTTAGGATTGACGATCACATCTCTGTTGTCCTCATATATTTTCCTCCACATAGATGCATCTCCATAATATTTCATGGCAATCTTTGAGAGAGTATCCCCCGATACCACCGTATAGATTATGGTTTCCATACTTGTCATTCCGGTCTCCCCTTGTGGATCGAAAATGCCGGCAGAGGCACCGGAGGAAGCGTTCGCGGAATTTCCGGAACTACTATTTCCGGAACCGCTGTTTCCTGAGCTGTTGTTCTCCTGACCATCCCCCTCAACCACAGTTCCTTCGCTTACTACCTCAAAGTTTTGTGCCGCCTTCTTCAGCAGACTCTCGCCGGAAGTACGGAATTCAACTCCAAGCGTATGCGTTCCTACCGCATTCGACTTCGTCAATGTCTGACTCCTGATCGTAAGTCTGGTGCTTCCTGATTTTGCCTGGTAGTCTACATCCTTTACCAGTTTTTCGCCGTCCAGGAACACATCCGTGAATTCTCCCAGAACTCCCTGCGACACAAAATCATAGCTTCCAGAAGAACCGATAGCCACCGTAGGAATACGCTGCGTTACGTCATAGCCGGAATCCGTTGAGCCATCCACATTTTCATTCGTATTTTCCTTTACCACTAACGTGAACATTCTGCTTGTATTGGAATTCGGATTCTGGCTTGCCATTCTCACCCAAAAATCAAAACTGCCTGCTTCTTTTGGCACTCCATACAATTCCCCGTTCTCTCTCAATTCCATTCCATCCGGCAGCGTCCCTCCATCCAGCGCATATCTGACTTTCGTCTTGCTATACTTATTGGAATTCTGTATCATCGTCCCGTAGGGAACGTATTTGACCGCTTCCGGTATGCTGTCGGTCGTAATAACCGGAACTCCTGCGATACCTGTCAGTTCCAGCACCATAATCGTTGTGTCTGCGGCCTTTATGGTAAGGGTTCCCTTTACCTCTTCGCCGGAGATAATGCCGTCTTTCACTTTCAGACGGACTTTCGCCATATTGGCAAGCTCCCCATACTGCGTCGTATCCGCCACACCGGCAAATGCAGATAAGTCATGATTGCCGTTTAATGTCCAGTACTCATCCAGTTTTAAAATATCCGATGTTAATTCCACGGACAGTTTCGGAATCGTATTGGTTCCCATATTAATCAGGAAAATATCATGCCCGTCGCCACTATTCTGCAATATCACTTCGCGTTTGGAATAAATCACGCCTCCCTCTACTCTTGTATTGGCTTCGCTGTCTTCCAAGCTGTTCGTATACAGGTTATAGGCAGTCGCTGCAGACGCCTCCTGTTTGACTGCCAGCCATACATTTTTCTGATTCTTTCCATCTTCCGATGCGGTTGTATAGTGTACTGGTCCCTTGGAAAAATCGTGATAGCTTTCCCCTGTTTTTTCCTGGATACTGCTTCCGGCTGCATATAGGTTTACGCCTGTACTCGTATAAAACTCCGGTGCCAGTTTCGTAAGGTCTGCACCGGCTTCTACCATAATGACCGGATAATTCCCTTCGGCATAAGAGTCATCCTTTGGCTTTACCACATAACAGTTTACCCGATTCCCGTCCTTATCCACAAGGCCGGTAAAAGTAACGCCTGTGCTGCTGCTTTTCCATACAATTCCTTCCTTGGTTTTGATGCAGAAATGGTAATCCTCCTGTCCGGCACCATCCTCGCCGACAAAAACAGAAAAATAAACACCCTTGCTATAATTAGCTTCATATCCTTCTGCACCGAATAACTTTCCCTTAATATCTGCTGCGCCGCTTTTCTTTGCCGCCGCAATGGACTCATATTCTCCCAGATAGGCAGCCGTCACCTTGCTATTGTCGGCGCCGGGAGTACCCTTCGAATAATAATCCATGCTAAAATAATACCTATCATCTGCGGCATAACCATCATATAGTTCATAGGTTATTGTCTGCAGCTCATCTGTCGGCTCTTCATACGATGAAGAATAAGATACATATTCCCTTCCATAATCAGTTCTCTTAAACATACCGTTCGTGGAAACATTATTCTGTTCATGTCCCCTTTTTCCTACATAAAGTTCTAACGGAAGGCATCCTGTTGCATTTCCTCCTGCATCAAAGGATACAAACGTAACCTTCTTTGCGGAATAAATGCCCATTCCATAACCCGCATCTTTTTGTTTCATATCGATATTCCCATAAATCTGTCCGGTAATATCCTTCCCCTTCACGGCTTCTTCCGCCGTCTGATAGCTCCCCTCATAAACCCTTATGCTCTTCCTGTTTTCCGAAGCGCCGTAAACCGTACTGTTTAAATCAAGCTTAAGGTAAATCTGACTGTCATAAGATACCGCATCTGATGGCATATATATGTCAAGTTCCCTGCTCCCGTCGCTATAACCATCATAATAACGATATTCGTATACAGCTGCTTCCGTACGTTTTCCAGCCCCATCCTGCATATAGGCGGTTGGAACCAGCCATTCCTTCGCATTTGTATTCTTTACATCCACCACATACCTTTTGGCTCTTCCGTTCAACTGATCGCTGTCAGGAATCATCAGCCATTTCGCGTCATATCCATCAATCCCTCTGCTCAAATCTACATTTCCCGGATATTTTCCGATCACATAATCATCAGGATCACTATAACGGTAATAAGAATACGCAATTTCTTTTACCCCAGTCATATCTTCCCCCTGAAACACTGTGGAAAAGGGAATCATCGTAAGTTCCACCGGTGTCAGGCCTTCCAGGTTGACTGTCAGCGTTTTCTCTTCCAGCGGCTGCAATGACATATCGGAAGCGCCATATTCCTCAAAAAGCTGTTCCACCGCCTTCATCAGCTCATTGCGCATAGCATCCAGAACTGCCTGATACACCTCTGCATCTTCCAGTTCTTCATACTCTTCTTTCGCCTTTTCCAGAACATCTTCCAAATAATTCATTACTTCCTTTTCCAAAAAAGGGTATAACATTTCCCACAAGTCCGCATCTTCAGGCGCTTCCGATACATCTGACTCCATCCACGCGTCCTCTGCCCTATGTACAATCTCCGCAATCGCTTCCTCCGTAATCCTCGCAGAAAGTTCTCCTGCAAGCTTCTCTGCCATCGCCTGTGGATCTTTTCCCAGCTGGCCGGACAGCGTTGTCACCCCTGTTGCATCGGCTGCCGCATCCCCGCCTCCGGACTTACCGCTTTCCACTGCCGTAACACTTTGGCCTGTGTCCATAGGCAGAGCTGCTTCTGCCGCTGTCACCGGCATGCTTGCTATCATCAGCGCTGCTGCCAGAAATGCTGCCATTTTTCGTTTCATATTCCTCATGTTCCTCATGAAACTGCCTCCTCCTTCTTTCTTAACTATTTTTCTGCTTTTTCAGCATATGTCTCTCCAAGAATGACAAGTTCCTGGAGGGAATATAAGCGGCATTGCCGCAGATTCCCTGTTCCGTAATCAAAGATCGCCATATCGCCCACCACATCGCACAATCCCGGCAGATCCGCCAGTTTTTCCAGCTTCTTGTTCAGCAGGATGCCGTACCGCTCCCCTGCCGCGCTGACATATTCCGTAATGATATAATTCCCCGTCTCAGTCACATAAGTCAGATAAGAATCTTCTTCCAATACTGCCACCTGCTTCCCGGAATGGATTTCATAGACCTCCGGCGCGGTATGAAGAGAAGAAGTTATCCGGTATTCCTTTGTATAGAATTCCTCATACAAATCCTTCTCCGGAGCTTTTCCCCGTTCTTCCCTCATCAGCCTTCCGTCCGATGCGCTGTAACAACGTACCGTTCCGTCATACCAGACGACTTCCAGCCACGACCCTTCCCTGCTTTTCACAAACTGCTGGTCATAAATGGCGCCCGGTTCCGGCAATTCTACCTCCGCCAGCATCCGCCCCGCCTTATCATAAATACGAAAACCGTAAATTCCAAACAACATTGCTGTATGTCCGTCCTGGCTCATGCGGGCCTCTTCATGTTCATAACCGGCATCATAGGAAAAAAGCTGTGCTTCTTCATGCCCTTCCAGCTTTAACAACCTCAAAGAAGGTTCGTTCCGGTTCCCAACAACCGCACAGCCTCCTGCCAAAACCGTAAAATCACTGTTCTCGGTGCCGCTTCCCCCGGACAGAAAATGCGCACTATCATCATAAAAGGAAAAACCGTTATCATTGGTAGCTGCCAGCGCATATCCGTCTCCCACAGAAAAACCCGTAATATACAGGCCATCCGTGTAGGCCAATTCTCTTTCTTTCATAGTTTCTGGCAACAGTTCGACCAGAAGATTCTCATTCGCGAGAAAAATCCCTCTTTCATCCGCCTGAAGAAGAATCTCCTCCTGTGACTCATATCCTCCCAAATATGCGCCTTCTGCACAATCGATCAGTCCAAATACCGCTTGCCCTTCTTTCCCTCCTGCCCCATATGCAAAATATTTCCCATGAAAACCGCCTGTAAAATACCGATAATCCGATTCTTCATAAATTACGATATCCCTGTCGGGCTGTTCCAAATTAAAAATATACAATCCTCCGTTATCAAAACTGGCTGCCAGCAAACTGCCGTCTTCGTTCAAGGCAAAAACGGCATCTCCCGGATCTGCAAAAATATCATTCACTCTCGTCTGCATATGCATTCCATTGAAAAAGCAATCCGCTATCTTTTTCCCATCCGATATGCGGTATACCGATGCATAGTCTTCCGCCCGGTTTACTGCAGCCACTCTTTCACAATCCGCTGAAAGAGCAAGCGTCGTAGCGGACTCCCCTGTCCAGAGTATGCGTTCTTCCTCTATATCATAAGCTGTAACGCCATCAACTCCTGCATAAACCAGGCGGCTATTATCCGCAAATATCACATCGGCCAGCGCGGATTCCTGCATCGGAAGCACTGCTTCCTCTTTTCTCTCATCTATATCAAATACTGCCGTTTCATAAGCATATGATACTGCCAGCCGGGAACCGTCCGACGAGACCGCTAATCCAAAAGGAGCTGACGGAAGTTCAATTACCCCTGCCGCCTGAAATCCGTCCTCCAAACGATAGACACCAAGGGCATCTGTCAAAGCCTTTTGTGCCTGTGGGGTAACCTCTGCTTCCCAGATGCTGCCTCCGTCCGGAATCGCCGCCAAAGCCAGTTCCACCGCAGCTTCCACGTTTCCGGCCTCCAACGCATCCGATGAGTACTCTGCCAACGTCAAGGCACTCTGCCGCTGTTCCATCTGTTTCAATCCTACAAAGGAACTGAAGCCCCCCGTAAGAAATACTGTCGTCAATATGGCGGCCGCACCTATCGTGCTCCTTCTGTGCCGTACCATTCTCCGATCCTTTTTATGTAACTGTAAAAAGGCGGCCAGCATCTCTTCCGCAGATTGATACCGCATATCCGGATCAAGCGCCATCGCCTTACATAAGATATCCGAAATTTCCGCGCTGCAAATATTTTCCCCCAACGGTTCCACTTCAGAAGCATCCTGCGGCGGACGCTGTCCCGAAAGCAGATGATAAAGCGTCGCCCCCAGGCTGTAAATATCGGAACGCGCATCCAGCATAATTGCTTTCGTCCCCCCGGCCGTCCCTTGAAAACTCTGACCGGGTGTTTGACTTCCCAAAAGCAGCGTCTTCTCCCGGTCTATGTCCCCCCGGATTCCCTTTTTGGGAAATTCTCCTACCGCCGCCTTTTTTTGCCCGCTGATATAATCTGCACCATAATGTTCCGGAGAAGCATAGCCTCTGCTGAACCCTACTTTTACCGCTCCGTCTTCCCCCAGCGCAAGTGCGATGTTAAAGTCAATCAGGCAGATATCCCCGTCCGGTTTTAACATGATATTCGCTGGTTTAATATCTCCATGCAAAATCCCGTAAGGCGGCCGGCTATGGAGATAATTCAGCGCCTTCAAGAGCTGGCAGGCCCATTGGATGACTTGTGGCTGTGCCGGTATTTGATTTCTGCCAAGAAGTTTGTCAAGGCTTTCCCCCTCTATGAAATCCATGACGGTATACACCACTCCATCTTCCTGCACAAAATCATACACCTGGGGAATATAGGTATGGTTCAGTTCCTTAAGCATATCCACTTCCCGCCGCAGCGCCTCGTTTTCCGCATTCAAAGTACGCTTATCCGCTTTGAGCACCACCGGTTTTTTCAGGCGTAGATGCCGGCCAAGATAAACGATTCCGCCTCCCCCCGCCCCTATTTTCTTCTCTATCTCATATATTCCTGCAATAATCCGGGACATTTCTTCTTCCTTATCCTCTCGCCAAGTTTACTGCTGCGGTTTCCCGTATTCTTCTTCCAGTTTCCTTTTCAATCTGCGCCTTGCTGCTGCCAGCACAAGCCCCGTCGGCAGCGCCGTCAGCACCGAGACCGCCATTATCATGACTCCCCCATAAAACAGCAGTTCGCTGCGGGATATTCCTGTCAGCCAATCCATATATCTTCCTCCGCCCTAACCGTTATAATGGAAAGATTATCCCGTTCTCCCCGTTCTTTCGCCTTCCGGATAAGCTGCCTCTGGCATTCTTCCATTCTGTTCCTGCTTTCTTTCTTCTGAAAGCAGAAAGATTCCTGCAGTTCGTTTTCCTCTATTTGATGGATCATCCCATCCGTACAAAGCAAAAACAAATCCCCTTTTTCAAAGTTTCCCATATAAAATGCCGGCATAACCGCATCTCCTGCCCCTAAGCTCTGTAAAATAATATTTCTCCTTTTGTCATGTCTGGCCTGTTCTTCCGTAATTCTTCCTAAGTTCAGTTCTTTCTGTACCAAGCTCTGATCTTCCGTCAGACGGAACATTTTCTTACCGATCCGATAAATGCGGCAGTCCCCCACATGCCAAATATAATAGCGCGGATACATGCATAGCAGAATGCTTACCGTGGTGCCCAGCTGAATATTTCTTTTTGCCCCGTAATTCCTCAGCCGCTCATCCTGGTTGCTTATCATATATTCCACCCGTTCCCTCAGCTCCTTTTCCCCAATGCCTTCGCCCGCCATTTGAGGAAATTCATAGATAAACCAGTCCATACATTGCGCCACTGTATCCGCGCTGGCCAGTTCCCCGCATTCCAGCCCCCCTATGCCGTCACAGATCACTGCAAAAAAAACGTTCCCGTCCTTTGAAACATAATTCCGAACCCCTATTGCATCCTGGTTTACTTTTTTTCTGCTTCCGACATCCGTAGTGCATCCATAGATATACTTCACCATACGGTTCCCATCCTCATTAATACATATAAAAAACAAATTCTTCATCAGCCAGCCTTATCTTCGCTCCATGTTCCAGCTTTACCTTCCGGCCGCCGACCAGCATTTCCGTCCCTACAAATGTATGGTTGCTGGAATTGTTATCCCTGATATAATAAATACCATCTTCTCTTATAATATCTGCATGGCTTCGGCTGACTGAAGGGTTGTCCCCTATGTAAAAGTCTACATAACTCCCCTCTCTTCCGATTTTCATCACCGGCTTATCAACATACATCTTCTGTCCGTTCTTTGTTCGCCTCAGATACGGAATCCCGTTCTCAATCCTCATTTGCGATGAAAGAATTACCGTTGATGAGTCTTCCTCCCCTCTTGTGATTACGGTATCCCCAAAGTCCAGTGCCGCCCCGCCGGGAATCCGCTCCGCTTGTGCCTTATGCGCCATTCCTCCCATATTTCCCTGCGCCTCCGGAACTCCTGCATCCAGGTTCTTCTGCGGCCCTCCTGGAATCTCCATTTTGACAGCCGGCGCTTCCTGTCCTTCCTGGTTCGGAATGGCAAAATAAGGATTTATGCCATCCGTTTTTCCGCTTTTTTTGTTTTTTCCTCCCTGCTTTTCTGCTTTCTTTCTTTGTTTTTCAAATAACTTTTTCTGTTTTTTCTCTTCCTTCTCCTGCCTTTTTTCTTGTCTCCTGCTCTCCTTTTTTCCTTCTTCTTTCTCTTTTTTTCCTCCTAAATTCAGAAAAAACCCTTTCTTTTTTTCTCCCTGCCCGTTTCTGTCTTCCATATGCATCGTATTCTGCATAGCAGGAGGGACGGTATCAAACAGAGCAGTTTCCATTCCCTCTTTCCGTTCGCCCTCCTGCTCCCATCCGGCCGTCATATCCCTGCCGGACTGCGCTTCCCTGCGCAATAGCATCTCTTTATGAACCGCTTCCTCCGCCTTCTCCTCCTTCATGGATAATTTTGACAGCCACTGTTCAAATTTCCTGCCGTCCAGATTCCGGTTCTCATTAAAATAATTGATCATTTCCGTCATATAAGTATTATCATCCCGCACATCGTAGCGGATTTCCAAAAGCAGCTTTTTCAATGCTTCTGTCAGATTCTGCTCCAGCCCCATCTCTTTGACCGGCAAATACAAAAGTCTGCAGTTTCCGCTGTTTACTTCAATATAGATATACCTGCTGTCCAGCATCAGCTTTCCTGTGTCAAGCATATATTCCTCTGCCGCCGCAACCCCTCTCGCAATACTGCAGAAAATATGTATGACCTGATCCATGGAAAGATAATTTTCAAAATATTGGCGCAGCGGTATCATCGTTGTAATATCATAATTCAGAATGCCGGTTTCATCTTTCCACACGCAGGAAAATTTAAGAAATCCTTCTATCGTATTATTCCCCAGCATCCCCAGACCCAATTTATCTATTTTCTCTTCTTCTGTTTTATAAACTAAAAATGTAGAATTTCCCACTCCTTCAACGCCAAACATAACAGCCTCCATTCTATTCCGATTTTCCTTTGCCGCCTGTCATACCATACGATTTATGACGAAAAAACATACAATCGGATGATCGTCCAGTAATCCTCTATTTTCACCGCTGCATTCCCATTCTCATTAAAAGGAGTCGCTTCCCTGAATGTTTCATCAATCAGGCTCTGCCCCTTCTGGTCGATATAGCCCCACAAGTCTCCTTTTACCGGCGCAGCTCCGTTTCGGAACGGCTTCGCATCCTCATATTGGCATTCAATGGCCAGATTCCCATTGCTGTCCACAAAGCCCCACAGCAGCCCCTTCTTTACAGCGGTCGGCTGCTCCGAGAGAAAAGGCCTGGCATCGTCATAAATATTCTCTGTAATTTCCACCCCTTCTTTATTCACGAGGCAATACTTTCCATCCTTCCCTGCCCAGATCAATCCGTTCACAGAACATATCCTGTTCTCGTCATAAAGGATGTCTTCATAAATATAATCCGTCACAGGCTCCAGCTTATCATTAACAATCGCCCACTTCCCATCCGCCTTTACCGCTCCCAGCTTATTCCATATAGCAGTCGCGTCTTCCCACTGAAATTCGCAGACCGGCTCCATTTTCTGGTTGACATACCCGAACATCCCATTACGAGCGGCCAGGATTTTATCTCCTGATACCACGCCCAAATAAGAAAATGCTTCATCCGGCACGCGTTCTTTAAAACCGCTTTTGTTCACATAATAGGCTTTTCCATTTTCCTCCATCGGAGCCATATCGCTGCCGGAAAAGAAAACTCCGGAGGAGCTTCCCATATTTTTTACTACCACTTCCCCATTCTCGGCAAGAATTCCCCAGCCTCCCTCGGCTTCATAAGCCGCATAGCCGTTCACAATCGTAGAAATATAGTCATATGCGCAATATTTCTGCTCATACTCGCCTCTGAGTTTTTGATAATAGCGCTCCACCGTTTCGTTTTCCGGATAACTCTCTCTCAGTTTTACGATTTTTCCGACCGCCTCTTTCACCTTGTTATGATCCAAGTAATATTCCATCAGCATTTCTACAATCTGTTCATCGCCGGCATAAGTTTCGCATATCTTCTCGCACTCCCCGATATATTTCCTATCTTCTCCCATGGCCAGGTACACTTTTGCCGCGCCAACCCGCGCCTCCATGCTGTCCGGTTTATATTCCAATGCCTCCCGGTAATTTTCCAGCGCCTCCCCATACAATTCCTTTCCATAAGACTGACCGGCCTTTGCCATGCAGTTCTGGTAATTCACGGGAGCGGACACCACCGCTCCTACCGTTTTTACCCATGCCAGCAACAGAAAAACCGCTATCAACAATTTGAGACTTTTTTTCATCCCTCTCTCACTCCTTTATCCGCCTCTTCCTTACATTCCTATCAGCATAATACACAGACACGCCGCGGCCGCAAAAGGTACGAATGCAATCTCATCCTTCAGCCTGATTTTATGGAGCAGCATCCCTGCGACCCCATATGCGGCAGCTAAGAAGAAGGAAAGCAGAAGCACCGCATAGATGTTGGCGCTTCCCATATATAATCCAACCACCGCCATCAGCTTTACATCCCCCGCGCCTACTCCTTTACGCGAAATCACATAGGCCAGAAGCATGATTCCTCCTCCTGCGAATAATCCGCCCAAAGCGGACAGCACCAATTCCATCCCTGCCCCCCTGTAACAAAATACTCCTGCCACAAGAACCGACAGCCTGAAAAAAAACATCCATTTCAATATATTCCCCGGCACGATCCTCTGTTTCCCATCCACCCATGCCAGATAAGGCAGAAAATAAAGCAATGCCAAATAGCCAGCCGTCTTCATAAGAGAAAAACCGATCCAATGCCACCAAATACAGCAGCCAGCCGCCGGTATCGCAGATAACAGGAAAACTATGATCCGTTTCTTCTTTTTCGCATCCATCTTTCCTCCTTACCAGACCAGCGTAGTCGCATTCACCCGGAATTCATATTCTCCCAGATCAAAATACATCAGCCGGCTCTCCATCCTGTACACAGCCGTCACCCTGACTGCCTTCTCGCCTCCTGCAACCCATCGGGATTCCGAAAAGTCAATTCCCTCTATCCCGCCGACAACCCCCAATTCTTTCAGATATCCATCGGGGTCGTTGGTCATATAGCTTAAATTCTTCTTTATCCTTCCCTTTGCGATTCCGCCGACCACGGCCATTCCCGCCATATCTTCCACTCCGCCTTTCAGAAGGTTTATCACGCCGGCGGCGATATCCGTGTTTTCCGCATAATCCTCCACATTATTCACGGCAATGTTTCCCAGTTCAATCGCATTTCCATCGCCGCTTCCCACCGCATGAAAAAATTCCTGCAGGGAATTCACCACTTCTTTTGTCTCTGCCTGGAACTGCGCGGACTTTGCCCCTGTATCCTGGATTTTCCCTGTTATCCCCGTCTTGGAAAGAACATAGCTGTATTCCGATATTTCTTTTGCTGTCTGGTTCACCGCATACTGGAGCAGAACCTGCGCCTTTATCATATTCACCATATTCATCAGGCTCAGATAAGCACAAAGAAAAATTGTCAGAAACAAGAGCGCTTCCACGGTAAGGGAGCCTTTCTGTGCCGCTTTATTTCTTCCTGTCTCTTTCTGCTCTGGTTCCTTCCGTTTTTCAGGCATAAAAACTCCTTTGCTTTCATCAGTACCCAAGTATCCCATGATACCGCACCCTATAATCCTTGCCGTCCTCATCCCTCACTGCCCTCCCCTGCGCCCGCAGCTCAGCCGCCACATTGCGCATAAACATCGTCTCCAGATTCACAGTGGCATCTAAGGCTACCATCGTCTGCTTTTCCTTCATCGTGGAACCTTTATTCCTGACATTCAGTTCTATACAGTCCGCCGCTCTCGCCAGCGACTGCGCCTTGCCGGAATCAAACATATTATTGATGATTAAAAAAATCGTCAGGTACTGATGATAATCCAGTTTAAAATCCGCGCTGCCTTTCCCCTGGAATCCGGTCAAATGCCAGCCATTCCCGAACTTTGCCACTATCACCGCTTTTCCCTCCAGCAGATCCCTCATATCGCTGTCCGTTTCCACATAGGTAGTCCCCAGAATAATCACGCTTCTTATTAAAGGAAGCGCAAAGGAAGCAGTTCCTCCCGTAGCTCCCACGATCGCCATCGCCGCCGCGTCCGCCTCTGCCCTTAAACTGGAGCTGGAAAATGCCCCGATGGCATTCAGTCCGTACCGAATGGCAAAAATGCTGGCTTTGGCATTCCTTACATTGGCCGCCGGCACATCCTTTCCAAAAAGCATATATTCCATTTCACTTCGGTACATCACATTATTTTCCGAAGAAAACGCATAACCAGTCAGAGAGCTTTTTGTCTCTGCGCTTCCATCCCCGCCCTTATCCGCCGTATAATAACTGAACATCCTGCTTTCATAACCGGACACGAGAAAAGCTTCCAGCACCTGCATCACCGCGCCATTAATGCTGCCGCCCACTATGCTTTCCGATAATTGGCTTAATCCGGCCGTTTTTTCTTTCACTTCATCTAGGGAATTCCTCACGGAACCGGAAACCTTTTTTCTGGAATTATCATTATCCGCCGATCCTTCCGTTTCCAGCGCCACCTCCGCTTCCGTGCTTCCTATCTGCTCCAGCCAGACAGTAGGCACATCGCTCAAATCCACTGGCTGCGTGGATACGTCATTTTTTTCAATCCGTTCCCGCGTCTCATTCCCTTTGGCAAGATTCTTATTCGCCTTATCTATCTCTCCCTGTTTTCTTCCTTCATCAACACTGCTAACATCACATTTTTCCTGTACGAATTGATAGAATTCCTCCTTTTGCAGATCCGCGATTTCTACGGAAACGACAAACTCGCTCCCCCGGAATTCTGCCCGGTAAAAGCTCTCTCCCTGTTGTCCCAGGCTGCTATTGGAAGTCACTCCTCCCATATAGCCGCCGGCATTACCGGAAAAATCGCCGGACGTATAGTCTGCAATACTGACCTCCTTGCTGCAATAAGTAATCCCTTCTACTCCGTCCCTGGTTTCACTATAAAAAGTCTTATTATTTTCTGTCTGCGCAATCAGTCTCTCCACTTTGCTATTATCGAGAAGTCTGCTATAGTCATCATATTCCTGTTTCATCGGCTCCCGCAGTTCTGCATCCTCCAGCTGCCCGATCTTCTTTCCAAAATCTTTATGGGCATTTTTCAATGAACTGCCTTCGCTGTTTTTCTCAATCACTTTCTTCGACAGCTTTATGATTTCTTCCGTACAGTCGATGCCCTGATCCGCATTTTTATAAGCCTTGTTCAAGCTGCGGTTCGTTTCCTTGATCAGCGGAGTCATACAGGAATGAAGCATGCTTTCACATGCCCCCATTTTTTCCGCCGCCTCCGAATAATTTTCCAGAAGCTGTTCCGCCTCCTTCCATTCATCGGTTCCCTCTTTCAGACCGTCAAATACTTTGCCCGTATCGTCAATCCCGTTACGGATCCGCTTCATTCGATACAATGCCTCAAAATTCCCCGCCGCAGTCTGGCACACACCGTAAGCGCTGCCTCCTCCGGTTCCCAGTCCGCCAGCTTCCTCCACAAACTTCTCCATCAAATCCCGGCAGCTTCCGCCCTCCGTTCCCACATCGCCCTTCAATACCTGAGAGGCAATCAGCAGCCTGGAAACCAACGCATAATTTTTTTCCGCATTAGGAATCACCGATGGGTATTCTTTCTGAAAATATTCATATAATTTATCTTGTATATCCAGCTGCTTTTTCAGCTTTTCCAGCACCTGCTGCAGATCTGTCAGTTCTTCCTCGAATTTCAACTGGCTCTTAATGGCATCCACCTTTTTATCCATCCCCTGGAATGCCCCAAGTCCGTCCAGCATCCCGTCGTTTATCACAGCGATCGGTACTCTGTATTTTGAATATTCCAACACCTGCTGCAGCATAACCGCCGTCTGGTAAGATTCCGTATTCTCCACTCTGTTTACAGTAAAATTCCCATCCTCCAATGTCAGATATACCGGCAGTCTGCCATAGCTTCCTCCCCTGTCCAGGTTCTGTGCATTGATATTTTCACTAAAATATTTCCTTACCGTATCATCGGATACCTCTTCCCCGGCCATGGCAAAAAGACCGTACATATCCTTCAATATCGGATCGTAGTCGGCCAATGCCGCATTCATTGCCAGATCCCCGGCTCCCGACACTATATTACGGCAAGCATACAGTCTGCTCCCGTCAATAATAACTCCTGCCAGCAAAAAAACGGGCAGGAGTATCAATGACAAAAATACCGATATGGCTCCTTTGTATGTTTGACAGAAATGTAGCATGATGATTTTCCCATCCTTCTATAAATATCCAATCAATTTCTTCGCTTTTTCCACTACCGACTGAAATCCTTCGGAAAATCCCAATATTTCAGCCGCGGCATTCACCGCATCCACAGCCAGATCCGTATTTCTTGCAAAATCCGTCGGATTCAGGGCAACCATAAAAGCCGCGGAATCCAGCTCCACTCTGTCCTTTATTCCAAAAAACCGGAAAGATGCCGGAGCCTGCAGGGCATAAGAAACCTTCACTTCCACGGAATCCACAAAAAACCCTTTCTTAATATGATGCCTTTCCTCCACGATATCTCCCACGGCGAATAATTTTACCTTATCTGTCAGCCCGGCCAAATAATTTTCCACATCCGAATCATGGATCCAGCTCCTTCCAAAAATATTCAGTTCCCGGTAAAGCACCGGTATGCTGTCATGGGACAGCTCATAATATTCTTCTATGGCGCCGGCAGACGGAAGCTGTTCATTCCCCCAATCAAAATCCACCTCATTGCTGAGATTAGTCCCAAACGCCCGATATCCTGGATACGCCACTTCCTTGCCGGTCTGCAGCGCCACCCGCTGTACCTGGTGGAGCAGCGCCTGCTGCTGGAGCTTAAAAAGCCCAAAGTATATCAAAAACATAACCAGCATAATCGTCACCGGCATATAAATCGTAGCCTCCACCATAACAGAGCCTTTGTCCTTTTCCTTAGGCATAGTTCTACCCCGTTTCCGTATTTCTTGTTTATAAATCTACTTTGTTCATACTAGTATTTAATTTAAGAAATAATGTTTGTACCAGTTTTTCCAGCTCTTCCCTGAATATTGCCGCCACCGCAATCACAACAACGATCAATATAATGACCGTAACCATATCCGAAGCGCCTTTCTCCCCTTCCAGCAGTTCCTTCATTTCCATCTTTCCCCTAAGAAACGCGCACTGCATCCTCGTCTTTGTCCTCTCCATAAATCTTCTCATTCTCTCTTCCTCCTGTTCCTTTCTCCATATCAACCACTATGTCACACCGCCTCCCGGCGGCACCAACCATCCCTGGGAAGAATGCCCGTATTTTGGGCATTCTTCTGCGTGAAGAGCGGTTCGCAACGCAAATTTGCGTTGCGAACCCTAGAAGTTCTTGGCGAAGCACCCATTGGTGCGAGCCTTAGAACTTCTCTTCGCGCTACATGCTGGTAAACATCGGAACCATAACCATGACCAATATTCCAATAAAAATAATGGATGTGGGAGCCAGCAGTTTGCTGTTCGCATTCTGCGCTTTCTGCATGACCGCATTCCTTTTCCCTTCCCACATTTCCTCCGCCATTTCCTTTAAATACAATGTCAGTTCCGATGTCCCCTTTTGAAGATTCTGGGTTACCATATTGGAAAACTTCCGTATTTCCTTCAGCGCGCACCTGTTCGCAAAATTCTGGTAAGCCTCCGCCTCCGGTATGCCGTTGGCCAGTTCTTCCGTTGTTTTCCTCATCTCCTGGTACAGCACCCGTTCTCCTGTATAGGATACCTTTTTCCATGCCTCCCGCAGCACCAGGCCGGAATTTACCAGTAGCGTCAACTTTGATAACACCTGTGGAAAATCCAACAGCAGTTCTTCCCTGCGCTCTTCCAGCTTGTCATTGATCAATTCCTCCAGATACCAGAGCAGCAATGCGCCGATGGCTGCTCCAAGAACGAGCGCCAGCACATCATTCGCCAGCACAGCCAGCAGGAATACAACTGATAATATCGTAATTCCATACGCACATTTGCTTCCTACGGATATATAGTAATAATATTCCGCATATTTCTTCCCATATATTTCCGATAACTCCTTGACCCTCTTCCTTCCCCTCCGGGATTTCATATTAAAATGTATCTTTTCCATCAGTTCAAACCCGATCGGAAAAAGCTCCGTATAACGGTAATCCCCGGGTTTTAAGCCCAGCAGGATATTTTCGTATTTATCCTCATACTTCCGTCTCGCCAGCCCGAGCCAGCAGATGCAAAGAACCGTAGTCGGCAGAAGCATAATGATTTGAAATATACTCGCACCCATTTGAGATTTCCTTTCCGCATTTCCCGCTATATTTTGATATCCACTATTTTTTTCCCAATCATATAGGCGCCGAAAAAAATCCCGATACAGATAATTTTCGTCACTATATTAATCGGAGTGTTCGATACGATGGAAATATCGCTCATTCCGCTTAAAGCCAGCATAATCACAAAAGGCATGACAAGCATGATATTCAGTTCATTTTGATTGGAAGTCAGCAAAGTTTTTATCTGCATTTCCATATCGATTTTGTCGCTGATGACCTGCCTCGTGGATGATACGATATTCTTAATATTCGTCCCCTGGCGCACGCTGATTTCAAATACATTGGCAAAGCTTTCGATATCGTCCAGCCCGCTGCGCTGCGCAAGGTTATTCAGCAGTTCTTCAATATTGAGATTACTGTTCATGCCCGCCGCGATAATCTGCAATTCCAAAACCATATCGGCATTTTCTCCATAAATATCGCTCATATCCCCTATCGCATCCTGGAATGCCTCCCGCGTATTGGAACCCGCCGAATAAGACGCCGTCAGAGTTTCCAATAAATCCCTGAACTGCAGAAGCAATTCCTGTTTTCTTTTTTCTAACAAATATTGGCGGAAAAAGGGTTGTATTTTTATCCCGGCTATGATCCCGGCGGCCAGACCCGCAGGAAGACTACGGAAGAAAATATATACCACCGCAACTCCCGCCGCCAGCCCTATGAAAAATGCCGCCGCCTTTTCGTTCCTGTCCATCATATAAATATGGTAATCCGGCGCTTCCCCTATCATCGGCTTTATCGGAATATATTCCTCCCCGTCCCGCTTCTTTTTCCCTTTTTTCTGTTTTCCTTCTTTTACTTCTTTCTCTCTTTTTTTCATTGCTTCCTTTCATGGGATTTATATATCGTTCCGATATCCCATCAGTTTTAACTTATAATCATTTTTCAGCGGGTTTGACGTCCTTAATAACTGTCCCGATACCTTTTCAAACGTCGTATTTTCATCTTCCTCAAATCTGTAAAGCGGGTTCAGCTTAATTTGATTGTCCTCGCATTCCAGAACCTCCGTAATTTCCATCGTCTTCCTGCTTTTATCCCTCAATCTCGACAACTGGATAATGATATCCACTGCCGATGCAATCTGCTGCCGGACTGCTGCCAGCGGCAGGTTATCCGCCCCCCGCAATACCATAGTCTCCAAACGGCTCAGCATATCCCCGGTGGAATTCGCGTGGCCTGTAGACAGGGAACCATCATGGCCTGTATTCATGGCCTGCAGCATGTCCAATGCCTCTGCCCCCCTGACTTCTCCCACAATAATCCGTTCCGGCCTCATTCTCAATGCGGATTTAATCAAATCCTGTATCGTCACAGCTCCGCTTCCTGTGGTATTCGCATTTCTTGTTTCCAAAGCCACCAGATTCTCAACCCCTGCAATCTGCAGTTCCGCAGAGTCCTCTATCGTTATGACACGCTCGTCCTTTGGAATGAAATTGGACAATGCATTTAAAAATGTCGTTTTTCCGGAGCCAGTTCCGCCGCTTACGATGATGTTATACTTGGCTTTTACGAGGATTTCCAATACTTTTGCAACCTCCTCATCAATAGAGCCATAACGTATCAACTGTTCCACAGTCATCGGCTGTTTGGAGAATTTTCGAATGGTCACAATCGGCCCTTTCAAAGAGATCGGAGGCAAAACCACATTGACCCTTGAACCATCGCTTAACCTGGTGTCCACGATAGGATTCGCCTGGTTCACTTCCCTGCCCGCCAGTCCTACGATCCTTTGGATGATATCCTCCAGCTGCCGTTCGCTCTCAAACCGGTCTTCCAGCCGGCGCAACCTTCCTGATTTTTCTATAAAAATTTCTTTCGGCCCATTAATCATGACTTCCGTAATGTCATCATCCTTCATGATTACATCCAGCAAGCCGAAGCCTCTGATAGAACTAAAAATCCGATCTGTAATATCCACCCTTTCCGCTACGGAAACGGGCTGGTCTTCCAGCATCCGGGAAACAATGCCCTCTATCTGGTTCTCCAATTCTTCATCGTCCAGCTGCGCCAATGCCAGATGATCCAATATATATTTTTTTGCCTCTTCTACGATCTTATTAACTTCAATCTTCAATCTTCTCTTCCATTTCTTCCAGCAGCGGTTGGAAAACTCCCGTCCCTGACAGGGTGTCCACAATATTTTCAAACTTCGTATTCTCATAACGCGGAAAACCGCCGAATGTTTTTATTCTTTCAGAAATTCCCCTCCCGTTTTTGTTGCTGAAACCGTTATAAATAATTTCGATTTTTCCATATATACTTGTATCCCTCTTCTTATCGGCCGCAGAAACCATCTCTTCCGCCCTCTTGCACTTGCATCTGCTCATCTCCCTGCCATCCGACACCCAGAACACCCTGTCCGACATTTCCATCAACTGAATTTCTGTTTCTCCTGCGCAGAGTCCCTGATCAATAATAACCGCATCATAATGGCCGGAAGATATTAATACACGCAGCAGCGTCTTCATTTCCTCCGCTGAAATTTCCTTCATATCCCATGGATTCTTACATGGATAGAAATAATGAATACCATCCGGCGATCTCCTTACCGCGCTTTCTATTTTCATCCCCAGATTCCCTCTTTTGCTTTTTAATGCAAACAGCACATCATCCAGGGTATACATCCCCTCCTCCTTAAAATAAAGAAAAGTACTTTCCATATCCTCTATATTCCAGTAAAAAACTTTTTTCTTATGAAAGGCAAGATATTGCGCGCACGCCAAAGATACTGTTGTTGCCCCCGCACCCCCGTTTACGGACTGGAATATATAAAGAAACGCACCGCGAAAAATATCTTTATAATTATCATCATTTGCCTTCCTGTCCGCATACAGATTCAACAATATCTTGTATATACTTTCAATTTTCTGATATTTAAGAATCTCATTCGGAAAGGTTCCTGCACTCTCCGCTACTAAAACAGCAGCCAGCACTTCGCTGCCGATCTCCTCCGCCACCCCTGAAGTCCCTTCATCCAAAATAAGGATATCTGTTTTTCCTGTCTTCACAACATTTTTCAACGAGTCTTCATTACTGCATATGTATAATTCCAGCTTATCGCTGAAATACTTTTTAAAATAGTTTTCAAGACTTGCTGCATAGCCTCCATCGGATAAATAAAGCGTAAGCCTGATTTTCATCTCCATCCCTCACAATCCTTACTTAAATTATTTTTAATAATAATACTCGTTTCGCGTATTGTCAACACGTTTCGCGTATTTATTGCAGGATTTTTCCTTTTTGAGATTAAAATAGTACAACAATAATTACTATGAAAGGGGCGATTTACTATGAATTTCGGAAAACAACTGGAACAACTGATTGAAGATAATGATATTTCCCAAAAGCAGCTGGCAAAGGCACTGAATATTGCCCCAACTACTTTAAATGGATATTTGCACAATTACCGTGAACCTGATTTTTCGACTTTAATTCGTTTTGCAGACTATTTCCATGTCTCCACCGACTATTTGCTCGGTCTGTCCGAAATAAAGAAGCCCTTGCTCACGAATCTGTCCATGGATGAGCAGAAAGTTCTTTCCGTGTACCGCTCCCTGCCGCCCGATAAGCAGTGGCTTCTTTATGAATACGGGCTTCTCCTCCAACGCTATGACGCTTTGGGAACATTTACGGATAGCAAAAACTAACTTTCCATGCTATCATGCCATCTCCCTTCCGAATCAAAAAAGACGTATGGTTTCTATTTTCCATACGCCTTTCGCAATCATATGCCCATTATTCTTTTTCCCTGTCGGTCTGCTGTTCTTCCATCCATTTCGGCGCTGTCACAGTACATAATCCGTAAAAGAGAAGGATCATTTTATATGCCAGCGGGACAAAACGTCAGGGTTTCAAAAACTTATTTATAAGAAATTGCTCAAATTTATTTTTCCATTCCATATTCGTATATTGTATCACTCGCCAAATCAATATAATCATTCCAAAAAACACATGTACGACTTTCATCTATTTGCACTTGCTCAAATAGCCCATAAATATTTTTTAAATCCTCGTATTCCTGTATAGTATTTATATCGTCATTGACATCATAAATGCAATCCTTTCCATCATCAAAAATCACATGCAATAAATATCCTTGTAATGGTTTAATACTCTTTATTCGTGGCATCATATAAATACCTCCTCATAATATACATGAAAATATACTTATAAAGGTGGTAACTTTCTCAGATTTTGACTATCCCACAGAACATTTTAATAACTATTCCATAAAACCTACTTATCTCCGGCATCTTATATTTCTCCTTCCGCTACCTTTATTATACTATACCATTTACCAGGAAATATTCAACTATTTCTAGTTGCAACAACACCATTGAACGGCTTAATCGTGAAATAAATCATCGAGCCAAAGCAATTTTATATTTTTACTACATTTACCCAAGCACATAATCCGTAATCTGGTACACATAATAATTCAACCAGTTGGTATACAAATTATTGCTGTGGGAACGCCATTGCAGCTTCGGGCGTTCCGAAGGATCATTATCAGGATAATAGTTCTTCGGTATATCGATGGGAAGCCCTTTTTCCTTATCCCGCACATATTCATTATGTAACGTCATACGGTCATACTCAGGATGCCCCATAACAAAAATCTGCTTTCCCCCTCCTGCCATACATAAAAGCACACCGGCTTCCTCGGACTCTGCCAGCACAAGCAGTTCCCTGCATCCATGGATGGCGTCTGCCGGAACGGCCGTATGCCGGCTGTGGGGAATCAGGAAATAATCGTCAAACCCTCTTACCAGAGGAATCTTCCGGTTCATTACCTTATGTTCATAAATGCCGAACAGCTTTTGGGGCAAGAGTACTTTATCCAGGCCAAAATGGTAATAAAGCCCGGCCTGGGCCCCCCAGCAGATATGAAGGGTGGAAGTCACTTTTCTTTTGGACCATTCCATAATTTCGCACAATTCATCCCAATAATCCACCTCCTGAAAAGGAATCTGCTCCACAGGCGCTCCGGTGATCATCAGGCCGTCGTATCTGTTTTCCTTCAGTTCGTCAAAGGTATGGTAAAACTGATTCAAATGGTTCATGGAAGTGTTCATGGAACGATGGCTGTTCATCTTCATGAACGTAACATCCACCTGGAGCGGCGTATTGGACAAAGCTCTTAAAATCTGCAGCTCCGTATCCTGCTTCACCGGCATCAGGTTTAAAATGCATATTTGCAGCGGGCGGATGTCCTGATGGATCGCCCTGTTTTCATCCATAACGAAGATATTCTCATTTTCCAATATCCCCTTAGCCGGCAGGCTGTTTTGTGTTTTAATCGGCATCGCTTTGCCCTCCTAAATATTGCTCTATGAATTCCGCTTCCGTAAGAACCGGTATTTGCAGTTCCCTTGCTTTTTTGTTTTTGGATGAAGAGGAAGTATTATCGTTATTGATCAGGCAGACCGTTTTGGAAGTTACGCTCCCCGTTACTTTCCCGCCCTTCTTCTCAATCTCTTCTTTTAACTCTTTCCTGCTTTCATAATGGTTCAGGCTCCCCGTCACCACAAAGGACATACCTGACAGTGTCTGCGTGCTTTCATCAATCTGTTCCTTCTCAATCTCTACTTCTTTCAGCAGATTTTCCCACCTTCTCTGATTTTCCTCTTTCTGAAAATATTCGTAAAACCCGGTGGCGATCACCTCGCCCACTCCGTCGATCCCGTTCAGGTCTTCCACATCCGCCGAAAGCATTTCTTTCCAGTCATTATGATAATGCCGGCAGATCATTTTCGCGTTGGCCAAGCCAATATTCGCAATACCCAAACTGAAAATAAGTCTGGCAAGCGTCGTCTTCCTCGCCGCTTCCACACTGTTTATCAGGTTTTGATAAGATTTCTCTCCGAAACCTTCCATCTCTACAATCTCCTCCTGAAAGCGGTTCAGATGAAAAATATCCGCAAATTCATGGATGTAGCCCCTGGCGATAAACTTCTCCAGCGTCGCCTCAGACAGCCCTTCCATATTCATCGCGTCCCGGCTCACAAAAAGAGTGAAAGATTTGATTTTTTTCGCTTCGCATTCTTCGTTGGTGCAATATAATGACTGGACGTCGTTGATCTGGCTGATCTTTGTCTCTCCATGGCATACTGGACATCTTTCCGGTATTTCCACAGTGCCGCTGCCCGTCAGATTTTCCGCTATTTGAGGAATAATCATATTCGCCTTATATACCGTGATCCGGTCTCCGATTCCCAGCTTCAGGTTTTTCAAAATACTGATATTATGCACGGAAGCGCGGCTGACCGTAGTCCCTTCCAGTTCCACCGGTTCAAAAATAGCCACTGGATTGATCAGGCCGGTCCGGCTGGGACTCCATTCGATCTCCTTAAGCACCGTTTCTTTCACCTCATCCGCCCATTTAAAAGCAATGGAATCCCTTGGGAACTTGGCTGTCGTCCCCAGTGACTGCCCATAGGCAATATCATCATAAACCAAAACAAGGCCGTCCGACGGCACATCATAGCTTTCTATTTTCTTTTCAAACTCTCCCACAACCTCCCCGACATTGCTGCTATCCACCATCCGGTATTCCACCGTTTCAAATCCTAATTTCTGTAAAAAAAGAAACTGTTCTTCCCTGGAATTGTGGAAATCCGCCTCCTCTGCTTTCACCAGGGAAAAAGCAAAAAATTTCACATTCCTCCCCGCTGTCACCTCATTATTCAGCTGTCTGACCGACCCGCTGCAAAGATTCCTGGGATTTTTATATTTGGCGTCGATATCTTCGATCCGCCTGTTAATCTGTTCAAAATCCGAATAAGTAATAACCGCCTCGCCTCTGAGAACGAGTTCGCCGGTATAGGAAATGGAAACCGGAAGGTTATGGAACACTTTTGCATTGTTTGTTACCACTTCTCCGACTTCTCCGTTTCCTCTCGTGACCGCCTTCGCCAATTTTCCATCCTTATAAGTCAGCACTACGGTAAGTCCATCCAGCTTCCATGACAATAGAGCCTTCTGTTCCCCGAGCCATTCCTCCAGTTCTTCCCTGCTCTTCGTCTTCCCGAGGGAAAGCATCGGCCGTTCATGGCGTTCCTTCGGCAGTTCATCCACCGCTTCATAGCCTACGTGAAGGGTAGGGCTGTTAGACAAAATAATCCCTGTCTCCCTTTCCAACGCTTCCAGTTCATCATAGAGCCTGTCATATTCATAATTGCTCATGATCTCTCTGTCTTCCGCATAATATGCCAGAGAAGCCTTATTCAAAAGCTGCGTCAGTTCCCTGATCCGCTCTGCTGTTTTATCCTGTTGGCAATTTTCGTTCTCCATTTCCATAATCACGCCCTTTTCATAATCTGCAAATTTTCACTCCTGCCGTCTTATTCAGATGCTTCTTTCGTGGCGGCACATTTTTCATAAAGCTCCCTCAATTCGTCTCCCTCCAATATACGATACTGGCCAGGCTCCAAATCCCCCAACGTAATGTTCAATACCCTGCTCCGTTTCAATGCCCTGACTCTGTAGCCAAAGCTTTCCGTCATCCGCCGCACCTGCCTGTTCAAGCCCTGCGTCAACACCATGCTGAACGAATATCTTCCTCTCCGCCTTACTTTGCATTTTCTCGTTGTCACATCCAGATCCTCCAGATATACCCCCGATGCCATCCCCTGTAAAAAGGAATCCGTCACTACCTTATCGACCCTTACCTGATACTCTTTTTCATGGCAGTTCGCCCCCCGCATCATCCGCTCGATCAGATCCCCGTCGTTCGTCATGATCAATAACCCCTCCGAATCCTTATCCAAACGGCCGGCATAGGTCAGCCTGACCGGATAATTCAGTTCATCGCATATTTTCCGTTCGGCATGTCTGTCTTTTTCCGTACAGGTAACGCCGACCGGTTTATAATAAGCAAGCACTACTTTTTCATTCTTTCCAAAAACGGGTTTCTTATTAACCATAATCTTTTCCTGCCCGTTGACCTGCATTCCCATCGTAGCCGTCTCGCCGTCCACCGTCACTTTTCCAGCCTCGATCAGCCGGTCTGCTTCCCTTCTGGAACAGACGCCGCAAGCCGCCAGATATTTATTTAAGCGCTCTTTTTTTTCTTCCATTTCCATCCTCCATGTTCATTAAAAATATAAATTAAAAATCCTGTTGCTGCCGTTAAGGCAACAGTCAATAGAAACTTAGGCGTAGCAGTGATTTCCTTATGCAGCACCCGAAATACTGCCAAAGCCAAAGCTTCCATGTAAAGCGGATGCGAATAATAAGTAAAGTCGGCCAAAACCGCACATTTACCGGAAAAATCCTTATAGGCGGGCAAAGGATTTTTCAGCAGAATAAGCATCGTTACCACTACTAAGGGATACAGCCCAAAAGTAAGAATAATGTTGTTCTCCCATTGAAACGCACGTACTATGTAAATCTCCGCCAGCCATATCCCTGCAATAATAACTGCCGGAAAATATAACCTTTTACCTGCTGCCAGACTTTCTATTTTATATACCAGATAACCGCATAAGAAAAACGGAAGCCCCATGAGCAAGACACGCCTGACCAGATCAAACTGCGGCATCAGAAACAATCCGCCAAGCCCGGGTATCTTTACTGCCAGCTTGTAATAAGAACATCCAAGACAGCCAATCCCATACAAAAAAATTCCTATGGGAATCAGCAGCTTCCTGCCTCCGATTTTAAATAACAGCGTAGTGCAGCAAACGGCAAACAAAAGCGCAGGAAAAAACCAGAAATGCTCATAAGTCCCGGTAATTACAAACCGGTAGACACAACCCGCCAGAAAATGTTTCATATCCGGCTGTTCCCTTGCTATAAAATCCACAATATCATAAATTATGCTCCAGATAAAATAAGGGATCAACAACCTTTTGATATATGGAAAAAAGGGTTTTTGCCCCCTTTCCAGCTTTTGTACATAAAAATATCCTGCCGCTGCAAAAAAGAAAGGCACCGCAATCCTTGGAACAATATTGCTGAATATATAACCTGCCTCATAGCTAAACTCCGACAATGGCTGTGTATGAACCCCGACAACCATGATTGCGCACACATACCGGAAAATATCTATGGAGCAGTTCCGCGCCTTTTCTTTTGCCCTCACAATCTCTCCTCCCGTCCGGTTTCCCGCTTTTTCTCCACAAGGTAAATACTGGCTTATCGCAACAAACGCTGTCATGCTCTGCGAGCCAGCTTATTGTAACAAACGCTGTCACGCTTTGTGAGCCAGCTCATTGTAATATAACAAAAGCTTTCCGAAGCCATATACCTCGAAAAGCCTTTATTTTCAACCATTACAGAGCTGCTAACCAGAATCGAACTGGTGACCTCAACACTACCAATTATAGATATTATTCTGCGTAGTTTTGCTTCTCTCTGCGGAATTTTTTATTTTATGGTCTTTTTCAACGGTCAACTCAGCTTATTCCTGCATAATTAATTTATCATACCACAGTATAGCCTTAGCATGGTGATAGTATGACGTCTATATTAAGGTAGTATATCAAAAAGAAGTCTCAACTGCAATAGGTCAAGACTTCTTTTTCTTCAATCTGAAAGTCCCCGGACGTTCTGTGAGACGAATATCCAAATACATCCCCAATTCTATTTACCATAAAACCTTGATATTATACATTGGTATTGTTCCGTCCTTTGTAATAATTACCAAGTTTTCTGAAATGGCCTGTGAAATAATCAGTCGGTCAAATGGGTCTCCATGAATTGTAGGTAGTCGTCCGATTTCGTCCAGATGAAACGGTTTTATGGGAAGAATTTCAAATTGTTCATTTTCACAAGTTTCCACAATCTTAGAAATTGAACTTTTAATTTCCAATTTTCCAATGCTTGATTTAATGGCAATTTCCCACATGGAAACAATGCTTACACTGATTTGTTCATCACTATGATAAATTATGTCTGATGCTCTTTTTGAAAGCTTTTCACTATCATATAAATAGTATAACAGGGCATTGGTGTCCAACAGATACATTATATATACTCCTTAAAGCATTCTGGTGTTTCGTCAAAATCTTCTGCAATAGAAATAAATTCATCCGCTAACGGACTTACCGATCTGCGAAATACGGCATCATTACTTATAGAAGGCTTTGTTTGTTCCTTTTTCGATGTGTATTTCAAAAATCTCATAAAATCAATTACCTGCTCTATCATATCTTCTGGAAGGTCTCTCGCTTCTCTAACCAGCGTATCATATGCCATAAAAACACATCCTTTCAACTATATCTGTATTTATATGCTCTAAGAGCAATATAGGAATCTAAAACGATACACAAAATATACTTGCTGCTATTTCATAATTCTATACATTATCAATTAAATTATATCAAACCAATACAAGAAAAACAATAAACCTGTAGTAAGATGATCTAATAAAAATAAAGACTTTTCAAAGAATGATTTCCTCGAAAAGCCTTTATTTTCAACCATTAGAGAGCTGCTAACCAGAATCGAACTGGTGACCTCAACACTACCAATGTTGCGCACTACCGACTGTGCTATAGCAGCTTATATCCGGTTCTGTATAGACGCCTCGTCTGCACGTCACCGGACTACCGAAAGCTATTGTATCATATATGAATTTGCTTTGTCAACGTATAAATAAACGATTATAAGAAATCCCAAATTCTATTGAGCTTTCAGCTTAAATTGCCCAACCAAATCTTCCAGGCTCGTTGACTGTGCGGAAAGTTCCTCGCTTGTCGCTGAGGTTTCCTCGGCAGATGCCGAATTGTTCTGTATAACTTCTGCGATTTGTTCCACGCCAATCTCCAGCTGTTTCATTGCATCTGCCTGTGCAACGGACAGGTCGCTGATTTCTTTTGTCGATACGGCCAGCATTTTAATGCCTCCGATTACGGATTCGATCGCCGCAGTCGTTTTCATCGTAATCTCGTTGCCATGTTCAATCTCATGGATGGAATTCTCGATCAGCTTCTTCGTATTGATCGCCGAAGTCGCGCTGTCTGCCGCCAATTTTCCGATCTGGTCAGCCACGACGGCAAAGCCTTTGCCCGCTTCTCCCGCTCTTGCCGCTTCAATAGAAGCATTCAGCGATAACAGGTTTGTCTGGGAAGCGATATCCTCAATCGCCGCAATAATATTAGCGATCTCCTTAGATGTATTGTTAATGCGCTCCATCGCCTGGTTCAGTTCCATAATATCTTCGTTGCTGCGCTCCGCTTCTCGTTCAAACTCCTGCGCGCTGACATATGATTTGTTTGCCTTTTCCGAAGTATCCACTACATTTTCCGTAATATTCTGGATCGTCGCGGTCAGTTCTTCCACCGAACCGGCCTGATCCGTCGCGCCTTCTGCCAGCGCCTGTGCGCTCTCCGCCATCTGGGCAGCCCCCAGCGCCACCTGCTCGGACGCCTCGTTGATCTGCTTTAACGTATAGCTCAAAGATCCTGTAATCTTTACAATGGATTCCTCCAATGCTTTAAAATTGCCTTTAAAATCCACATCCGTATAAATATCAAAGTTGCCTTCGGCAATCTCTCCCAGCCCTCTTGACAATTCTTTGATATAAAGTTTCAACATATTAGCGGCTTCCTTGAAAGATTCCGTCATCTCTCCGATCTCATCCGGATACATTTTCTCAATTTCGATATCGAGATTGCCTTTTGCCAGTTCCGCGGAAGCATCCCTTACTTTGGCGATAGGCTCTGAAAAAAGCCTCGCCACAAAAGCCGCAAAGCGCATGGAAATAATCACTGTGACCAGAATAACGACAGCCATAGCGCCTATCAATATGTAACTTTGGATCGTCAGGTTATCGGAAACTTCATATCCCATCTCCACATTCAGGTCAATCAAGCCCTCCACAGCATCGGTCAGCTTTTTTAATGTAGGCTTCCCCTCCGCTATCAGCAGGTCAAAAGCTTCTTCATCCTGGTTATTCAACGCATATTCCTTTACCTGGTCAAAAATATCCCTGTATAAAGGCAATGTTTCTTTAATCACATTAATATATTCCGCTTCTTCCGGCTTATTACAGTTCGCTATCATCGTCATTGCCGCAGCATTTGTCAATTCCTGTATCTGTGCTAATTCCGCATCCGACTCTTTCATTTCCGCCTCGTCATGCTGCAATATCATTTCCCTGACGATCGAAGGCTCCTTATTCAAATAAGTACTGAAAATTCCTATCTCTCCCTGTGAAAAGCCATTAACAATCAAAGCATTGCTATACGCAATATCGCTGCGCAACAGCATCCCCATGCCTATCACTCCCGAAATACTGGATATGATAACAATTAAAGTAAAACAAAATTTTAGTTTTTCCTCAACCTTCATTTCTTTAATTTTGTCTAACATAAGCTTTCCTCTCTCCTCTTTGTATCTTTTCTAACTGCAATCTTACAATCTATCATTATCGGCAGCGCAAAATATTATAATATTTTATCGTATATATTTGCGTGTAAATATCGTAATTTTTTCGCTTGAGCAGCTTTCATGCAACACTGTATTCTTATGTCAAGGTTCTAATACCCCATTTTAAATATATTAATATTTTCATTTCTTATGGTTATGATTTTACTTTGCGATTATAACATTTTTTACCAAACTATACAACTGCATTTCAAGTGTTTACAACAAATAAATGGAAAAAAATTTTTTCACTATCAAAAAGAGGACATTTTTCCACAAATGTCCTCCTTTTCGCTTCTTTCTTTGCAATTATTGTAATGTTTTTAATAATCCGCTGCAAATCAAATGATGCATCTGGAGTTTGCTGCAGCTTTCTTTCCCCTCTTCATTTAAAATATAAATAATATAGGTCAATACGCTGGACGCGATCTCCATGCTGATATAGCTGAAAGGCAGCTCTTTGCTGATTTCGCCGCTTGCCGTTCCTATTTCTATCATCCGTGCGATGACGTCTCTCGGCATGCAGACCTCCTGGTCTTTTTCCCTGATCTTATTTTGAAGCGCTTTCCCAATCGGGCCGTTATCCGATACCAGATGAATAAACTGGACAAAGCAATCCCTTTTCCTAATTTCTGCATCTATGCTGCACAGGATAAATTGCACCGTTTTTTCAAAATCTTTCAGTTCTTCCGCCTTTTCCACCATCTGCCGGCATATCAGATCGATATGGTACAACAGGGCGCTGCTTATAATCTCTTCCTTATTCCGAAAATATTCATAAGCAGTTCCCTTTCCGATACCAGCTCTTTCCGTAATATCCGAAACCTTAATTCCCTTTACGTCAATATTTTCAAAAATCAGCTCTTCCACCGCTTCATACAGTGCCTTTACTTTCGGAGACAACGTTTTTTCCTTCATTTTTCTTTCTCCTTTTTCTCCCGCATAAAGATATCATAAATGCAAGGAACTACAACCAATGTCAGCAAAGTACCGTATACCAATCCCCCGATCGTAACGACGGCCATGGGCCTTCCCATTTCAGAGCCCATGTCATTGCCGAATACCATAGTGGAAAGAGCCAGTATCGTCGTCAGCGCCGTCATGAGTACCGGGCGCAGCCTCGTGCGTCCCGCCTCTATAATCGCCTCTTTCTTTTCCATTCCTGCTTCTCTCAACTGGTTAATATAATCCACCAATACAATACCGTTATTTACAATAATACCGGACAGCATGACGAAACCGATCAAGGCAATGACGCTCACCTCGCTTCCGCTCAGATAAAGTCCGAAAAATCCTCCGGTAAATGCCAGCGGTACGGTAAACATAATAATAAAAGGCGAGAGCAGCGACTGGAACTGGGCTACCATGATCAAATACATAAACAGCAATGCCAGAACCAGCATTAAAGATACCTGCTCCATCGCTTCGGTAATCATCTCATTTTCCCCGCTCATTACAAGGGTATATCCTTCCGGCATCTCATAAGCATCCAGCTTCTTTTGCAGTTCCTGGGACACCAGCCCGATATTATATCCGTCCGCTATGGCGGCGCTTACTCCTATGTAACGGTTCTGATCCGCACGGTTCACCGCATTCGGAGACTGCTTTGTTTCAAAATCAGCAATATCGGCAAGAGTTATTTTTTCCTTCGTTCCATCCTTTTTCGTCACATCTATTTTGATCTTTTTAACCGTATCTCTCGTCAGGGCAATATCGTTCGCATTTTTTACATAAACGTCATACTCCCTGATTTCCGTTTCCAACGTAGTCGCACTGGAAGCATCCGCCAGCTTGGCCGATATCTGCTGGAAGATCTGCGCTACGGTCAATCCATGTCCGATGGCCTTATCCCTGTCAATCATAATCCTCAGTTCTTCGGTGGAGTTCTCCATTCCGTCCGATACTTCCGTCGTCCCTTCCGTATCCCGGACAATTTGGGCGATGTCCGCCGCAATCGTCTGCAAGGTATCGATCTCACGGCCTCTCACCTGAATCGATATACCGCTTCCCCCCAGAGCGCTCATATCCATGGAAGAAGTATTGATCACCAGCTCCGCCTCTTCGATATCCGCCGTCAGCTCCTCGATCTTTTTCGCCAGCTCGTCCCCCGTCAGTTCCTTATCTTCCCTCAAAGTAACATAAATTTCCGTAGCATTTTTAACGCTGTCTCCTCCCCCTGTCAGCAGGAAAAGGCTGGATGTACTCGCCATGGCTCCCACGTCTTCCACATCCTCCAACGTCCTGATCCTTTCGATAATATCATCTGTCGTCCTTGCAGTTTCTTCCAGAGGCGTTCCATCCGGCATCGTCACGCTGACCGTCATCTGCGTACTTTCCATATCCGGCATAAACGCAGTTCCTCTGGAAATAGCCGCCGCCGCACTAACTGCCAGCAGCACGAGGACGCCGGTCAGAACGACCAGTTTCCACCGCAGGGAAATCTCCAGCACTTTCCCGTATCCGTCGATCACTTTCGTAAAGAATTTGTCCTCTTTCTGCTCCTTCGTTTTGGTCAGCATCTTGGAAGCCATAGCCGGAACTACTGTCAGCGCTATGAACAGGCTGGCCAGCAGGGAGTAAGCAATGGTCAGTCCCATATCCACAAAAAGCTGCCTGGTAATGCCTTCGGTAAAAACAATAGGTAAAAATACGCAGACGGTCGTCAGGGTGGAAGCCATAATCGCCCCTGCCACTTCCTTCGCCCCCTCTATAGAGGCATCCCGCATACTTTTTCCCTCGCTTCTCATACGGTATATGTTCTCGATCACCACGATAGAATTATCCACCAGCATCCCGACGCCCAACGCCAGCCCGGAAAGGGAAATAATATTCAGTGTGATCCCGCTGAAATACATGCATACCACCGCCGTCACAAGGCTGACCGGAATGGAGAGCGCGATAACGAGCGTAGGACGGATGTCCTTTAAAAATATAATCAATATCAGTATGGCAAGCACTGCGCCGAAAAGCACGTTGCTGATTACGGAATCAACGACCATATCGATATAAATGCCCTGATCCATCAGTATGATCATAGACAGGCTTTCATCTTCCGACATCATCTCTTCAAATCTGTCCTTTAATTTGTCGGACACATCGCCTGTGGAATATCCGGTCTGTTTCTGTATGGTAAGAAGGACGCCGGGGCTTCCGTTGATGTTTGTATAAATTTCCGCGGAATTATCGGTCATAAACACATCGGCCACATCCGCCAGAGTAATGATGTCCACCCCATCCATATCGGGATTCATGATGGGCATCGCCGCCAATTCCTCGATATCCTGTGTTTTATCCCCCACACGAACCAAATAATCAATGCCGTCTTCCGTTACATAACCTCCCGGCATGGAAAAATTCTGCGCCGCAAGCAGGGATTTCACCGTATCTACCGTAAGGATATCGTTCATATCCGCGCTGGCATAAGCGTCCTCTCTTGCCTCCTCCAGCTGCTTTGCCCCGTCTTCCAGCTGTTCTTCCCCTTCTTTTAACTGTTCCAGTGCATCTTTCAACTGTTTAAATCCATCGTCGATTTGTTCCTGCCCGGCCTCGATCTGCTTCTCCCCTGCTTCCAGCTGGGTCTCTGCCAAATCCATCTGAAACTCTCCCAGATCGATTTTGGACTGGGCGTTGGCAAGCTCTGTCGCCGCCTTCAGATTCCCTTTATACAGCTCCTTTAAACCCGCATTGACTTTCTCCAGGTTTTCTTCAATCATGCCGAGTGGTTCTCTTATTCTATTCTTTATTTCATCAAAATTAAAATTAAAGTTGGTAATATCGATACCCGCTTGCTGAAGCTGGGATTCGATTTCCTCTTTGATAGCCTCGACCTGCTTCTTTTGCAGTTCCAGCTCCATCTTTTCCGCTTCCAGCTGGATTTTTCTTTCCTCCAGTTCAAGGATTTTCATGTCCAGGGCGCCTTTTTCTTCTTCCTTTGCCGCTTTACGCTCTTCCAGGCTGCCGATCAACTCTCCCACGGACATGTCATTAGGATATTCATTCAATACGCCGTCGATCTCCTCCACCGACCCGGAAGAAGGCGGATCAATTTTCAGGTATTCCTGTACATAACCCACCGTCTGATCCGAATAGTTTCCTGCATATCCGATCACCGCGTTATAAGTTCCGATCTCCCCATCAATCCGTGCAATCTCTTCCTGTGCCTGGGCAATCTCGCTTTCTGTCTGGGCAATCTGTTCATCTTTTTCGGCGATCTGTTCATCAAACCGGTTCAGTCCGTCCGTCCCTCCTGAATCCTCCAACGCCTCCTCTAATTTTTTCTGCAATTCATCCAACAAGGTAATCTGGGAAGTAATGTTGATTTTTGCCGCTTCCAGATCTGCCTTCGCCGTCAGCAGTTCGGCCTCCGCCTCTGCCAGCTTGCTTACCGCTTCTTCCTTTTTCTCCTCCAGCTCCCTCTTTCCGTCCTCCAGTTCCTGCTTTCCTTTTTCCAAATCCGCTTTATTCTCTTCGATTTCCTGCCTGGAGTCCTTCAATTCATTCTGGGCATCCACGAGATCAGCTCTTCCGTCTTCAATTTCCTTCCTGCCGTCTTCGATCTCCTTTCTGGCATCCTCAATCTCCTGTTCCTTCTCTTCCAGTTCGCTGTCTATGTATCCGAAAACCTGCCGGTTAATGGCATCTATCTTGTCCTGCCGGATAATCACATTCACGCTTTCTTCCAAAAGCCCTGTCGCACTCGCCGAAGCAACGCCTTCGATACTTTCCAGTTCAGGTACAATAGTATTTTTCGCCAGATCGCTGATCCCTGCATCGTCAGCCCCTTCCTGGCCGACCGCAGCAACCATAATCGGCATCATATCGGGATTCATTTTCATAATAATAGGGCTTCCCACAGAATCATCCCAATAACTTTTGATCTGATCCAAATTTTCCCTGATTTCCAACGAAACGGAATTCATATCCGCGCTCTGGGCAAATTCCAGAATAACCATGGAATAATTCTCGCCGGATATGGAACTGATATTTTCAATGTTGCTCACCGTAGCCATGGAAGATTCCACCGGCTTTGTCACAACCATTTCCACCGTTTCCGGACTCGCACCGATATATGTCGTCATTACAAGCACATATGGCAGACTGAGATTGGGCAGCAGATCCGTCGTCATCTTTGTAAAGGATACAACTCCCAGCACGATAGCCATAATCACTCCTACTAATACCGTATAAGGTTTTTTTACGCTGAATTTTGAAATCATAAAAACCTGGCCTTTCCATAAGCTGCAAATGCTTACTCTATGATCTTCTCATATATTTCTGTCCGACCAGTCGGTCGGCATCGCATAAATTATAATCATTCCTTTTATGTAAGTCAAGAAACCATTCCAAAAAAAGTATAAACTTAGCATAAAATTAACCCGGGCGTTTTCTGCCGCCCGGGCTGGATACGGATTGTGCCATTTCTCATCCGATCACTTTTTTCAGTTTTCCTTTAATCCTCTGCAACGCGTTATCCGCGGACTTCTCGTCCTTCCCAAGCACCTTCGCGATCTGCGCATAACCCATTCCCGTCAGATGCAGATCCAAAACCTCCTTTTCAAAGGTACTCAGTTCTCTTTCTATCGTCCGTTCCAGATTTTTTACATTTTCCCGGTCTATCACCATCTCCTCCGGGCTAAGTTCTGCCCGGGCGGCAAGGATATTCACCAGTTCAGCCTCTTCCTCCTGGCCTTTTTCCGAAGCCACACGGCTGTATAAGGAAATATAGGAATTCAACGGCGCGTGCTTCTGCCGCCTGGACGCCTGTACCGCCGTATACATCTGCCTGGAAATGCACAAATCTGCAAAGGTGAAAAAACTGGCATCTCTTCCGCTGTCATAATCCCTGACCGCCTTAAAAAGACCTATCATTCCTTCCTGAATCAGATCATCGCTGTCCGCGCCAAGAATATACATGGACCTTGCCTTGCTTTTTACCAGATTTTTATATTTATCCATAATATAATCGGTGATATTTTCTTCGCCGTCCCGAAGGCGCAATATCAATTCTTCATCGCCGCACTGACCGTAAAAATCCTGCATCCGCTTCTTTCCCCCGTTTTTTACTGGATAACAATAGCTTCCCCGTCATACTCATAGTCGATCATCGGCGCTTCTTCCTCCTCCGGTTTTGTCGGAGAAGCTCCAGGTTCATTTACCGAAGAGCCTTCCTGCCCTTCTGCCGCCGGACTGTTGCTTTCCTCCGCAGGTTCCACTACCATTGCCTCCTGGGCCGCTTTTTTATTGTTTTCTTCCGCCCTCTGCGCCTCCCGGGCCCGTTCTTCCTCGGACATCATTTCTTCATCAATCCATTTGCCGTCCTCCATATGGGAAACATTGGTTCCGTTGCCGCTGACAGCTTCCCCGCCTTCCGCCGCCGGAACCTCCGAACTGTTTCCGCTGACGCTTTCATCGATAACGATTCCCTCATTCTCCACATTGTTCCCACTGACCGTAGGATTTTCCACGGCTTCCTCTTCCATAATCCGTATTACCTGGCTCGCCATATGTTCTGCCAATACCTGGTATCCCGCCGGGTTTCCGTGTACGCCGTCAGGCATATATGTGGAAATGACCTGTGCGTCATGAGTATCCAGCAGATTTGAATTATACAGGTCGATCACATCGATATCATACTGAGCTGCCAGTTCCTTGACCGCATTGGCAAATGTCGCCTGGGGCAGCAGATAATTCCTTTGCTTTCTCAGGTAATCATGAAGTATATTAGGCAAAGGAGTGGCAAAAATGATCTTAGCCTCGGGGTAATTCTCCTTCAGCCCTCTCATCAGCTCATCCACATCGCCATAAAAAGTCGCAGGTTTCTTTTCCGACAGACTCCCAAGTTCTTTTTCCGACGCCGCAAAGCCGTCGTTGGTCCCCCCCATAACCAGAATAATATCTGTATCTGCCGGTATTTCTTTATATCTCTCTACGAACGGCTTATCCCAGTATCTTCCATAAGAAGAACCTCCGATTCCCAAATTATAAACTTCTTCCGCTCCCAAAATATTCTTTAAAACGGAGGGATAGGAATACTGCTTATAATTTTCCATCTTATCCAGATTGCTTCCTTCCGTGATGCTGTCGCCCAGACAGGCAATCTTTTTATTGGAAAAATCATAAGAACTGCTACTTATAATATAACGGTCTTTCCCATTCATCTGTTCCGTTTCCGCATAGGAAGAACGAATGTTACGTCTGGCCTCCAGCGTCAGTTCCGCTTCATCATAGTGAAAAGGAATCACTTTTCCGTCCACGACAGCGTTGCCCGATATTGTCTTATAAGGATCTTGTTCCTGGCCGCCGGCCGCATTGCCGGAGACCGTTTCTTCCCCCGGTTCCTGCGTGCTGTTATTGCCGGATACTGTCTCTTCCTCTGGCAATGGCGCATTGCCGTTCCCGGATACTGTCTCTTCTTCCGGTAATTGCGTATTACCGTTCCCGGATACTGTCTCTTCTTCCGGTAATTGCGTATTACCGTTCCCGGATACCGTCTCTTCTTCCGGCAATGGTACATTATCGTTCCCGGATACCGTCTCTTCTTCCGGCAACGACGCGACACTGTTAGCGGATACCGTCTCTTCTTCCGGCAATACCGGTTGCTGAGGCAGCGCCATCTCCGGGATATCGATCAAAATCGCATCCCCGCTTTGCGTCATCCCATCCCATTCCGCCCCGACAGAAGCATTTTCTTCCGTCGTCGGTCCTTCAGGCAACGCTTCCACTTCCCCCGAAGTTTCCGCTTCTATTCCCGCAATAACCTCCTGCTCTGAAACCGCTTCCGGCTCCACGCCTTCCTCCTGTTTCTGTAGTTCCTCTGAACTCGGAACTGTCTCCGTTTCCTCTTCCTCCATTTTCAGGCTCTCTTCCAAAAAAGTCTGCAAGGCTTCACTGTCCTCTGACAATTCCTGTATCTTCATACGGACATCATCCACCTCCGCCTGCACTTCCACATGCCTGACTTCCCATTCCTCTTTTTGCAGTTTTTCCTGATGAATCTCATGAACTTTCAACACCAGCACTGCCATAAGCATAATCGATAATATGCCGATCATGAGAAGCAATATCTTTTGCACCAAATGAATATCTTTTTTCATAAATTACCTACTCCCGCTCTATCGCTTACTTGCCGGTTCCGATCCTTTGTCTCACGATCTCATAAGCCAGCACGCCTGCCGCTACCGATGCGTTCAGCGAGTCGATATCTCCTTTCATGGGAATGGCCGCCGAAAAATCGCAAGCCTTTTTCACCATCCTTCCCACGCCCTCTCCTTCGCTGCCGATTACCATGCCGACCGGCCCCTTCAAATCCAACTGATACATCGATGTGCCATCCATATCCGCACATACAAACCAGAGACCGCGCTTCTTCAAATCTTCGATAGTTTTCGCCAGATTTGTCACCTTTGCCACAGGAGTATAGTTCAGCGCTCCTGCGGACGCCCTTGCCACGGAAGCTGTCAGGCCAACGGCTCTGTTCTTGGGAATAATCACTCCATGGGCTCCTGCCAGATTCGCTGTCCTGATAATTGCTCCAAGATTATAAGGATCTTCTATATTATCCAGCAAAAAGAGAAACGGAGGCTCCCCTTTTTCCTCCGCTATTCGGAGGATATCTTCCACTTCCGCATATTCATACGCGGCCGCATAGGCGATCACCCCTTGATGCTTTCCGGTTTCCGACATCTGGCCCAGCCGTTCTTTTGTGACAAATCGAACGATACAGTCATGCTTTTTCGCTTCTCTTTTGATCGTTTCTATGGGGCCGTCTTTGCATCCATCCAAAATAAACAGCTTGTCTATCGTTTTTCCCGAACGAAACGCCTCGATTACTGCATGTCTGCCTTCGATTGTAAATTCTTCGTATCTCATTCCCTTATCCTGTTCCTTTCCTGATTGGATACTATTTCTATATCACAATATCAGTTATCTCATTATATAACCGTATCTTGTAAAACATCCACATATTTTTCGAATATTAAAACATTCTTAAGCAAATATTCATATTTCCAGCCCCAAATACGCGAACCCCCGTTTTACCAGTTCCACCGCTCTGTCCATTCGATCCTGCAGATAAAGATAGCCTATCAATGCTTCCATCCCCGTCGCCTTTCGGTAATCGGTCACGGAAGCATTTTTGGCCGTGGAATTAGATTTTGCATTTCTTCCCCGTCGGTACACTTCTTTCTCTTCTTCCGTCATAATCTCCTGAAGCGCCTCCGCCATCCTCGCCTGAGTACCCGCATTCACATACCGAACCGCCGTTCTGTGAAGCTTCTTTGCACTTTGGTTTCCCCGTTCCACCACTACGGTGCGAATGACCACATCATAAATACTGTCTCCTATATAGGCCAGCGCAAGGGGGGAATATGTCCGAATATCCACCTCTTTGCAGTCAAATTCTTTTTTTAATTGTCTTAACAGACTTAAGCTCTCTTCCATTTCACACCTTCACGAGTATCTTCCAGAATGATCCCTTTCTCTAACAGTTCTTTACGGATTTCATCCGCCCTGGCAAAATTTTTCGCCTTGCGCGCCGCCTGGCGTTCTTCGATCAGCCCTTCGATCTCCTCATCCAGCATCCCCTCTTCTTTCTTTTCCACCAAAAGGCCGCAAATGTCCGACAATTCCACAATTTTTCCTTTCAAAGCGGTCAGGAAGGCAGCGCTGCTCTTTTCATTTCCATAAGTATTCGCAAACTTCACCAGCTCAAAAATTGCCGCAATCGCATCCGCCGTATTAAAATCATCGTCCATAGCTTCGTCAAACTTTGCTTCAAAATTCCCGGCCTCTGCCAAAAGCTTCTTTTCTTCCTCGCTCATGTCACCCTGTGCCGCATTTCCTGCCAGATAATTCAGATTGCCCACGCTGGTGACGATCCTCTCATAACCGTTTTTCGCCGCCTCCATCAACTCGGCGCTGAAGTTAAGCGGACTTCTGTAGTGGGCGGAAAGCATAAAAAATCTTAAGACCTGCAAATCATACTTCTCGCTGATATCGCGCACCGTAAAAAAGTTTCCTGCCGATTTCGACATCTTTCTATTATCGATATTTAAAAAAGCATTGTGCATCCAATATCTGGCAAAAGTTTTGCCGTTCGCGGCCTCTGACTGCGCGATCTCATTTTCATGATGAGGGAACACCAGATCTTCCCCTCCCGCATGAATATCGATCTCATCTCCCAGATACCGTTTGCTCATGACGGAACATTCGATATGCCATCCGGGACGCCCGTTGCACCAGGGCGACTCCCAATAAGGCTCGCCTTCTTTCTTCGGCTTCCATAACACGAAATCGAGCCCATCCTCCTTTTGCCCTTCCCCCGACACAAGGAGGGAACGGTTCCCACCCTGCAAGTCATCCAGATTTTTGTGAGACAGCTTTCCATATTCCTTAAAATTACGAGTTCTGAAATAAACCGTTCCGTCTTCTGCCTTATAAGCATATCCCTGTTCTACCAATTTTCCGATCATATCCAGCATGCCGTCGATCTCTTCCGTCGCAAGCGGGTGCATGGTCGCCGGCCTTACATTCATCGCCTCCATATCTTTCTTGCATTCTTCGATATAGCGCTTTGAAATTACCGCAGCATCCACGCCCTCTTCCACCGCTTTCTTAATGATCTTATCATCCACATCGGTGAAATTCGATACATAATTAACCTCAAGCCCCTTATGCTCCATATACCTTCTGACCGTATCGAATACAATCATCGGCCTGGCATTCCCGATGTGGATCAGATTATAAACCGTGGGCCCGCACACATACATCCTTACTTTTCCTTCCTCAATCGGTACAAATTCCTCTTTTTTCTTCGACAACGTATTATAAATTTTCATCTCGCTAAAACGCTCCTTTCTTTATCCCTCGTGAAAAATTTTAATTTTTTATTTTCCGTATTTCCCTCTCCAGATCCAGCAGCCGGTTCGTCAATTCGCTGTTCGCCTTCTGGAGATTGGCAATATCCTCTTTTACCGGATCCGGCAGATTAATATGATCCATTTCTTCCTGGGGAAAATTCTTCTTTTTCCTCTTCACTACTCTTCCCGGCACGCCCACTACCGTAGAACCGGGAGGCACCTCCTCTAAAACTACGCTTCCTGCCCCTATTTTGGAATTATCTCCAATTTTAAAGGAACCTAACACTTTTGCCCCCGCGCTTATCATCACATTATTTCCCACCGTAGGATGGCGCTTTCCATGTTCTTTTCCCGTTCCTCCCAAAGTCACCCCCTGATACAGCGTCACATTATCTCCAATGATTGTCGTCTCGCCGATAATCACTCCGTTCCCATGATCGATAAAAAACCCTTTTCCTATCACTGCTCCCGGATGGATCTCGATTCCTGTCTTTCTTACTCCCCTCTGCGATATCCACCTTGCCAAAAAATAATGTTTTTTCAAATATAACTTATGGGCCAGCCTGTAATGCAGCATTACTTTAAAGCTGGGATATAAAAATACTTCCATTGCCGTATGAATGGCGGGATCTCTCTGCCTGATCACGGCAATTTCCTCCTTCAGCCTTTTGATTACTCCCATCATTTATGCCTCCATTTTTTCATTTTTACGCCATAACGCATATAAAAAACTCCGCCTCCATTTCAACCTTTGTTAAAATCAAGAGACGAAGCTAATCCGCGGTTCCACTCTTATTAAAGATGATATTCTCACCCTTCCCTCATAAAACGTAACGTGTCTTCCCCGTATGCGGATACCAGGAAAAATATGCTTCCTTTCCCCGCATCAGCTCACAGACGCACTTCCGCTGCCTTCCCATCGGAACTGCTCTCAGCCAACGGCAATCCCTCTCTGTTATCTTCCGGCTGCGTACTCTTTCTGCTCATAGCCTTTTCTATTCTGACTTCTTCTAATCACAGAATATGCAATATGGCTTGTTTTGTCAACCATAATTTTCCTACATTTGTTTATGGCCAATTACCCATTTCCCTTTACGGGATGAACCGACATGCTCCACTTTGCCCTGCTCCTGCATCTTCCTGATATAATATTTTACTGTATTCAAATTCATAATTAACCGCTCCGCAATCTGCTTCTGGGACAACGTCGGCTCCCGCTCTATCAAAGCAATGATCTCCCGTTCCTTTTGGGAATATATCCCCACGTCCATCTTGACATTCAACTGGGTGGTCGATTGGGTGGTCGATTGGGTGGTCGATTGGGTGGCAAATGAAGTCCCATAACCTGAATAAACATCATTCACACAATTATCATTTCGATATTTATCATTTAAAGGAACAATTATTCTAAATATATCATCTTCTATAAATACAGGCTCTTTTCCTGAATAATGTTTGCTATATTTGAATAAATTTCTTACACCAGAACCTAACTGATCTGCATATCCAATGTTGCGGAAAAAGGATGCAATAATTGGGTTTTTAGGATTTGGTTCCATATTTTTCGGCGTAATAGTGCCATTTTGAATAGAACGATTTGCATTTTCCACATACATTTTATCATCTTCAATCACAAACTTTGCCTGATAAGAACTGGTATATTCGCGATGTATCAACGTGTTTGCAATCATTTCCCTTACCATAATATTTCGGATACTTCTTCTCTGATCATCATCCAAAAAGAATTTGTCCGGCAAATGCTTACGCCCGAATTCCATCAGTCGTTCATAGCTTTCTATCAGATTTGTTTGGATGATCTCTCTGTCATCATACCGATCGACATTGACTCTGCGCAATAAAGCATCCGTCAGATAAGCCGGAGCCACATCTAAAATCACATCATCTTTACCTAACAGCATAATCGCTGCCAAATTATAGCCCTGATTCCCAGTGATCCTATCTGTTCCATAAAGCCGGGCACTCTTAAGAAGTTCCTCATCCGACATATTATTCCATGGATGCTTCTGGCTGCCGTTATTATTTGCTGCCATTATTCGAAGCTTCGGCAATAAATCTAAACGAAGATCTTCTATTTTTACATAAGGATATATCTTTCTTTCCGTAAAAATACTTTGTTTTCGAATATACATCTGCGCAATTTGGGCTGTAGCTGTTACTTTTACATCAGCATCATCCACCCTGTCATAAATCACTTTTCTGAAGCTATGCACTTCCGCTCCCGGAGGAACATGAACATGAATAACTGTCTTTCCTTCATATTTCACAATTTCCGGAGACAGATAAATAGTCGGAGCGAACATTGACGGATTGCTGATACAGCTAATAAAGTTCTTTATCAACTCAGGTGCCGCTTTTTCAGACACCCCCAAAACAGTTCCATCATCTAATACTCCCAAAAACAGATCACCGCCAAATCGATTTAAAAAGGAACAAACCGTTTCATAAACATCACTTTCAATTTTATTTCCGCATCGCTTAAACTCAACGGCAATCGTTTCTCCGATTTCTAAAATATTGTTTAATTTCTTCGTATCCACGGATTATTGCTCCTCCCTCATTACCCCAACGGCAAAATCCCAACCTTGCGCCGATCCACTCCAAATTAAAGAGAAATTACTTCCAGATCGTCAGGAATATACAGCTTCCCATGAAAATACCGGCTTCCTTCCTCTCCATACAGCTTTTTTCTTTCCTTCAGATTCCGGTCCTCCGTATGATAAAGAATCAAATGCTTCACTCCAAGCTTTTCCGCAATCTCGCATGCCTCCTTAACTGTCGAATGATGCTTTTCATAAGGAGAAAATATGTCTGCCTGGGTATACAGGCAGTAAGCCTCATGCATGAGCCATTCGCTGTTTTCCACATACGCGCCCGCGCAGGGATGGAAGGATTCGTCGCCGCAGCAAGTCAGCTTCTTCCCATTATCCAGCTCCATGCAGAAACCGAACTGCTTTTCTTTTACCGATCCTATATCAAAGAATGTCGTTTTCCTTCCAAGAATATTCTTCGTTTCTCCATCTTCAACGGCAATCAGATGAATATGACTGCCCGCCTTCTCCCACTGTTCTCTCCACAACAACTTTTTCAGCAGATCCCCGATCAGAACAATGACCTCCTCATGAGCATAAATATTCACATCTATCATAGCCGCGCCCTGGGCTATACACTGGCAGATTGTCCGAACCACCCAGACGACTCCTAATAAATGGTCAATATGTTTATGAGTGACAAAAATATCTCTAATATCCGTACAATGATATCCCGCATATTTTAACTGGCGCAATATCCCATTTCCACCACCGCCGTCTACAAGGAAATTCAGATCGCCCTCCGTCAATAGAAAGCACGTATTATAACATTCCGTCACCATAGCATGTCCCGTTCCCAGCATCGTGATCTGCATTTTCCACCCTCACATTCCTTGCAGCCTTGTCACTGCAAAAACTCCGCCATTACATAATTGCTGATATCCCGTCCATAAGGAGTCAGCCTTACGCTGTCCCCATCCATTAGCAAACCCTGCGCACACAGCTTTTCTATGATTTCCCCATACACATCCTCCAGGCTCTTTCCAAAAGCATTATAAAAATCTTTTTTTCCGACCCCTTCCGACATCCGCAGCCCAAGGAACATAAATTCCTCCATCTGGTCTCTAATACTCAAAACGCATTGCTCTTCCTTGATATCCCCGGATTCTTCCTCCATACAGCAAAGATATTTCCCCATATCCGTACTGTTTTTCCAACGCACATTTTCTACCATGGACGAGGCCCCCAGGCCAAATCCCGCATAATCACCGCGCCTCCAATACCGGATATTATGTCTGCACTCGTATCCGGGCCTTGCATAGTTGGATATCTCATATCTGTAATATCCGCCGGCCTCCAGCATCTCCCCTGTCCGCTCATACATCTCCCGTTCTTCCTCTTCCGAAGGAAGTGCCGAAGGAAGTGCCGAAGGAAGGACCGTAGGAAGAGCCGTAGGAAAACGCGAAGCAATCCCATCTTTCCTTTTTCCGTCCTCCCCATACCATTCATAAAAAGGGGTCCCCTCTTCCACCATCAGGCTATAGGCCGAAATATGCGCCGGCTCCAGATCAATGACTTTCTTCAAACCGTTCAGATAACTTTCCGGACTCTGCCCCGGCAGCGCCGCCATAATGTCCACATTTACGTTGCGAAATCCCGCTTTCCCCGCCAGGCCGTATACCTCCAGAAAATCTTTTGCGGAATGCACTCTTCCAAGCAAAGCCAATTCCCCGTCGTCCAAAGACTGCGCGCCGATGCTGATCCTGTTTATTCCCGCCCTCCGGCAGCTTTCCAGTTTTTCGATATCCACCGTTCCGGGATTCGCTTCTATGGTGATCTCCGCTTCCTCTCCAAAAGAAAAACCGGCTCTCAGTCCATCCATGATCCTTCCAATCTGTTCTCCTGAAAGAACCGTAGGCGTTCCTCCCCCAAGAAAAACGCTGTCCACTTCATATTTTCCATACCGGACAGATTCCTTACTAATCTCGCGGAGCAATCCGCTTACATACCTCTCCCGCTCTTTTTCTCCTGCCGGAAAGGAAAGAAAATCGCAATAAAAACATTTCCGCACACAAAATGGCACATGAACATAGATCCCTATCTTCTTCACGAAATGAATATCCTCCGTCTATCTGTCGTCCAGTTTCAAAACGCTCATAAATGCTTTCTGCGGAATCTCCACATTTCCTATCTGGCGCATTCTCTTCTTTCCTTCTTTCTGCTTCTCCAACAGCTTCTTCTTTCGGGTAATATCGCCGCCATAACATTTTGCCAAAACATCCTTACGCATCGCTTTTACCGTTTCCCTGGCGATGATTTTTCCACCTACCGCCGCCTGGATCGGTATCTCGAACAAATGTCGCGGGATCTCGTCCTTCAGCTTCTCGCACATCTTCCGCCCTCTCTCATAAGCGCTGTCCGCATGCACAATGAACGAAAGAGCATCCACTTCCTCCCGGTTGATCAGAATATCCAGTTTTACCAGCTTCGATTCCTCATATCCTTTCAAATCGTAATCAAAGGATGCATATCCCCTGGAACGGGATTTCAGAGCATCAAAGAAATCGTAAATAATTTCATTCAAAGGCAGTTCGTATTTGAGCAGCGCCCTTGTTTCCTCGATATATTCCATGCCAAGATAACGCCCTCTTCTCTCCTGGCACAGCTCCATGATCGGCCCTATAAACTCTGTCGTTACCATAGTCTCCGCGCTGACCACTGGTTCTTCCATATAAGCGATCTCCGAAGGATCCGGCAGATTTGTCGGATTCGTCAGTTCGATCATTTCCCCGTTATTTTTATACACCCGGTAAATAACTCCCGGAGCTGTCGTCACCAAATCCAGATTATATTCCCGCTCCAGTCTTTCCTGGATAATTTCCAGATGAAGAAGACCAAGAAAACCGCAGCGGAAACCGAACCCGAGAGCCACCGATGTCTCCGGTTCATATTGCAGGGCCGCATCGTTCAACTGAAGCTTTTCAAGGGCATCCCGCAGATCCGGGTATTTCGCCCCATCCGCCGGATACACACCGCAAAATACCATGGAATTTACTTTTTTATAGCCGGGCAGCGGTTCCGCGCAGGGATTGGCCGCATCCGTCACCGTATCGCCCACCGCCGTATCCTTTACATTTTTAATGGAAGCCGTAATATATCCTACCATGCCGGCAGATAGTTCTTCACAGGGAATGAACTGCCCCGGCCCGAAATATCCCACTTCCACCACTTCCGCCTTCGCCCCCGTGGCCATCATCAGTATCTGGGTTCCTTTTTTCACCCGCCCTTCCTTAATGCGGCAGAATACAATCACTCCTTTATAGGAATCGTACAGGGAATCGAAAATCAACGCCTGTAAAGGGTTGTCCGGGCTGCCCGAAGGAGCCGGTATCTTATGAACCACCGCCTCCAATACCTCTTCGATACCGATCCCGTTTTTCGCGGAAATCATAGGCGCATCCTGCGCTTCCAGTCCGATCACGTCTTCGATTTCATCTTTTACCCACTGGGGCTGGGCGCTTGGCAGGTCGATCTTGTTGATCACCGGAAATACATCCAGATCATGATCCAGCGCCAAATATACATTGGCAAGAGTCTGAGCCTCGATCCCCTGGGCCGCGTCCACTACCAGGATCGCCCCGTCACAGGCCGCAAGGCTTCTGCTCACCTCGTAATTAAAATCCACATGCCCCGGCGTATCAATCAGGTTCAGAATATACTCTTCCCCGTCATTCGCCTTATAAATGATGCGGACAGTCTGGGCCTTGATCGTAATGCCCCTCTCCCTTTCCAGATCCATATTATCCAATACCTGTGACTGCATTTCCCTGCTCGTCAAAAGTCCTGTTTTTTCTATAATGCGGTCCGCCAGCGTGGATTTTCCGTGGTCGATATGCGCTACAATACAAAAATTCCTTATTTTACTCTGATCTATACCCGACATTTGTTTCCTCCGTATGTTCCGCCCTTCCGGTCGCCATGGGCGGTTCCTTTATAATCGGAGTAAGTATATCACATTTTTCTCTCCATAACAAATTTCTTGTAGGTTTTTTTTTAATTTGGTATAATTAAATACATATGAAAAAGGCAGGAGATTCCACATATGTATTTGCAACGTATGAAAAAGGCTTTTTTTAACCTTTCTTTGACCTCAAAACTGAAATATACCTATACGAGCCTGATTTTTATCTGTATTCTTTGCAATCTCTTGCTCTTATACGGATTTTTTTCCAGAGAAATGCAGAAAACCGTTTCTGCACTCACTTCGCAGACTGTGGAAACAGTATCCCAAAGCGTTGATCATTCACTGGCTTCTATTTCCAAAAGTTCTACATATCTGCTCGGAACTACAGAAGTACAGAACTATCTCCAGGATATAAACTATTCCGAATATGCCATTCTCTCCAAGCAGCTCCGCAACTTTCTCTACATGTCGCTGGAATCAATGCCTCTCGTTTCCTCTATCATTGTCATGCAGCCATCCGGTGCATATGAAGGAGCCGCACGGTATGCCCTTCCTTCCGTGCAAATGGATTCTCCCGAAAGCACTTCCTGGTACGAAAAATTATATGCCCAAAAAGGCTCTCCTGTATTAACCACCAACGCAGACGGTTTTTTTGTATTTGAAGACGGCGGCAATTATGTTTCTTTAATCCGCCTCATCAACAGTACGGAAAATGCACAGCCTCTGGGATATCTGTTTATTAATATTTCTGTAGACTCTCTCTTTTCCTTTGCCCGCGAAGATGGAAGCAGCTATTCCGATTTCTGCGTTTTCTCCGGAACCGACATAATCCTTCCCTTTGCAAATGATGACTTAAATCGCTGGTTTCAAAATCCTGCCAAAGACTCGTCATCCGGTCAAAACATTATCCGCTTTAACCAAGACCGTTATCTGTTGCTGAATTTCCAAACTTCCGGCCTCGACTGGAACTATATAGCAGCGATCCATTACAGCCATTTAACCCACCAACATCAGACTTTTATTCTTATTTCCGGCATCATTATTCTAATCAGCTTTGTATTCTTTCTATTGATTGCACTGGGTACTAACCGCTTTATCACAGCTCCGCTGTGCCGGCTCATGAATGCTATGAAAAAACCGGAAACAGGAGATTTTAACCACGCAAACGTTACACCTTATTATGACGAAATCGGCCAGCTTCAAAATGCCTATAATGATATGGTGGACAAAATACAACAACTCCTTGAATCCAAAGTTGCGGAGCAGAAAAAATTGCGCAATGCGGAACTGAACGTTCTCCAGGAACAGATCAAACCCCATTTTCTTTATAACAGTTTAGGAGCCATCTCCTATCTAGTGACATCAACACAAAACGAAAAAGCATACGACCTGATCATTTCCTTGTCAGAATATTACCGGGAAAGTCTGAGCAAGGGAAATAAGGTCATACCATTATCCACTGAAATCAATATCGTAAAAAACTATTTAAAGCTGCAAAAGGTTCGCTTTCCCGAAGTCTTCAGCGATGAATATGAAATTCAGGAAGATCTTCTTTCCTGCCGGATCCCGAAACTTATCCTCCAGCCTTTGGTAGAAAATTCGCTGTATCATGGGATTATCCCTACTTGCGATTATGGCATCATAAAAATAAGCATTTTTGCAAATGAGGAATATCTCTTTATCTGTGTTTCGGACAACGGTATCGGAATTGCCCAAACCGATCTTGAAAAAATACGGGCTTCAAAAGCCGATCATTCCGGCCAAAGCTTCGGTTTAAGGGGTACTATTGAGCGAATGCAGATTTTTTATGAAATGCAGGATATCTGCACGATAGACAGCCGCCCCAACGAAGGAACCACTATTACCTTTTCCATTCCACTGAATAAAACGGAGACAGAAGATGAACCACTCGATTTTTAAAGTTATTATTGTAGATGATGAAGAACTGGCCCGAAAAATGCTTATTACCAGCACCAACTGGAACGCTTTGCATATGGAAATCATCGCGGAAGCCGTCTCCGGTCAGGATGCTCTTTCTATTATGGAAGAACAGATACCGGATATTCTTTTTACCGATATTAAAATGCCTTATATGGACGGAATCGAACTATGCAATATTATAACCAGGCGGTATCCCCATGTCAGAATCGTCGTTACGACTGCTTTTAAAGATTTTGATTACGCCCAGCAGTGCATCAGCCTCGGCGTCTCCCATTTCCTTTTAAAGCCGATCAACCGCAGCGACCTGGTATCGATTCTTTTAAAGCTCCGGGAACAAATTGAAAAAGAAAAACAACAATGGCTCGAATTCGATCATCTCAAGAAAATACTGGAGAAAAACCATTCTTTCCTTAGAGAACGTTTCCTGTTGGAATTTTGCGAAAACAGCACACGGTCTGTTTCTACCGAAAAGCAAATTTCTTATTATTTCCCGGATGGAATTCCTTCCTATATACAGGTGACTCTTTTGGAAGCCCATATTCCCCATTCGGGCAATCTTACAGAGGAAGAACACCTTCTGCAAGATATGAAAAACCTCGAATTTATCAAAAAGCATTTGGCTGACATCAAGAATGTAGAAATATTTTCGGATAACAATCATCATTTAGTCATGTTGGCTTACTCCCCGGAAATACAAATCGTTTCCCTCTGCGAACAGCTCCAGCGCAGCATCTACCAGACTTCCGGAAACGAAATCCTGTTCGGCGTCGGCAATCCCTATGATAATTTTTTCAAGGCGGAAATCTCCTGGTCCGAAGCGCTGGAATCTCTCAAGTTCAGCCGCTACATGCCTAACAGGCCCATTATCATCTACCAGAACGATATCCATGTGCAAAATACCGATTGGATTTCCTCCCCTGCGGAATTGGAAGATATCAAGTTTTACGTGAAAGCAGGCCTTCCTGATTCCGTCCAGAAACTCCTTTCGCCGCTCTATATGGAACCGGACGGGAATTTAATCAGCCTGGAGCATGCCCGCATTTTATCCATGACATTATTATCCTCTGCTGTCAACGTGGCAAATGATATCGGAATTCCGTTAAACGATTTATTTCCTGATTCCGGTAATTTCCTTCTTCAGATTCTGCTGGGACCTACCAGCCTGGATCTGCGCAGCCAAACCAGCGCTTTCCTGATCCGACTTGCGACCGAAATCGCAGCATACCGAACCAATAAAAGCAAGACCATTTTATGGGAAGTTCTGCAGTATATGCAAACCCATCTGACGGACTCCTCGCTTTCCCTGAATTCCATAGCCGAAACGTTCCATATGAACGGCAGTTATTTAAGCCGTACTTTTACAAAAGAATTGGGATTCAGCTTTTCCAAATATTTAAACCGGCTCCGCATGGAATATGCAATCACATTATTGAACACCACCGACTTAAAAGCCTATCAGATTGCCGAAGCCGTCGGTATCCCGGACGCTTATTATTTCAGCAACTGCTTTAAAAAATATACCGGGACATCCATCAGGGATTACAGAAAAGGAACAACATAATTGCTGTTCCTTTCCGAATCCATATCAAATGTATTTTCCGTCCACTTCCATATCCAATTCCTGATAAGAAAAATAATCGAAATCAGCAGGAAGAGCCGTTCCAAGTCCATCCACGCTGAACATTCCGGTAAAAGCCCCCGTAAACGCGGCATCATAAACCGCTTTTATATATTCATCCGACAGCTTGGCAGAATCAAACCGATATGCTGTTTCCTGCCACATCTCCCCGTCAAAGGAATACAGATACTGATAAGAAATACCCCTTACCTGTACTTTTAAATAAATATACTCAACATCCTCCGGCACTGGAATGGGATTTTCCTGATATATGCTGAATGTTTTTCCTAAATCCGTTGCCGCAACGTCTATTACCCTTCCGTATTTTTCATTCCATGTAACCTGGATGCAGGACCAGTTCTTCGTATTATAATAGCAGCTGAGTCCGGCAAACTGCTGTATGTTTTTCGGCCGGTAAGACATCTTTGTCTCCGCATCAAACGTAAAACTCTGCCATCTTCTGGCCACATGCGCCTGCAAAAATGTAGATGCCAATGACTGCCTTCCATATAACCGCAAATGCCCAGGGCGGCTTTGAAAAGATATCGTGTCCTCTCCAAGCGGAACACGAAGCGTCTGAAAATGAAGGCTTAATCCCCCCTTGTCAAAGTCATCCCTCCCGCTTATCGTTTCTCCTTCGCAGACTATTGCATCAACAGGCGCTTCCACTTCTGCCATTCCCTTATGCCCGCCCACAATATGAGGCCATCCATCGTCATCCCATATCACCTTTTGAATACCGGTTTCCCTTCCAAGAGGACACCATCCTCTTTGCTCTGCCACAGACTCCGTATGGTGATGGAGAGGCCTTCCCATCAAATGGGCAAAATACCATTCCCCGGTTTTCGTCCGTACCAAAGAGCCATGGCCGGCTTTCTGGATCGGGTGAAACGGAGCGTCCAGCGTGGTCAGCATAGGACCGCCCGGCTGCGTTATAAAAGTCCCCTGCAGGGATTCCGCCCTTGCCACCCGTTCCTGATGGGCATATACCGTTCCCCCCTGCGCCACAAACAGATAATAATATCCATTGACTTTATATATGTGAGGACCCTCTGTAAAGCGATCCGGCGTTCCTTTATAGATTACCCAGGGTTCCCCAACCAGCCTCTGCTCTTCTTCCGAATATTCCGTACACATAATTCCATAAAAAGGATGATGGAAACTCCTTGGATCCCAATATTGGTTCAATAAATATTTCTTTCCGTCGTCATCATGGAACAAAGATGCATCAAATCCTGCTGTATTCAATACGACCGGATCCGACCACGGCCCCATGATGCTTTCCGCTGTCACTAAATAGTTCGTGCAATCCTTATAAGCTCCGTCCGTTACCTTCACGTCCGTATAGACCAGATAGAATTTCCCCTCATGGTAAGACAAATCCGGTGCCCAGATACCGCCTGAATCTGGGTTCCCCCACATATCCAGCAATCTCTTTTCCTTCAACGGATAAGTAATCAGTTTCCAATGCACCAAGTCTTTCGATGCATGAATTCGAACTCCCGGCCACCATTCAAAAGTCGAAGACGCGATATAATACGTATCATCTACTCTTATCAAACTGGGATCCGGATGAAAACCTGTTAAAATCGGATTTTTTATTTTCATATGCATTCTCCCTTCTTCGATCAGCCCTTCACCGCGCCGGCAACCATGCCGCTCTGTACCTGATTGCTGAACAGCAGGTAAATCACAACCGTCGGCAGCGTTGCTACCACAAGTCCCGCCCCCATCGTTCCCCAATCCGTTGTATACTGCCCTACCATCTGCATAATTCCGACGGTAAGGGTTCTGTATTTTTCAGAATTGATAAAAGTGATCGCAAACATCATTTCGTTCCATGTGGATAAAAATGTAAAAATGGAAATTGTCGCCAACGCTGGCTTTACAAGCGGAAGTATGATCGTAAAAAACGTCCTGAATATCCCGCAGCCATCCAGAAACGCCGATTCCTCTAATTCCAGCGGAAGCACCTGAAAAAATCCGATCATAAAAAAGATAGCCATCGGAAGCGCAAACGCTATGTAAGGAATAATGATCGCCTGGTAGGTATCCAGCATTTTTAAATTGCGCAGCATAATGAATACCGGCAGAAGCACTGCATGAAGCGGTATCATCAGCCCGATCGAAAAAAACGGTTTCACGATATGGTTCGCCCTTACCCGCATTCTTGCAATCGCATAGGAAACCATGCATGCCAAAATATCCGATACGACAATTACAATTAAAGTTACGAAAATACTGTTCAGCAAATAATGTCCTACATTCGCGTTAAATAACGCATTTTCATAATTCGACCATTGAAATTCCTTTGGAATCCCCATCACATTCCCGCTATATATTTCATTGTTATCTTTCAGTGAAAAGAATAAAAGAAAAAGCAAGGGATAAATCTGCACCACCGCAAATGCTGCCAAAACGATATGGAGTAGAATCTTTGTTAGTTTTATCTTCTTCATCTTCTTCCCTCCTAATAAGTAATATTTTCCACTTTGAAACATTTTTCAATCAGGAAATAGAAAACCAGGCATTCCAGTACGATAAAGATTGCCATGGCACTTCCCATCCCGTATTCCATCCTGGAAAAAATGGATGTATACATCAAAGTGCTCGGCACTTCGCTTGCATGCAAAGGCCCGCCTTTTGTCAAAACCCAAATCAGGTCAAAAAGTTTCAGCGATCCTATCACTGCAAAAGTCAGACTCACTTTCATAGTGCTTTTGATCAAAGGAATCGTAACATGCCATGCCATCTGCCGTTCATTTGCCCCGTCAATCTGCGCCGCTTCATAAATATCTGCCGGTACGCTCTTGATGCCTGTATAAAGAATCAGCATATGGTATCCTATGTACTGCCATACGATCGGAAAAAGGGAGGAGGCAAGGACAAAACGCTTATCTCCCAGCCAGTCCTGGCCTTTTAGCCCAAAACTTTTTAAGACAGCATTCAACGCGCCGTAATCCGGGTTATAAATCTTTAAAAACAGCTGGCCGATCACTACTGTTGACAACAGTACTGGAATAAAATAAATCGTCCGGTACACTTTTTCCCCTTTTACTTTTCTCGCTAATACAAGTGCAAAAAACAATGCCGGTATTAGCTGCCCGATAATGGATGCTATAGCCAGAATCAGCGAATTCCGTGCTGACAGAAGAAATGCTTCATCTTTTACAAGCTTTAAATAATTATCAATTCCGATAAATATCTTCTCTCCGATTCCGTCCCATTGCATCGTACTGTAATAACCGGACATAGCAATCGGAACAAATGCCATAATCAAATAAATCACTAATGCCGGAATTACAAAAATCCAATATGCCTTTTTATTTCCAAGCATCTTCTGCATAACGTATCTCCTTTCGAACGCAAAATCTTGTAAATCTCTCATCATATAATAAGAGAATCCGGAAAAGATTTCCGGATCCTCTGTACCTGGTTACTCGTTGATCGTCTGGAGATTCGCACAGAAATCTTCCGGAGTTACAGAACCATCAATCAATTTAGCAATTTCATTCATAATTGTATCTGCTTTTGATCCGCCTGTCAGGGAATCCAGCCAATATACATATCCTGTCGCATCCGCAGTCAGGGTAGCGATTTCTTGTGATAAACGGTTCAAACCGCTGGTATCCCCCATCTCCGCTTCCCATGCAGGCATTCCTGAACCTGCAAGATACTGATCCTTTGACATTTTTTCACAAATATACTGTGCAACTGCAGCTGCCTCCGCCGGATGTTCACAACTGCTGCTCACAAGAAATGTCTCGCCGGAGCCGCCGTGAAACTCATCTATTGATCCTTTTCCGCCTTCGATTACGGGGAATTTAATTACGGAAATTTTGCCTTTTACCGCTGCATCCTCCGCTTCGCAGTCTCCATTCAGCCAGCTTCCCATAAACATCATGGCTGCTCTCCCCTGCTTAAATGCTGCTACAGCATCGTCTTCCGATGTACCCATCGCGCTGCTTCCAAATCCTCCTCTGGCCGCAAGCTCCTGTACTTTTCTTGCAGCTTCCGTCAGTTCCGGCGTATTAAAGGATGCTGTGCCGTTCAATGCCGCATTAAAATCTTCCGCTCCGGCCATTCTGATCGCATGTATGCCAAAAATCATCAAACCTGGCCATAAATCTTTTTCTCCCAAAGAAATCGGTGTAATGCCGGCGGCGCTGAATGCATCCACCGCCGCCAGCAGTTCGTCATATGTTTCAGGAATTTTTACATTATTCTGTTCAAACAATTCCGTGTTCACATATAACGAAGCAACTGCCACACTGTAAGGATATCCATATGTTTTTCCGTCAAAAACGAAATTATCTAATGTACCGCCCAACATTCTGCCCTTTACCTCATCTGTCATATATTCGTCCAAAGGCAGCACGAGTTCCGCATCAACATACGGTTTCATCGTTCCGGCGCCCCAGTTGAAAAATACATCCGGCAGCTCGTTGCCAGCCATTGCCGTTTTCAGTTTTACTTTATAAGATTCCGATTCCGTGCCTTCATGGATGACTTCTACATTCGGCATATCCGTCTTTATAGCTTCCAGCGCATTATAAAATGCAACATAATTGCCGTCCGTAGAATTCGGATCCGAGAACTGCGACCACAATGTAATTGTCACTTTCTCCTCGGATTCCCTGTCTCCTGAAGTTTCATCCGTATTTGCCGCCACTGCTTCCTTTTCTGCCGGATGATCTGCTTCCTGAACCTCTCCGTTTCCTGCCGCCGCATTTCCCTCTAAATTTCCGCAAGCCGTGCATCCCAGCACTAACACCGCTGACATCATGAATCCTATTGCTTTTACTAATCGCTTTTTCATAGCCTCTCCTTTCAAAAGTTTCAAAAATAGTTTTATCAATGAAATCATTTTAGCTTTTAGGAATTTTGTTTAGAATAGAGTTACTTTACTATTTTTTAGATTTTTTTGACTAAAAAAAAGAAAGATATAAATTTTTTCATTTTCATAGAAATTTTTTTCTTAAAACATGCCGCGTACAGCAAAAAAATAGCTGCCTTTCTTTTGCAAGAATAACAGCTATTTCTCTCTTTGCCTAATGGTACCAATCCTTTATCATCGGATAGATCTCTTTAAATTTCCTATATTTTTCTTCATATTTCGCCGTAAGCTCCGGATCAGGCTCTACCACTTCCGTTACTTTCACTACGGTTTTTGCCGCTGTTTCCACATCGGGATATTCGCCGCATCCCACCGCCGCAAGCAAAGCGCCGCCATATCCCGGCCCTTCCTCGCTGGCGATGATATCCAGCTTCAAGTTCATCACATTAGCAATGATTTTCTTCCAAAGGGGGCTTTTCGCCCCGCCGCCGCAGATTTTGGAACGCTCCACCACAATCCCGACCCTTCCCGCCGCCTCCAGGGAATCCCTCAGGCCGAAAGCCACGCCTTCCAAAACAGCCTGCGCCATATCCTCCCTTTTGGTATCCATGGACATGCCGATGAAAGCCGCCCTCACTCTCGCGTCATTATGCGGGGAACGCTCTCCCATCAGGTAAGGCAGGTAAAAAACGTTATTTTCTCCCAGCCTTGTAATAGCTGCCTGTTCCGCGGCAAACTCTTTTGTCTTTAAGATATCCTCGTTCCACCATTTGTTGCAGGAAGCCGCGCTCAACATGCAGCCCATCAGATGATAATAACCGTCCGCATGGGCAAATGAGTGGAGAGCATTATTCTCATCCATCCGGAAAGCCTTGCTGGAGATAAAAATCGTGCCGGATGTGCCAAGCGAAATATTGCATGCCCCATCCCCTACCGTCCCGGTTCCGACTGCCGCCGCCGCATTATCCCCGGCTCCGGCTGCCACTTTTACTTTCCCGGAAAGGCCTGCCAGCGCGGCAATCTCAGGTTTTAGGCAGCCCACAATCTCATAACTTTCAAAGAGTTTTGGCAGCTGCTCCTCCTTCACTCCGCATATTTCCAACATTTCTTCCGACCATCGTTTCTTTTTTACATCCAAAAGCAGCATCCCCGACGCATCGGAGTAATCCGTACAGTGAACGCCGCACAAACGGTATGCCAAATAATCTTTCGGCAGCATGATCTTGTCGATTTTTGCAAACTTCTCCGGCTCATGTTTTCTCATCCAAAGAATCTTAGGAGCGGTAAATCCTGCAAACGCAATATTCGCTGTATACCGGGACAATTTTTCTTTCCCAATTACCTCATTCAAATAATCCGTCTCTTCCTCCGCCCTCCCATCGTTCCACAGGATGGCCGGGCGGATAACCCGGTCTTCCTTATCCAGCGCCACCAGCCCGTGCATCTGTCCGCCGAACCCGATTCCGGCAACCTGCGACTTATCCGCCTCTGCCACCAGTTCCATCAAACCTTCAACCGTCTGCCGGTACCAGTCCTCCGGATTTTGTTCCGACCAGCCCGTTTCCGGGAAAAACAGCGGGTATTCCTTTGAAACAACTTTCTGTACCGTTCCCTTCCCGTCCATCAGCAACAGCTTTACCGCCGAAGTTCCCAAATCAATTCCTATATATAGCATGCCATTTCCTCCCCGCCTTTATCCCCACGGATTCTCTGTCGGATATCTGACTCCCCTCGGCTGGTTATAGCCGATCTCATCCACAGGAACGCCGATATATTTGAAGACCTCAAACAAAGCGCGGCCGTAGTGCCCGAATGCTACTGCCCCGTGGTGGGGGTATCCGCCCTCAATCAGCACATGCCTGTAAAACCTTCCCATTTCCGGAATGGCAAAGATCCCAATGCCTCCGAAAGACCTGGTCGCTACGGGAAGCACTTCTCCCTGGGCAATATAGACGCGCAGCTTATTGTCCGCCGTACTCTGCAAACGATAGAACGTAATATCCCCTGGCACGATATCCCCTTCCAGCGTCCCCTGGGTTACTTCTTCGGGAAGCGCCCTTGCCATAATCAACTGGTATTTCATTTCACAGGAAGATAATTTCCCTGAAGCTGTATTCCCGCAATGGAAGCCCATAAACGTATCTCTCTGTGTATAATCGTATTTTCCTTTAATATCACTTTCATACATATCTTTGGGAACCGTATTATTAATGTCAAGAAGCGTAACGATATCATTGCTTACCACGGTTCCGATAAACTCGCTCAACGCGCCGTAAATATCCACTTCGCACGACACGGGGATTCCCTGTGCCGTCAGGCGGCTGTTCACATAACAAGGGACAAAGCCGAACTGGGTCTGGAATGCCGGCCAGCATTTCCCGGCAACCGCCACATATTTCCGGTATCCTTTATGATCCCTGATCCAGTCTTTCAAAGTGATTTCGTATTGGGCGAGTTTCTCCAGAATCTCCGGCTTTTTATTCCCTGCTCCCAGCTCTTCTTCCATCTCTTTTACAACGGCAGGTATTCTTTCATCCCCCTTATGCCGATTGAACGCTTCAAAAAGATCCAGCTCCGAATTTTCCTCGATCTCCACGCCAATATTATAAAGCTGCTTGATCGGCGCATTGCATGCAAGGAAGTTGAGCGGCCTCGGCCCAAAGCTTATAATTTTTAAATGATTCAATCCTTCAATCGCTTTCGCAACCGGCACAAACTCATGGATCATATCCGCGCATTCTTCCGCATCTCCTACCGGATACTCGGGAATATATGCCCTGATGTTGCGCAGTTTCAGGTTATAGCTTGCATTCAGCATGCCGCAATATGCGTCCCCGCGCCCCTGCACCAAATCAGCCCCGCTCTCCTCTGCCGCCGCAATGAACATCTTCGGCCCTTCAAAATGTTTGGCAAGCAGTGTTTCTGAAATCTCCGGCCCAAAATTGCCAAGATATACCACCAGCGCATTGCATCCTGCCTTTTTAATGTCTTCCAGCGCCTGCACCATATGTATCTCGCTTTCCACAATGCAGACCGGGCATTCATAAATTTCATCCGCCCCATACTTATCCGTATAAGCCTTGATTAATTTTTCCCGTCTCGTTGTTGCAAGACTCTCTGGAAAACAATCCCTGCTCACCGCTACGACTCCGATTTTTAATTCTGGCATTTGATTCATCTTTCTTCTTCCTTTCTGGTTTTCTATCCGTTTCCTGTTCCTGGTTCATATATTAACACCATTGTATCTTTTACGGATCTCATTTTGAATAGAATTACTTTACTATTTTTTAGATTTTTTTGACTACATCATATCCTTTTCTGATAAATACAGGAATGGTATCGAGCGGCGCATCTGCTTCCACGCTTTGTCCCCCCTTATACTCTTTTCCGCTCTCGTATTCTATCCAGTCTTCCCCTTTAGGCAGATATACGCTACGGGAAAACTGTCCTGCATAAAGGATCGGTGCCACCAGGACGTTCGGTCCATATAAATATTCATCCTCGATATCCCAGCACATCGGATCGTCCGGATACATATAGAAAAGCGTCCTCATCACCGGAGTCCCCTTCTCATGGGCTTCCTGCATGATCCTCCTTGCGTATGGGCGCATCTTCTCCCTTAATTCCATGTATTTTCTGCATATCTCATACACCTCTTCACCATAGCTCCATACTTCATTGGCCGCGCCGGAACAACATGCGGCTCCTCCCGTGGTTCCATATTGGGGCTGCCTCGGCTCCCTGTCCCCGTGAAGCCGCATGACCGGGCAAAAAGCCCCCCATGCAAACCATCGGGCAAAAAGTTCCCGGAAGCGTGGATCGTTGGGATCTCCACCGTGGAACCCGCCGATATCCGTCGTCCACCATGGAATGCCTGCGATTCCCATATTCAATCCTGCGGCCAGCTGGTTCCTCATACTCTCAAAACTGGAGGCGATATCCCCCGACCACACAAGCGCTCCGTATCTCTGGCTTCCTGCCCATGCACAACGGAGAAGATTCACAATATTCTTCTGTCCCTCCCTCTCCATGCCTTCATAGAATGCCCTGGCATAATCGATCGGATAGATATTTCCTATCCTGAGATTTGTACCCTTGTAGTAGCGGTAATTATCAAAATCATATGCCGTATATTCCGGCTCCGCCTCATCCAGCCAGAAGACTTTAATCCCCTTCTCATAATAATTTTCCTTTGCCTTCTTCCAGACATACTCCCTCGCTCCGGGATTAGTCGCATCAAAATGAACCGTTGCACCCTGAAAATCCAGTCCCACGCGAAAGCCTCTCTCCGTCCGTATCAAATACCCTTTTTCCAGCATTTCCTCATAATTTTCACATGTTTTATCCACAGTCGGCCAAATGGATACCATTAATTCAATTCCCATTTCCTTTAATTCCTGCACCATAGCATCGGGATCCGGCCAATACACCGGGTCAAATTTCCATTCCCCCTGTTTGGGCCAATGGAAAAAATCAATGACGATCAGGTCGATCGGCAGTTTTCTCCGTTTATATTCCCTCGCCACTTCCAGAAGCTCTTCCTGTGTCTGGTAACGGAGTTTGCACTGCCAGAATCCAAGCCCATATTCCGGCATCATCGGCACTCTCCCCGCGACTGCTGCATAGGCTTCTTCTATCTCTGCCGGCGTATCTCCTGCCACCACCCAATAGTCCAATGCTCTTGTGGAATACGCTTCAAAGCTCATAATATTTTTCCCGAAGACCGCGCGCCCTACGCCCGGATTGTTCCACAGGAACCCATATCCCAAAGAGGAAACTGCAAAAGGCACGCTTGCCTGCGAATTGCGGTGCGCCAGTTCCAGATCCAAGCCTTTCAAATCCAGATAAGGCTGCTGGTACTGCCCCATCCCATAAATTTTTTCCCCCTTATCCACCGATTCAAACCGCATGGTCAGATGGTAATCTCCCCCCGGTATGGGTTTCCATTCCCGTGCCTCCACTTCGATCGCACTGCATTTTCTGTCCAATACATCCCTCCGGTTCCTACAATATTCTTCCAGCAGCAGCCTCCCGTCTGAACGGTAAATCATAATTTTTCCCAAATTTGTAATCTCGGCATAAATCTTTCCATTTGCAATCCGCGCCCCGCGCTCCGTACGGGTAATTTCACCGGCGGCGTTTCCCCTATGATAAAGCGCCCAGTTCTCTTCCGGCATTTTATCTTCCCTGGTCGCCCGAATACGGAGCCCATTCACCCCCCATGCTTCTATCCACACCTCTTCCGCATCATAATGAAAAACCAGCTTTCCTTCCTTAATATCCAACATCTCTTATCCTCCTCCAACCTATCTTTCCCTTTCACCCCGTTCCGCTGCTTTGCTGTATCTTAAATACTTTCCACGCTAGCCTTTTACCGCTCCGCTCGTCATGCCGCTCACGATGTATCTCTGCATAAATATAAAAATTAACGCTACCGGGATAATTGTCACGACCGCAAAAGCTGTCAGATAACTCCACTTCGTCCCGTATTGCCCCATAAAATTAAAAATACCTGCAGTAATCGGCCGCTTCTCCTGATCCAGAATAAATGTCATTCCATACGCAAGATCGCCCCATGCATAGAGGAAAGAAAAGATGGCGCATACCATAACGCCCGGTTTTGCTATTGGAATCAATATTCTTACAAATGCCGTAAACTTGTTGCATCCGTCCAAATAGGCCGCCTCCTCCAAATCTTTCGGTATGGAAGCAAAATAATTTTTCAGTATCAGCACCGAAAACGGAATCCCTATGGTCGCATCTGCCAGCACAGCCGCAATCCATGTGTTATACACATGCATGTTTTTAAACATAATAAACATCGGTGTCAATAATACCGATACGGGAAGCATCTGGGTCACTAAAAACGACAATAACATAAGTTTCCTCGCCCTAAAACGATATTTCGCAATCCCATAAGAAGCCGGTACAGCCAGCACGACCGCAATTACGGTTGCTCCAAGCGATATCAGGAAACTGTTTGAAAAGGAGCGGAACATATTAAAATCACCGTTTTCCACCTGTGCCGCATATGATTCCGCATTAAGAATGTGCGGATAAAAAGTCGGCGGATTTTGGAATATCTCCTGTTCTGTCTTTAAAGACGTAATAAGCGCCCAATACAGCGGAAACAGAAGAATACACAAAAGCAGCACCGAAACGGCGCTATATAAAATATTTTTCTTTCTCGTCAGTCTCTTTTCTTCATCCATTACGATTCCTCTCCTTCCGTTGTCGCTTTAATATAAAAGATACCCACGATCAGCAAAATCACCAGCAAAACGTTTGCCACAGCAGAACCTTTGCTGTATTTAAACATCTCAAATGACAATTTATAGGAATACGTGGACAGCATATGTGTGGAATTAACCGGCCCGCCGCTTGTCATAACATAGACCAGATCATATACTTTAAACGTATAAATAAAGCCAAGGATCAGCACCGACTCAATCGTTTGCTTCAGCAGCGGAAGGGTAATGCTGAAAAATGTCTGCGTTTTATTCGCACCGTCAATAGAAGCGCTCTCGTACAGTTCTTTTGGGATTGTCGTAAGGCCGGTGGAAATCAGAATCATATTAAAAGGTATGCCAATCCATACATTGGCACAAATCAAGGCGAACATCGCTGTTTGCGGCGTGGTCAGCCATTCGATGTTCTTGTCGATCAAATGAAAGCTTCTTAAAATATAATTTATAACACCGATATCTGTAGCAAACAAAAGCTTAAACATCAATGCCGTAACTGTCACTGGGATCATCCATGGCACTAACAAAATCCCTCTGACCGGTTTTGCAAGGGAAAATCTCCGGCTGAAAAAAAGCGCCAGTACAAAGCCAATGGTAAATTGAAAAATCAGGCACAAAACTGTATAGCGAAGCGTATTAAACAAAGAAATCCTGAATACGCTGTCCCGGAAAAGTTCCAGATAATTATCAAACAGAATGAAATTCTTGTTTCCGCGAACCAAGTTCCCCGCACTTACATCCTGAAAACTCAAAATAATGTTGCGTATGATCGGATAGCCCACAAAAACCAGCATATATATGAAAGCCGGCAGGACAAATAATATCCCCGCATTATCGTAGCGGAATATTTTCTTTATTCTTCCCATAAAATATCTCCTTCTAAAGTACGAAAAAACTGTTGCACAGATTTATTATGTAATACTCCGTGCAACAGCGATTTCTCATTTCCTATTTTACGATGCCGTCAATCGTTGCCTGGGCTTCTGCTGCCGCATCTTCCGGTGTTGCAGTTCCTGTAATAACCTGGTTGAACGCCAGTGAAATCGCATCCGATACGCTTGGCCACTCTGCCAGAGGCCCCCTCGGCATTGCATAATTCAGTTCCTCTACAAACGGTTGATACGGAGAATCCGCTTCAAACTGATTTTCTGCGATTTCCTTGTCTGCAGAGATATATCCAAACTTATCCATTAGAAATTTTACTTTCTCTTCAGAAGTTGCATAGGTAAGGAAATCCAAAGCGCCCTCCACATTACCCCCATTGATTACCGCATAGTTTTCGCCTCCAAGTACGGAAGAATACTGGGAATCCTTTGGAATCAACATCACCTTCCAGTTCAGTTCCGGCGCTTCTTTCTGCATGGTAGGAATCTGCCACGGGCCATTCTCCATCATCGCCACATTACCCGCAATAAACTGATTCATTACATCTCCCTGCGTCCAGTTGATGCATTCCTTGCTCATAACTCCTTCATTCACAAGGTTCTGGATAAATGTCAGGGCGCGAATTCCATTCTCACTGCCGATGCTGTAAGAATCAGCCCCCGTTGACCAGAGCCAGGGAACAAAGTTAAAGGTGCCTTCTTCATTCTGTACGCTGCAAAGTGCAAGACCGGTAACGCTATCGGTAGTCAATGCTTTTGCCGTATCCATCAGCTCATCCCATGTGGTGGGTACTTCCCGCCCTGCTTCTTTTAACATATCTTCGTTATAATACAGAGCCAGGCAGTTGACTCCAAATGGCACACCGTATAATTTTCCATCTACCGTACAGGAATTTACTGTTCCTTCATAATAGCTGCCTACGTCAAATTTCCCTGTCAGATCCTCAAAAATTCCCATTTCCACATAAGAGGCATGATCCGGTGAATCTAAAATGGCAATATCAGGAAGTTCATCCGCGGAAGCGCCAATCGATAACTGTTTCTTGAAATCTGCAAACGGCACATATTTTGCAGCCACCTGGTAGTTTCCCTGAGACGCATTGTATTCCTGGATAACCTGGTCCAATGCAACCTGATGCCCCTCCGTCTCCCAATAATACCAAATGGTTACTGCCTCTGCCCCACTAGCCGCAGCCTCTTCCCCATTCTGCTCTTCTGCTTCCTCTTCCGGTTTTTCTTCTTCAGCTGCATCATTCTCTGCCGTGCTTTCAGTATTTGCCGCATTCCCTGTCTGGCCGGAAGAACCGCAACCCGCTATCAAACCAACAGTTATTGCCAGCGCTGTCAACAATGAGATTACTTTTTTGCTCTTCATCCTTCTCCTCCTTTAAACCCTTTCGCACCGGGTTTTCCTTTTGATAGGTCTATCATACAGCCTTTTTTTCCTTTTCAAAACGGTAGAAAAATGAAAAAGGATAAATAATCTAAGCTGTTTACCGATTGGATTTCCGATACTCCGCAGGCGACATCCCGACATACTCCTTAAACACTCTTGCAAAATATTTCGCATCCGCATAACCAACCTTTTCTGCTATCTCGTACTGTTTCAGCTGAGTACCTATCAGTAGCTCTTTCGCCTTTGCCAAACGGTAATTACGGATATAGGCACTGAAGTTTTCCCCAAGTTCTTTGTGGAACTGGGCGCCCAGATATTCCTGCGTCAGATTCAGCCTGTCTGCAATCTCTCCCAGCGTAATGCCATCCGTATAAAATTCATGGATCATACTCTGCGCTTTTTTTACCGCCAGGCTCACTGTTCCCGTCTTCCGAACGGAAACATCCATATGGCAAAGCAATTCTTCATAAGTCCTTTGCAGCTCGTCCTCTGTCTTTGCACCCATAATGCGGTTTAACAGCCTTTTCTGATCAATTTTTTTATAGTCTATACAGTCTACCTCTTTTGCAACATTTAACATTGACCATTGGAAACGCACATAAGATTCTTTGATCTCTTTGGGCGAATAAAGCCGCCCATCCTTAAAATAGTGATGGAACCGGCGGATAATCTCCCGGACTTTCTCTTTTTCACCGGCACAAATCGCTATTTTTATCTGGTTTTCCAAATCTACCGGATAAATACAAATTTCTGTCTGAATATCAGTAACTCTCGGATAAGAAATCAGGACTTCATCTCCCAAGACAATACCCCAATCCATATAAGGTAATAATTTCTGATATCCTTCCCGGATCTCCCGGATTCCCTGCACTTCCATCATTCCGTAACTGATTTCCCATTTCTGTCCGCCCCTCTTCTGGAATAAAATCTGGTTCTGGTACCAGCGCTCTATTTCCTGCCTGGAAGAATAATGATAAAGCAAAGCAAGAATTACCTTGTCATACTCCATATCCACGAAACAATATTCCAATTCCTTCTGCTGCAGCAAACGGCATATCTCATGCCGCTTCCGCCCGCGCCCGCTTTCAAAATCATCCCCCATATAAATGAGCAGTTCAATCACAGGCATATCCTGTGATATCCCATATTTCTTATCTAAAAATTCTTCCATCTGTCTGTCCACGGACGATGTTCCGTATAAAATGCCGGATACGATATTTTCCAGATTTCCCATAGTATCCGGAGTCCTTTTTTGCTCCTGCTCATACAGGTTTTGTATCTTTCGTATCGTCTGGACAAATTCCTGGACAACAACAGGCTTAATCACGTAATCACACACCCCTAATTTTACCGCCTGCTGCGCATAGCTGAATTCCGAATAAGCGGTCAAAACAATGACTTTGGGGAATATTCCCGATTCCTGTACCTTTGCAAGCATCGCCAGTCCATCCATAGCCGGCATTTTGATATCGGTAATTACCAAATCCGGTTTATGTTCCTTTATACAGGACAGCCCTTCCTGCCCATTGCCGGCAACACCCAAAATCTTTATCTCTGGAAACATCTTTTCCATCAGCTTGCAAAGACCTTCCCTGATCAATATTTCATCCTCTACCACTACCGCCCTCATCACTCCTTTGCACCTCCTGCAACCGGAATCCAAATCTGCACCGAAGTTCCCTGCCCTATCTGGCTTTCTACCACAACTTTCGCCCTTTCCCCATAATACATTCTGATTCTTGTAATGGCATTTTCCATTCCAATATGGTTTCTGTCATCCGTCTGCCGAAAAATCCCTGCATTCATTTCCTGCACAATTTCAGATGGAATTCCACGGCCATTGTCTTTGATTTCTATTTTTACAAAATTCTGTTCTTGTTTCATATCCATATGCAGGCTATGCGTTCTGTCTACACCCTTAAATCCATGCAATATTGCATTTTCCACAAAAGGCTGCAACAGCAATTTGTGAATAAATATCCCCATAATTTCGGGTTCCACATTTATGCTGCAGTGAAAAGAATTTTTCAACTTCATCTGCTGTAAAAAAATATATTGTTTCAGCCAGTCCACTTCATCTTTGACCTTAACGATGCCATTGCTGTCCGAAATCCCATACCGCAGAATCCGGGCAAGTGTAGCTATCATATTGCTGATCTCATATTCATCCTTATCAATCGCCATCCAGTTGATGGTATCCAGCGTATTATACAGGAAATGGGGGTTGATCTGCGCCTCCAGTGCCGCAATCTCCGCATTTTTCTGCTTTTCTACCGAATTCTTCAGTTTATCCATCATAGAATTAAATTCTTCTGCAATAATTTCAATCTCTGTCGGCCTTATCTTGTCCGGCTTTACGCGAACTGCCAAATCTCCTTTTCCAGCTTTTCTCATGGTTTCCACTACCCTCTTTATGGAACCGGTCATCCGTGTCACCTGGCTGACCATAATGAGCAGAACTGCCAAAAGGGACAGCAATATGATAAATCCCAGCATTTTTTGCTGACGGTGAAGTCCCCTGACAAGCTCGTCCTGATTCGTTGCGCGGATAATTTCCCATCCTGTCTTTTCATCATAGACGGAATAAATGGACAATTCCCCGTTTCCCAGCATACCTGTTTTCTCTGCAATCCGCCGGTAGGCTGCCTTCTTTTCCTCTTCTGCTGCATGTTCCGAGACAATGATTTTTCCAACTTGATCAGAATTGAAACAGGATACCAAATATCCGCTTCCATCCACGATAAAGTTCATCCCATTTTCTGTCGGCATCGAACAAACTTCTTCCAAAAGCTCCACATCAATGCTTACCACAACAATCCCGCATTTTTTCGGCACATCCCGATAATCAATGAGCCGATGCCCTATATGGAACAAATAGCAGGAATTGCTGCCAAAAACCACTTTTTCCCCGGTGGAGAAAAGATGTGTCTTATTGTCATTGTTGATTTCCTCATACAATTCATTCTGGGACAAAGCCATACTGTCCAGCCACGATGTATGCGTCGTGGACGCCGTCAGCTGGTCATAAAAAGCCAATTCCCCGCTTTCGGTAATAATCGCTATTGATTTCACATAATCTTTTGTATAAAACAGCCCTCTCAGCGTTTTTCTGAGCTTCTTCCTGTTATTCGCCACATCCTCGCCGGCATTGATCTCATCAACCAATTCCACAATGTAATCATCCGTATAGACTTGGAACAGGATATCCTCATACGAATCCAGCCACACGTCAAGGCTCACTTTCGTCTGCTCCAGATTCGCCCTCGTCATACTTTCCACATTATGCCGCACTAATTTTGACGTATTATAATAATACACAATATTTACAAGAAGAATTGGAACAATCGATGTAGCGACAAATGCTGTCACCAACCGAATTTTAATGCTTTTCCTGTCAAGCTTTCTTATTCTCATGGCAAATCCTCCCCTTTATATTATAACGGTTGGATTCCATGAGGAAACAGGATATTTGTGAAAAAGGATAAAATATATCATTTTATTCCCTCCTCACTCCTCCAGCTCCACCCCCGCAGCCTCCCGAGCCTGTGTGCCTGTTTCCCCGTAAAGCACCTTGGCCAGCACATGGGCCAAAGGATCGCAGGCATTCATGATCTCCTCTACCGTATTGGTCTGCGCGCCCAGTTCGATCAACATACATCTTGCCCGCAAATGCATATTATAACGGTATGCCTTCAGATATATCCTTCTGGCAAGCCCCGGATAATATTCGTTACAGGCGATCTGGGCCTGGAACGAAAAGGCCAGGTTATCGTCCACATAAGGGTTCTCCAGATAAGAAATATCCCCGTTTTTCCTTGTTCTGCTCAAGCCGTTGAAAAACATGAACTGGGCTGTCGGCCTCCCTTGCAGGTTCACCGCCAGTTTCCTCCCCTCTGCCACCGCATCCCGGTGCAGGTCGATCACTACCTCGATCGAAGGATTTTCGGCAAGTATCCGTTCGATCGCCGGAAGCGAATTGGAATAAGCATAATCCCTCGCCTCCACATCATATTCCCCCTTATGATGCAGTACGTTGAAGCCGTATTCTTCCGTCAGTATCTGCGCCAGCCTGTCACCGGCTCCCACGATCGTCGTAGACGCATCCCCCGCCACGGAATCTACAAATCCTTCCTGGGAATGGGTATGGTAAATCAATATCTGGGGAGCCTCCGCCCCTCCCTTTAACGCCATATCCTTTCCAAGAAGATTCTCCAGGTTCAACTGTTCATCCGTGATCGAAGTAGTGCTGTCAATGGCATAAAAAGCGGAAACGATATCATCATATTCCCGCAATCCGCTCCAATCATATGTATAACTTTTATTCAAAGCCTTCCTGAATTCCTTTTCCTCCTCCGGTTCCTCTTCCTCTTCCGGAACCTCTTCCTCCTTTATATTCTCGTTATAGGAATTATTTTCCTCTCTCATAGCCCTTTCCAAATCCCCGTCTATATGAAGCGCATCCTCGCCATATTCCAGCGAACCATCCTCCACTCCCTTGCGGTCCTCGTCGGTTCCTTCCTCGCGGATCAACAGATCATAAGTATCCTCGTCTTCTATGCTGATCTGTAATCCCGCCTGTTCTTCGCTGTATCTGTAAAGAGGTGCCCGCCCCAATATCAGTCCTTCCAATAAATCCAGCAGATTCCCATGTATGCCTGTCTCTTCCTCCATAAAAGCAAAAACAGGCAGATATGTCCTGTTCATCTGCCCCTGCATCCAAACGGCCGCCTTTTCCCATAACCCGTTCTCCTTCCCCTTTTTTTCAAAAGAAAATGCGGAAAACAGGGTGCAGAGAACCGCCATCCCCACCAGGCCCCCTATGCAGCCGGTCACTATTTTTTGCTTTATCTTCTTTCTTTTCTCTTTATCTCCCAAATACAACCACGCCACCTCTTTGCCTGTACATAAACTGTACCAGGTAATTATATGCCGGAAAAGAGGTTATAATTCCAACGCCTCGTTGATCGCATCGCATATGATATGGCTGATCTGCTTCACCTGATAGTCCACATCCTTGCTCGTCACGTACATATTATTCAATTCCGCCAGATTGGAAGGCGCTTTATCCGCCAGGGCATCGTTGACAATCGTAGCCGCATCCACCACGGTAGGAACGCCGATGGCGATCACGGGCGCTCCCAGACTATCCTCCGTCAAGGCATTTCTATGGTTTCCAACCCCGGAACCGGGATGTATCCCCGTATTGGTAATCTGTATGGTGCGGTTCAGACGTTTCGTGGATCTGGCCGCCAGGGCGTCTATCACAATCACGACATCCGGTTTTGTCTGTTCTACCACGCCTTTTATGATCTCCGCGCTCTCCATCCCCGTCTTGGCCATGACGCCCGGCACAATGCTGCTCACCATATGCATGCGGGCCTTGCTGTACGCCGCCTTTCCATACTCTTTTACCACATGGCGCGTAATAAATAAGTTATCCGCCACATTCGGCCCCAAAGCGTCGGCTGTCACATCCCGGTTCCCAAGCCCAACGATCAATATGGACTGCTCCTTTTCCGCATCCGGTATGATATCCTTTAATTGCTTTGCCAATTCCGAAGATATTTCCTGATGGTAATTTTCTTCCGGCTCCACCATCCCGGGTGCTTCCAGCGTCACATACACCCCCATAGGTTTTCCCATGGCTTTCGCGCCGTTTTTTGACTCTATTACTACTTTGGTCACTTTGATCTCACTTTTTTCGTTATAGGTCTCTTCCACCCTGACCCCCCGGATGCCGTCTTCCGATTCTTTGATGCCTTCCCGGGCCTCCAGGGCCAGATCCGTCCTTACCTGAAAACAACTCATCTGTCCGCTCCCAAACCTTTTCTTTGTTTAATCTATGCAGGCCAAAAATTGATTGCCCCAAAAAACTTTCAATAGCCATATTTTTTGCAAAAATGAACAAAATATGTATTGACATACTGAAAGTCTTACTCTACAATAATATACGTATGTTTGCATTAAAACGTCCGTGTCCGCATTTAATGAAACATTCCCGTAAAACTGATGAATCAATCACAATAGGAGGTGTGGGTCTTGGCTAACATCAAATCTGCTAAAAAAAGAATTTTAGTAAACAGAACAAAAGCTGCTAGAAATAAGTCGATCAAAACCGGCGTAAAAACAGCTGTTAAAAAAGTAAGAGTTGCGATCGAAGCGAACGATAAGGCGGCAGCAAGCGCTGCTTTACTGGCTGCTACTTCAACGATCGACAAAGCGGTTACAAAAGGCGTATTCCATAAGAATACCGCTTCCAGAAAAGTATCCCGTCTTGCTCAGGCTGTAAACAAGATGGCTTAACTTTAAGTCTCAAAACCGGATTCTAAAATATAAACAAACCCTCCATACCGTCATGTGGAGGGCTTTTTGTTTTCTTTTTTATTCTCTTACGGCTACCTGCTGTGGCCGCCGCCGCCATGATGACCGCCATGGCTTCTTCCTCCGCCGTGACTGCCTCCCCCGCTTCCGCTGCTTCTCTGGATATGCCTTTTCGTGACGATCTTATTGATAAAAACATCCTCTCTCCTGTACATTTGCGGGCTCCCGTTCACATAAGCAGTAGGAACCACCGTTTTTTTACCCTTTTTATAGCTCCAGTGAACCATGACAAAAAGAACCATGGACAAAGCCGCTGCCGCCAACGGAAGCCAATAAGGCAGATAGAAGGTAAATACTCCGCCGCCCGCCATATCATGATAGAATTCGTTAATATAAACTTTATATGCCCGATAAGGATCCCTCTCCACATAACGGTATACGTTATCCAGCAAATGGTTGATTCTGGCCGCCGTATATTTTTTCTCCGCCCTTCCAATGGTCGTCAGCCATGTATACACTCTCCCATCCTCTTCCCTATACCAATTATCCACCAGAACAACGCCATCGCCGATGGGGCCGTTATATCCAAAAGCATTGGTATCATAAAAATCCTCGGCATAAACGCGGACAAATTCCTCATACGGCACATAAGGTTCCTTTCCTCTCGCATATTCCTTTAACGATTCGTTCAACGTAACAAGAACAATATCACACCCCGTCTGTTTTTCCCTCTTCGCGATCAGGCCGGCCAGCTTTTTTTCCTCCTCCGCGGAAAGCACATCGCCATAATCAAAAACTCTCTGTTGTGTCAGACATTCTTCATTTGTCCGTTCCGGAAATGCCCGTAAGCCATGCAGCAGGTTCAATCCTGCATAAATTATGGCAAAGGCTCCTGTTATCATAAATATCCATCGAAAATAACGAACATATTGTTTCATTCTGCTCCTCCATACCGTCCCCGATCTCTCTTCCTCTTCCGCCTTCTATAAGATCTCCATAATTCCGATCAGAAAGGACAATGCCATCCATACGGCCGCAAATACCGTCCCGCCATACGCCAGCACCTTCTTTTTCGATACCGGAGTGGAACCGATGATCTTGCCGGTCTGCCCATTCACATAAAAAGGATAGTCCTTTCCCTGATATTTATAAATGTAACGCCATACAGGGAGAAGCGTATAGCTGACCTCCTTCCTGTTTAAACGGATATCTTTATGCTCCGGCATAAGGGAAGTATAACCGGTCAGCGTTTCTCTCAGCAATGTATCCGCATCGCTTTCCGCTTTCCTTTTCGCCCTTTCCTCCAGGATGTCCGCACCTTCGTTATAGATTTCGCCATAAAAACCCGACATATATTCCGCCTGAAATTCTTTCAATACATTATAATCAAACGGCTCCATCAGATCCATAACATCATCCGGCATCGCTATGGAAGCATCTACGGGTACCTTTCTAAAATCGATCCCCATATTCCGTCCTACCCGGTAATAAGATGTTTCCGTATACTCCGTGTCCCCTCCGGTCCACACTCTGACTTTCGTTCCTTTTCCTACATAATCCACATCCGCCTTATAATCATACAGCCAAAAAGGAACATACATCCCTTTCATTTCTTCCAACGTGGACTCTGCCAAAAAAGTACCAGGCGTAAACACGCGGCTTTTAAACTCCTTCTTCAGAAGTTCTACCGCGTGTTTCATCCCAATTTGAAAAGGCAGCACCAGATGAGGTTCGTATTCCCCTTCCACCCTTTCGTCCAATATAATATAACTCCCGCAATACTCGCATTTGCAGGTAGAATTGTACTCTTTGATTTCTAAAGGCGCGCCGCAGTTGACGCACTCCGTCCTCTTTCCGGCACCTTCCGCCTCTCCGCTGTCAATCCCGTCGCAATGAGGGCAGTACATCTTCCCCCTCTCCGGGCTGTACACCGTATTCCCCCCGCAGTTCTTACATCGAAACAGCATACTCCTCCCCCTTATCTTAGTAAATCGTCCTGTCTCTCCCCGCTTCTTTTCCCCTGTAAAGCTTCTTATCCACGTCGTTCACGGAATAATCAATGCCCCTTTCAAAGTCAAATTCGCTCAACCCAAACGTCATCGTCACCTTTATCACGTGTTCCTTGTAATGTATCTCCATCTTTTTCATCTTCCTGTTCAAGTCATTCAGAACCATCATCGCTTCATCACCATTCATATGATGAAATGCGAAAAGGAATTCCTCTCCGCCCCAACGGCTTATTGTTCCTTTATTCTCCAGATTGCTCAGAAAAAAACTGGACAGGCGCTTTAACACCACGTCGCCGCACTCATGCCCATATGTATCATTAATCTTTTTAAAAAAATCAATATCCCCTATGGCGATCGACATGCCTTCTATATGCCCGTCTTTATATGCCCGTATCTTTTTTTCCAGAAATTCCCTCATACTCCGCCTGTTCAGCAGCCCTGTCAGCGGATCCACGGAGGCCAGCCTGTGAAGCTTTTCGTTATACTGGATCAGTTTCTGCTCCATTTCCATAGAGTCCTTGGTAAATACCGATAAAATCCCTGTAATGCCGATAAATACGAATATTGTATTCGTAATTTGGTAAATAACGCTTATTTCATTTCCCAATAGATACCTCGGTTCATACTGCCTGGTATATGCATACAGGGAAAGCCGAAATAAACAGGCGATGGCGCTCATCAAAAGCTTCCATGACAACTTGCGGTAACTGATGGTAAATCCAAGCACAACAAGGACGAATATAAAATGCTGTATCCCGCAATCCCATCCGAACTGTCTGATAAAAATAAAAATCCATATAGTGGTAAATAACACCGAAAAATATACAGCCAGTTTCGTATCGTTCAAATATGTAGTATAAAACGCCAATCCATATACGCTAAAACACATCAGCAGCATGATCAGGGGGGTGCTTTCCCCCACTGCCAGAAAAACTCCCAGCAGACACAGGAAATAAACACACATAATAAGCGCATTCAGCCGCAATATGACCGATACCTTTTTCGTCTCATTTTCATTTTCCACATCTTTAAATATCATTGCGATGAATCTCTGAATCATTTCCTGTCCTCCGAACTTTCCACTCCCCGATGTCTTATCGATATTCAACGACTATTATAACTCAACTGACAAAGTTTATCAATTTTCTTTTCATATTTATTCAAAATAAAACTTTTTATTGCTTACATTTATTACATCAGCCCAGATAATTCACAGCCAGAATAGCGCTCCCCAAAACAGTGAGTACAGTCCCGACGGCTCGGTTAAGGGTCGCCGCGCTCGCTTTATTGGCAAATTTCGCCGCTATTCTCGCCCATAGAAGCGTGGACAAGACGCAAATTACCAGGCAAAACAGGTCCGGCATTCCACCGATGGCAAAATGACTGGCCGCCCCTGTAAAAGCGGTAAAAGCCATAATGAAAACACTTGTTCCGACTGCCGTTTTCAACTCATACCCCAAAATGCCTGTCAGCAAAAGAAGCATCATCATCCCGCCGCCGGCTCCGATAAATCCGCAGATAAATCCGACGATTGTACCGCTGGCTGCTGACTGGATCATCCTTTTTCCCGCACTGACCGTTCCCATCGTTTCCCTCGTCGCCATCACCGGTTTTACAATGAATTTTATTCCCAGCAGCAAGGTCATAAACATCGAAAAATTTCCCATTGCCGCATTGGGTACCAGGCTTGCAATCCAGCTGCCAAACAGTGTAAACAGCAATACGGCAGCCATCATTACCAGCCCATTGCGGATATCCAGGTTTTTATTTTTCCCATAAGTATAGGCGCTGGCCGCGCTCGCCAGTACATCGCTGGCCAAAGCGATCCCCACCGCCTCATATGCCGGCAGACCCAGAAATGTGATCAGCATCGGGCTGATTACCGCCGCGGCGCTCATCCCCGCAAATCCCGTCCCAAGCCCTGCCCCTATACCGGCAATAAAACAAATCAATAGTTTAAATATCATTCTCATCCTCCTTTCAACAGCAATGAAGCCTATCCAAACCCGTTTTGTTTTTCAGAATAATTTTATCCTATTATGAAAATTTGTCAAATCCATTGCCGTTTTGCAGAGGCGCTCCTACCGGCCTTTTGCATTGCCGCGCTCCGATCCCCATCCGAAAAAGCAGCGGTCTCCCAACCGCTGCCCGGACAAATTTCGTTTCATCCTTTTTGAATGTTTCCTAATATTTTCCTTATAATTCCTCTCCGTTTGTCTCAATGACGCACCGATACCAGTGAAAAGATTTTTTCTTTATCCGCTCCAGCGTCCCACTGCCGTCCTCTTGTTTATCCACATAAATGAATCCATACCGCTTCTTCATCTCTCCGGTTCCCGCGCTGATCAGGTCGATAGGCGCCCACGAAGTATATCCCATCAAATCTACGCCGTCTTCTTCCACCGCCGCTTTCATCGCGCGGATATGTTCTCTCAAATATGAAATACGGTAGTCATCCTCTATCCGTCCTTCCCCGTCCGGCCTGTCCGTCGCGCCCAATCCATTTTCCACAACAAATAATGGTTTCTGATAGCGGTCATAAACTTCGTTTAAAGTGATTCGGAAGCCCAACGGATCAATCGGCCATCCCCATTCGCTGAACTGTAAATAAGGATTTTTTGCGGATTGGAATAAATTTCCTTCCGCCGTTTCCTGATCGCCGGAGGCAGCAATGCACCGGCTGTTATAATAGGAAAAAGAAACAAAATCCACGGTATACTTTTTCAAAATCTCCACATCTTCCGGCTCCATTTGGGGAAATACCCCTCTTTTTTCCAGACGCTTTACCGCATAAGAGGGATAATATCCTCTTGACTGGACATCCACAAAAAAATAATTTTCCTGGTTCGTAAGGAGTGCCTCCCACACATCTTCCGGCCGGCAGGAATAAGGATATGCGCTGCCCGCCGCAAACATACACCCTATTTGATTTGCCGGATTTATTTCATGGGCCAGTTTGGTCGCCAGAGCGCTTGCCACCAGTTCATGATGGGCCGCCTGGTATTTGACCGCCTCTTCGTCCTCCCCTTCTTCGAAACAAAGCCCGGCCCCCATAAACGGAGCGTGCAATATCATGTTGATCTCATTAAAAGTCAGCCAATGGGTCACATAATCTTTGTAACGTTCAAACAGCGTCCGGCACAGGCGCAAATAAAACCCGATCAGCTTCCGGTTTCTCCATCCCCCGTACTTTTCAATCAAGTATACGGGGCAATCGAAATGGCAGATTGTCACCAGCGGCCGGATCCCGTTTTTCCGGCACTCCCTGAAAACCTCCTCATAAAAGCGGAGCCCTTCTTCGTTCGGTTCCTCTTCGTCTCCCTTTGGAAAAATCCTCGTCCATGCTATGCTCATCCGGTATACCTGCAATCCCATCTCGCCCAAAAGACGGATATCTTCCCGAAAGCGGTGATAAAAATCCACCGCTTCCGCCGCCGGATAATGATGCCCTTCATCCATTTGCAGCATCTTCCTGTGCCCGGTAATTACCGCTCCTCTATCCGCTCCCGACGGACAGACGTCTACATTTGCAAGTCCTCTTCCCCCTTCAAAAATACCTCCTTCGCACTGGTTCGCCGCCGAAGCGCCTCCCCAGAGAAAGTTCTTTGGAAATCCAGCCATTTCATCCACCTCCGTCCTTCCTTATTTTAATACCTGCAGCAGACTATCTCCCGGTTCCAGCTTTTCCTGCGCCATATCCACTACATCCAGGAAATCATCGGAATTTGTAATAATTACCGGAGTTTCCAGGCAATATCCCTTGCCCTCGATCCATTCTTTATCAAATTTTATCATAAGCTGTCCTTTTTTCACGCGGTCACCGCAGCTGACAGCCGCTTCAAAGCCCTCCCCGTTTAACTGCACCGTATCCAGGCCGATATGGATCAATATTTCCGCACCCTCGTCTGTTTTTATGCCGATCGCATGCATCGTCGGGAACAGCGCTGTCACTTCACCGTCCGCCGGCGCAAAAACCTTCCCTTCTTCCGGCAGTACTGCCGCGCCTTTTCCCAGTACGCCGGATGCGAAGGCATCATCGCGGATAGACGACAGCTTCAAAGCCTTTCCCTTTACCGGGCTCCCTATTTCCACTCTTTTTAAGATGGCAGAAGCATTTTCTTCCTTTTCGTTGCTTTCCGCCATTTCCGTTTTTTCCTCTCCGGTTGTTTCTTTATAAAAAATTATCGTTGCCACAAAGGCGATCGCCATTGTGAGTAACACGCCCGTAATCGCTACTATCAGGTTTCCCATGCTTCCGTCCGGCTCAATCATTGCCGGGAACTCAAAGATGCCCATTCCTCCCATCATGAACTTGCGGAAATTAAACGCCCCATAAAAACCGCCGCCGATACCGCCCGCAATACAGCTTATAATGAAAGGTTTCTTCAAAGGCAGCAAAATTCCGTAAATCGCCGGTTCCGTCACGCCGAAAATACCGGATATAAAGTTAGGCAGAGCCATTTCCCTCAACTGCTTGTTTTTTGTTTTAAAGAAAATTGCCAGTACTACCGCCGAAGTTGCAAAAGTACATGCAAAGAAAGGCATCATAACATTATCGTAGCCATTCGTCATAATATTGTTGATATAAACCGGAATAAATCCCCAGTGCAAACCGAAAATAACCAGAATCTGCCAGGTCAGCCCTACGATCGCCCCCGCCAGCAAAGGACTGAAATCCCTGATGGCAATTACGGTTCTTGCCACAACTGCCGAACCGAAGGACGCCAGCGGCCCGATCAGCAAAAATCCCGCCGGAATCGCCACAAGCAGCGTCAGCATCGGCACAAAGAAAAACTTAACCAGATCGGGAATATATCTGCTGAAGAATTTATCGCACTTGGATGCAAAGTATACGACAAAAATAACCGGTATCACTGTTCCCGTATAATCCATGGCGATCATCGGAATCCCGAAAAATTCCGTATAAACCGCCGATTCGAACATCGTCCCTGTAAACAGCGTATAAAGCGCTTCCCCTCCCTGTGACAAGGCGCTGCTTTGTACGGTTGGATAGCACATAATCGCGCCGATTACCAGACCGATCATCGGTTTCAGGTTGAATTTTTTTGCTGCCGTATATCCTAAAAACAAAGGCATAAAAGTGAACAGTCCGTCGCCGATCGCATTCAATATCAGATAACCGCCGCCAGCATCCGTATAAAGCCCTATCGCCACGAATAAGGCATTCAATCCCTTTACCATACCGCAAGCCGCCATAATTCCAAGAATCGGCTGAAAGATTCCTGAAATCACATCGATCGCCCGGTTAAACAAATTCCCTTTCGGCGCCTCCTCCTGATCCGCGGCTCCTTCCTCCATGCCGAGCAAAGGCATGACGTCCGCATAAACTTCCGGCACATGGTTTCCGATCACTACCTGATACTGGCCGCCGCTTTTCATCACGGTTACAACCCCGTCCATAGCCTTCAGCACATCGTCTTTTGCCTTTCCTTCGTCTTTCAGTTTAAAGCGCAGCCTTGTGATACAATGCGTCAGACTGCTGACGTTTTCCTTTCCTCCTACGTTCCTGACAATCACCTTTGCCAGTTCTTCATACTTGCCCATCTTCTTTTCCTCCAATTAAAATAAATATTTTTATGAAGGTTTGGCCAACTGAATGTCACCATCCTGGCATACATGAGAATTGTTACCGCCTGACCTTATTCACTACCCGTTCAATATGAATGGTCAGATAAAGCTGCTCCTCTTTGGAAAGCAAATAATTGTATTTCGATTCAATAAACTTTGTAATCTTTTCCACGCAGTTGTAGGCTTTCGGATATTTTTCCCTGATGACTCCCCACAAATCCTCCATCTCATCCTCTTCATAAATCCTACGTTCCACCAGCCGCTGCGCAAAAAATTTCAAATGCGTAATAAAACGGAAGTAATACACATCCTCTTCATCAAAATCTATTTTAAAGAAATATTTTACAATATTGACCACTTCCTGTATAATCCGGGTGATTTCATACATATTATGCATACTCTCCTGATCCATCTGCCCGTTTGCCAGATGAAGGGCGATAAACCCGGCCTCATCCTCCGGGAGCCGTACCTTGCACTTTTCCTGGATCAAATCCAGCGCCCAGAGTCCCACCCGGAATTCTTCCTTATAAAATCTGCGGATATCCCATAAAAGAACGTTTTTTACCGTCACGCCCTCCAGAAAACGGACGATAGAAGTATGTACGTGGTCGATCAGGGAAATATAAAGCGTATCGTTTAATTTCTTGTCAAGACGCCTCTTTGCCTCCGCAATAATCTCCTCTCCCACCGCTATATGCTCTATCGGAATATCCTGTATCATCGTCTGGAATTTATTATTAGCATCCGCCGTAGAAAGGCAGAAAGTCTTATCCACCGTATCTTCCCCGATCTCCTCCCCGGTCTTTTTACGGAAACAGATCCCTCTTCCCATAACGATTTTTTCCTGTCCGTTTTCGTCCATGATCACGGCCACATTATTATTCAGAATCTTATATATCCTCATAACACTACCCTGCCACAGCCTTTCTTTTTTGCATTAAAAAACCTATATGCACAAATATATCCTGAATCATCCGAGTCAAGAAATATTTTCACATATAGGTTTGGCTTGCTTAACAATCACCATCCTGAAGATATAAAAATAATAACATCATTCAGAACATAAGTCAATGATATTTTCTACGTTATTTTATCTAAAAAGCTCCTGGCAATATTAGATATTTTGCATAAATCCTGTCGTTTAACACTCCTCCAACAGCATCCGAAGCAGCATGATATGATACTCTTCGTCCTTAACGATCCTTTCCAGCACCGCATTGACACAATCGTCTTTTATCATTTTCATATGCATTTCATACTGGCGGATCGCTTCCTTTTCCGATTCTATGCCCGCCAGAAGCATCTTCTTCATCTGTTCCGGCAAGACCAAATACTCCGGCGTCCACATGACCGGCCTCCCATTGCGGCCCTTTGCGGTAAAATCCACCGTGCCGCCGAGCAAAACAATCAGTTCGCCCAGTTTCTGCAAGTGCATCATCTCCGCCATGGCGATTCCAAGAATCGTCTTTGCAATCGAACAGTTTTCACCGGCTATTCTGTTTTCATTATTAATATACTGCGCGATCGCCGAGAGCTCCGACACCGCCCCGCAATAATCCACGCGGAGCAGATCAGCATATCCCTGGTTTTCTCCTCTGACCTGAACCGGCGGATATGGGAGGTCTGCCATCACCGGCCTGATTCCTGCAAAATTACATGTATTGATAAACGGGTTCTTTTTTTCTTCCAAACGAATAATCTCCAAATATACTATTTTATAAGATAGTATATTGGGAGATTGCAAAAAGTGTACCTTTTTTACCAGCTTTTCTGTAATTTTATATTCCAATCCAAATGATAGGGGCTGTCCGGTTCCTCCAGCAGCATCTCATAAACCATCCTTCGAAAATCGCTGCCTTCTCCCGCCCAGTATTCATAGCCCATCATATAGCTGTCCGTAAAATCCTCCCAGGAGTCAAATTTACTCTGCGCAAGCACCGCTATTTCCAATGATTTGTCCAGCGCTTCCTCCGCTTCATAATAGCCCACGTAATAAAAACTGGACATCAGCATGATAGCCCGGCTGTAATCCCAGGCCGATATGGCGTCTTCGCCTTTTTCTTCATAAGCCTTATAGAACCGGGCATAGCGTTCCGCTTCCGTTTCATCCATTTCATAATGCTCGCGGAAAAACCTTTCTCTTTCCTCTTCCGCCACATCGCCAAGCCCGTCCGCTTTCAGGCTTTCCATTTCTTCCGCAAAAGCCCCCCGATGCCCTCTGCTTGCCAGCTTGTCCCATTTTTCTTCGGCCGAGGCCCGATCCGTAATTCCCCACTGCCTGGAAAGCATATTTTTATCCATTTCTATCAGTTCCGTATCGGCCGGCGCTCCTCCAAACATCGTATATTCCATCCCGTTCAGGCTTGTCAGCACCGCATGGGTTCCATTCATCCAAAGAATCGTATCTGTCATTTCCACAACAGTCCGTTCGGCCTCCTCCGGCGCATTTTCCTCCAGAGAAGCGCATATTTCCTGAATATGGCCCATCTTATCCTCATCGATCTTCTTTGCCGTATAAATGATGGCATAATAAGCGTAATCGGTTTCTCCATATACGATATAGCCTTCCCCGTCTACGCCCCCCATATCCAGCTTGCATCGATAGGCTTCCAGCCCTGTCAGCCCCGGTACTGTACCGGCCCCATCCAGCCTTTCCAGTTCCGAAACCCGGCAGACGGTTTTTACCGCCTCCTGCATATCCTCCGGGCCGGAAAAATCTCTTCCTTTCACGGACTGCAGCACCATAATCCCATCCTGTCCGTTTCTGCCGACTGCTCCGATCCAGTTATCCGTTCCGGCATCCCTTTCCTGCCAGTCCTCTGCCAGCATAATACTGATGCTTCCGTCCGCAGAATAAAATCTCTTCCCGGGAATATCTCCCTTCCCGCATCCGCCCAATGCCAACGCTGTAAAAAGGACGATCATTGCCGCCCGGATCTTCCTGCTCCTCTTCATCCCATCCCCCGCTCCTTCACAAATACATGCTGTCTATTTTTCTATAGAAACAAACGCTGCCACGCTTTGCGATCCAGCTTATTGTAAGAAGATTTGCCGGGAAAATCATCAAATTTCCCCGGCAAATTTTAGATTTTCCAAGACATCGTCCTTACGATTTTCCGGAAAATCTCTTTATTTTATTTACCAATTTTTTTCCAATGTCAGATTCCAATCCAACTGGTAAGGACTGTCGGGCGCAGCTTTCAGTTCTTCATAAACCGCTCTTCTTTCATCGCTGCTTTCTTCTGCCCAATACTCATATCCAACCATATAACTGTCGATAAAAGCATCCCAGGAGCCATAAGCGGTCTGGATCACGCTTGCTACTTCCAAAGCCTTATCCAAAGCTTCCGTCTCCGTGTAATATCCGGCAATATAGCAGTTTGCGATCACAGATACCGCGCGGCTGTAATCCCATGCGGACATAACATCTATTCCTTTTTCATCATAACCAGCATAAAACGCTGCATACTGCTGCGCGATCTCATCCGTCATATTCGTATAATTGTTGAGCAGGTAATCCGCCCTTTCCGCTTCCGGCATATCGCCGAATCCATCTTCTGTCAGCATATCCATCATTTCCGCAAAATCCATACGGTGTCCTTCGCTGATCAGCCATTCGATCGTCTCATCCGCCGACGCCTTGTCCGTTACATCCCACCACTCGGACAGCATCGACTGCTGTATCGCCATAGACTCGTCATTAGCCGGCATACCGCCGAACATATTATAATCCCATCCGTTAAGCGCCGTCAGAACCGCATAAGTTCCGTTGATCCAGCGAATCGTATCCGATACTTCCACAGTGGAATTGTTCTCGATTTCCGGTGCATTTTCTTTAAAGCTGCCACATACATTGCGTACATAAGCAATCTTATCGTCGTTCATCTTCTCCGACACATATAATATGGCATAATAAGCGTAATCCGTCTCGCCGTACACGAAATATCCGTCCCCTTTGGTTCCATCTACGCTCATCTTGCATTTATAAGCTTCTATATTTTCGAGTCCCGGCACCAGACCGTTTCCGTCCTCCGCCGTCATTTCCGAAGCGCTGTATGTATCCTCAAAAGCAACCTTTATGTCCTCCAGGGCAGCCGCATCCACACCTTTTACAAACTGTGCGATAATCAGCCCGTCCCTTTCGTCCTTGCTGACCGCTCCGATCCATCCGTCCACTCCTGCGTCTTCCGTTTTCCAGTCTTCCGCCAGCATAACGCTCACGACTCCGTCCGAAGATGCAAATTCCTTCGTAGGCTTCTCCGCCTCTTTTGTTCCGCAGCCAGCCAAAGCCGTCACAAGAAGGACAGCGGCCAGCCACACCAATGCTTTTCTTGCTGTTTTCATTATTCTCTACCTCACTTCTCCTTATTTTCTCATTGTCCCATAAAATTTAAGCCGGTCAATATTATACTCCATTTCGTTATTATATGCAATCTTTATTATATATTATATACAATCCACGGAAATCAATTTTTCTAATTTTTCTAAACGTCATGCCAGACGAAGCGAAACGAAGACAAGCGGTGGCGAGGCAGCGGGGAAAGGGGCTGGCGGGGCTTCGGTTTTCTGCTGTTGCGTACAATCAGCAATTTCACTTATGAAATGGTCAATACCCAGAGCGAAACCGCCAGGACGGCGGTTTCA
>ERZ808051.160-NODE-160-length-88592-cov-7.613647_pt1 | contig 88592 bp, 86 predicted proteins | sample MGYA00380199_ERZ808051 | MGnify/ENA primary metagenome ERZ808051 (study PRJEB31490, sample SAMN06133391) | mouse gut metagenome | isolation source: J11 | host: mice | place: China: Chengdu | collected 2015-05 ... | reverse complement strand
TTAACAGCCACCGCAAGATGGCTTGTTTGTAATGCAATTAAGGGAATGGATACCCTCTACTATTCTTTTTCAACCTTATTAACCTCTCTTTATGATTTTACTTAAAACTCTGCCTGCTTCTTTCAGGCACCCCCTTTTACCCAAACACCATATTAACCTTTTACCGCACCAATCATAACACCCTTCTCAAAATACTTCTGTACGAACGGATAGACACACAGAATCGGCAGCGTCGATACGATGATAACCGCATATTTGACCTGATCTGCGGAGGACTGCCCGTAACCGCCCTGCACACCGCCGTTTCCACTGGCAAATGCCTGATTTAACAGAAGGATTTCACGCAGTACAATCTGCAACGGTGCATTCTCCTGCTTACTGTTGTAAACAAGGGCATTGAAATAGTCATTCCAGTGGTAAACTGCATAATATAAAATCAGCACGGAGTTGACCGCCTTGGAAAGCGGAATCACCACTTTCATAAAATAGGAAAAATGAGAACAGCCGTCTAAAACCGCCGCCTCATACAAATCCTCCGGAATCGAGTTTTCTATAAATGTTCTGGCAATGATTAAGTTGTATGTATTGACCGCCACGAAGATAATCAGAATCGTCTTGGTTGAAATCAGATGCAGTGCACTGATCGTCATATAGGTCGGTACAAGACCGCCGCTAAAAAACATGGTAAACACGAAATAAAACATTACCTTATTGCGCGCCTTAAATCCTCTTCTGGACAACGCATAAGCCGCCGGCATGGTCACTACCATATTGAGCACCGTGCCTGCCACCACGTAAATCAGTGTGTTCAGATACCCTCTCCAGATTCTGCTGTCCTCAATAATCTGCTGGTAACCGTAGAAACGAATATCCTTAGGCAAAAATGTCACTTTACCAAGATTCACCAGATTGGAATTACTGATGGACGCAATGACGATGAACCACAACGGATACAATATAATCAGAAAAATCACGATACTCAGCAAAAGAACAATTATGCCAAAAATACTGTCCGCAGCGCTTACTTTTCTTCGAGCCGTTTTCTCCATAATAATCCCTCCTTACATCAATCCCGTTCCGGTGGAACGTTTGGAAATCCAGTTCGTTATCACAAGGAAGACGAAATTGACAAGCGTGTTAAATAAACCTACCGCTGCACCAAAAGAAAACTGTGAGGATTTGACACCCACAGAATAAACGTAGGTCGAAATAACCTGAGAAATACCGAGATTCAAACTGTTCTGCATCAGATATACTTTGTCAAAGCCGACATTTAAGATATTACCCATATTCATGATGAGCAGAATCATGATCGTCGGAACAATCGCCGGGAAATCAATATGTATCATCGTCTGCCAGCGGTTCGCCCCGTCAATCTTACATGCATCGTAGAGCTGTGTATCCACAGAGGACAGCGCCGCAATATAGATGATACTGTTCCAGCCCATCGCCTGCCAGACACCGGTCAGCACGTACAGCGGAACAAAAGCCGATTCCTTACCGAGAATATTCGTATCCGCCGCCACCAGATGAATCGCCTTTAAGAAATTACCCACGACGCCGCTGCCATTCATAAACATAACATTAATCATGGACACCATAACCACCGTTGAAATAAAATAGGGAATGTACACAGTCGTCTGCACTGTCTTTTTCCACTTCTTATTCCGAAGCTGGTTGATGATCATGGCAAGGATAATCGGCGCCGGAAATCCCACGACGATACTCCAGAACGAAATCGTAAAGGTGTTCTTCAAAGTAGTGAAGAACATCGGACTCTCAAAATACTGTTTGAAATACTTCAGTCCAGCCCACTTACCTCCCGTGATACCGCTCTGGAAACTGTATTCGCGGAATGCAAGCTGAATGCCGTACATCGGCACATAACAGAATATTAATATATATAACATGGCCGGCAAAAGCATCAGCCAAAGCTGCCAGTTGTGTTCCCAATATTTCTTCGTACGAAATCCCAGACTCTTATTTACCGCAGCTGTTTGATTCTTACTACCCATACTTGGTTCTCCCTTCTCTTAATGGAATAATTATGTATGTATCAAGCCATATGATTTACAGCAGAAGTGATACAGCATAGAAGAAAACGGAGAGACACCGTATATGCATCTCTCCGCCATCCTATCCGTTTTTTAGGAATTACTGTACACTCTTCAGATATTCATCAAATGCTTTCTGACGAATCTCAAGAATCTGCGGAAGTCCTGCACTCTCAACGCTCGCCACATAGGAATCCCAAGTGGAATCAATATCCTGTTCTCCTGTCATCCACAATGACCACTGATTATCAATAATGTTATTGATATTCGCCTGTGTCAGAGCCATCGTATTACGGTCTTCTTCCGTATACTTCATGAACATCTGAGGATATGTATCGGATGTGCTCGCCTTCGCGATAACATCATTGTATGTTTCCCTTTCTTCCAACGCATAAGTCATATCCTGCGCCATCTCAATTTCGCTTGCTCTTCTGATATACATCGGTCCGGCATCCGCAAACGCGTTGGTCCATTTCCACGTACCTGCATCGGTATTCGGATCGAGAGGAGCAAGTACTTTATAACTGTTATCCCCCGTCACTTCGATACATCCGTCCGTCACACCGCCGAAAAGGGATTCTACAGAATGCGTCTGGTCATAAAAACGGTCGATAAATCTCATAGCCGCTTCCGGATTGGAGCAGTTCGCGCTGATGCACACTCTGTTGCTGGACATATTCAGTCCCGTATAATCGTCTCTCCATCTCGTATCGTATGTACCCGGCTCGCAGTCGATATCATATTCAAGCGCCGGAACAGGTTTATACTGGCTGTACAGTTCGGGACCGAATTTATCGGTTTCTTCCCATCCGAATACACATCCTACAACCGCCTCACCCGCCTCGTTGCCTCTTGACAGAGACTGGAATGCGGAATAGTCGTTCGTCAGAGCATTCTCATTAATCAGACCATTGGAATACAAATCAGCCATATATTTCATGAACAGTTTGTATCTTTCATCAACCGCATAGCACTTAATCTGGTTATCTTCTGCGAAATAAGCGTCCGTCCCCCAGTTGGTAAGCTGGATACCGAGAGAACCGAGCAGATTTGTCAAGGAATATGCGCTGTTGAACCATGCATTATTACCGCCGTATGCATTATAGTCAAGCGGAATCTCATCATTAGGGTCACCATTGCCGTTAGCATCCTGTTCTTTAAATGCCACCAGCACATCCTTAAACTCCGTATAAGTCGTGGGCATTTCCAGACCGAGATTATCAAGCCAGTTCTGGTTGATAAACATTACCGTATTCGTAGAGGGCCATTTTCCTTGGAATTTCGGCGTTCCGAAAATCTTACCGTCCATCGTAGTCGCCAACACCTTGGTATCCGGCTCTTCCTCAAACATTGTCAGAATGTTCGGCGTCAATTCCTCTGTCAAATAAGGTGACATATCTAAGAACAAACCGTTATATTTCGTATAATCTTCATCAAGTGTCGCATTAAACAGGATATCCGGAATATCTCCTGCCGCAAATCTGGTAGATTTTACTGTTTCCCAGTCCGCCCTGATCACTTCCCACTCAATCTCTACATTTGCTTCCGCTTCCATCTCGGCAAGCCATTGCATTTCTTCCACATCTTTCGTCAGCGGATGAGCAATGAACAGCGCTTTCAGTTTTACCGTTTCTCCTGAATCCGCTGATGCGGAATCACCTGATGCTGCTTGCGAATCGTTCGTTGCTTCCGTGCTGTCGTTTCCACCGGAGTTATCGGCAGAAGCCGCACCGCCGTCATCCGGCTGTCCGGAATCGCCGCCGCATCCTGCAAGTATGGAAGCAACCATCGTCACAGAAAGCAGCATCGCTAAAACTCTCTTTTTCATAAAAATCCTTCCTTTCGCATATTTTTTGAATTTTTTACAGCAAGTTATTGTGCGAACCGTTTTTGTGCATATTGAATAATGCATGGTGTGATTTATCATTTTTTCTAATCATATTGACGCATTTCGATTCGCCGTTTCATTTTCTTTCGTGCAACTTGACTGTGAAATTAAAATATCACGCTCCCTTTCTATCGTAAATATCGCACCGATACATTCAGTGTCATTTTTCTATTTCTTTCCTTTTGATATCCTCATGTTGTATCTTTTTAACACCAAACCGAACTTAATGATATTCACTTTTTTAGTCATATATTGTTAAATTTCCCTATATTCATCGTTGTCATAGTCTGAAATCTATTTTTTACGTATATCTTTGTTTTTTTGACGCATTTTGATACTATATCATTTTGATAGGTATTCTGCCATGCATGGTTTGTGTCTGCGCGCTGTCTGCCACAAACTCGTAGCCCATATATCGATTTAACCAACAAAGCAGCGCAGAAATGGAAAAAGATATGAACATTCTTTGTTTACCTGCAAAACAACTCTTCAGTTACGCTCTGACCGGCAAATTCAAAGCACCTTCCCCGGAATGGATGCACCAGAACTTCCAGCTTATCGACTATGAATTGATCGTCGTGACAGAAGGTATTCTATATTTAAACTACAACAGCGAAAATTTTATTGTCAAAAACGGAGAATATTTACTATTACCACCCAGTTCTTCTTGGCGGCAGGGCTTCAAACCCTCCTATTGTTCCTTCTACTGGCTTCACTTTTCGACACAGCCGGGGGATCTCCCGCTGATTCTTACCCCTGACACCATTTTACCCCCCCCCGACCAGTATTTCACACTTCCCCAGACCGGAATCATCCCAAAACCTGAGAAAGTCGTCATTCTCATGAAACAACTGCAGGACATCGTAAAAAGCAAATACCCCTCTATCACTTTAGACGCCATGTCCACAAGCATTCTTACCGAACTCTATGGGCAGCTTTCGCTTGTTCCGCCCGTAGAAAGCTATACTGAGAACCAAAAGCAGATTTATTATGATATCATGGATTATGTCAAAACGAATATTTCCAGAAATATTAAGATTTCCGAGATAGCGGCTGCTTTCGGCTATAATGAGAAATATATCTCCCATCGTTTTGTGGAGATATGCGGTATTCCGTTAAAACAGTATATATTGAAAACAAAAGTTGAACAGGCAAATTATATGTTGACTGACACAAATAAATCCATCGCTGAAATTGCGAAAGAACTTGGGTATCCTGACAGTCATAATTTCTCAAGGACTTACAAAAAAATCACCGGGCTTTCGCCCAGTGAATATCGCAATACGTTTTCCAAAAGATTGCTGTACCATGTGTGAATCAGTTACGCTCTCGCAATTTACCGCACAAAGTTCGTCCGCTCAACAGGTTCCTTCTCGGGAAGCCCGTACTCCTTCCTGCCGAGTTCAATGCTCTTCATCAAAAACGTCATATTTCTCGCAAGCGTGCGCATACTCTGCAGTCCTTCCTTATCCTGCTCTGCCTCGCCGGGCGTTCTACCGTGTACGCTGTTCCAGTACTGTCCCGACGCCACCGGCATACCACAAATGGTAAAAAACTTATTCAGTTCATCAAATGTCGCAGACAGACCGCCTCTTCGCGCCGCCACCACACTTGCACCAACTTTCATCGTTTTATCGAAATGAGTACTGTAGAAAAGTCTCGTCAGAAATGCAACCAGCGTGGCGTTCGCCGACGCATAGTAAACCGGACTGCCGATTACCAGACCGTCACACGCTTCAAATTTTGCCGCCGTCTCATTTACAATATCATTGAACACGCATCTGCCTTTCTCGGCACATGTACCGCAGGCAATACAACCTCTTATATCTTGGTTCCCCACATGAAGAATTTCCGTCTCGACTCCCTCTCCCGCGAAAACCTGCTCCATCTCGTGAAGCGCTGTATATGTATTGCCGTTTACTTTCGGACTTCCGTTAATCATTAATACTTTCATATCACCCTTCCTCCTCTTCTATACCTGCCATACTCCGGCTTTATTCTACACCGGCTGTAATTTAGACGTAAAATCTGCCATCGCTTCCGAAATCTTAATCTGCTGCGGACATACCGCCTCACAGCTTTTACAGCCGACACATGCCGACGGCTGTTTCTCCTGCGGCACTGCCATCAGCGCCATAGGCGCAAGAAAACCGCTTCCCGTAAAATTATGTTCGTTATACAATTCAATTAAAGCCGGGATGTCCAGACCTTTCGGGCAGTGGCTTGTGCAATAGCGGCACGCCGTACATGGCAGCCTCTTCTCTTTCAGTATCATTTCCGCGACACCAAGCAGTGCGTCCATCTCTTCTCCGCTCAGTTTCTTCTCAGTCTCAAACGTAGCGATATTCTTCTTAAGCTGTTCCATATTAGACATACCGGATAGAACCATCGTCACACCGTCAATACTCTGTAGAAACCGAAATGCCCAAGCCGGAACATCCTCGCTGGGACGAAGCACATTCAGCTTTTCTTCATATTCCGGTGCAAGCGACGCTAACTTACCTCCGCGCAGAGGTTCCATCACCCAGATTGGAATCTGATGTTCTTTTAACAGTTCTACTTTAGACTTCGCGTCTTGGAACGACCAGTCCAGCCAGTTAAGCTGAATCTGGCAAAATTCCATCTTCTCACCGTATGCCGTAAGGAAACGTTCCATCACCTCATAGCTGCCGTGGGCCGAAAATCCGAGATGCCGGATTCTTCCGTTTGCTTTCTGTTTTACAAGATAGTCATAAATCCCATACTTCGGATCAAGATAAGCGTCGATATTCATCTCGCAGACATTGTGGAACAGATAGAAATCAAAATATTCCACACCGCATTTTTCAAGCTGCTTTTCGAAAATCTCTTCCACTTTGTCCATATTGGAAAGATCATACCCCGGAAATTTTGTCGCCAGATAGAAGCTATTTCTGGGATATCCGGCAAGCACGCGCCCCATAACCGTCTCTGAATTGCCGTCATGATAACCCCACGCCGTATCATAATAGTTCACGCCGTTCTCCATCGCATAATCAATCATTTCCGCAGTTGCCGCCTCATTGATATCCGCGCCGTTTTCTCCTGTCGGCAGGCGCATTGCTCCCATGCCGAGCGCGGATAATCGTATGTCCTGAAAATTCTTGTAAATCATTGCTTCTCCTCCTTTTCTATTTATGTTCTTCACCGACAACAATCTCCCCATGGGAATTGTCGTCATCACGGATAATTTCACCGACTGCCGGAACCTGAATGCGCCCTGCCGCCGGATTTTTAATGCTCATCACAGGTGTCGTGACAACAGCCTCTACCACGGATTTCTCAAAACACAAGTCTGTGTCAATCATTTCGCATTCAACCAATTTCAATCCCTTGCAATAGCACAACGGCTGTGTACCGATAATCTTGCAGTGCTCAAAAGTCACATTCTCACAATACCATGCAAGATATTCTCCCTTGACGGTACAATTCCGGACCACAACATTCTTGGCATGCCAGAAGGCGTCTTTCGTGTCAAACGTACAGTTCTCAAATACTGCATTCTCGATATACTGGAAAGAATATTTGCCCTTCATCTGCACATTGTCAAAGTATAACCCTCCGGAACGCATCATGAAATATTCGCTCTCCACAGAGCATTCTTGCATTCTGACATCCTGCACAGACCAGCCAAACTCCGGAGAGATGACATCACATCCGCTCATCTCTACATGACTGCATTCCCGCAATGCTTTGATTCCATGCATTTTCGTATTTATGATCTTGATGTCCGAAGAATACCACAGTGCCGCCCTGCATAGCTCAGTCATCTGTGAATCAATAATCTCGAGCTTCCGGTCATGCCAGAACGGATACCGCAGATTAAAGAAGCATCCGTGCACCTGAATATCACTGCTTTCTTTCAGCGCACTCTCACCGTCAGCCGGACCGTCAAAATCACAGTTTTCCAACACCAGTCCGCTGCTTGCATACAACGCACGTTCCATATCAAAATTTTGGTTACTAATCTTTGTTACTGCCGTCATACCTTTCCCGCCTCTGTCAAATTTGTTCTTTCATTTGCTATATTACTTCTTTATCATACACTATATCGCAGTCATATTTCTATTGCAAATACTTATACCGAATATTTTATCATTCCCGTAAGGCATATCACCTCAAATCATTTGCTCCGTCGCATTTTCCTATGACGTAAAGAACTCCCGCATCCATGCAACATGCAAAATACGGGAGTTCTTGCGCTTTCCGCCGCGGTAACGCGGTAATATGTAATTTATTCAATCTGGGCTATCAGATTCCAAAAAGGGGATTGTTCACCCTTTTTCTTCTCCTGTTCATCGTAGAATCCTATTCTGTCACGATAATCAGGCACGACTCTCTTAATGCTGTTCCTTGCAAGCTGCTCCTGACTCTTGTTCACGCAGATGATATAGATTCCTTCTTTGCGCTCCGGCAATGCTTCCGATCTGTCATCGACATCCCCGTCCGCCAGATTCATCGCCGCGAATCCGTTCATTCCAAGCTTTCTCTTAAATTTGATAAAGAAAGATATTCCTTCCCGGAAAAAAACTTTCTTGATTCTTTCCTTCGTTGCGTTATCATATACTTCACACAGTGCGATTTCATTATTCACTTTTACTCTCGACAATTTAGATTCTACCATAACAACCTCTCTTTCACTACTGACCAAAGAGCCTCTCCTCAGCAAGCTTATGCTTACAAGTACCTATCCTATCACAAAGGTTGTGAAAATGTCGTGAAGGAAAGCGGTAGATTTTCTTAAGATTTTCTTTAGGGCATCTTCGTGCCTATAATGTTCCCGCCTCCCAGTACATAGCCGTCGTCATAGAAGACCACTGCCTGTCCCGGCGTAATGGCGCGCACCGGCTTGTGGAATGTGCATTTAATCACGTCGTCCGCAACCCTTTCTACCATACACTGCTCCCCCGCATGGGCGTAGCGTATTTTCGCCAGAACTTCCCTCGGCTGCGGTAAGCTTTCCATTCCCATGTAATTGACTTGATTGCAGTACAGCGTATCACCGAATACTTCTTCCGCCTCGCCGATTACAACCTCATTCGCCTCCGGTCTTAGTTGTGTCACAAACACTGGACGTCCCATGGCAAGATTCAGTCCCTTGCGCTGCCCTACCGTATAATGCGTGATACCGAGATGCCTCCCCAGTATCCTACCGTCCTTCGTCACGAAATTACCTTCTTCCGGAACTCTTTCACCTGCTGTTTTGTCAATAAAAGACGCATAATCATTATCCGGTATAAAACAGATTTCCTGACTGTCCGGCTTATGCGCCACCGGAAGTCCTGCTTTGCTCGCAATTTCCCTTATTTCTTCCTTCGTATATTCTCCAATCGGCATCATCGTGTGCGCAAGTTGTTCCTGTGTCAGACTATACAACGCATATGTCTGATCCTTCTTTGCGGTGACGGAATTTCTGACGGCATATCTGCCGTTTGACATTCTGGCAATTCTTGCGTAGTGTCCCGTAGCAATATAATCCGCGCCGATTTCTAAGCTCCTCTTAAGCATGGACTCCCACTTCACATAGCGGTTGCATGCGATACAGGGATTCGGCGTTCTGCCCGCCAGATATTCTTCCACAAAATAATCCATGACCTTACATTTAAACTCTTCCTTGAAATTCATGACATAGTATGGAATATCAAGCGCCTGCGCCACACGCTGTGCATCCTCTACCGCGCGCAGGCCGCAGCATCCTCCGTTTTCTTCCTGCACATTTCGCTCTTCATCCTGCCAGATCTGCATGGTCACTCCGATTACATCATATCCCTGCTCTTTCAAAAGATAAGCCGCCACAGACGAATCCACCCCGCCGGACATACCTACCACTATTTTCTTCTTATTCATAATTCTGTTCTTCCTCTCCATGCTCACGCATAAACATAAATCATATCCAACATAAAAATGGTGTCCTATGAAATTACAAAAATGGAAAAACCCGTTAGTGACCGGAACTGTCATTCTTACTCTGACAGGACTTCTCAGCCGTTTTATCGGCTTTTTCTATCGAATCTTCTTATCCAACGTATTCGGCGCCGAAGGCATGGGAATCTATCAGCTTATCTCTCCCGTGCTTGCGCTCTCTTTTGCCTTAACTGTGTCCGGCATACAGACTGCCATCTCCAAATACGTTGCCAGTGAAACAAGCACCCACGACTACAAAACTTCTTTTCGGACATTATGGGCCGGTTTTATTCTGGCAATGTTACTGTCCATAGCCACCGCCTTATATATTTATCTGTGCGCAGACTGGATTGCCGCCACTCTCTTACTTGAGTCACGAACCGCTCCTCTCCTGCGTATCATCGCGCTGTCTATCCCTATGGCGACCGTGCATTCCTGTATCAACGGATATTTCTACGGCATCCGCAAAACCGCCATACCTGCCGTGTCCCAGTTAGCGGAACAAATCTGTCGCGTCGGATCAGTTTATCTGATTTATCATATATGCAGACAGCATAACACAACGCCGACAATCAGCTTCGCCGTAGTCGGTCTGGTCATCGGTGAAGGCGCTTCTATGATCGTCTCCGTCATCGCGATTCTTTCCCGCGCCCATCAGGTATTTCCGGCTCGCGATTACCAATCCGGCACGAGGCGTTTAGCTTCCCCCTACCGCCTCATTATGGGACAGTTGATGCAACTCGCCGTACCACTGTCCGCCAACCGCCTGATCATCAACCTGCTGCAGAGCATCGAGGCAATCTATATTCCCAACCGCCTTATGGCTTATGGACTAAACAATGCGGACGCCCTAGGAGTTTACGGTGTGTTAACAGGAATGAGTCTTCCTCTTATACTATTTCCCTCTGCAATCACCAACTCCATATCCGTACTGTTACTTCCGATCGTATCCGAAGCTGACGCTAGCGGAAACACAAGCGCCGTCAAGCGCGCCATCATGACTTCCATACGCTACTGCCTGCTTCTTGGTTTTGGATGTACCGCAATGTTCCTTCTCTTAGGACGCACCGCCGGACGTATGTTGTTCCACTCGGAGCTTGCAGGCAGTTTTATTCTTACGCTCAGCTTCATCTGCCCTTTCATGTATATTGCGAGTACATTAAACAGCATATTAAACGGACTCGGCAAAACAGCGCAGACTTTTCTGTTCAGTGTGGTCAGCCTGCTGCTTCGTCTGTTGTTCGTATTTATCGCCATTCCAGTGTACGGTATCAAAGGATATCTGTGGGGCACTCTTGCGAGCCAGATGCTGCAGACGCTTCTATGTACGGTATCGGCGCTGCACATCTCACACAAGGCTCATAGAGCAGTATAACTTCCGTACATACGATACTTGCGATTCTTAACTTAATATACTATAATGTATGTGTTTTTGCCAGAGAAATCGCTTTACCCTTAACGAAGAGCAAGCGTATATTCCCCTGGTATTCACAGAATATACATGTAAGAGGAGTATGAGAAAATGTCATTTCATTATGTAGCCAAATTACCGACACCGGAGGATATCCGCGAACAATTTCCAATGCCTGATCATCTTGTCAGACTCAAGAAAGAACGCGATGCCGAGATAAGTGATGTCATCTCCGGTAAAAGCAATAAATTCCTGTTGATTATCGGTCCCTGTTCTGCCGACAACGAAGAAGCGGTTTGTGATTATGTAAACCGACTTGCCCGTATCAATGAGCAGGTTAAGGATAAGCTGATTCTGATTCCCCGAATCTATACCAACAAACCACGTACCACCGGAGAAGGATATAAAGGTATCGTCAGTCAGCCGGATCCGGAGAAAAAACCGGATTTTACAAGCGGTCTGATTGCCATGCGTAAAATGCATATCCGTGCCATCGAAGAATCCAGACTGACTGCCGCTGATGAAATGCTCTATCCGGACAATTGGGGGTATGTGGAGGACATCCTCTCTTATGTCGCTATCGGCGCCCGTTCCGTAGAGGACCAACAGCACCGGATGACGGTCAGCGGTTTCGATGTGGCAGCAGGCATGAAAAATCCCACCAGCGGTACGCTCTCCGTCATGCTAAACTCCATCTATGCTGCACAGCATCCCCATGATTTTATCTACAGAGGACATGAAGTGTGCACCGGGGGTAATCCCCTAGCCCATGCCGTACTGCGTGGTTCCGTCAACAAACACGGCAGGAGCCTTCCCAACTACCACTACGAAGACCTCGCTATGCTATACTCGCTGTATCAGGAATACGACCTTGTGCATCCGGCTTGTATCATCGACGCCAACCACAACAATTCCAATAAACAATACGAACAGCAGGTGCGTATCGTCAAAGAAGTGATGCACAGCAGAAAGCTCAACAAGGATATCCATCGTATGGTAAAAGGCGTAATGGTGGAGAGTTATATTGAGGAAGGATGTCAGAAAATAGGCGAAGGCATCTATGGCAAGTCCATTACCGACCCGTGTCTCGGCTGGGAAGCCTCGGAGCGGTTAATTTATGATATCGCGGAATATGAGTAAAAGCAATTTATTTCGTAAGTTCAAACGGCCGGCGGGCATATGTTCCGCCGGCTGTTTTTCTCTTGACTTTAGTACGAAATCATACTATAATTGCATATGGTACGATTTCGTACTAATTCCTATGCATATTGCAAGCCTGATTGTGATAATGCTTAAACAGAAAGCTTTGCATCGGCTTTCATCTAATCAGAAAGGAACCAACATGAATATACATTCTTCCAAAGAACTGAAACGCTACAATTATCTGGTCAGCGAAATTGACGCCGCTTATCATGAAATCTCCTCAAAACTCGGACTGCCTGACAGTTCCATGATCGTGCTATATACTATCTGTGACAGCGGGGATTCCTGCCTGCTTCGGGATATCGTCCATAATTCCGGCATCAGCAAACAGACGGTCAACTCCGCCCTGCGTAAGCTGGAAGCCGAAGGCATCATTTATTTAGAACATGCAGGAGCAAAAAATAAATCTGTCTGCCTCACCATAAAAGGTAAAAAACTGGCTGACCGCACCGCTCGACGAATTATTGATATCGAGAATGATATCTTTGCCTCGTGGTCCTCCGAGGATATGAATAAATATCTGGAACTGACCGAACGCTACCTGCTGGATTTTAAAGACAGACTCAGACAGTTAGAACAGAAACCCGGCGAAACATAATCGTCAATAACAAGAACAATACACGAAATCAAAGGATGTCTGCAACCATGAAAACAACAATACAATTATCCGACCATTTTACCTACAATAAATTACTGCGCTTCACTTTTCCATCTATCATCATGATGGTCTTCATATCCATCTACGGCGTCGTGGACGGTTTCTTTGTGTCCAATTTCGTCGGTAAAACCGCCTTTGCGGCAGTTAATCTCATTATGCCCTTCGTCATGATCTTAGGCGGTATGGGATTTATGATCGGTACTGGCGGAACCGCACTTGTGTCCCTTGTCCTTGGACAAAATGACCGTGAAAAAGCAAACCGCTATTTCTCCATGATGATATATATGACTTTGCTTCTGGGAATCGTCCTGTCTGTAACAGGTATTATCTTTATGCGTCCTGTTGCCGCTTTCCTTGGCGCCACGCCCGAAATGATGGAGGATTGTGTTCTTTACGGAAGAATCGTGATAGGATTTACATTTACTTTTATGCTGCAAAACGTATTCCAGAGTTTCCTGATTGCCGCCGAAAGACCGAAACTCGGTCTGGCTGCAACTGTCGCCGCCGGCGTCACAAATATGATTCTCGACGCCTTATTTGTCGGTGTGTTCAGCTGGGGTGTTGCCGGCGCCGCTCTCGCCACCGGCTTCAGCCAATGTATCGGAGGCGCACTGCCATTTGTGTATTTCATCCGCCCTAATACCAGTCTGCTCAGATTGACACGAACAAAGTTTGAAATACAGCCCATACTGCAAGCCTGCACCAACGGTTCTTCAGAATTAATGAGCAACATTTCCACTTCCGTTGTCAGCATGATTTATAACTTCCAGCTCTTAAAATATGTAGGCGAGAACGGTGTGTCGGCGTACGGCGTGCTCATGTACGTACAGTTTATATTTATTGCGATTTTCATCGGCTATTCCATCGGTTCGGCACCGATCATCAGCTACCATTACGGCGCCGGAAACCACACGGAACTAAAGAATATGCTTAAGAAAAGCGTTTTACTTTCGAGCGGCGCCGGCATCATCTTAAGTCTGTCTGCCTTCCTGCTTGCCGCACCGCTTGCCCGGATATTCGTAGGCTATGACGCCGAGCTTTTTGACCTGACTGCCCACGCATTCCGGCTGTTTGCGTTCTCTTTCCTGTTAGCCGGACTGAATATCTTTGCCTCTTCGTTCTTCACCGCGCTCAACAACGGGGCAATCTCAGCGGTGATATCGTTTATGCGTACGCTGATCTTCCAGACCGGAGCCGTACTGTTACTGCCGATTTTCTTCGATGTGGATGGTATCTGGTTCGCCATCACCGTCGCGGAAGTGTGTGCATGCATTCTTTCCGCCGTCTTCCTCATTGCTAAGCGCAGAAAGTATCATTATATGTGAGGATTACTCAGCGGGAAGCTTAAGATATTCGCTTCCTGCCAAGTGATCATCACAAATTGTAACAATTGTAACTCATCCTTCCTCCTGCCGCACAATCCTATAATATGTTTTCGCCGTAATCAGATAGCTTACACCATATACGGCCACAAACAATGCTGAAACCCCTACAATGCTCCCCACAAACAGGCGCATATCAAACAGTGAGATTACCGCAAAGAGACACTTGACCATAAACATACCTGCCAACGTATGAAGAATTGCCCCCGCAAGCGGCAGTCCGAAAACCATTAGAATCTGTCGGTGTACCGTCCCTTGAATCTCTCTATCACTCATACCGACTTTCTGCATGATAACGAAATTATTTCTATCCTCATATCCTTCCGTAACTTGTTTGTAGTACATAATCAAAATGAGACACATAAAGAAAATCATGCCGAATAAAATCCCGATGAATAACAAGGAACCGTATGTTACCCGATTGTTTTCCCGCCAGTCTATACCGTTCTGCAGACTTTCAAATCCCGGCTGACTCTGTCCCCATTCGCTAAATTCCTCTATAAAAGCTTTTTTCTCCTCGTCAGCCCCTTGAAGAAGAATCTTAATGCGCTGTGTGTCAACACTTTCTATATATTCGTCCACGTCTGCCACACCGTTTGTCTCACACCAAGCGCGGACACATTCATCCCTCGCTTCCTTGTCCTTTACAACCATCATGTAACGGGCATTGAACGTATTGCCTTCCGCCTTAGGTGACGGAAAGAATGCATCGGGTTCCTCCTGCACCCGAAACGTCCTGCCAAAGAAATCGACGGTGTCATAACCGAAATCTCCGCCGCTGCAGTAGATAAGCGCCTCATCCACGGCAAGATTGACCGAACGGTTCTCCAGACGGTTATAATCCTCCTGCATAAGGAAATCAATCTGATATTCACTCGCATAATCCTCTCCGTTTTGCATCTCGAACCGATTCTCGTTCTGCTTCACATGAAGCGTTACTTCATCATAAATATCTACCCGCGATGCAGTCAGATGATACTTATCTTCAAGTTTCTCTATTTCACGAACAGCATTCTGCCGTTCTACTTTCTCATTCCTGTATGACATTTTCAAATCATACGGATAGACAAAATGTACACTGCCGTCCAAACCAATGCAGAGCGCTACCGTACAGATCAGCGTAATAAGCGTCATTGTAGAGAAAATACAGATATTGGAAAGGCTTGCTGCGCTCTTTTTCATACGATAGAGCATTCCCGAAACGGTGATAAAGTTCTGCGGTGTGTAATACATCTTCTTCCTCGTCTTCATCCATTTGAGGAACGCAATGCTCCCTGACGTAAACAAAAAATAAGTGCCTATAATGACCCAGAAAACAGCCATAAAAAAGTTGATAAAAATCATTGAATCAACTTTTGCCGTGATAGAGCAATAATAGCCGCCGCACAGCGCCGCCATGCCAAGAATCGCATAAATCCAAAGAAATCTCGGTTCTTTCTCACCCTTTTTACTGCCGCTCATCAGTTCAATCGGTCTCGCCTTGCCAACCTCCCATAAACTTCCCGCATAATTAATCAGATATACTGCACCGAAATAAACCAACGTCTCCTCAAAAGCAGCCGGCTCAAACACAAATCCGATTTCCGCCGGCATTCTACATATCCGAAGGAGCAGCAAAAAGAACAATTTAGAAAATACGAGTCCTAGAATGATTCCGCCACACAGCGCCACGACATAAAGTATAAGGGATTCACAAAACATCATAACGCCGATATGCTTTTTCTCTAATCCCAGCATATGATACAGTCCGAACTCTTTCTTGCGCCTCTTTACCAGAAATCCATTCGCATATATCAGGAAAATTAGAAGAATGATGGACAAAAGTCCCTTTCCTAATTCCAGCAAAACCCACATATATGCACTTTTCGGCATCATTTTGATAATGTCGTTGTGCAGAATCGACGCAAATATGAAATAAGTAAATACCGAAAATATCCCCGCTGCAAGATACGGATAGTATACATTTTTATTACTTACAATACCTTTGCACGCCAGTTTGGGCAGCATCTTTATATGCAGCTTATTGGCTATCTTGGTTTTATTGACTGTTTTATTCATGCTGTCCGCACCTCTTTTCCGTTTCTCTTCTCTTCGTCCGCTGACTCCGTTCTCTGTTTCACGTCTGCAACATTCTCTCCCTGCGGCTTTGTCTGCAATACCGTCAACGTATCGGATATCATCTTATACATATCTTCATTACTCTGGTTCCCCTTATAAATCTGATGAAATACGCAGCCGTCTTTAATAAAAAGAACCCTTCCTGCATGGCTCGCCGCTTGAACTGAGTGCGTTACCATAAGGATTGTCTGACCTTCCTTATTTACCTCTCCGAACAGCTTCAACAGTTTGCCAGCCGCACGAGAGTCAAGCGCTCCGGTAGGTTCGTCCGCCAGAATGATATCCGGCTGCGTAATCAGTGCACGACAGGCAGCAGCACGCTGCTTCTGACCACCCGACACTTCATACGGGTATTTATCCAGAATATCCGCAATTTCCAGTTTCTTCGCCAGCGGCTGCAATTTCTCTTCCATCCCCTTGTAATCCGCTCCCGCCAGCACAAGCGGCAGGTAAATATTGTCTCTTAATGACAAGGTGTCCAACAGATTAAAATCCTGAAATACGAATCCTAAATGTTCTCTCCTGAATGCGCAGATATCTCTGTGTTTAATTTCCGATAAATCTCTGCCGTTTAAAAGAATCTGTCCGCTTGTCGCTTTGTCCAAAGAAGCCAGAATATTGAGAAGCGTCGTCTTGCCGGAACCGGATTCTCCCATAACCGCCACATACTCACCCTCTTCCACGGAGAAGTTCACATCACTAAGCGCCTGCACTTTGACTGCTCCAAACCTTGTGGTATATACTTTCTTTACATTTTTTACTTCCAACAACGACATATCGTGTCTTACCTCCTGTCTGCATCCGATATGCTTTCCCCTTTCTATGAGAAAAGTATATCCGCGAGGTACTTATTTATTGTCCCCACGTCTTTAGAATCATTATAGAAAAAGAAGAAATGCTCTGCCATACATCAGGCTTACATTTCCTCTCCATAATCTTACATTATTGTCACATACGATCGCTCTCATATATTCTCTGTCTCAGATTGCGCAAACCCCAAAATGACCTTCGTCCCTTCCTGCGGTTTCGAATGCACCGTAATCGTATGCGCCATCCGCTCCATAATCTGATTGCACAAATATAATCCAAGTCCCGTTGCTTTCTTATCAATCCGTCCGTTATATCCTGTAAAACCTCTCTCGAAAATCCGCGGAAGGTCACTCTCCCTGATGCCGATTCCCGTATCTTCGATGACCAGATAAGACACTTTACCCTGTTTCCTGTTTCCTGCCTCATCCGCCCCGTAAATTGCAATGCCGCCTTGTTTTGTATATTTCAGCGCATTCGAAAATATCTGTTCCACCACAAAACCAAGCCACTTCTCGTCCGTCACAGCACGGATTTCAAATTCTTCCATCTGAAAAGAAAGTCCGCTTCTCAGGAAAAGAACCGAATACTTGCGCACCGCCTGCTTCACAATCTCACGCACATCATGTTCCGTAAACAGAAAATCTGAGGAAGGATTGTCCAGTCTGGCAAAATAGAGCGCCATCTGTGCATACTGCTCAATTTTAAAAAGTTCCTCCGTCTCTCTTTGTCTGTCGTCTTCACTTTGAAGAAGCAGTCTGAGTGCGGCAATCGGCGTCTTAATCTGATGTGTCCACATCGTATAATAATCCGTCATGTCTTTCTGTTTCTCGTCATACCTCGTCACAAACTTTCTCTTCTCCTGCTCCTCCTCTGTTAACAACTGACGATATAACTTTTCCGGCAGTTCTTTTGCCTCCGGCAAATCACTCGTCCGGTCTTCTTCCTTTTGCAATGCAAGAAAAAGCGCACGGCATCTTGCACGGTAACTGACATAATCTGCAACAACCACCAGAATCCCGAAGAATAACGTAAGTTCCACCGCATAGAACATATTTCCTGCCGTCCGCCTGTAATCATAGAGCGCAGCTATTACATAAAACACCGTTATGATTAATAAATAGAAACAAAGCAGCTTATATCTGTCCCGCACATATGCCCGGCGTATCTGCCTGTCCACTTCACTCTTACTCATCATCGACTCATATTCTCCTTCGCTGCCAGCTGATATCCGATGCCCTTCTTGGTCACGATAAAATCATGAATGCCTGTCTCCTCCAGCTTCTTCCTAAGACGATTCATATTCACGGTCAGCGTATTGTCATCCACAAAACATTCATCATCCCACAGCTTCTTCATAATCTTTTCACGACTTACCGTATTGCCGGCATGCTCAAAGAGAAGCTGCATAATCCGAAATTCATTTTTGGACAACTCAAGCTTAGTTCCCGAATAGAGAATACTCATATCCATCAGGTTCAAAATCACATTCCCGTACTCCATCACCGATGACTGCTGCCCAAAAGAATATGTCCGCCGCAATATTGCCTGCACCTTTGCAAGCAGTACTTCCAAGTCAAAAGGTTTCGTGATAAAGTCGTCGCCGCCCATGTTCATCGCCATAACAATATTCATATTATCGGACGCGGAAGAAATAAACACCACCGGAACCTGTGAGATTTTGCGTATTTCACCACACCAGTAATAGCCATTATAGAATGGCAGTCCGATGTCCAAAAGAACCAGCTGCGGTTCAAAAGAAATAAACTGCGTCAGGATATTCTCAAAGTCTTTCGCGCAGACCGTCTCATATCCCCATCTGTCCAAATATTTTCCAATCTGCTCCGATATCGTACTGTCATCTTCAACAATAAATATTTTATACATTTCAATCTCTGTCCTTTTGTCAATGCATTTCCTTCTATATTCCAAAACTGCTGGCATCAAGCAAATTTGTACGGCACAAATTTGCGATAACTGCACATCAGAATGCATGATCACATCTCTTATATTATAAAGAAAAGCACGGGGTGTTTCAACAGAAAACAGTCCCATGCCTTTATAACATTTTCATATTATTATATTTTACATTTTTAATATTTATATCACTTAGAACAAGTCAATTTATCCACGCGGATGCGCTTTCGCATATACTTCCCGTATATGGCTGTGATTTAAGTTCGCATAAATCTGCGTGGTGGATATATCGGAGTGTCCAAGCATCTCCTGCACGCTCCGCAGGTCTGCGCCGTTCTCTACCAGATGCGCCGCAAAGGAATGCCTGAGTGTGTGCGGCGTGATGTCGGCTTTGATATCCGCCTTCTTCGCATAGAACTTGATCAGCTTCCAGAATCCCTGTCTGCTCATCGGCTGACCCGAGCAATTAGCAAAAAGTACATCCGACGATTTATTCTCCAGCATCTCGTCGCGCGTCCCGTCCAGATATCTGGCTAAAGCGTTCTTTGCCTCCATACCAAACGGAATGATGCGTTCTTTATTGCGATCCCTGCATAAAATAAAGTTCATCTGCATATTGATATCCGAAAGCTTAAGCGTAATCAGTTCCGTCACCCTGATTCCCGTAGCATACAATAATTCCAGCATCGCCTTGTCACGCACCTCTTTAGGCGAATCACCGGAAGGTTGTTCCAACAGTCTTACCACTTCATCCGGAGACATGATTTCGGGAACCTTCTTTTCAATCTTCGGGGCTTTCAACGGTTCGGAAAGATCCTCCTCGGCAATGCCCTCCTGTACCATATAATGATAAAATGCTTTTAAAGACGCTATATTTCTTGAAACCGTAGCAGCCGCAAACTTATTGTCTTCCAAATATTTCACATAATCTTCCAAATCCTGTTCCGATATTGCAGCCGTCTCATGAACACCTCGATCAGCCATAAAATGTTGCACTTTCTCAAGATCCCTCTTATATGACATCTCGGTATTCGCAGAAGTATTCTTCACATTATGTAAATATGCTATGAATGCTTTAATCTCTTTTTCCATGTAACCGGAAACCCCTCTCTGAGTGACCCCTCTTATGTAAATCAACTCATCGTCTGCCTATCATTATAATCAGATTTTTGGAGAAAAGCAAATGGATTTTTTCCCGATTATACGGGCTTTTCAGCTATTATCACGGCAAAACACAACATATCGTCAAAGACAGAAATTATGTCTACTATATGTGGGTAAAATCGCTCAAAAAAATTTTTTAAAATATTTTTAATACAAAATGCAGTATTTTAGGATTAACATAACTCTCCAATAGGCATCCAATTATGACAACTATCATGATGCCTATCATCTGCGCACCTTTTTTCAAATAAATCTGCTTGCTGTACCGTACATAGCATTCTCTGTAAGGACTTTTCGAATATAACATCCTGTTTACCTCTACCGCCCATACGAACATGGCTGCATATGCCGGAATCAGCATAAGCCCCTGCGGCATAATTCCAGCCGCCATAAGCAGCAGTCCCCGGATACCGTAGCGAATGACCGACACGGAGAGCAGACATCCTGCTGACAATCCCGTATAACATATATATGCACATACAGCCGGCAACCCAATCATTGTGGTTGCCAAGAGCGCAAGCATGCAGACCGTAAACAGTCTGTGCTTCATTATGTAGGAAAACAAAATGCTCCCGTCAAGTATACTGTTCTTTAAGCGGGCTATCATGTTAGCTCCCAGCAGGCTGCCCTCCCCAATCCATGTATCATACCCTAAATTGACTATCAATATTCCGAGGAACAACCCAATCATAAACAGATATATCACGTAATAGCAGTTTTTTAACGAGGATTGCTGCACTATATTCTCCCTCTTTCATGCATATTGTATGTAGCTTCTATAGTCATGTCTATATATATGTACATGAAAGAGTGTACATGCAAACTAATACTTATTATGTGAGAATTAATCTTGCCAATCGTTCTGTTTTGGCGAAACTTACATGCCGATCAAAGCGTCTGCTCCCGAGCATCAAAAAACCACCTGCGACATCCGCAATCATATCATGTGACATGCGCGTGTCGGGTGGTTCTCTGCATCAAAAATATTCTGTTGTAATACAATACTCTACTTGCCGTATTTATTATGGTATGCCAGTATTGCAGAAACGGTCTTGCCATCCTGTATCCTACAGTCATATATCATCTGTATCAGTTCGTCTACATCACAGCTGACTACATCCAGATACTCATCCTCGTCCAGATGTTGTTTGCTTCTCTTTAAATCCGTTGCCACATAGACGTCAATCTTCTCATCACAGAATGCCACCGTCGTCCGCAACGATAAAAGCAGCTCCAGCTTACCTGCCGTATAACCTGTCTCTTCTTCCAGTTCTCTTGCCGCCGCAAGTTCCGTAGGCTCATCCACGTCATTTAAACCGCCTGCCGGAATCTCCAAAGTTTCTCTGTCCAGTGCATTCCTATACTGTCTGACCATCAATAACTTCCCGTCTTCTTTCACTGCCACTACGGCCGCGGCGCCCTTGTGCTTGATAAAATCCCATTTCGCAATGTTACCGTTCGGTATCTTAATCGTGTCCTGATAATAGTCTATAATGACGCCCTTATGTACCAGTTCTCTACCAATACGCTCATATTTATCCATATGCTTCCCACCACCTTGAACTGTTGTTTATACCTGCTTTCTTATCATACAACAATCTGAAGCCTCTGTCCAATACCTCTTATGCTTCCAGCAATTTCTCCACGCTGACCAACTTCACACACAGCACAAACAAATCTGTTGCGGAAGCCATCTCTTCCTGTGTAGGATATGACGGCGCAATACGAATGTTGCTGTCCTTAGGATCGATACCGTAAGGGAATGTAGCGCCTGCTCCGGTCAGAACCACTCCCGCCTCTTTACATCTGGCAACAATTGCTTTCGCACAGCCTTCCATCGCGTCAAAGGATATGAAATAACCGCCTAACGGCTTAGTCCACTCTCCGATTCCCAGACCTCCGAGTTCCTTCTCAAGAATATCAAGTGTCGCCTCAAACTTCGGTCTTATGATATCCGCATGCTTCTTCATATGCGCAAGCATACCTTCCAAGTTCTTAAAATATCTTGCATGACGAAGCTGATTAACTTTATCATGTCCGATCGTCTGAATTGTCATAAATCTCTTTGCTTCCTCAACATTTGCTTTGGAAGATGCAAAAGCGGCAATGCCCGCACCGGAAAATGTGATTTTGGAGGTAGATGCGAATTCATATACCATATCCGGATTACCCGCTTTCTCACACTCACTCAGAATCTCCAAAATCTGACTCTGTCTGTCCTCGTACAAGTGATGGATCGCATACGCATTATCCCAGTAAATACGGAAATCTTTCGCTGCCGGCTTCAATGCCGCAAATCTCCTGACTGTTTCATCCGAGTAAGTAATACCCTGCGGATTAGAATATTTCGGTACGCACCAGATTCCTTTCACGGCATCATCTTCCGAGACATACTTCTCCACAAGATCCATATCCGGTCCTTCAGACGTCATGGGAATCGCAATCATCTCTATTCCGAAAAGCTGTGTAATCGCAAAATGTCTGTCATATCCGGGCGCCGGACATAAAAATTTCACTTTCTCCAATTTGCACCAAGGTGTGCTTCCCAGAACGCCGTGCGTCATGGAACGAGAAACCGTATCATACATAATAGACAGGCTGGCATTACCATATACAATCACATTCTCGGCCGGAACGCCGCCCATCACATCAGCCATCAGATGTTTTGCTTCCGTGATGCCATCCATCAGACCATAATTTCTCGTATCTATACCATCCATTGTGCTCATATCTGATTCTGAGTTGAGAACATCCATCAGTCCCATTGTCATGTCAAGCTGCGCCGGGGTAGGTTTTCCCCTTGACATATCCAGCTTCAAGCCCTTACCTTTCGCATCTTCAAACTGCTTATCAAGTTCTGCCTTCAACTCCAGAAGCTCTTCCCTGTTCATTTCTTTGTACGGTTTCATCTCTAAACTGTACTCCTTTCTCAGCACTCTTTTCGTTATTCATTAAACTCTGATTGTATCATTCCAGTAAATACACGGCATATCTTTACTTCCCTAATCATGCATTGAATAATTGTATACAATCATACACTGCTAAATATTCTACTACATATACTACGATTCTACAAGTAGATAGATAAAACAATTTTCCTTAACATTTATTCTTCCTTTATAGTAATTGTGTACAATCTCTTATCACGCAAAAATAAAGAAAGTATCGAAAATCCTACATTCTCAATACTTTCTTTATCTTATTTCACATCATACTATTTCGCATAGTCAATAACACGGCTCTCACGAATCACGTTAACTTTAATTTGTCCGGGATATTCTAATTCAGCTTCAATCTGCTTAGAAATATCTCTTGCGAGTAATACCATGTCAGAATCGTTAATCTGTTCCGGAACTACCATAACACGAATCTCTCTACCAGCCTGAATAGCAAAAGATTTGTCAACACCTTTGAAATTGTTTGTAATGTCTTCTAATTGTTTTAGTCTTGTTGTATATGTTTCTAATGTCTCTCTTCTTGCACCCGGTCTTGCCGCAGATATCGTATCTGCCGCCTGAACAAGACATGCAATCAGAGTCTGCGCTTCTACGTCTCCATGATGAGACTCAACCGCATTGATTACAGTCGGTGACTCTTTATACTTCCTACAAAGATCTACACCCAGCTGAATATGCGAACCTTCCATCTCATGGTCTACAGCTTTACCGATATCATGCAGTAAGCCTGCGCGTTTTGCCATTCTGACATCCAATCCCATCTCCGCTGCAAGCAGACCTGCTAACTGAGCGACTTCAATTGAATGTTTCAAAGCATTCTGACCATAACTGGTTCTAAACTTCATCTTACCAAGTAATCTCACGAGTTCAGGATGAATACCGTGCACACCGACTTCCAGTGTAGCCGCCTCACCTTCCTCTTTGATCATTACTTCTACTTCTTTCTGCGCTTTTTCGACCATCTCTTCAATTCTGGCAGGATGGATACGTCCGTCTACAATCAATTTCTCAAGCGCAATTCTTGCCACTTCTCTGCGAATCGGGTCAAAACCGGATAAGATAACTGCTTCCGGTGTGTCATCAATAATTAAATCAACACCTGTCATCGTCTCAAGAGTTCTGATATTACGTCCCTCTCTACCGATAATTCTACCCTTCATCTCGTCATTCGGAAGCTGTACGACAGATATTGTCGTCTCGGACACATGGTCTGCAGCACATTTTTGAATGGCTGTGACAACATATTCTTTTGCTTTCTTATCTGCCTCTTCCTTCGCCCTGCTCTCCATCTCTTTGATCATGACAGCAGTTTCATGTTTCACTTCATCTTCAACAATTTTCAACAAATAATCTTTTGCTTGTTCGGAGGTCAATCCAGAGATTCGTTCCAGTTCCTGTAATCTCTGCTCGTTCAACTTAGAGATTTCTTCGCGTTGTTTCGCTAAAGATTCTTCTCTCTGTGCTAAACTGGCTTCTTTCTTCTCAATAGCATCGGCCTTCTTATCAATGTTCTCTTCCTTCTGCTGCACACGGCGTTCATAACGCTGTGCTTCCGCACGACGTTCCTTGATTTCCTTGTCAAGTTCATTCTTGGTACGAATGGACTCTTCCTTGACTTCAAGAAGTGATTCGCGCTTCTTTGCTTCAGCAGTCTTCAAAGCTTCATCAATAATTTCTCTGGCTTTCTCATCTGCGTTACCAATCTTGGCTTCTACTACCTTCTTACGATAGTTGATCGCAACCAAGGCGGACACGGGAATAGATATTGCCAGTGCGAACAGTACTATCAACACGACTTGCCATATCGCCATTACAGGAGCACCTCCTTATTTAGTTTTCATTGTACATAATCTATTCTAGAATGTTTAAGCCGTAAAGCATTTATTAGTGATAACATTCTATAATAAGCAAAATTACAACACTTCAATTCTATACTGAATTTGATGTTATGTCAAGTAGAAGTGCCTTGCCAATCGTGTCACTTTGAAATCCTTTTCGATATAAGAATCCGTACATTTTCTGCTGTTCCTGCTTTGTCGCGGTATTCGCACAGTATTTCCTCTTATTCAACAATGCCCGCGCCATAGACAATTCATCCTGCTCTACGCCCAAATCTTCTAATTCATCAAAAGCCTTGCCAATGATATCCTTTCCGATTCCCTTACGCATCAAATCTGTCTCAATACGCTTCCTATTCTTTATTTGTAAATTATATTCAATAAAATCTTTTGCATATCGATAGTCGTCTATGTATCCGTAAGACTCAACATATGCGATTGCTTCCTCCACACATTCCGGCGGATATTCTCCCTGCTTTAATTTATCTTCCAATTGTCTGCGCGTATAATCTCTGGACTGCAGCAGATTCATGCTGCGAAGTTTCGCTCTTTTAGGTAATATCTGCGTCATGATATGCTGATATATTTCCTCAGAACACTCCTGATTTTCTTTGATATGAAATCGGCTCAGTTCGCCCTTGTATAATACAAAAGCGAACTGTCCGTCTAAATAGACCCTGTATCGTGCTTTCGATATTTCAGATATCTGTGTCACAAGCATTTATGATTTCCCCGACTTGCTTTCTTCCTTATCATTCTTCTTTGCCGCTGACTCTGCTGCAGGCTTCGCATCATCCGTCACATCTGTCTCAAGATTAAACAATTCTCTGACTTTGCGCTCTATCTCCGTACATACCGCCGAATTATCCCTGAGATACTGCTTCGCATTCTCCCTGCCCTGACCGATTTTATTGCCTTCGTAAGCATACCATGCGCCGCTCTTATTCACAATATTATTCTCCGCTGCAAGATCAAGGATATCACCGACAACGGAAATACCTTCTCCGAACATAATGTCAAACTCAGCCTCTTTAAACGGCGGTGCAATCTTATTCTTAACAACTTTCACTCTCGTTCTGTTACCGATCACCTCGCCGCCCTGTTTCAGAGATTCGATTCTTCTGACATCCAGACGCACGGATGAATAAAACTTCAGTGCACGTCCTCCGGTAGTCGTCTCCGGATTACCAAACATCACCCCGACCTTCTCACGCAGCTGGTTAATGAATATAACCGTACAGTTGGATTTGCTGATAACTGCCGTAAGTTTACGAAGCGCCTGCGACATCAGACGAGCCTGCAGACCCACATGGCTGTCTCCCATATCGCCGTCGATTTCCGCCTTCGGCACCAATGCCGCCACAGAGTCCACTACGATGATATCCACCGCGCCGGAACGCACCATCGTCTCCGTAATCTCCAAAGCCTGCTCTCCGCAATCCGGCTGTGAAATATATAGATTATCAATATCTACCCCTATGTTCTTCGCATAAACAGGGTCAAGAGCATGCTCCGCATCGATAAATCCCGCAATACCGCCTCTCTTCTGTACCTCTGCAATCATATGTAATGTTACGGTAGTCTTACCACTGGACTCCGGACCGTAAATCTCCACGATTCTTCCCTTAGGAATGCCGCCTAATCCAAGTGCAAGGTCAAGACTCAGCGAACCGGTAGGTATCGTCTCCACATTCATCTGTACGGAAGGATCGCCGAGCTTCATAACCGCGCCCTTACCGAACTGCCTCTCTATCTGTCCTAAAGCCGCATCCAATGCTTTTAATTTCTCTTCTCTTTCCATATCCATGTTCTCCTTTTCATTTAGAACATTTGTTCTTTTATTAGGATAAAACAAATGTTCGGTTTTGTCAATCTCCTTTTTGCATAACTTCTAATCAGCAATATATCATCTTATGTGTCCGATAAATGACACTTCAACCCTCCTTCCGCAAATATTTTTCCGGAAACGGCACATCAAATAAGTTTGACTGCGCAAATCCGCCTGTAACAAAATAATGGAAAACGTGGCGAAATGCCTGACATGCATAACAGAATTCCATTTCCTCAGACAGCTTAAGTCTATCAGAAACGGAATCCGTATGCAAGATGGTTTATTGAAAACTTTTGATAGAATCTTTAGACAGAATACTCTCGCCGTATCGCGATCAAAATTTCTACAATATGTATTCTAACTGGCAATCATATGGTTCTCTTTCCACATGCTCCTTATTGTATTCCTGTGCTTCCACACATCCCATAGCATGATAAAATGCCTGTGTCTCCACTGCCGAATGAGACGATATGTACAATTTGTCCGCCCCTTGTCTTATCGCCCACTCTGCCGCTGCGGCAAAAAGTCTTCTGCCGATTCCTCTGCCGCGCATGTCCTCAGATACATGAATGCTTGATAAATCCAGATAATTGTTTGCTCCTCCGAACAGACCCGATTCCACGGAAACAAATCCTTTTAAGATTCCGCCGCAAAAAGCCGCATACACAAATCCGTTTGTACGGATTGTATTTTGCAGACATGTGATCAGTACCTGATAGTCCGCCTCCGACCAATCGTCAACAAAAGGATCCTCTTTGACTATCCAGCGCCCGTTCTCATATCTTCGACACTTCGTGACATTCTGCCGGCGGATAAACCCATCGAAAAGATGCCTGTCCGTCTCTTCTTCACACAATCGTCTGTATGAGATTCCGAAAGCCGTATAACTCTCCGCCAGTTCCATCACCCGCGTTAAGATACGAAGATTGTTCCCGATGTTGTCAACGGCTTCCAGCGAATGATTGACGTCTTCTATCACATGCAGCGGCAAGCGGCGCTCCAGACACTTCGATTGGATAACCGCCGTCTGCGCCCACGGATCCTTTGTCCCATGAAAGACGATTCCGTCCTGCGGAGCAAACGAAAAGGTCTGCTCGAGCGGCGTATAATATATGTTCCGGCATTTCACGCCGTGCCGCTTTGCATAGGCGCACGCGACGACCGTACCGATACTTTTCGACACAAAGAGAATATCCTCATACCGATCCCATTCAATCATTGCCAAAGCTTCTTCTGTCTGTGCAAAAGCCGGTTCAAACATTTCTTCCACTAATTCGTTCAAATTTTTTGTCGGTTTGCTCAAACCGCTATAGGATAGCTGGCGCAGTTCATACTGATACTGTCCTGCGATTTTCGCGCTATAATACAAAAGCGGCTTATCGCAATGATACCCTATCCCCGGAAAAAATACAGCGATTTTCATAACATCTTCTCCCCGCATTATATTAATTCTGCATTCGTATCTGCTCTTCTTTCAAGGCAGGATATTTCACCAATGCCGTACCATCCAAGTCCTCTCTGTGCATATCAACGGCCGTGATCTGATGATTATCGTAAGTTGTATAATAATAAACGCCTTTATCCGCATTACAGCAGGAAGTATAGATCGTCATCTCATATTTTCCGTCCTCAAACTCACAGCATCCCCGCTGCTGATCCACTGCACCCAGAATATGGAAAAACTGACTGACGCTCTCCCTCTCATCCTCACCGGAAACAGAGTTCATCTTCACAAACGCCGCTCTTACAAATCTGGACTGCGACGACAAATCTCCCGGCAGCCCGAAAGCGCCTAATCCCTTACTGTACCGCTGTAACTTAAGTCCGTCCGCAAAAGTATCGACCGGTGATTTCGCCGACAGATGCATATAATTGTTCAGGGCAAACAACTGACAGTCAAAGGGCGGATTATTGGTAAGAATCCCCACCGGATTCTCATAGATTCTGGTTCCTTCTTTCACCACTTCCACCGTTATCGCACTGTTCTTATCCGCGATTATCCAATGAAGCTGCGCCGGCGGAAGCGCATCGTCAAATGAAAGATCGAGCAGCTTCATCCTGTGTACAAGTACCCGCGCCTCTTCCACTGTCGCACATTGACCGAGAATCCATGGAATCAGTTCAAACTGCGCAATATTATCCGCCCCTTCCTCATACTCCTTGAAAGCGGCATTACCTACGAAATTTAACCCTGCAATTCCCAGCCCCTTCTCATTGACCGCATCATAATACAGCGGATAGTCCTTCGCCACATACGCCATGCCGATCATGGCATAATGCGTCTCCATGCTTCCTGCCTGTCTGAAATGAAAAGAATAATTTCTGGGCGTTATCGTCACTTCATCGCCATAAGAAAAATCATTATCCAATGTTCTCCCAAAATAAAAATCTTTGGTGCGGTATGTTGCTGCCGTGCACATGCTTTATTCCTCCTTGCAGTTTTACATGAGTATAACCTACTTACCGGATTCGATACTCCTCAGCACAAATACTTGTGACGGGTATCCCTGCTCTATGCAAAGATCCGACGGTTCAAATCCTAGAGATTGGTATAAAGCCCGTGGAGCAATTCCTTTTGTATCGTCTTCACGAAATGTCGTAACGGTAATGTCCCTTGTCCGGTCGAGTCTCGTCAACATCCATTTGATCATCCTGCCGGCAATTCCTCTCCTGCGGTACTCCGGATGGACCGCCATGCACGTAAGCATATTGTGTTTCTCTGAAAAAAGCAGAACACCTACCACAATCTTACCATGCAGCGCGCATATGGCGCTGCCTCTCTCTATGTTCTTAATAACCGTACCCCGGTAACCGTCAAGCAGTTCCTGCGTTTCCAATCCGGGAAAATTGTCTCTTACGATTTCTACCAGACTCATCCATGAAGCAAGATTATGCATCGTGGCAAGTTTAATATCGATATCTTGTCCCAGATTGCCATGCGCATCATATCCCCGCACTTCAAACAAGCGGTCTAAAAACCAATAGGGAATCATAATCCCCTGATCCTGCATCCGGATCACTTCTTCTTTATCCGCCCACCGGACAGCCTGAACCTCTTCTTCCTGCAAGTGAAGTTCATCCAGATTCACTTCCCGCTCCAATAAATAGTAATCATCGAAACCGTCCTCGAAGTTGATTGTAAAATCCGGTCTGACTCCCGACAGATCAAGTTTAAGACCGATTTCCTCAAACACTTCCCTCTCCGCCGCCTGTGTGCTGCTCTCACCTTTCAGCGCGGAACCGCCCACAGTGATATCCCACATGTTGGACCACCCTTTTTTAAAGGGTTGTCTTTGCTGAATCAGCAGTTGGTTGCGGCTGTTAAAAATACAGATATGGACGACCATGTGATACTCCCCATCCTGCATCTTTTCTCCCCGTCTATGCAACGTCCCCGTCTTCACCCTGTCTTTGGTATAAACATCCCACAATTCCGTCTCTGCTTTAGCTGTCATACAGTTCCTCCATCAATTCAAAATAATTCTCAAATGTCTTCCGGCAGCACTCCGGATTGACAATCGTAATCTTCCCCGTCCGCAGTCCGGTTAACGTGAAAGCCATCGCCATACGATGGTCGTCATATGTCTCAACCGCGCACTCCTTCACATCGCCGGGCACAATCCTTATTCCGTCATATTCCAGCGCTTCCTCACACGTTATCCCCATACGGGTCAGCTCTGTCAAAATTGCATGAATCCTGTCAGTCTCCTGAAAACGTATGTGACCGATATTACGAATCAACGTGGGGCCTTGGGCAAAAGGCGCTAACGCCGCCATGGTCATTGTCTGATCGGAAAAATCCTTCATGGAAATATCCATACCGGGATATCCGTCAAGCGCAGTTCCGGACACTTTGACCCCATCCGCTTCATCTGCAAGCGTACATCCCATATCCCGTAAAATATTTAAAAATTTAATATCTCCCTGCAGAGAATCCATGTGCACGCTCCGCACCTTGACATCCGTCCGCAATAAAGGCGCCATCGCATAGAAATAGCAGGCACCGGACACATCCGGTTCCACCTGATATTCTTCGAGACCAAAACCGCTTGTATGCGGAACCCGATATCCGTTATCCGAGCGAACTGTCTGAATACCAAACTGTTCCATCATCGCCAGCGTCATCTTGATATAGGAACCTTCCGCCCGGTCCCCTTCAAGCAGTACGGTAAGTCCGTTTTCAAGAAGTACCCCTGACATCAGAAGCGCGCTGGCAAACTGGCTGCTGACTCCGGTGTCCACGCTGACCTTATCAAGACAAATCCCGTGTGACTTCATCACGAACGGAAAATGATCCTCTTCACCTTGGAATATAAACTCGACGCCCGCATTTTTCAGAATATCCAAAAGAGGCTGCATGGGACGTCTGCACATCTGCGGCGATGCCAGAAGTTCGTACTCCCCGCCGGCAAGCGCAAGCATGACCGTCAGAAATCTCGCCGCCGTGCCTGCGCTTCTGACGTTGATCGCAGCATTTGGATTGGGAATCCTGCCGCCTAAGCCCTGAATCACGACGTCCTTCGTCTCCTCGTCCGCCTCCACTGCAAACCCCAGTTTCACAAGGCTGTCCAAAAAAGCTCTGGAATCGTCGCTGAATAACACACCGTGCAGCCTGCAGCGCCGTTCGGATAACGCCGCCAGTAACAACGCCCTGTTCGTAATGCTTTTTGACCCCGGCACCTGTACTTCTATATTTTTAATATGTTCCAGCTTTTTCACATAATATTGGCTCATAGATTTTCATTTCCTTTTTTCTTTATCAGACACAACCTGCATTTATTATATACTCTTCCACATTCACTTGACAAGCATAGGAGCAATATGCAATAATCAAACCAGCGGTTTAATTATTTTCTTTAAATGAAACAGCCGCAGGATACAGCTGTTTGTAAGTCATACATTATACAACGCTCGAGTAAAAAACGGAGCCTTGCTCAAATCATCTTGAAACGAGGAATGACATGGGACGCAGAAAAAAGGAACCGGGCAGCATACACCGGCAGAATATTGCCCGCACGGCGCAGGAATTATTTATGCAAAAAGGAATTGAAGGCACTTCCATGAACGAAATTGCCCAGCGTTCAGGATACAGCAAAGCGACTTTGTATGTCTATTTTAAGAACAAAGAAGAACTTGTAGGGTTTCTCGTATTGGAGAGCATGGAGAAGCTGTACGCACATATCTTTGATGCGTTAAAGAACTCCAATCGAACGAAGGACCGCTATGACAATATCTGTCAGTCACTCGTCGCGTACCAACAGGAATACCCTTTTTATTTTCAATTGGCGCTGAGCGAAATCAACATCGACTTTACTCACACGGATTTTCTTCCGGAAGAACTGGAAACCTTCAAAGTAGGAGAAAAGATTAATGACATGATACGTCGGTTTATACAAGACGGCATCGATGCCGGTGATCTGCGCACGGACATTCCGATTCTGCCCACAATCTTTTCCTTCTGGGGAATGCTGTCCGGTCTGATTGTGACCGCGGAGAATAAGCGTGCTTACATCGAACAGGCAATCGGCATCCCACGGGACGAATTTCTTTCCTACGGGTTTGAGACGCTGTATCGCGCTATCGCTAATCACATTACAGAGGGGAGATAAATTATATCATGTTTGGAGTTATTACCGGATTTGTATGCTTATTCTGTTTCTGCATTTTACTGTTGAAAGCCTTGACTAAAAGACTGGACCGGCAAAACGCCGACAAGCTTATCATGAAGCTCCACAAGCCGGCAAGCGGTCTTTTGCTGTTAGGCTGCATCGTACATATCATACTTATCTGTCCGGTTATCAAGATGAGGCATCCGGTTATACTCCTCACCGGCTTCACCACAGCCGGCTGCTATCTTCTCCTGATCGTTTTTTGTCATAACCGTGGACTGCGTCTCCTGCCCGGAAATCATGCGGGGAAAAGGAACGCCGCATATAAACTCAGTCTGCATCGGATGATGTCTGCTATCATGTTATTACTAGTTATTGTGCATATCGTGTTCTATTACATTGATTTCGCATTATACGAGCAGAGAATAGCGTCTGTACGACTGCACGGCATAGAATGCACGCTGCTCAAAGACGGCACATACATCGGCGAATACGACGCCGGTTACATTTATGCGCAAGTTTCTGTTACCGTAACAAGCGGTATCGTCACAGATATACGCCTGTTGGAGCACCGGCACCAACGAGGTCAAGCCGCGGAACAAATCGTAAGTGATATTATTACTTCACAAAACACCAACATTGACGCCGTATCCGGCGCAACCAATTCCAGCCTTGTCATTAAAAAGGCTGTGGAAAACGCTCTAAGCATTAACTGATATGCACATTTTACCCGGCTGTCAGACACATTCATACAAAATCTGTCACAGGAGATTGGAGAAATCAAATGATCGGAATCTATTTCAGCGGCACAGGAAACACAAGACACTGCATCACAAAGTTCATCGAAGTTCTACACCTCTGCGACACAGAATCAGACCCACGGACAACACCCGTCATTTCCATCGAAGATTCTGTCCCCGTCGCCGATGCGTTAAAGAACGAACCGGATCTGGTTGTCCTTGCATACCCGATTTACTACAGCAATCTGCCCAAAATCATGCGGGATTTTATTGTGGAACATGAAGAACTGTGGTATGGCAAGAAGATTTTCATCATCTGTACGATGGCATTGTTCAGCGGCGACGGCACGGGTGTGTCCGCAAGATTACTGACAAGGTACGGCGCGCATATCATCGGCGGCGTACATGTCATCATGCCGGACAGCATCAGCGACGTCAAACTGCTGAAATACTCTCCCGGGAAAAACCGGAAAATCATATCAAAAACCGACCGTAAATTGGAAGACGCCGCCCGAAATCTGGCAAATCACAAACCTCCGAAAGAAGGTTTAAGTGTCCTTGCCCATCTGCTCGGTTTGTTCGGACAACGGCTCTGGTTCTCCGGCAAAACGAAGCATTACTGCGACAAGCTGAAAATCCATACCGAATCCTGTATAAAATGCGGCAAATGCATCTCCGTCTGTCCCATGCACAATCTGACGCTCACCGGACACGGAATCACAGCCGCCAATAAATGTACGATGTGCTACCGCTGTATCAATCAATGTCCGCAGAAAGCGATTACCTTACTGGGGAAGAAGCGTTAACGCACCATTCCACGACAGGAACCGCCGCTTCCTTACTTGTCATATCAAAAGAATGTGAGACGATCTGCTGCATCTTACTGTCAACCTTTGCTTCTTTTAACATGGCTCTGAACATTGACATCATGAGTTTGTCTCCGGCACCCATTTTCTCATAGCACAAACCGCCCGGCAGATAGAATGTCTTAATCTGCGTCCATTCCTGCTCGGTAAAATTCTGTCTCATGGACTTCTCCACATCGGGCGCGCCGACGGGCATTGCACCTGTTGCGAATACCGCTATTCTGCCGCTTTGCTTTCGTTGTTCCGGCATCTTGCCTATCTGCGCCTTGAACCACTTCAATCCGTTAATCTGTCCCGCATGGAAACCGCCGCCAAACAAAATGACATCATAATCCCCGAATGCTATCTTCCTACGCCCCTTATACGGCACCAGATCGCAGGACGTCTTTTTCGAAAGCCCATCTTTGATCCATTCCGCATATTGCTTCGTAAAACCGGTTTTGCTGTAATAAATAATTAGTATCCTATTTTCTGTTTTCTTTACATCCGCCGTTTCCTGTCTGTTCATTGCATCACCCTCACTCGATATAATATTTCAACAAAGCATGAAAACATTATAACACGACAGCCGCATTTTTGTAATATATACTCCCAAAGCAATTCCTCCCGCGTCTGCTATCAGAAATAAACTTGAAAACCACTTTCCGATTAGGTATGATAAATAATATCATACAAAAAGCTTGCATGTTTTCTGCCTATATAAATCAAGAACGGAGAATAAAAATGACATATCACTACAGCATCGAAGAGGGCGAATTACTCTTAAATAACTGCAAAAAAACCAGACTGCTCGTGCGATCCGCTCTTTTGCTCGGTATCTTTAAATTCCTGCTGCTCATTCTTTCTTTATGCATTACCGTATACTTGACTTATCTCATATTCAGAGAATGCATTACAGACGCAACTTTAAGCAACTGTATCCCGCTCGGCTCTATTTTTGCCACCTTTGGTTCCGCAGTGATTTCCGTCATCTCTCTATATTGTAATAAACAAATCCGCTCTTTTCATGAAAATCTTTCCGCACTTCACGAGCAGATTCCCAATCTGTCCTCATGGAAGAGATGGCCCTTCCTAAAAAGATATAACCGCGAGAAAGCAGGCGCATGGAAATACAATTATTACATACTTAAGAACCCGCAGATCACGTTCATAAGCGGTAATTTATCCCTGACAGTGCCGCTTCCCACCTGTTCTGCCGATTTCCATGACCTTCCTATCTTCGCATATATGCTGAAAATGTTTTGCTTCCATAAACGCTTTTCCGCTTCGCTTGTAAAACATCGAGATATCCCGGAGCAAAAGGATATCTTTACTTTCTATTGCACGCTGATGATTTATCGTAATATTATCAGGTACAAAATCGGCACGCTCTTCATGTTGATCGGGTCGGAATTTGTTCTGTCCAGCATCCTCTTTTCTTTCTTCTATACGTCTGTCAGTAAGATGCTGTAATCAGTTTGTTTCTTCTGCCTCCCATTCCCTCAGACCAATCTCTGACAATGGCGCTTCCATGCAAACATAGTATCGCGCAATATGACTGGTCAGTCCCTTTGCCGGCCTGTCCATTCTGATGATATCCCGCAATGTCAGAAGTTTTCCGGTCTTTAAATCAATCGTCATCTTATTTCTTTCTCCCCTTAAGCTGTATATGTAACTGATCGCAAATAAACGCTGCGTCTATTACATTTCATCCGCTTCACCGAAGTAGAACTTTTCATGCATACCGCCCGTATACTCCTCGATCGCGTGAAGGAACCTTCTTCCGTACCTCTCATACTTATTCGTACCGACACCCGATACCGTTAGCATTTCGTCTCTGTTAAGCGGAACCTTGACACACATGTCTACCAATGTTTTATCTGAAAAAATAATATACGGCGGCATGTTTTCCTCTCTGGCAATCTCCGCCCGCAGCTGCCTGAGATTTTCAAAAAGTTCCAATCCTCTGGAATTAAGAATATCTGATTTGCGGGGCTTGCTTTTACCTTTCTTCCTCTCCGTGCCGCTTCCTTCTTTCCCCGTAATCTGCTTCAACTGTCTTAGAATAACTTTTCTTTCACCTTGTAATACGTCGTCCGCCTCAGACGTGATCTTCAGGGTCGCATACTTATCATTGGTCATAAGCAGCAGATTTTCAACCAGCATCTCATTGATAATCTGCTTGATTTCTGTTTCCTGCACTCCCTTTAAACTGCCAAAAGATGCATACTCGGAAACCCTGTACTCCCTCAATTTGGCACGGTTCTCTCCCGCAAGCATTCCGGCAATTACATTTATTCCATACCGTTGACGCACTTCCAGAATCCCTTCTATAATCCTGACCGCCTCTTTCGTGACATCAATCTCCTCATATTCCCTGAGACAATTCCTGCAGTTACCGCACGCTCCTGCACCACTCTCTCCAAAATAGCGAAGAATGTATTCGCGCAGACATCTTGTTGTGAGACAGTAATATATCATCGTCCTCAGCCGCTCTTCATCCCGTTGTGCAATCGCATCCAACTCCTCCTGCGTATATTCGCCTTTTTGCTCCTTATTGTCCAGAAGAAACCGGTTGATCATGACGTCCTGCGCCGAATAGAGCAAAATACATTCCGCCTTCCCGCCGTCCCGTCCGGCCCTGCCCGCCTCCTGATAATAGTTTTCCAGACTCTGCGGCATATTATAATGAATCACATAACGCACATTGGATTTATCGATTCCCATGCCGAAAGCATTCGTCGCAACCATAACCGGTCTTTGATCATATATGAAATCTTCTTGATTCTGCCTGCGCTCCTCGCCGCTTAATCCGGCATGGTACTTCGTCACCGCTACGCCTTCTGCAGAAAGCTTGTCACACAGCATATCCACATTTTTTCTAGTCGCACAATAAATAATCCCGCTCTCCCCGTCGTGCTCCCGTATGTAATTTAGGACATAGCTGTCTTTTTTACCGGACGACTCTACCGCATAATACAGATTCTTACGGTCAAATCCCGTTACCAGCACCTGCGGCGACTTAAGCCCGAGAACGCAGACGATATCCTCCTTCACATTTTCCGTTGCCGTTGCGGTGAAGGCGCTGATAATCGGAGGCTTCTTCAAACTACTGATAAACTGTACGATTTTCAGATAACTCGGTCTGAAATCCTGCCCCCATTGGGAAATACAGTGCGCCTCATCCACCGTTACCATGGAAATCTCTACCTGCCTCGCAAACTGCATAAATCCGTGAGTCTCTAGCCGCTCCGGCGCCACATAAATAATCTTATATTGTCCGGCGGCTGCCAGCCGCAATGCTTTGGAAATCTGGGCTTCACTTAAAGAACTGTTGATATAGGCGGCGTGAATACCTGCCTGATTCAACGCCTGCACCTGATCTTTCATGAGAGAAATCAGCGGTGAAACGACAAGCGTGATACCCGGAAGAAGAAGCGCCGGCACCTGATAACAGATGGACTTCCCTGCTCCCGTCGGCATAATCCCCAATGCATCCTGTCCTTTAAGAATACTGTCAATCAATACTTCCTGTCCCTCTCGGAACGTCGCGTAGCCGAAATACTGTTTTAGAATATCCAGTTTATTCATTCGTGTTCCTTTCTCCAGCATATCAAAATTGTGCAGCATAATACACTTCATTCTGTTATTGTATTACACAATATTTCTATTTCCGCGCCGGAGCCTCCTGCTGCCTGAGTAGTACTGCAATATACTCTTTCCCCGGCAGACGAAGTTCATCGCCCATCTTATAGCTTTCCGCCACGATTTCCCTTGTCATGTCCCATACGTCGATCACCTCCGCCTGATAGGACTTCCCTGCCGCAACCTCCGGGCGAAATCTTGCCGAACAGTCCGTGCCGAGATAATACAAATACACCACATCGCCGATATGCCCTGCGTAGGAGTACTCTGAAAGGAGATGATAGGTCTTCTCCTTCGCATTCATTCTACCGAGTACAGACCAAAATCCCCTCTGCTCCTCAGGCAGCGCATTAATCATACTGCTCAATTCCGTTTCGGACATCATCATCATCTTGCTGATTCCCTCAATATAAGGGTCAAGCGGGGCTGGCAGCATCTCGACAATCTCTCTTAAGAATTTAATTCTGGCAGGACTCTCACCCTTAAGCTTTCCGCCCTTCGCCCACCAGAGAACCGCATCGTCCTGCTGCTTTTGCGTTGCAATATCATTGTCTAAAATAACTTCTCCGTGCGTGCAATAACCTCCTGTAACCGTCACCTTCCAGAAACGGTTTACCATCTCCTTCGCAGAGATCGAGCCCCATGTCTCCTTAAGATTTCCCTCATAGCAGCATTCATCATAACAGACAGGCTTACCAAATTCTTTTTGCAATTCAGCAACGCGTGAAAGCGTTCTCGTCTGGACGGAAACGTGAGTTATCGCTTCTCTTCCGTAATCGTATTCAAGGAAACAGTTGTGGTTTGAAAGAAGATGACGATATGGATCATTAGCCGAAATATACGCCTCAATCTCATGCCACTGCTCTATGTTCCAGTCATAAAAAAGATCGTATTCATTTGCCATAGACCACCAGATATTCGGATATGCTGAAAGACGCCTCAGCGCATAATCAAGATACCTCAAATTATTCTCCTGCGTCATATGGCTGTGCCCCCATCTGTCATAGGGATGAAAAAGAATCAGATCCACCTGAATTCCCATGTCGAACAGACGATTCAGCTTTATCTCAAAATCCTCCCAGAAATCAAAATCCGGCCTGTGCGTATCCAAAGGCAGCACCCTTCTTTCGCCGCCGAGATTATCATGAAATATAAGCTCTTCTGCATCTTCCGCTTTATAGAACGCAAAATGCTCCGGTTCATTTTTATTGTACTCATAGTGTTTGGGAAACACACACATTCTGATTTTGTTGAATGCGCCGCACTCTAAGGATGTAAAGGTTTCTTCCGTAAGTTCCTTCGTCTGATGCGCGAGCGCATACACGGTTGTTCCGAACGTAGAGATGAAGGTTCCGTCCTGATGGCGCAGATGAGCGCCGTCAGCTCTTACAATGCCATGATGTTTTCCGTCCGCGGGTTCAATATCAACCGTTCCTTCTCCTGTGACAACACCGGTTACTTTATAGCGGTATGTCCCTTCCTGCTCCGGGAGAAAGCGCACTTTATAGATCTGATTGCCGGCATAAAAGCCTTTTAGCTTCCGCGTCTTTCCTCCGCCGATGATTTCCGCTTCCACATCAACTTCAACTTGTGAACCCGCCGGCTCTTTTCCTTTGAAACACAGTTCTGTCATTTCATATACTCTTGCCATACTTTCTCCCCCTATAGCGCCTTAATACTCACGCTTTCTCCTGCTTCTTCTCCGTATTCTCCACTATGTACTGATGCACCTCATCCCGGATGCTAAAGAATACGTCTACGATCACAGGATCAAAATGTTTCCCGGCATCTTCCCGCAAAATGGCAAAGGACTCCTCCTCCGCCATTGCCTCTTTATAAACCCGCTTGCTCACCAGTGCGTCAAACACATCCGCCACCGCCATAATACGCGCTGCCAGAGGAATCTCCTCACCTCTTAGACCGCCCGGATAACCGCTTCCGTCCCATTTCTCATGATGTCCGCATACCACGTCCTTTGCCATCTGCAACAGCTCCGGCTCCGAATTATTTGCAATGATTTTCTCCACAATCTCCTCTCCGAGAAGCGCGTGCGTTTTCATTATTTCAAACTCTTCCGGCGTAAATCTGCCGGGCTTATTTAATATGACATCCGATATGAGAATTTTACCCACATCATGCAAAGGAGCCGCGTTACGGATATACACCGTAAATTTCTCGTCCACTGTTTCCGGATAAATACCATTTTCCAACATATAGTCGGCAATCATAGACACATAGCGCTTCGTATTTCGCACGTGTTCACCCGTGGAATTATCTCTGCTCTCGATGATCGCCGCCATTCCCTCAATCACATTCTCCTGCATCCGAATGCGTTCAATGGACTGCTCCTTAATCTTTTTTGTCTGTTCCTCCACTCGCTCCTCAAGCGTTGCCTGATAGACTTTCAACTCCTTTGCATACCGGATTGCTTTGTTTCTGTTACGATAACTGGCAGTACAGAAATACCCAACCAAAACAAAGACAAAAACACTCAATAATATGTTGCGCCACAGATTAGCCTCCACCCGTTGGAATAAATCCGCCGTATTGACGACCATAACTACGAACCAGTCACGCTGAACCTCCTTGGAGAACACCATACACTCTTCTCCGTCAATTTCCATCGTAACCGCGTTACCTTCCGAATGAATAATTTTCTGCGCCATCTGCTGCATTTCGCTTCCCTGCATATCTGCATCAGACAAATAATTCTTTCCCTTCTGGGACTCGTCATGATGTGCTACCACCAGCCCATTCCTGTCGATAATGAAACCGTAGCCTTCACCGTTTAACTGAATGTTCTGCGCCATCTCCTGCATCGCATCCATTGCGATATCTAAAGACACCACGCTTTCCCCGTCTGAAAGAAGCTGACTTACAGAAATCATAATACTGTTTGTCTGTGCATCCAGATAAGGAGACACCACCATCGGTTTGCCGCCTCCTTCATAAGCTGTCGTATACCAGACACGTTCCTGCGGTACATAATCTTCATCCGGCACCCAGCCGATGCCATCCAGATAGACGCCGTCAAACAAACCGTAAATTCCTGTAAAATTCTTATCTATAGAACGTGCGTAATCTTCCGATTCCTGTAACAGAAATCTCTCAATTTCTTCCGATGTTGCATGTTCCCGCATCATGGAATCCACAACCAGCCCGGTTACCTGCAATACATCTAATCCTCGCAACAGAAAATTATTCAATTCTTCTGCCTCCTGCGACACGGAATGTTTTCCTATGACCACCGCATCTTCCATGGCAACGGAATAAAAAGATGCAAACGTATAAAACACGATAATTCCCAATGCTATAAGTGTAGCTGCCAATGTCAGAACATATTGGACACGGCTGCGTTCTTCTTTTGATCTCATGTTGTGTCCCTCTCATAAAATGTATAATAATACATATTATTCAGTATAGCATGCACACATTTTTTTGTAAAATTGTCTCCCGAATAAAGAAATGTAAGTATCGTAAGCAATCTTATATTCCTTTAATCCGAAAGGAGCTGGCACTTGTGCCAACTCCTTCTTCTTATCTGTATTCTCAAAATACTTTCAAATATTGTTCATACTCTTTATATGTAACCGTCACCCAGCCTTCATCGTAGTTAAAGCCGACCTCCATCCCCTGAGGCGTATAGAATACAATAATGTCGGACGAATTGAAATGACCTGTTATCTCCTGATCGGACATCGCTGTCAGATGTTCAATCTCTCCATTCTGAATATCGCTTCTCTCTCTGAACTCTACCGAGAAATCATCATCGATGTTTAACATACTCTCATTATCCAGAATAATCCCGTTCTCCATGTCAATATTGATACTGTATAAGAACGCATCATAGTAGTAATCACTATACACGTTTTCGGAGAAAACGATACTCATTTTCTCTTCATCCATATAGGTCACATACCCTGTCGAAGTCGCGTGAAAATAGCTTTCACCGTCATCAACAAAATATTCCTCATACTCATCCTCAAAGTACTCAACAAGAAAATCAATCTCACTTTGAATCGTTGCATTCAGTTTATCCAAATTAGGTATGTCATCCGAACTGGAGATTACCGGATAAAAAACCATAATTTCCACTTCTTCATAATCAGAGTCATATTCATATAACTCAAAATCTACCGTATAAGACAAATTGGACTTGATGTCATCATGAAGTGTATAATACTCATCGTCATCATAATTGTAATCATCGTCGTAATCGTCATCATAGTCGTAGTCGTCATCGTAGTCGTAGTCGTAGTCATCGTCATAGTCGTAGTCGTCATCATCATAGTCGTTGTCATCATCATGGTCAGTTCTTCTATGATCATTATCCCAGTCGTCGTCAAAATCATACTCTTCCCGGGTATTGCGCCTGCTCTCTTTCTCGTCTGTATACATTGAAACTACTTTATATACCAACGCGCCGACAGCAGTCAGGAATAACACAACAACCACCGCCACAATCCCGATGATCAAACCGGTATTATTCTTCTTAGCCGGAACGGCATATGGGCTGTATTGATTATTTCCGTAAGGAGGAACACCATATTGATTAGTGTTCTGTGCCTGTTGTCCGCCGTACGAATTATTATTCTGTGCCGCCTGTCCGCCGTACGGATTATTATTCTGTGCCGTCTGTCCGCCATACGGATTATTATTCTGTGCCGCCTGTCCGTTATAAGAGCTGCTTCCGTACGGATTCTCATATGTGCTGTCAGGATACGGACTGTTATTCTGTACCGGTTGTCCGCTGTATGGATTATTTCCGTATGGATTCTCATACGTGCTATCAGGATACGGACTGTTATTCTGTACCGGTTGTCCGCTGTATGGATTATTTCCATACGGATTACCAGTGTATGAGCTGTCAGGATACGGACTATTATTCTGTATTGTCCCCGTACCATCCGGGCTGCTTCCATATGAGTTATTTCCGTATGAGTTATTTCCATATGGGCTGTTTCCATACGGATTTTCATATGTGTTGTCAGTATAAGGATTGCTATTCTGCACCGGCTGCCCACTGTATGGAGTACTATCCACCGAAGCCGTGACAGCATCCGATGACGCGTCTTCCTCAATTATTTCCTCTGTCTGAGCATCTTCTGACGGGTCTGCAGAAACATCTGGCGTATTATAAATATCAGCGCTGGTCTCCGTGTTATATGTATCTGAAATCGTATTATTTCCGTCATTTCCATCCTGATGATTATCAAACTGATCTGATTGACTCATTCGTTTTCCCTTTTCCTTCCTTAACTGCAAACGATCTATTTATCCTTGTTGCCAAACGTAACTTCACTATAATATTGCAAAATACACTCCCGCATTAATGACAACGCAGAAGACACTGTATTTTCTCTGATTTTCGTACGATTTCCGCTGAAATGACACTCTTTGACTGTGGTGCGTCCGCAGACATTACAGCCGATATATACAAGACCTACCGGTTTTTCTTCCGAACCGCCGTCCGGTCCGGCAATACCTGTAATACTGACGGTAACATCCGATTTAGACACCAAAGCTGCGCCCTTCGCCATCTCACGTGCAATTTCCTCACTAACTGCACCATGTTTCAACAATGTGCTTTTCTTAATGCCCAACAGTCTTCGCTTCGCCTTGTTAGAATATGTAATATATCCGGATTTAAATACTTCCGAGACTCCCGGCACATTGATCAGCCTCGCCGCCACCAGTCCGCCTGTACAGGATTCCACCGTGCTGACCGTTAATTTATTGGCGAGTAGAAGATCTACCACCGCTTTCTCCAGCGTTACCTCGTCATCCGTTGTATAAACATGATTGCCAAACCGTCCTTTCAATTCTTTAATGATCGGTTTGACCAGTTTCCTCGCCGCTTTCTCGTCCTCAGCTCTGGCCGTCACGCGCAGATGCACTTCTCCCGTCTTCGCATAAGTTGCAATCGTAGGATTGGATTGTTCATCAATCAAGTCCTGCACCATCGTCTCTGCCTTACTCTCTCCCACTCCGCATACCTTAACCGTCTGGGAAAAGATAACGCAGGACTGCAGCTTACTCAGATACGGCATGATTGACTTCTCGAACATGGGAATCATCTCATTGGGCGGTCCCGGCATCAATATTACATGTTTGCCGTCCTGCTCCATGATCACACCGGGCGCAGTACCGTTCGGATTATCTACGACAATACAGTCTTCCGGCATCATTGCCTGTTTCCAATTATTGTCGGTAATCTCCAAGCCTCTTTTTTCAAAAAACTTTTGAATAGAAGCTTTGCTCTCCTCATGGAGATACAGTTTTCTTCCGAACGCCTTTGCCGCCACCTCTTTCGTCAGATCATCCTGCGTAGGTCCGAGTCCTCCGGACAAAAGCAGAATATCGGCTCTGGACAATGCCGTCTTAATCGTCTCAAAAAGTCTCTCTTCGTTATCGCCGACTACATCCTGATAATAACAGGATAACCCCAGTCCGGCGCATTTCTCCGACAGATACGCAGCGTTAGTGTTAACAATATTTCCAAGCAAAATCTCTGTTCCGACTGAAATCAATTCAACAATCATATTTTCACCCATTCTGAAATCTACACGACTCTATCACTTTGTATCTTTCATAACATCCTTATTTTTCATCAAATAATCGACCAAGGATACCACCGTCAGGATAAGCGCCGCCCACATAACAATATTCGTGAGCAGACTGAGCGCCGCAAGATCGGCAATCATCAGACAAATCATTACAATCTGAAAAGTAGTCTTGAATTTACCCCAGTAACTTGCCGCAATGACCACACCGTTGTCTGAAGCAATCAGCCTGAACCCGCTGATAATGAATTCTCTGGCAATGATGACAATGACAATCCATGCCGGTATTTTACGAAGTTCCACCAGACAGATCAACGCTGAACAGACTAACAGCTTATCCGCAAGCGGATCCATAAATTTACCGAAATTCGTCACCAGATTATATTTTCTGGCAATCTTACCGTCCAGCAAGTCTGTCAGACTCGCAACAATAAAAATTGCAAGTGCGATCCATTTATCTATAGTTGTTATGTCAACCAAAAGAAACACTACAAAGAACGGAATCAGTATCACACGAAACATCGTTAACTTATTAGGTAAATTCATCTTCCAACTCTCCAATCAAATCATACTCATATGATGCGGTGATTTTTACTTTGACAAAATCACCTGTCATCAGTTCTCTGTTTGTATTAACAAACAAAAAACCGTCTACATTCGGTGCATCCTTATATGTCCGCGCAACATATGCTTCCTCATCTGCAACCTTCCCCTCAATCATGGCAGTCACCACTGTACCTGCCATATCTGCCGCTGCCGCAAAAGCAATCTCCTGCTGCAGTTCCATAAGCTGCGCCCGTCTGTCTTCCTTCACTTCTTCCGGAATCTGTTCCGGCATAACCGCCGCCGGTGTATCTTCCTCCTGTGAGTAAATGAAAACTCCTAATCTGTCAAACTCCATACGGTCAACAAAATCGAGAAGCTGTTCATGGTCTTCTTCCGTTTCTCCCGGAAAGCCGCTGATTAACGTAGTCCGAAGACAGATATCCGGAATCTCCTGCCGGAGCTTTGCTATGATATCTTCCAATTGGCGCTTATCAGTCTTGCGCCCCATCCTCTTCAATATGTTATCAGAGGCATGCTGCACCGGCAAATCCAGATAATGACATATCTTCTTCTCTTCCTTCATCGTACGGATTAACTCGTCGTCTATTTCTTCCGGATAACAATACAATATTCTTATCCAATAGATACCGTTTATCTCACAGAGCCTGCGTAAAAGTTCCGGCAATGCCTTATGACCGTACAGATCCATTCCGTATACCGTCGTCTCCTGCGCCACAAGGATTAACTCTTTCACACCCTTGTCAGCCAGCTTCTGCGCCTCCCGGACAAGCTCTTCCATCGGGACGCTGCGATAATTGCCTCTGACTTTGGGAATGATGCAATAAGTACAATGTTTATCGCATCCCTCCGCAATTTTCAGATACGCATAATGCCCGCCGGTCGTTACCACCCGTTCTACTCCGGTCAGCGGTTTCTCGGAAAGGCTCTTATAATGGTTCTGCCGTTTTCCCTCGGTTACTTCATCAAACGTTTTGACGATCTCGCCGATTGCCGTTGTGCCGACAATAGCGTCCACTTCCGGTATTTCCGTTTGAATTTCTTCCCTATAACGCTGTGCCAGACATCCTGTCACGATTAACATTTCAATCATGCCATTCTTCTTATATTCCGCCATCTCAAGTATCGTATTGATACTCTCCTCCTTGGCGTCATTGATAAAGCAGCACGTGTTAATCACTACGATATCGGCTTCCCGCTCGTCGTCGGTAAATTCATATCCGCTCTGTGCAAGCATTCCGAGCATCATCTCGGAATCCACCAGATTTTTGTCACATCCCAAGGATACAAACAATATCTTTTTCTTCATGTATTTCAATCATTCCTTATCTGAATCCTCAGACGATCCATTCTTTTCTTCTTCACTTGTGATCTTAACTTTACCCTGATTCAACTCTTCCACTGCAATAGAGAGCGGCTTTTTACCTTTGCCGTTCACTAACTGCTCGTCACCCGCGATAATCTGTCTTGCTCTTTTGGAGGTCGCCATAACGATAGAATATCTGCTGTTTACAACAGGATCTTCTCCCTCCTCTACCCCACTGTTTACTACTTTGATTAAATCTGCATAAGATGGATGTAACATTATTTTTCTCCTTCCAATTCTGTTCTGATATTTTCTATAAACTCCCTGTTTCTGTCGGGAGTGTTATGAGCTGCCTTCACTATTTCATGAAGCTGTGCGACGCATAGATCCAAATCATCATTGACTACGATATAATCATATTCATCAATGCCTTCTGCTTCCTGTGCTGCACGGCGCATTCTCTTGTCTATCACTTCCTGCGTCTCCGTTCCTCTGCCGACGAGCCTGCGTCGTAACTCCTCTGCACTTGGCGGCATCACAAAAAGAAGCAATGCATCCTGATATTGTTTCTTTACTTTGAGCGCACCCTGAATCTCAATCTCCAGTATTACGTCTTTACCGTCCTCAAGCTGTTCTTCCACATACGCTCTCGGCGTTCCGTAATAATTGTCACAATAGGCCGCGTACTCAATAAGCCCATTCTCCGCAATCTTTTGCTCAAACTCTTCTCTTTGCAGGAAAAAATATTCCCTGCCGTCCACTTCTCCGGGTCTTGGCTGTCTGGTCGTAGCGGAAATCGACAGCGCGTAGCCGTCGTATTTTTCTATCAGTTTTTTCACCAGAGTCCCTTTACCAGCTCCCGAGAATCCGGAAACTATGATCAAAATTCCTTTACGTTTCATCTGTCTCCCCGCCTTCTGTCTGTGCCCTGCCTGAAATCGTCTCCGGAAGCAGCGCTGAAAGTACAATCTGACTGTTCTCCATGACAAGCACCGCTTTTGTCTTACGCCCCTGCGTGGCGTCAATCGCCATTCCTGTCTCTTTCGCCTTCTGTACCATGCGCTTGACCGGCGCCGAATCCGGACTGACAATCGCAATAATCTTCCCGGTATTTACCACATTACCAAATCCTATATGAATCAGTCTGCCCATATTGACTGCCCTTTCTTCTGCAATCAACCGAATCTACTGCTTACATTCGGAATCTGCTACTCAATATTCTGAATCTGTTCGCGCACCTTCTCAATTTCCGTCTTCAACTCAATGGCACGATTAGATATCTCCAAGTCGTTTGCCTTAGACAGAATCGTGTTTGCTTCACGGTTCATTTCCTGTGCGATAAAGTCAAGTTTTCGACCGATGCTGCCGCCCTGAATCAAGTTCTCCCTTGTTGTCTCAATATGACTCCGCAGCCGCACGAGTTCTTCATCTACGCATACCTTATCCGCAAAAATCGTGACTTCCATGAGCAGACGGCTCTCGTCCACCTTTACGTCCTCAATCAGTTCTTTCACTTTTTCTTCCAGCTTCTGCTTATACTCCGTGATAATCTGAGGAGAACGCTCCGCAATATAATCTACATGAGTGAGCATACCATCCAGTTTCTCGACCAAGTCGTTTTTCAGGTTTTCGCCTTCCTTGATTCTGGTTTCCACGAATCCTTCCGCCGCCCCCTTAATTGCCTCGCTCAAAAGCTGCCACAATTCTTCTTCATCGACAGTCTGTTCTTCCATGCTTAAGATTTCCGGATATCTGGACAACGTGGAGACACGGATATCATTGTCCAGCGCAAAGTCTTCCGCCATCTGTTCGAGATATTTGATATATTCCGCCGCCAGTTCCTTGTTATACTTCACGCAGACATTCGACTCCGTAAGGTCTTCATAAGCAATAAAAATGTCCACTTTTCCTCTCTGGATATAATTCTTCAGTTCACTTCGTATTGCCGCCTCAAAAAAGTTCAGTTTCTTAGGCATTTTGATGCTGACGTCTAAATATCTGTGATTGACTGATTTCATCTCAACGGTAATCTTCCGCTCACCCTTAGCAATCTCACATCTGCCGAAACCGGTCATGCTTTTTATCATAGTCGTATACTTGCCTTTCTGCCACAGCAAATCACCTTACTACACTGTCGCTCTCATTGTATGCACACATACAGATATACTGGTATTGTTGATGCGCAGCCTAATCTGTGCGTACAGATTTAATTATAGAATAATTACGGGAAGTAGTCAAGGAAGTTGAAAAGTATGTAAGAGTAGTGTACAATTTTCTGGAATATAATAACCATTAACCATAAAACAAAGATTTTCGCCGTTAACGCGTTAATCTGACAACCATCACATAAAGGCAGGGCATAAATTATGGCATTTGACGGAATCACCATTGCAAATATCACAAAAGAGCTTCTCAATGCGCTTCTTGGCGGACGCATCTATAAGATCGCGCAGCCGGAAAGTGACGAGCTTCTGCTGACAATCAAGAATAACGGTACACAGTACCGGCTTCTTCTGTCTGCGGACGCATCTCTGCCGCTTGTCTATCTGACGGAAACGAACAAGCCGAGTCCCATGACGGCGCCGGGATTCTGTATGCTCTTGCGCAAACATTTGCAGAATGCCCGCATTACCGGAATCAAGCAGCCCGGACTGGAACGGATCATTCATATCGAACTGGAGCATTTGAACGAACTGGGGGATATCTGCAGCAAGAAACTGATTGTGGAGATTATGGGAAAACACAGCAACATCATCTTCTGTGACGATCAGGATAAAATTATCGACAGTGTCAAGCATATCTCCGGCATGGTAAGTTCTGTGCGCGAGGTATTACCCGGCAGGGATTACTTTATCCCCTTAACGCAGAATAAGTGGGATCCTCTCGCCGATTTAAGTTATGTAAACTTTTGTGACCATATGCATGAAAAACCGATGGCAGTTTACAAAGCGCTTTATTCTTCCTACACCGGACTGTCTCCCATCATAGCGCAGGAAATCTGTTACCGCGCACATGTGGACGGCGACATGCCCGCCAACGTGTTAGATGAAAGTACATTACATGCAATCTACGATACGCTTATGGGTATGATGACACAGATAACAGAGGGTGATTTTACCCCTTCCATCATCTATGACGGCAGGGAACCGATTGAATTTGCGGCGTTGCCTCTGACGCTATACGCCGATAAGACAGTAAAGACATATGATTCCATCAGCACGGTCCTTGAGCAGTATTACGCGCAGCGCAGCATCGTGACGCGTATTCGCCAGAAATCGGTTGATCTGCGCAAAATAGTGCAGACAGCTTTAGAACGAAATGTCAAGAAATACGACCTGCAAATGAAACAGATGCAGGACACGGACAAGCGCGAGAAATACAAAGTATACGGCGAACTGTTAAACACTTACGGCTACAACGTGGAACCCGGCGCTAAATCCATGGAAGCATTAAATTACTACACCAACGAAATGATCACAATTCCCTTGGACGACACGCTCACGCCGCAGGAAAACGCCAAGAAATATTTCGATAAATACGGTAAAATGAAAAGGACTTATGAGGCGCTCTCTGAATTGACCATACAAGTCAAAGACGAGATTGAACATTTGGAATCTGTTCTCGCCGCTCTGGATATTGCCCAGCAGGAAGAAGACCTCGTACAGATTAAGGAAGAATTGATTGAGAGCGGCTATATCCGCAGGAAAGGCGGCACAAAGAAAACAAAAATCACAAGCAAGCCTTTTCATTATATCAGCAGCGACGGTTTCCACATGTATGTAGGCAAAAATAATTATCAGAACGATGAACTCACCTTCAAATTCGCCACAGGCGGCGACTGGTGGTTCCATGCCAAGCAGAAAGCCGGCTCGCACGTCATCGTCAAAACCGAAGGACAGGAACTGCCCGACCGCACTTTTGAGGAAGCGGCGCGCCTTGCAGCCTACTATTCTAAAGGACGTGAACAGAATAAAGTGGAAATCGACTATATCCAGAAAAAACATGTGAAGAAACCCGCAGGGGCCAAACCCGGATTCGTAGTTTATTACACTAACTATTCTATGGCGATTGATTCCGATATTTCAGGGATTAAACAACTATAATTCAGAACCAAAGGCAAGCCGCGCAAGGACACGACTTGCCTTATATAATAGATTGCCGCTTCTCGGGTTCGCGAAGCGAAACCCATAATTGAATCTATCCGGCTTATTAGAGTGTCTGAGAAGAGAACAGTGATTTCACATGGTCGATTTCTTCCTGCGTCGCTTTTGCCGCCGGCACATAATAAGATTTCTCACGCGCGATCTGATATAATTCCTCCTGAGACTGCTCGCAGGCATTACGGAACTGTTTTAACGTCTGTTTCAATTCCTTATTCTCTGTCTGTGCGATCATTTCACCGAAGCGCACCAATTCTCCGTTGATACCGGTAAGGGTATCTGCTACCATTGTCTTTTCTTCCATCTGCATAGTTCGGTCTCCTTCCTATCTCAAATATTCCATCAACTGCTGCTTATTCTGCTTCGCAGACTGCGCACCTTTTTCAAAGAACTGCTTTACCTTCATGTCTGACGCGCACTGCGCATACTCTTTCATTTTGCAATGTGTCACATCATAACCGCCCATGAGATGACGAAGATTCTGTAAATCCAACTCTGATAAGTTTGCCATATGATTACCTCCTATAATAAAATGATTGTCCTAAACAGTATTTGTTTTTGGACAATCATTTATACGCAGTAATAAAATTTTATTAAATCTTCGTTTCTATTTCAATAAATGCAGTTTCTTCGCAAAGTGCACCATCATCGTTCCTTTGGGGAACGTCCTTAATTCCTTCTCCGTAATTCCGCCCATCAGAAGAATCATCGCAAAATAAATGAGCGCTCCGATACCGATTGCAACAAGCAGCGCCACCCTGCTGACGGGCAATATCATATACAATCCGTGATAGATGCCGTACGCCGCCACCCCCATAACAAGCGATGCAATAAACGGAATGATGAACGTCCTGACAAGCTCCTGTTTATATTTCAAATGTTTTCTGACAGAAATCTGATTCAATAAGCACATGACAAATGAATAGATAATATTCGCGCAGGCGAGCGCATATAAGTTTAAATCCGTAAACCACAAGAGAAGCACCAATCCCACCGCCTGGACCACCAGTGCGATCGCCGAGTGGATGACCGGCGTATTCACTTTGCCGATTCCCTGTAAGACCGCATTCGTCAGCGTAGAAAGACAATATAAGAGAACCGTGATTGCCAACGCCGCCAAAAGACCCGACGCACGGTCAAGCGAGTCCTTCTGCGGAAAAATGAAATACATGATCGGTTTTGAGAGGAGCAGCAGCCCCATCGATGCGGGTATCGCAATCAGCATTGTCATACGGATCGCTTTGGACACCTGTTCCCTCGTCTTCTTGTACTCCTTACGGACATACGTCGTGGAAACACCGGGTATGGTCGCCGAGGACATCGCCGAGGCAATGGCAATCGGAATGTTGACCACCGATATCGCCTGCGTCGCAAAAATACCGTAATCGATATGCGCCGTCACCGAATCAATCTTCTTATAATCAATCAACAGATCATAGTAGATATTCATATTGACCACAGTGGAACAGTTATAGATAAAAGTACTCAAAATAAAAGGCGTAACAATCGTGAAAATCATCTTGAAGATTTCACCGTAGCTGTCAACTCTCCCTGTCCTGTCATGTTCTGCCCGCCTATTGAGCATCTTGCGGTTTAACATATACATGCCGAACATAAAAGCCAGCGCTGTTACAACGCCGGCGCCTGTGCCGAGCGCGCTGCCCGCAGAACCGTAGATTGCCTGCGTCGTCCCGCTCTCATCCGCTACCATCCCGATCAGTAGGTATGCCGCCAATATACTGATGACAGCATTCATAATCTGTTCCAAAATCTGCGACAACGAAGTATGCATCATAGAACCGTGCGCCTGAAAATAGCCGCGAAGCACTCCCAGAAATCCCGAGAAAAATATAGTGGGCGCCAGAACTCGGAGCGCTACGATCGAATTGACGCTCTTACTCATAAAAACAGGCGCCGCCACAAAAGTAATAATTGCCGCGATACCACCGACAACAAGAACATATAGCAATGCACATTGAAAAACTCTCTGGGCATTGCGATACTCTTTAAATGCAAGCTTCTGTGCAATCACCTTGGAGATCGCGGATGGAATGCTGTAAGAGGAAATCAACAGAATAATCGTATAGATATTGATTGCCGTGGAGTAATATCCGTTACCCTCCAGACCGATAATGCTTAAGAGCGGGCTTCGGTAAATCAGACTGATCACTTTGACAATCATGCCTGACGCCGCCAGAATACCCGCTTGGAGCACAAAATTATTCTTTTTCTTTTGTTCGTTCATGTGCTTCCCTCCGGGTTCCCATTATCAGTACAACAATCGAAAAAAGCAGAGCAAGCCAAACGACTTGCTCTGATATTCTATAAGTATCTAACCAGTTTTGCTTTAACCGATCAGCCAGTCATACATCTCCTGATATTTCTTCGCAGATACATGCCATGAATAATCTACTGCCATCGCTCTGTCAACGATCTTATTCCACTCACGTTTCTTATCATAGAATATATGCTCCGCATAGCGAATCGTGCCAAGCATCTCATGCGCGTTGTAATTAGTAAAGCTGAATCCCGTGCCGGTTCCCTCGTATTCGTTATACGGCTGTACCGTATCTTTCAGTCCGCCGGTCTCACGCACGATCGGCACGGTTCCATAGCGCAGGGACATAAGCTGGCTTAAGCCGCAAGGCTCAAACAAGGAAGGCATCAGGAACACGTCGCTTGCCGCATATATTTTATGTGACAGTGCATCGGAATAATAAATGTTAGCCGATACTTTACCGTGATATTTCCAGTCAAAATGCCGGAACATATTCTCATACTGTTCCTCGCCCGTTCCCAGAACGACAATCTGCACATTATCCTGACAAAGCTCATCCATAATGTAAGCGATCAGGTCGAAACCTTTCTGCCCGGTCAGACGGGATACGATACCGATAAGCATCGTCTTATCGTCCTGATTGAGTCCAAGTTCCGCCTGCAGCGCACGCTTATTCTTAATCTTCTCTTTGCGGAAATTCACTGCATTATAGTGATTCTCGATATAGTTGTCTGTCTCCGGATTGAACTCGTCATAGTCGATGCCGTTGACGATACCGCGCAGATCTCTTGCCCTTGCACACAGAAGGCCGTTCAGTCCCTCTCCGTAAAATGCCGTCTTAATCTCCTCTGCATATGTATCGCTGACGGTGGTAATCGCATCCGCATATACCAGACCGCCCTTCAAAAGATTGGCGTCCTTATACGCCTCCAGCTTATCGGAGGTAAAGAAGTAATCCGGAAGCCCGGTAATCTCTTTGACCTCTTTGACACTCCATTTACCTTGGAACTTAAGGTTATGAATCGTCATAACGGTCTTGATTCCTCTGTAGAAATCGCCGCCTTGGAATCTCTCTTTCAGATATACGGGAATCAATCCGGTCTGCCAGTCATGACAGTGAATCAAATCCGGTCTGAAATCGATTACCGGCAGGATTGACAGCGCGGCCTTACAGAAAAACGCATATTTCTCAATCTCAAATAAAGCATTATCGCTATAGGGCTTAAATCCGTTAAAGAACGACTCGTTATCGATAAAATAATATTTCACACCGTCAACTTCGGCTTCCAAAACACCCACATACTCCTCTTTCCAATGGAAATCCATATAGAAATGAGTCTTATAAGTAAGTTTATCCTTCATCTCCTGTTTCATGCAGGTGTATTTGGGAAGGATAACCCGGATGTCAAAATACTCCTTGTCAATGCATTTTGGCAGAGACCCCACAACGTCTGCCAAGCCGCCTGTTTTGATAAAAGGAACACCTTCCGACGCAACAAACAAAATATTTTTCATGCTAACCCTCCAAGATATACATTGTCCAATCCGTTCTAATTCATAGAACATATTATACAGCATTTTGACTGGCAATAAAAGGGTTATTTTTTAGTTTCTGTACTGAAGACGTATCTTATCAGCAATAAGCGCAATAAACTCCGAGTTGGTTGGCTTTCCCTTGCCGGTATTGATCGTATAGCCGAACAGAGCGTCCAGTGTTTCCATGCGACCTCTCGACCACGCCACTTCAATTGCGTGTCTGATGGCGCGTTCCACCCGGCTCGGTGTCGTCTGATATTTCTTAGCGATCGTAGGATACAGTACTTTCGTGATGGAACCTAACATCTCCACATCCTGCACAGACATCATGATTGCTTCTCTTAAATATTGGTAACCTTTGATGTGCGCCGGCACGCCAATCTCGTGTATCATATCCGTCACATCCTTTTCCAAGTCGCGTACTGCTCCGGTCTGTACTTTTGCATCGGTTATCTTTATTTCTTCCTCTTCTGATCCTGATGGAACGGTTATCATAATCTGAAATGCCTTGTTCGTACTGATCAGGTTATTCAGAATCTTGTAGAACTGCTCCTCATCTCTTGATGCTGTCACATTTAATGTCTCCATAGTACTCCTCCATCTTTTTATTCCCTGATTACAATAATTCCGCCGTTATAATTCTATCGTCATTTTTCTGTAAAGGCATCCTATCCGCCCGTTGACGACTTCCGACATAAACTATTATAAACAATGAAAGAATGCTATGGAACCTTAAGTCATCGCACGGAATGTCATTTCTCCATTAAGCAGCCGTTAATGCCCCAGCATCTCTTCTATAAAAATCCCGTACCCTCTCGTGGAATCCTGCACCAGCACATGAGTCACGGCGCCCACCAGTTTACCGTTCTGAATGATAGGGCTGCCGCTCATACCCTGAATGATTCCTCCGGTCAACGTCAACAGCTTCTCATCCACCACCTGCACGACAATCCCTCTGTTAATATTGTCTTTCTCAAGATTAACCTCCACAACCTCCACGTCGTAGAATTCCGGCTCTCCGGTAACGGAACAGATGATCTGTGCCGGACCGAGCTCAATCTCCTGCTTTAACGAGATGGGAATCGGCTCATAACCGGACGTGACATCATCCTCTTCATCACACATCCCAAAGATTCCTTCCGATGTATTCTCCGTAATCTCTCCGATCACATTTTCACTGTCATATTCGATATATCCCGTTAATTCTCCCGGCGCGCCGTTTGCTCCTCTGGTAATTCCAACGATTTCCGTCTTATACAAAGTTCCTTCATCAAGATTCATCAGCACGGAAGTATCTACGTCATTGATGCCGTGTCCCAATGCGCCGAACGTACCATCCGTATCTTCATACGTCATTGTTCCGATTCCCTGCGCATTGTCTCTGATCCATATTCCCAGCTTCCAGTCTTTATTCTGGTTCTTTTCCGGTTTTACCATAACGTCTGTAGTTTCGCCGTTTCTCTTAATCGTCAGTACGAGTTCTTCACCCTCGGACTGCTCGATAGTTCTGATGAACTGTTTCTTATTGTCCATATCCTCGCCGTTTACCTTTAATATATAGTCTCCTTTTTGCAATATATACTTTGCCGGTGAAACCTTTCTTCCCTCACTGTCTTCAAACTCTCCGATTCCGACGACCAGCACACCGTTTGTCTTCACATAGATACCGATCGGTATACCGGAGGGAATCAGCATCTTATCCTGAATGACTTCTATATCTACATTCTTATACGGAAGAATACCAAACAGCTTAAGATTCATCTGATAAGTATCAAGTTCATTTGCCTTGACTTTTACCGTATGTGTAAAATCTACATGAATGCTTTGTACACTGTCCGATACACTTTCCACCGCCTCCTTCGGCGTCTCAGAACCGGCTTCTTCCGACAAAGAAGCTGCCGGCGCCGCATCCTCGCTAACCCTGTATATCTCTCCGGAAACAGGCACTTTAAAATCAAGTTCCTGTTCTACGCCCGCACGTATTTTAATCGTAGATGGAATTTTATCCCAATAGCTTGTGTAAACGAGTACTGTCAGCGCTGTCACTGCTGCTATGAGTATCAGATAGAGAAATCCGCGATATTTTCTTTCCTGTTGTTTTGTCATATTGATTAGTCCGCCCACTTTTATCACCAACCTACTGCCTTTCCTATTGTGTATCTCTTTCCTGCCACAGATGTTTCAGTTATAAGAAACGGCATAGGAAAAAGGACACACTCAAAGCGTGTCCTTTCTAGTATGTGATAAATCATGCAATTTAATTTAGTATTGTTTTGTATTTCTTGCCAAATCTTTCATTTCTCTGGCATTATTCATTACATTTTCCGTGATACTGGCGCCTCCCAGCATCCTTGCAAGTTCCTCAATGCTCTCTTCATTCTCTATACACCTGATATCCGTGACTGACCTGTTGTCCTCCACATGTTTTTCAATACAGAAATGATGGTCCGCCATCGCAGCAATCTGCGGAAGATGGGTAATACAGATTAATTGATGCTCTTTACCAAGAATTCCCATTTTTTCAGATACTTTCCATGCGGTTTTTCCGCTGATGCCGGTATCTATCTCATCAAAAATCAGCGTTTCAATCTCGTCCTTATCCGCCAGAACTGTCTTTAATGCCAGCATGATACGCGACAATTCACCTCCGCTTGCCACCTGCGCCAGTTCCTTAAGCGCTTCGCCTGTATTGGTAGATATCAAGAACGTAACCTTGTCATATCCGCCGCCGTTCATCGACCCTTCATCGGCAGACACTTGAATCTCAAACGATACTTCTTGAAAATTCAAATCAATCAATGCTCTCTTCATTTCATCGGATAGCTTTACCGCACACTTTCGGCGAATATCCGATATTTCACTGCAAAGTGCAAGCGATTTTCCTCTTAAAGTATCTGCTTTTTTTGCTAATTCCATACGATATGCATCATAATCCCGATATTTGTCAAGCATCTGTTCCGACTTAGACTGATACGCTTGAATTTCTTCTATCGTATTTCCATATTTTGACTTTAAATGATTGATGAGATTTAAACGTCTCTCTGTACGGTCAAACAATTCACCGTCAAACTCCAGTTCAGACAGGTAATCCGCTATCATCCTATTGTAATCATTCAGTAGACTATCGATATCCAGCAACTGGCTCTCCAACTCCTGCAGTTTATCGTCATATGCCGAAACCGACTTGAGTTCCCGGATTGCGCGTCCCACACTGCTGCCGATGCTGTTCTCCTCATATCCGCAAAGCGCATGTGCCGCTGACACAGCTTCCTTAATCTTCTGCCCGTTTACAAGTTTCTGATAGGTCTGTTCCACCTCATCGTCTTCTCCCGCTCTAAGCTGCGCCGCCACAATCTCCTGACACTCAAACTCCGCAAGCGCCGTCTCCTTTTTGCGGGTTTCCTCATCCATCTCATTTTCGGACAATTCTTCCGCCGCAAGACGATACTGACGATATGCATCTTTTAGCAGTTCCTTTTTGTTCAGAAGTTCCTCTCCTGCATAAGCGTCCAGTATCTCCAACTGTTTTCCCTGCTGCAACAACGACTGATGCTCGTGCTGACCATGAATGTCTATCAGTATCTCCGACAACTGTTTCAATTGTCTGGCTGTGACCGTCTCACCGCACACTTTACACACACTGCGCCCTTGCATAATCTTACGCTGTAAGATTACCTGCCCGTCCTCCACGGGAAGTTCTAACTGCCGGATCGCCTCAAGCTGTCTTGGCCGGTCTATTGTAAAAATCAATTCAACGAGCGCATACTCCGCACCGGTACGAATCATCTCCTTATCAGCTTTGGCGCCAAGCGCCAAATTGATAGAACCGATAATAATAGATTTGCCGGCTCCCGTCTCACCGGTAAGAATATTTAATCCTTCTCCGAAAACAACCTCCGTCTCGTCAATCAATGCCAGATTTTTAACATGTAAACTTTGTAACATTCTTTCACCTTTAAAGTTCTATCATCTTTGTAATTTTATCCATCACGGCGGTTACCGCAGTCTCACTGCGCATTGCCATCATGATTGTGTTGTCGCCTGCAATACATCCCACAACTTCATCCATCTTAAGCGCATCCACTGCTGCAGCCACTGCCATCGCCATACCGGATACTGTCTTCATCACTAGCAGATTCTGCGCCGGCGCCATAGACACATAACCTTCTTTGAGCACTCTGATATACTTATCGCCCAGATGCGCCTCATTCTGCGTAAACGCCACATATTTCTGTCTTCCTTTTCCAAAGGGTATCTTGGAGAGCTTTAACTCTCTGATATCTCTGGAAACCGTAGCCTGTGTGACCTGATATCCTGACGCACACAATTTGTCCGCCAGTTCCTCCTGTGTTTCAATCTCATATTGTTCAATCAGTTCAATTATTATCTCATGCCTTCTTTTTTTAATATTATTGTTCATATAATCTTATCGTCCAAGCATCGCGTTCACGCGCGAAGCCGCATATGACTCTCCTTATGTTACTCATTCATTTTTTTATGCAAAACGGTAAGAAAACTCTCTGTGTTTAATTTCAAGATTCCGGTAGTCTTTACTGCTTTGCGGACTACTATACTGTCTCCCGTCTGCAAAATCTTCTTGTGACTGCCGTCAAAATTTGCCTCCACTGTCTGCTGCTGTCCGTCCTTACCCTGTGGAATCTCTATCCTGATTTCATCCTCCGACGCAAGAACAATACTCCTCGTATTCAATGTATGCGGACAAATCGGCGTAAGCAGTATCAATTCCGCACCCGGATTGGCAATCGGACCTCCCGCCGACATATTATACCCCGTAGAACCGGTCGGCGTCGCAACAATGACGCCGTCCGCGCTGAAACTATTTAGAAACTGCCCGTTGACATAGATATGAAAAGTCAATATCTGTAAGGAACCGCTTCTTGCTATCACGATATCGTTGAGAGCAAAATTCTCCTCCGTCTTATCCTGCCTCGTGACCTTTCCTTCCAGCATCATACGCTCTTCTCGTGTATAACGGTCCGTCAACAGACGGTCAAGCGCCGGCTCTATCATTCCGATATCCACTTCCGCCAGATATCCCAGCGTACCGAGATTAATACCAATTAACGGAATACCGCTGCCCATCACATTTCTCGCCGCCCTAAGCAGCGTGCCGTCTCCGCCGAGCACTAAAATACACTGTGCCGCTTCATGAAGACCCGTATCGGCAGCCATGACAGCATCCGCGGTGTTTTTCACGCATACCACATTTGCGCCATGTTTCTTAAGATATGCAATAATTCTTTCCGTATAAAATCCCTGCGGATCCTTCACCTCGTTCGTAATCAGATAAAAATGATTCATCGCCTATTTCGCCTCATCCAAAATGCCGTGTGCGTCCGCCACCACGTCTGTAATCAGCTTCTCCGTCTCATCATCATAGGATTTACCGCTTCTTTGATCTGTCAGACTGTGCAGCGCACTCTCCGCCTCCGACTCCGTCATGACCATGATCTCTTCGGGAATCTTCGACCTTTTCTCTATATAAACAAGATACTCAATATTTCCTTCCGGTCCCTTAATCGGCGAATACGTCAGCCCCTTCACATCGAATCCGATCATATCGGCATAGTCAATGACTTTATGTACCACTTCTTCGTGTATCTGCGGTTCCCTGACAACACCTTTCTTGCCCACTTTGTCCTTACCTGCCTCAAACTGCGGTTTGATCAGGCATACCATGCTTCCGCCATCACGCAGCAGGTTTCTGGCAGGCAGCAGGATTTTTGTCAATGAAATAAATGACACGTCAACTGATGCAAAATCAATCTCTTCACTGATTGCCTCGGCCGTCACATACCGGAAATTTGTCTTCTCCATACAGACTACACGTTCGTCGTTTCGAAGTTTCCAGTCCAGTTGTCCGTGTCCCACATCAATAGCATATACGCGCCGGGCTCCGTTCTGCAGCATACAGTCCGTGAATCCTCCCGTTGACGCGCCTATATCCATGCAAACCGTATGAAAAAGTTTAATCGGAAACTCCGTCATCGCTTTCTCCAGTTTCAGACCGCCGCGGCTTACATACTTTAATGTACTGCCCTTTACTTCTATATGAATCTTACTTTCATCAAAGGTCGTGCCGGCTTTATCTTCCCTCTGTCCGTCCACAAACACATTGCCGGTCATAAGTATGGCTTTGGCTTTCTCTCTGGACGGCGCGAAACCCTGCCTGACCAAGATGACATCTAATCTCTCTTTCATTGCATCCCTAACTGTACTCTCTGATTTCACAGATTACCATAATTGTTTGCGTTCGCTCGAATCACGATATTCATCTAATGTCCTGCCATCGACACGTAACAGGTCATAATCTTCTTCGTAATAGAGTCCTCGTCAATACCGATTTCACGCTTTAACAGTTCTACATTTCCGTGCTCTACATATTCATCGGGAATCGCTATATTAAGCACCTGCACGGGCGCGCCTATTTCATCCACATATGCCCTGATCTTCTCTCCGTAACCGCCGCTTAACACATTCTCTTCCATAGTCACAATCAGTTTGTGCTCCCTGCACGCTTCACGCACCGCCTGCTCGTCAATCGGCTTTACGAATCTTGCATTCGTCAGCGAACAGGAATATCCGCGCTCTTTTAACTGTTCGCGTACTTTAATCCCTACTTTGACCATGCTGCCTACGGCAAAAAGAATAATATCTTCTTCCTCATAGATCGCTTCGCTCTTGCCGTATTCGATAGGCGCCCTGTTATCCTTCAGCCCGTCGAATGCCTCTCCTCTCGGATATCTGATTGCGATCGGCATTTCCGAAGCAACTGCGAATTTCATCATGTCTGAAAGTTCCCACTTGTTCTTGGGCGCCATGATATGCATATTCGGTATGGATGACAGATAGGATAAGTCGAAAATTCCCTGATGCGTCTCTCCGTCACTGCCTACAAGTCCAGCCCTGTCTATGGCAAAAACCACCGGCAGATTCTGCAGACATACATCGTGCAGTATCTGGTCATAAGCCCTTTGCAGAAAAGAGGAATAAATCGCTACAATCGGCTTTAATCCCCCGGCCGCAAGTCCCGCAGCAAAAGTCACTGCGTGCTCCTCCGCTATGCCCACATCAAAAAACCGATCCGGATGCATATTTCGGAAACGCTTCAATCCAGTTCCATCCGGCATTGCCGCCGTGATTGCCACCACCTGTTCTTCTCTCTGTCCAAGTTTACACATAACCGTGGAAAAAATGTCCGTATAGTTCGCTTTGTTCTGCGGTTTACTCGGTATGCCCGTCTCAATGTCAAAAGGCTCTGCGCCGTGAAATCTCGCAGGATGCCTTTCTGCCGGTGCATATCCCTTACCCTTCTGGGTTATGACATGGAGCAGTACGGCGCCTTTAATTTTTCTCGCTTCCCCCAGCATATGTACCATCGCTGATATATTATGTCCGTCCACCGGACCCAGATAAGTGATTCCCATATCCTCGAAGAACATACCCGGCACCACCAGATTCTTGAAACTGCTCTTGACGCGCCTGATCTGTGATACCACCTTGTCGCCATACTTGGATTTGCCATGAAGAGAATTGTAGACGCCTTCCTTCAAATCAAGATACATATCTGCCGTTCTGATATTATTCAGGTATTTCGATACCCCGCCAACGTTTTCTGAGATGGACATGTTGTTATCGTTTAAGACAACGATAAAATTTGTCTCCAGACGTGAAGCATTGTTGAGCGCTTCATACGCCATACCACCGGTCAGTGAACCATCGCCGATAACCGACACAATCGTGTTCTTCTCTCCTTTGATATCCCTCGCTTTGACCATGCCAAGCCCTGCTGAGATAGAAGTAGAACTGTGTCCTGTGTCAAAGCAGTCACAGTCGCTCTCCTTGCGCTTCGGAAAACCGCTCATACCGCCAAATTTGCGCAGATTTGCAAACCCGTCCCGTCTTCCGGTAAGAATTTTATGCGTGTAAGACTGATGTCCCACATCCCATATGATCTTGTCTTCCGGCAGATTTAAAAACAGATGCAGCGCCATGGTCAACTCCACGGCACCAAGATTCGACCCCAGATGTCCGCCTGTCTCACTGATAGAATGAATCAGAAATTCTCTTATTTCCTCCGCCAGTATCCCGTAATCCGCTTCCGCCAGCTTCTTAATATCATTCGCCTGCTCTATCTTTTCTAAAAACATCGTAATCCTCCATGCCTGCTCTATTTCAGAACATCCTTCTCTACCAGTAAGGGAAAATCACTTTTCTCTGTGAATTAACTGCTCAACAAGCTGCTCCATAAACTCATTTTGTCTCGGAAAAGACTTAAGAACCGCTATGGCATCTCTGGACATTTCTTCCACCTGCCGCTTGGATTCCTCTAAGCCATGCATGGACACATAGGTCAGCTTATGATTCTTCTCGTCGCTTCCGACCTGCTTCCCGAGTACCTCTAAACTACTCGTCACATCCAGAATATCATCCTGTATCTGAAAGGCAATACCGATATCATATGCGCACTTCTCCAATCTGCCGATTTCCTTCTCCGATGCGCCTGCCAAAGTCGCCCCGATTGTCATTGCCGCCTGAATCAGAGCCGCCGTCTTGTGCTCATGGATATACAGAAGCATCCCTTCCGTCACTTCGGTCTCCGCTTTCTCAGCTTCTAAATCCGCGCACTGTCCGCCGATCATGCCATAAATACCGGCTTTCCTGCCGAGTATTTTCAGCGCCCCCGCTATCCTGCGATATTCCTCTATCGTCTGCGCTCTGTCAAAAGCCTGTGCCGCCGTCTCAAAGGCATAATTGAGGAGTCCGTCACCGGCTAAGACCGCCATCCCCTCTCCGTATACTACATGAGTAGTCTTACGTCCTCTGCGGTACTCATCGTTATCCATCGCCGGAAGATCATCATGCACCAGTGAATAATTGTGGATCATTTCCAATGCCGCCATAAACAGAGATAAGGCTTGTCCAAGCGTCGTATTCTCCTGCTGTTCCGTTTCTGCCATACTCCATATTTCATTCACTTCCGTAAACAATGCCGCACTCTCCGCCATCAGCATGGGACGAAGTCTTTTGCCGCCTGCCGTAACTGAATAATTCATCGCCTGCAGCACGGCTTTCTGGTATCCCTCCGCTGCCGGAAGATATTTGCCGATAATTGTCTCTATCTGTTCCGTCTTACGCTCGAGTTCTTCTTTAAAATTCATCTAAGCCACCATCTTCACTAATCTGAAGTACTTTCTTCTCTACTCTGTCAATCTTCTCATTGCAGTACTGCAATAATTTCATTCCTCTGTTATATTCCTGAAAAGACTGTTCCAGCGTGATTTCCTCCGCCTCCAGTCGTGAGATGACCTCTTCAATCTGTCCGAACGCCTCTTCTAACGAAAGCTCTTCCTCCGGTTGACTTTCCCGATCCGATGCCAATCCTTGCTGGGATTTAAGCATTTCCTGTCTGTAATCTTCTTCCGACTGTTTTTTCTGCATCTGTTTCCCTCGCTGCTTTCCGCATTCTTTCATAGTCTGTCACAACTGTTCCCACATGCATGACAGCATATCATAACACTGTCAACAATATTGTTCACGCTGCTTGTCAGTAATCTGCGCCGTCAGCCTGCCGTCTTTTACGCAGACCGTCATCTTATCCCCTACCGCCGCCTGCTCAATCGAAGTAAGTGTTGCACCTTTCTCATCCGCTACATAAGCGTAACCTTGATTAAGTTTATCAAGCGGAGATAGTCCCTTCATCTGCTCCACATAAATCGCCATTCTGTGTCTGCATCCGCTCAGACACTTATCCATCATTCTCTGTAGCTGTTCTTCCAAAGAAACCGCCTGCGTCCTCTTCATCCGTATAGTATTCACCGGACTCAAATATCTCATTCTGACTTGATACTGTTCCGTCAACTGCCGATACCGCCCGGCCGTTCTCCGGTACATATGCTGCATCGTGAATGCATATTCCGCCAGTTTGTCCTGCAGCTGCTCTATATCATAAACCGCCAATTCTGCTGCGGCAGACGGCGTCGGCGCGCGAAGGTCTGCTACAAAATCCGCGATTGTAGTGTCGGTTTCATGTCCCACTGCCGATATAACCGGCACCGAACAGTCAAAAATGGCCTGCGCCACGATTTCCTCATTAAATGCCCATAAATCCTCAATTGAACCGCCGCCTCTGCCGACGATAATCGTATCTGCCCCAATACGTTCCAATGCACGGATTCCGTTGACAATACTCGGCGGCGCCGCTTCTCCCTGCACGATCGCCGGATATAAGATGATCTGCACATAGGGATTCCTTCTGCCGGCAATGTTTATAATATCCCGCACGGCAGCGCCCGTCGCGGCAGTAACAACTCCGAGCGTCTTAATATATTTGGGAATCGGCTGTTTGTATTGCTGTGCAAACATCCCTCGTTCTTCTAACTCCCGCTTTAACTGCTCATATCGCTCATAGAGCACTCCTGCGCCGTCAAGGCTTATCTTAGCGGCATATAGCTGATATTTACCATCCCGTTCATAAACGTCAATGGCACCGGTGACCACCACCTGCTGTCCTTCCGACATTTGAAATTTAAGTCCTGCCCGGTTAGAAGCAAACATAACGCACGCTATCGTCCCTTTAGCGTCCTTTAATGTAAAATAAATATGTCCAGAGGAATGATATTTGCAGTTACTGACTTCACCTTTCACCATAATGGACTGCAACATATAATCCTGCGTGAACATATTTTTAATGTAAGAATTCACTTGTGCAACTGTATATACGTTCTGCATACCGACACCCGTCAGGCAAACTTCGCCAAAATGCCGTTGACAAACCCCGAAGAAGCATCCTGTCCGAATTTCTTGGCGAGTTCTACCGCCTCGTTGATCGCAACACCCGTAGGAACGGTTTCATCATAATTAATCTCATAAACCGCTAACCTCAGAATCGTCAAATCCACCTTGCCCATTCTGGCGGTATTCCATCCTTCCGCTCTCTCATTCAACTGTTCGTCTATCTCCGGGAGTTTCTGCTCAATCTTGTGATATTTATCCGATATGTAATCGGCGTCCTCACCTTTCGCTGCATCTTCTTCTTCGAAGAACATGCGCTCCTGTTCCGACATATCCTCCAAACTGTTAAATTCTACACGAAACAGCAATTTAAATATCTGCTCCCGCAACTCTCTTCTGCTCATAGTGGCTCCTGTTTTGTCTTATTTGTCTTTCGTCACATTAATACCGGCGATACGTATATTGACATCTGTCACTTCCAGACCTGTCATATTCTGAATCGCATTCTTCACCTTAGTCTGAACGCGCTGGCAGGTTGCCGGAATATTGAATCCGTATTCTATAGTGATGGCAAGTTCAACCTTCACTTTCTTATTAAATATTTCCACCCGAACTCCTTTGGCAAGTCCTTTCACACCGACTCTGCTTAAGAATTCATTCGCCATATTACCGTTCATTGCCGCAACGCCTTCCACTTCAGTTGCCGCAAGTGCCGCAATCATTGCCACTACGTCGTCTGCTATCTTTACCGTACCGAATTTCTCATCTTCCTGCAATAAATATGTGTTCTTAGCCGATTCCTGTTCCATAGTAATCCTCATTTCTGCGCATTGTACTTCCACGCCACTCATTTATTTGGGATAAGTATATCAAAATTTCTTATTCTTGCATAGTCCCATTAAAGCCAAAAACTCATGCTGTACTGCTTCTCATCGTCCGAATAAGACACCACGCCGTCCGGGCAATCTAAATATCTGAAAATCTCCTGTCTCTCAATCAACGCCTCCTGCATCTGCCGGTACACATCATATCCGGCGCATTTTAGCGTCACATAGGCACTGCCCTTCTCATATTCTTCTTCAAAGATACGCGCGATCCGTTCTTCATCCCACTCCGTAAAATAAAGCCCTTCGCGTACATAATAATTATCCTCCATTGAAACGCACTCCGGCAGTTCTACTACATTTTCGAGCGTATGCGTCAAATTCATCTGCTCCGTAGACACGCACAGGTAATCATAATTAATCGTCGGAATCCTTTCTCCGGGATAATCCGCGGCGCCTCCAACGGCTTGATATGAAGCGTCACCCCACGTAGTATCTACATAATAATATTTGCCGTCGATCTGCACGAGATTCCATGCATGTCCCTCGCCGTTTACCACACGCCCGAGTACTAACGTAGAGAAAATACCCATTCTGTCAAGAAGATATTGTGTTGCCTTGGCATATCCCTGACAAACAGATCGACCTTCTATAAATACGGAACAAATATTCTGATTATCCGCCGCCGTAGCATCGTATTCGGTATGATGAATCAGATACTCGTATACATATTTTACTTTCGTATAGTCATCCGCATTGTCAGGTACATCGGCAAGACATTGGTTGACATAACTTTCTATCTCCATCTGCCTGTTTCTAATTTCATCCTGATTATAGCGATATGTGCCGGTAAATGTAATCTTTTTGAGTATATCGCCAAGCGTATATTCCGTATAAGTATAGCCATCCACATAGAAGATCTCAGGGTGATCGTTTAATACGCACTGAAAAGCATGGGAAATCTCGCTTTTATCACAGCTTGATAATTTGACATCCTCCTCAAATTGAACAAGCGCGTCACGAATCTCCAGATACAACGCCTGTTCGCTCTCTGAAAGCATACTGTATGCATATCCTTTCTCTTCCTCACGCTTAACTATCTGCTCCGGCTGCTCGGCCTCTTCCTGCATAGCGCCCACGTCTTCCTGCATGTACAAGTCGCTCTGACGGTGTGGCGTTGTCTGCCACGCGTATGCCAGACATCCCGTAAGTACGAGCATTCCTGTCAATAATAGGCCTATTCTCTTCATATACGCTCACCCTTTGCCATCCCAAATATTCAACTATCTGTCCTTTAGTTTCTTCCGAACTCGGATAGAATCAATCCTTCATTGCGCTCCACCGTCATTCCGATGCTCCACTGATTGACGAACAATAGAAGCGGATTACCCTTTAAATCCTTGATTTTCTTCATATCGGACGTTCCTGTCAGCTTGTCCAGATCAATCTCCTTATTTTCAATCCAGCGGATATGTTCATAAGGAAGATTCTCCAACTTAATTTCCACATTATATTCGTTCTCAAGCCGGTATTTCAATACATCGAACTGCAGCACACCCACAACACCCACGATAATCTCTTCCATACCGGTGTTAAATTCCTGAAAAATCTGAATAGCACCTTCCTGCGCAATCTGTGTAATTCCTTTCACAAACTGCTTCCTCTTCATCGTATCAATCTGCCGCACTCTCGCGAAATGCTCCGGTGCAAAGGTCGGAATACCCTCATATTCAAACTGCTCCTTCGGCATACATATGGTATCGCCTATGGAAAAAATACCCGGATCGAACACGCCGATGATGTCTCCCGCATATGCTTCACTTAAGATTTTACGTTCATCCGCCATAATCTGCTGCGGCTGGGATAAACGCATCACCTTCCCGCCCTGCACATGTTTCACCTCAACATTTGCGTCAAATCTGCCCGAACAGATTCTCATAAACGCGACACGGTCTCTGTGCGCCTTATTCATATTTGCCTGAATCTTAAACACAAACGCGGAGAAGTCATGTTCTACGGGATCAATCAATCCGATATCAGCCCTTCTCGGCAGCGGATTCGTCGTCATTTTCAGGAAATGCTGTAAGAAAATTTCCACACCGAAATTGGTAAGCGCCGATCCAAAAAACACGGGCGTAAGCTCCCCTGCCTGAATCCTCTCCAAATCATACTCTGCACTGGCGCCGTCGAGAAGTTCTATCTCGTCGAACAACTGCGCTTTATATTCATCGCCCACCTGTGCAAGCAGCGCGTCCTCGTCCGCTACCGGAATTCTCGTAGCATGTCCTTCTTTGGTGCCCTTTTCCGTATCGGAATAAGTGATCACACACTTGCTCTCCCGCTCATAGACTCCTTTAAAATTCTTGCCGCATCCGATCGGCCAGTTGATCGGACATGTCGCAATCCCCAGTTCCTTCTCAATCTCATCAAGCAGTGTAAACGTATCATTGGCATCCCTGTCCATCTTATTGATAAATGTAAAGATCGGAATATGCCGCATACCACAGACCTTAAACAGTTTCCGCGTCTGCGCCTCCACACCTTTGGACGCGTCAATAACCATGACTGCCGAGTCTGCCGCCATTAACGTTCTGTACGTGTCCTCCGAGAAATCCTGATGTCCCGGTGTATCCAAAATATTGATGCAGAATCCGTCGTACTCAAACTGAAGTACGGAAGAAGTAACGGAAATACCTCTCTCTTTCTCTATCTCCATCCAATCGGAAACCGCATGTCTCGCGGTCGCTTTACCTTTCACACTGCCTGCCAGATTAATTGCGCCTCCATACAGGAGGAATTTCTCTGTCAGAGTAGTTTTGCCTGCATCCGGATGCGATATAATCGCAAAAGTTCTTCTTTTGTTAATTTCGTCTGCATAATTGCCCACGTCTTTATCCTCCAGCCTTTATAACATTGATGTACCGGCAAATTCCGGTTTGATATGAAAACAGTCAAGAACTGTCGCGCCGATATCCGCAAATGTTTCCCGCGTTCCGAGATTTGCGGGCGTTACCTTACTGCCATACATGATAAAAGGCGTATGCTCTCTTGAATGATCCGTAGACACCGTATAGCCCGGATCACATCCGTGATCTGCCGTAATCATCAGCACGTCATCCTCTTTAAGCTTACCCAGAATCTCCGGAAGCTTCTCGTCAAAGTAAGTAAGCGCCGCCGCATATCCGTCTATATCGTTGCGATGTCCGTATAACATATCATAGTCTACCAAGTTAATAAAACAGAGTCCTTCAAAATCCCGTTCCATATATTCAAGCGTTCTCTCGATTCCCTCCGCATTGCCCTTGGTATACACATATTCCGTAATAGACTTACCGGCAAAAATATCCTTAATCTTACCAACGGAAATCACATCCCTGCCGGACGCTTTCAACTGATCCAGCATGGTGACAGCCGGCGGTTCTAAGGAAAAGTCATGACGTCCCGCAGTTCTGACATAATTACCGCCGGTACCGACAAACGGTCTTGCAATCACTCTTCCGACGCCGTGCTTCCCCTGCAGAATGCCTCTCGCAGTCTTACAGTATTCATAGAGTGTTTCTACCGGAACGACATCCTCATGCGCCGCAATCTGGAATACACTGTCCGCAGACGTATATACAATCAGATCGCCGGTTTTTACATGCTCGTCACCGTAATCTTTGATGACTTCGGTCCCGGAATACGGCTTGTTACACAGCACTCCTCTGCCCACCGCAGCGCTGAAATCATTCAGCACTTCCTCCGGAAATCCATCCGGATAAGTGGGCAGCGGCTGTTTAGATAAAATTCCCGCAATCTCCCAGTGCCCTATTGTAGTATCTTTGCCCTTAGATGCCTCTTTCATGCGGGCAATCCTTCCGGCAGGCTGTGCCACAGGTTCCCTGCAGTCTACCCCGTCAATATTAAAAAGACCGAGCGTGCCCATATTAGGCATATGAAATGCCGGACTTGATGACACGGACTTAATCGTGTTTGTACCCCGATCGCCATACTCGGCCGCGTCCTCCATCTCTCCGATTCCGAAACTATCCAAAACGATCAAAAAAACTCTTTTCATCATTAGCCTCTCTCTCCATATATCTTAATTACACCACAGTACACTATATCATAAAATTCCTTTTCTTGCACTTAATTTGACGTAACCGTACTGATAATAACAGATTCCGCGCTGACCCCGGTCTTGCGAATCACGATATCTTCAATCTGTGCTCTCTGCGCCTCTGTCAGTTCCGCCGTATTGACAACAACGTCAACGCTGTCCCCGTCTATACTCACTATCGCATCCTCAAATCCTTTCGCCTCTAAGAGTATCTCCGCAGCCGTTTCTTTCTCAGCAATATCTGTCATAGAAATCATACTGTTTACCGCTTCCTGTTTCTGCGTCTCGCTGATGTTGGCATTATTAATAATCTCCAAAAGCGTTTCCTTATTCTGTGCACGCGTCTGCTCTTTCTGCAGCTTTGCTCCCGACAGTTCAGATATTGTTCCTGCGGATGTAAACACGGCCTCTCCGGGCACTTCTTCCATCTGCTCTTCTGCCAGCGCCTCTTCCAGTTCTTCATCAACACCGCCGTTCTCCGACATCGTCACATCCAGATCCAAGCTGTTGATATCGCCTGATGCCTGTTCGATATCCTCATCCGACAAATCCGTAAAGGCTGCGTAATCTTCATTGTCTATCGCCGGATTTCCCATATCATCAGTTGCAATCGTGCCGTTTACCGACATGATATCCTCATCCGTTACTTTAGTGCCTGCAAAATTCAAGTAGCCTGCTACGGCGATCATAATAGCTAACGCCGTGATCATCATCTGGTTCTTCTTGATCATATTCTTCACTTTTTTCTCCCCTTCACTGATTATTTTTCATCTTTACTATTTTTATCTTATTCGCATCTATATCAAATAATACCTGAATTGCTTCGATTATATTTTCTTGTACACTTAGCGCGCCGCCCCCCTGTGCAATGACTACCACGCCTTCTACATCCGGAGCTATCGTCATAACCACATACGGTATATCCTGCCCTCTGTCGTCCACGGTATAAACCGTACTCTTCTCCACTCTTGTCTCCCCGACCGTCCGGCTGCCGCCCGCCGCATCTGCTTCCGTCGTCTCGGAATATACTTCGGGACCGTCCTTCTCCACAACCATCTGTTCAGATTGACTCAGATTGATCAAGACTTTAACCTTACCGACGCCCTCCACTTCCCTGAGTGCATCTTCTAATTTATTCTCCCAATATTCCGTGTAAGAAGACGCTGTATTCGGAACCCCGGAATTATCTTCGCCTGCATCCGACGATATATGATTATCGATTGTATCATTTATCATGTTCGATATATCGGACTTTGATTCCTTTTGTCTGACCGGAAGCGCAATGACGCATAATAAAATACCGACTAATACGATAATCAGGCACTGGTCTTTTCTGAGTTTCTTACCACCCGCCATTTTCTCTGCCACCTTTTCCGACAAAGTCTTGTCACTCTCCGCCATAGGCCACCTCCACTCTGTCCTCCGCAATACCGAGTGTCTGTGCAAAAATCTGCCTGTAATCGCGCATTACTGCATCCTGCGCCGCATCCGGTATGCTCTTGCATTCTGTATCCGCTTTCTTCTCCTCTCCTACCACGATCTCCTCTATTTCTATAGGTTCTATATTTTGAACCTGACTTCTCTCCTGATTTACGTCGGCGTCTTTTGCCCCTCTGCGAAGTACGATTCTGACGCATCGAAACTCCCATTCGTCTGTCCCCGGCTCTGTTTCAAATACCGATTTCTGCCCAGCCTGCTCCAGTTCAATCGATAATTTCTCAATATAATATTCCTGCCCGTCAATCACATCGTTTAAGCGGCTTTTCATTTCTTCCTCAACTTTCTTAAGCGCAACTGAATCCACATGATTGAATGCATAGTCTTCCTCCTGCCACATACTGCTTTGTCTCTCGGCCTGTTCCGCCGCAATCCTCATTTCCTCCTGACATCTTGCTAAAATATCCCCGGAAGATGACACAAAAGGGGATATGAACTGCAACAATATAATAACACCAGCTATTATTTTGAGATACTTTTCATATTTCTGTCCGGCAGCAAAATGAATTACCGTCTGCGCCACAATCATAAATATGCCTATTTGTCTGATATTTGCCAACATATCCTCGACTACATCCCTCCACGCGTCGTATAAGTGATGATTGCAATCTGAATCACGAACATACCGATTGAAGACAACGCTATCTTAAGCAGCATCATATTCCCGTCTCCCACCCTGTTCGCGCAATTCGTCATCCGCTTATCGGTCACTATGCCAACCAGCGCCGCGCTTATTTTAATCACTCCCGCATACATCACAAGTTTCAGAATCGGTATACAACACAGTACGATCAACACAAACGTGATATACAGACCAATGCTGTTCTTGACAAGGACCGCCGAGCCCATCACCATCTCGAACATTCCTTCCGTCAGTCCTCCTATTCCGGGAATTGACGACATTGCCTTCTTGATCGCCGAAGACTGCAAAGAATCTATAACGGGCGATATCATTGCTTGCAGAATACTGAACCCGGTTATAATACCCAACGTAATCTTAATGCAGACTCCGATCGCCTTGTAGAGCAATTCCAAAAGAAGCGTCAGTTTCTCTTCCATCCATACACCGTTAATCACTGTCAGCAGAATATAACCGTACACCGCCGGCAGAAGAATCGATAAATACCCCCACTCTATGAGATATACAATAAATAACAATATCTGATAGTATACCGAAGCCGACGCGATACCCGATGCGCTGCCGACCGCCACAATATAGGTAGGAATATACAGTTTCATAAAGACAGTAACTGTCTCCAAAATTTCCCGTACAATTGAAGCCGCCCCCACAAAAGCTTTGAGCAGCACCGCGATCATAAGCAGATATACGAAATAGAAAGCTATATCCGACACTTGATGATCCTGAAACAAATCGGCAAAATTGATGAAGAGCGCAGCCACGATTCCCAGCACAAGAATCGTAAAAAACAACGTTTTTATCTCTCCAGCCTGAAAATAAATTACGCCAGTTATACCATTTCCTAATTCCTTTACCGCATCCCACAGTCTGCCCTGAAGAATCAGTTCCATAACACTCTTCCCGTCAAACGTATACTCCGGAAACAACTGCTTGAAGTCAAACATAACGGTATCCATACCCATCTCATCCCAGACCAGAGCGCTTCCCGCTGCTCCCATCCGCAAACCGCCTCCCTCCCGACGCTTGTCCTGCCTTCTACCCTGCAATGGACTGTATACTTTCAAGCAGCGCCATCAACACAGGCATTCCTGTCAACAATATGTAAAGTTTGCCAACCATCTCAACTTGTCCGGCTATGCCCCCATAACCCGCGTCTTTACATATTCCGGCACAGAACTCACACGCATATGTAGCTCCCACGGCCTTGAGCAGCACAGTTAAATAACTATAGTTATCATCTAAATATTCCCGTAAACGGTCAATCGCCGACACCGCTCCCGAGAAATACTGAAGCGCATATCCCAAAATAATCAGACATACCGCTATTGCTATATAAGTCCCGAATTCTGCTTTGTAACTTTTAAGCGGTACGGCAAGCAATATTCCGATAACTCCCACCAGTCCTATTTTAATCATTTCCATAACATCTGCTCCTGCCCGCTACAATGTAAACAAATCCTGCACCATTACAAACAATTCATAGATATAAGGTATAATCCATGTTAAAACAAGAATTAATCCAGCGAGACTAATAAGAAAAGCCTGTTCTTCCCTGCCACTATGCTTTAAAACCTGATTTAATATTGTAACCAAGATGCCGACCGCTGCAATCTTGAATATAAGACTTACACCCATCTCGTCCTCCATTCTGAAGTATTTCATATCATCGTGCCTTTTACTATAACAGCAGAATCATCATAAATACCCCTGCAAGCAGGCTTATGCTGAATATCATTTTAGCTTTACCCGCATAGCTGTCTTCAGCCAGTCTGCATCTCCTCACAAGCAAGTCCAGCGACTGACCGATACATTCCGCCTGATGAGTTTCTTCCGATCCCCCAAGATTTCGCGGAAGATCAATGAGAATACTTTTTTCCTCCTGAATCAATGGAATATCTCTCATACACTGCGTCATCTGCTGCTGCCAAATCTGTGTCAGACTAACGCCGTTTCTTAAGTCAGCCTGCTCATATATCTTTGCAAAACACAAACTGTAGGGTACGTCACTGTACTCTGACATAATAAAACATATTTCAGGAAGCGTATGCTTACCGTAACTGATTTCATTTTGGATCCTTTTCATAATCCGAATCAATTCACGAAGCTGTCTCACCCGGTATTGTTCTTCTCTGATCTTGCTGACGCCCCATCCTGCGCACCCTGCAAGAATGCATAAAATTCCCGCTAATTTGAGCATCTTATACCTTCCTTGTCATAGATTCCCTCCGTCACGCAACGCCCGTTTCGTTTCGTGAGTACAAGATAACGGTCAAATAATCTGTTTTCAATAAGATTACGCATGTAATTTTTGTTCTCTATTTCCTTTAACGTCTCTCCATGAACCGTGGCAACCAGTTTGCAGCCGCAGCCGCTCGCCATACGAAGCGCCTGAATGTCTTCCTCACTTCCAAGTTCGTCCACCGCCAGCACTTGAGGTGCCATGGCACGAATCAGCATCATCATTCCCTCTCTTTTGGGACAGCCGTCCAGCACATCCGTACGAATCCCCACATCGTTCTGCGCAATTCCGAGATAACTGCCGGCAATCTCCGACCGTTCATCTACCACGCTGACGTTGACTCCGCTGCCGTATACGGTGCCATTAGAAATATTTCTTATGATATCCCTCAACATGGTTGTTTTCCCACATCCCGGCGGCGAAATCAGCAAAGTATTCAGTACCTCTCCATTTTTACCGTAAATATACGGGAGAACATGCTCAGAGACGCCCTTTATTTCATGCGCCATGCGGATATTTAAATAACGTATGTATTTTAAATTGCGTATTCTATTATCTCCCTCCAGAATCACCTGTCCCGAGAGTCCGATACGGTGTCCCCCCTGTATTGTCAAGAATCCCTGACGTATCTCATCCGCAAATGCATAAATCGAATATTGGCACAAATGTTTCAGAACAGACTCTAACTCCTCCGGCTTATTATCTGCACCATACGGCGGCATGTCCATTAAATTGCCTTCCGTATCCACAAACCACTCCCTGTTATCAATCAATACCGTTGATGGCATATTGACGCGAAGCCTGATTTCCTGCAGTCTGTCAGCCTGTCTCGCCGCCTTCATCCATCGTCCGCGCATATATTCCGGAAACATGTATAATACCTCTTCGGACCGCATCCTCATTCCCCCTTATCTCAATATATGAACCTTTGTCCAAGTTATGACAAAAAAGAGCCTGCCGTTCACAGCAAACTCTTTCCGAAACAAATGATTCTTTATTAATATAAGCGCTTCATCATCAATTATAGCAGCATGACGTCGCATAAACCTTCTTAGTTCTTAGGACAGTAAAATCCTGTCATTATCCAGATTTTCACCCGCCTGCGCCCTAAATCCAGCAAGCAGGCCATCTACCGTCATTTCCTCTCTCTCTGTGCCTTGAATATCCAGTACAATGCGTCCTCCATCCATCATCAGCGTACGGTTGCCGAGATCCAATGCCTGCTGCATATTATGCGTTACCATCAGACAAGTGATTCCTCTCTCTGCTACAATGCTTCGCGTCAAGTCAAGTACTTTCTTTGCCGTAGCCGGATCGAGCGCCGCCGTGTGCTCGTCAAGCAGCAGGATTTTCGGCGTCACCATTGTCGCCATCAGCAAAGTCAGTGCCTGTCTCTGCCCTCCAGACAACAGCCCTACCGGCTGCTTCATTCTGTCCTCTAGTCCCATATTTAACAATGCAAGCTGTTCCCTGAACATCCGTTTATCTTTCTTACTGATTCTGCTAAAGTATGCATGAGTGGATGTAGCAGCCCGCAGATAAGCCAGCGTCATATTTTCTTCGATACTCATATGCGGCGCGGACCCCTTCATAGGATCTTGAAAGAGATGACCAATTTCCTTACTGCGGATGTGCTCCTTGCGATAAGTGATATCCTCCCCTGCCAGAATAATCCGTCCTTCATCTACATAGAAGGAGCCGGTAATTGCATTAAATAATGTAGATTTTCCCGCCCCGTTACTTCCGACTATTGTTGCGAAATCTCCATCCGCCAATTCCAGACTGACACGGTCTAACGCTTTCTTCTCATTGACCGTACCGGGATAAAAAGTCTTTGAAACTGTCTTGAGCGTCAGCATACACCATCACCGTCCTTCCCACCGTCTCCTCTCACTGCAAGCGGCATTCTATGCGACTTATACAGCGCCGCCTGTCCTTTCAGATACGGGAATGCAATCGCAAATGCCACAATCAGCGCCGAAACTAACTTTAAACACTCCGCAGGCACATTAAGCCGTAGCGCAACCGCCACAATAAAGCGGTACAGACAACTTCCCAAAATCACTCCTATAATCCTTTTAAACATACCGCCCTTGCCGATGATCGTCTCTCCGATAATCACACTTGCCAGCGCAATCGTCACCATTCCCGTGCCGAGATTAATATCACATGACTTCTGATACTGCGCCAAAACCGCTCCGGACAAAGCCGTCAATGAGTTAGATACACATAAGCCGACTGTAATTGTAAAAACCGGATTGATGCTGGATGCGCGTACCATATATTCATTATCTCCTGTGGCACGAATAGAGAGGCCCAGTCTCGTATTGAGAAACCATGCAATAATAGCGCCCACTATCAAAACAACTGCCGCCACAATGGCTATCTTATACCAGTCGCCGTACCAATCCGCCTCCGACGCGCCTTTGGCAAGACTGAATACCGTATCGCAGCCAAACAGATTTACATTGGAGGAAAAATCCATAACTGCGATATTGACGGTATATAACCCCGTATTGACAATGATTCCCGCAAGGATAGACGGTACGCCCATCTTCGTCTGCAAAAATGCCGTCACAAATCCGGAGCAGACCCCGGCTGCCATGGCGGCCGGAAACGCGAGGAACGGATGCCCCGCCATAGTCACCATGGCGGCCACCGCACAGCCGAGCGTAAAACACCCGTCCGTGGATAAATCCGCTATATTTAATATGCTGAAAGAAAGGAACAACGCCAGTGTCACCAATGAGTAAATACAACCTAATTCCAGCGCGCTTTGTATAATTGAAAAAGTAAATATAGATTCCATACTAACCTCTTTTCATTGTCCGCGACAAATGCTAATCAAATTCCTTTGCAGTGACAATCTCTTTTAACTGCGTACATTTATCTGTGAACAAACTGTAGTCATAACCTATTGCCTGCGCTGTTTCGGTATTCACCGTCGCAATGCCATTGTCCAGAGTCACCACCTCCACAGACGCCGGATCCGCACCATTCACAAGAACATCCGCAATCATATCAGCCGTCGCAGTTCCGAGTTCCTCGTAATTAACCCCGTAACCGAGAAATGCACCATTTAATGCGAAAGAATCCGCTCCGCCGTAATGCGGTACTCCGGCCTCTATAAACTTCTCATAAATTGCCAGTTCCGCCGTCATTACAGTATTGTCCGTAGGCGTGAACACCGCTTCCGCACCGCTTGAAATCAAAGCGTCAGCCGCAAGAGAAATCTCATCGTTAGTCGTTCCGGTCTTCTCAACCACCTCTATCCCTTTGGCTTCACAATAACTCTTAGCCGCCTCAATAGGAGCTTTAGATGAATCTTCACTCTTATTATATAACAGACCGACTTTCTTAATGTCGGGATCAGCTGCAAGAATCAATTCCAAAACCGCTTCCGTGTTCAGCGCGTCAGAGGTTCCCGTAATATTGGAACCGGGTGCTTCCATACTTGCCACAAGTCCCGCACCCACAGGATCGGATACTGCGGAAAACACCACCGGAATCTGATTTTCCTCCGTTGCATTCTGCATAATCATCGCCGCCGGCGTCGCAATCGGCACAATCACATCCACATCAGAAGCGATCAGTTCCGATGCAATTTGATTTAGGACCGTAGAATCCGCCTGCCCGTTATATGTGTAATCACTATAGTTAAATGTCACTCCGAGTTCCGCTGCTTTGACATCCAATTCCTTCTCGATTGCCGCCTCAATCTGATTTAAGGACGCATCATCCACAAACTGTACAATACCAACCTTATAGACCGTCCCGTCTGTCTTGTTATTGCCGCCGCTTGTCACCGCACCTGCCGCCTCTTTCGCCCCGCCGCATCCGGCAAGGATTAACGCTGTCACTACCGCCGTCATCAATACTGTTTTTTCTTTTCTCATAATCGTTACTCCTCCATTCTGAACTTCATTGCCCATTTATATCTGCTTTGCGTGTATAAACAGATTCGGAAAGCCATGCTTTCGGCTATGCTCATACACACAAAAAACCGCCCCAGACAAATGTCTGAGACGGTAATAAACTGAATTATTATCGCGGTACCACTCAAATTGACGCATCACAAAATAACGTCCACCTCTTCTCACGTACGGATCGATTCCGATATATACATGCCGCATTGATAACGGGCGCGGTTCCCGCCAACTCCTACTGTTATTTCAGGTCAGCCTCGAAAGCCCATTCAAGACAATCACTGTACCGCTTCACACCAGCCGCGGCTCTCTGTAACAGCTTCTTCATCCCTACTCCTCTTTCTCAACGGTTTGATTTATTTTCTATACAATAATCCATTTGAAATCAATTGTCAATACTTAAACTATGCAATTATTTTATAATGTTTCCATAAAGTCCCTATGATATTCCATTAAAATTTCCTTTAAATCTATAGCAATTTCTTTATAAAAAGGGTAGAATACATGTTGTGTGCTGTATATTAACAGACACTCTTACACCATTAAATAAAAGGGGATGCTATGACATGAAGCTTGATATGCACTGTCACACAAAGGAAGGATCACCTGATTGTAAACTGGAATTACTGGAGAATATAGAATTATTGAAACAAAAGGGATTTCACGGCATGTTGATCACCGACCACGATTCCTACAAAGCCTATCGTTACTATGTGAAATTACCTCACAAGCCTGAAAATTTTGTCGTATTAAAAGGAATCGAATATGACACGATCGATGCCGGTCACATGCTGATTGTCATGCCTTCTCATGTGAAGCTTCCAATCTTAGAACTGCGCGGTCTTCCTGTTATACTGCTGATCGAAATTGTACACCACTATGGCGGCATTATCGGTCCCGCACATCCCTGCGGCGAGAAATTCTTAAGTATACGCAGTACAATCCGCAACAAAATATCCGGAAATATTTATCAGAAATTTGACTTTATCGAAGGTTTTAATGCATGCGAAAACGCCGACTCCAACATGCGGGCGATGCGTCTTGCCAAAGAGTATAATCTTCCGTGTTTCGGCGGAAGCGATTCCCACAAAGCGGACGGTATCGGTTTTGGATATACGATTTTACAGGAAAATATATCCGACGAAACAGATTTGATTAACTATATACGCGCCGGCAAGGCAACTATGGTCGGCGGCAATCATTATGAGCACACCACCAAAGCAAAACTGGGAAGAGTCAATAAACTTCTCGTATACTCTTTCTGGTTCTATAACAGAGCCTCCGCTCTGCTCCGACGCAAGGCGAGAAATCTGGAACTGATGGAAAACCACATTATCGAATCTATCCGTTCGACAAGACAAAACAAGTCAAAATATATCCTGATTGAAAGAGATAACGGGTAACAGCCTCATAGCATATTGCCCGTTATTTTATATTTCTATAACTATTTCCGCATATTTCTATTTTTACTCATGCTCATCCTTCTGCTCTTTCTCACGAATGGCAATACTCTTCAACTCCTCCAGAGAATCCTTAAATTTTCTGGATGCCATAGTCGGATTATTACGAATCATATCCCGTTTATAGAAATCCAGCATGTCCTTGTAATTATTCTGCGAATCGGGATAATGGCTGAACTTACCGCGAAGTTCTGCAATCTCTTCCCTGATTCCTTCCCCATATGCAGAGGGCTTAGTCTGTATGCTTTCTTTCAAACCGGCAAATCGTAACTTCAGGCTATGACTGAGTTCGGATATCGTAAGTTCTCTCTCCTGCTTCTTTTGCTCTTTCTCATCATTATTAAAAGCGATAATTACATCAAGTCTCCGCTGCATACGTTCCAGCTCTTCCTTGACTCTTTGCATCTTAATCAGAATATCACGCAAATCAAGCGCCGCCTTGAAGGATAGTGTAAAGTCCGCCACAATATAGACCGTAAGAAATGCCGTCACATAAAAAAGCACATTCCCCGGAATTGAAAACACAAGCTGCTCAATCGGCCGATGTACCACTCTGGTCATCAGAATCGTCAGAAATCCCCATGCCAGAGAAGAAGATAAACATATATGCCCTTGAAAATTAAACCGTTGATTAGAATAATCCCAATATCTGACTTTAAAGAGCGCCTCCATCGTAACGCCTGTTATATATTCCAATGTCGTAGCGCCGATTACACCCGCTACATATGTCATAAATATATTCTCCTGAAAAGGCATGGAAACGACTAACATCATAATCGCACCGCTTCCGTATAAAGGAAGAAACGGACCTCTCATAAACCCTCTGTTAACCAGCTTTCTCGATTTAGCGGACACATACGCCGATTCAAAGCACCATCCGAAAAAACAGTACATATAAAAGAAAAACAGCCACTGAAATGCTTTATAGTGAATCATCAATCATATCTCCTTTATCTCATCGGTATATTTCTATCCCGACTCGTATCTTACCCTTGCGCGTCTCTCCCTGTTCGCCTGTATATGCAAAACGTCCAAAACCTCTAACCGTGACCGCGTCGCCTGTCTTTAGCGCGTAACTGTTATTCTCTGTCAGCCTGCCGTTCACATACACTCTGCCGCTTCTGAACAATTCCAAGCTCTGGCTTCTTGCTACATTGTATAGTTTTGATACCACCGTGTCAATTCTGGCGGATGAAACAGACAACGAGATTTGTTCCGTAACAGGCGAACGCAGTTCCTCCGTCACCTCTGCCGCCATACACTTTACGCGAGTGCGCCTCACCTGCTCTAAGTTCTCAATCAGATATCCGGCAATACTGTCAATGCAGAACACGACAGCCTCCTTGTCATTTACAAAAATATCGCCTAGCGTATCCCGTTCAATCCCCAGATTCATAATTGCGCCCAAAAAATCCCGATGCGAAAGATTTTCTGCAAACTTAGGCGCCTGCGGTACAATCCTAAGACATTGAATCGGATATGCCTCTTCATAACCCAGCGTATCCGGTGTGCCGAATCTTATCATCTTACGTTCGCACAAAGGACTGCCGCCCTCCATACTATATCCGGCATACTCTACATCCCGCTGTATTTGAAAGAATGCCTGCTGCTCCGAAAGTCCGAGAAATGAAGTAAAAGTATACATATTATTGTTGTAAGAACGCTTTGCCAATTCCAGCAGCCTCTTGTGCAGGAGTTGTAAATCTTTATCGTCCGGCATATTTTATCCCAATCTTTTCAATCATAAATCAAGGCACATAACAACGATGTTTATGTGCCCGTTTCCCGTTCCTATACAGCACTGCAGTGCTACCTGCCGTCTAGGTAAAACTGATAATCTCCTCCTTAGGAGCTTTCGTATGTTCTACGCTCAGCGCATGAAGCACAGGTCCCTCACCCTGATAATCCGCGAAATATTCCTTCATCACTCTCGCCGTCACTTTGACCCACTGCTTATCCGTCAAAGTATCCGTCTTGTCATACTCACATGCAAAACCAAGAAATGCCATATCGTCCGCACAGCATGTCATCGCCATTCTGCCCGGCACGAAATAGCCTTGCGGAAAGTCCTTTGGTCTGAGCACCATACCGACAAATTGAACTGTCTTGCCCTCATAACGTTCCAGATGATCCAGCGAATCAAGATACCATATCCCGTATCCTTCGTTATTCAGTTCAATAACAGGTGCTTTCAAATCATACGGAAGGTCATCTTCCATAATCTCATTGATTTCTCCGTTAGAATCCTCAAATACAATCTCCGCTTTCGGATTAATCGCCTTGATATTGCGCTTATAACTGCTCAAGTCTTCCACTCCGTCGCAGCGGTTGAAGATAATCATCTCCGATGCCCTTATCTGCTCTGCAAGCAGCGATCTCATGTTCGTAAAATACATAGGAAAAGTCGATGCGTCAATCGTCGTGATCTGCTGCTCAATCTTCCAATGCCACGGCAGCTTCATCTCCTTGTAATTCCACATCCCGTTATACTCAATAATAATACGCTCCGGCTTATGTTTTTTCTCCAATTCAATGAGTTTCGCTGAGTTAAACTCCTGCTCTTCTTCAATCAATTCAAGTTCCGTACGGCTTAATCTGAGTAATCTCTCATCATACTCATTCTCACCTTCCTCACACAGAATCAGCAGTGTTTTACCTCTCACCTGAAAATAAGGCTGCGATAGTGTATAGGTAATAAATTCGGTTTTCCCGCTCTCCAGAAAACCATTAATCACATAGACCGGTTTCATTTAACGCCCACGCCCTTCCTCTTTGCTCTACTGTCCATTTATTTCTTAAAAAGTTCCGCCAGCTTGTCTTCATTCAGCTTAGAACCAATCACACAGAATTTACCCGTCACATCCGGCTTACCATCTCTGACATTGCTCTCCTCCGGAACGTAATCAAAATAAATCCACCCACCGTCTGAAGCCGGGACCATGCCTTTCGCCCTCAGGACGATACCATAAACTTCTTCCTTATTAAGTTCCGCAAGAATATGCTCTATCTCCGCCTTCTCATATGTGGCAGGAGTCTCCAGTCCCCAGCTCGTGAAAATCTCATCTGCATGGTGGTGATGCCCGCCATGGTCGTGGTGATGGTGCTCATGCTCGTCATGATCGCAGTGATGATGCGCGTGCTCGTCATGGTCGTGGTGATGATGCGCGTGCTCATCGTGCTCATGGCCATGGTGATGCTCATGCTCGTCGTGCTTATGTTCATGATGATGCTCATGCTCGTCGTGCTCATGGCCATGGCGATGCTCATGCTCGTCGTGCTCATGTTCATGATGATGCTCATGCTCGTCATGATCGTGGTGATGATGTTCATGCTCGTGACAACCGCAAGTACAGTCCGGACCGTGATCGTGATGGTGATGTTCATGCTCATCATGATGAGCCATCACTTCCTTCATCAGTTCCGCCTCCAAATCTTTCGCACCTTCGATCGTCTCAAGAATGTCCTTCCCTTCAAGAGCCTCCCACGGCGTCGTAATAATCGTTGCTTTCTCGTTATGCTCGCGTATCATTTCTACGCAGAGCGCCAGCTTCTCTTCATTTAACTTGTCCGTCCGGCTAAGCACAATCGTCCCGGCATGTTCAATCTGATTGACAAAAAACTCTCCGAAATTCTTAATATACATCTTGCACTTGCAGGCATCCACAACCGCCACAGCACTATTTAGTTCTACATCTCTGTCAGTCATGGCATCCTGTACCGCTTTCATAACGTCAGACAGTTTGCCCACTCCCGACGGCTCAATCAGAATCCGTTCCGGCGCATAGGTATCCAGTACTTCTCTAAGGGAAGTCCCGAAATCTCCAACGAGTGAACAGCATATACAGCCTGAATTCATCTCCTTGATCTCAATACCCGCTTCCTTTAAGAATCCGCCGTCAATACCGATTTCGCCAAACTCGTTTTCTATCAATACCACTTTCGTATCGGCCAAAGCTTCCTTCAACAGCTTCTTAATCAGCGTCGTCTTTCCGGCGCCAAGGAATCCGGAAACAATATCAATTTTTGTCATCATATAACACCAGCCTTTCCTAAATCATTCTCTTCTTTTTTCAACAATATGTCAAGAAACGCTCTGTCGATTTTACACTATTTTAATTAATCCAGATTTAATTTTTTCTCCATAATATACCAAGTAACAAGATAAAACCCAACTGCGTATATCAAACTCGTTATTAATACATATTCCCACGACTTACCATAATGCCAATCAGCCGTTATCGTATTAATATATCCGAGAATCACATAATAGATTCCATTCACTATCTTCTGTACAATATAAATTAAAAAATAAATTCCGAACGCCGACAACACCTTATGATTGTTGGAAAGCTGCCCTAACGATATGCACGCAGTTATCTTAAGTGTTCTTGCAAACATAGCAGACACTCCGGCAATCAGCGTCATGATTATCGCAAAAACGTTCACACCCTTCGTCCCCGACCACAACATAGCGCTGGCCTTGACATTCTCTATCATCTGTGTAAAAATATCACCTTCCTCATTAAACAGAATCAGGACCGACATATACATCAGTAAAAAACTGAGCATAACCCATGCCGTACTGACCAAAATCTTGGCTATGATAATATGATGTTTATCTACCGGCAATGTATGCAGAAGATACCCCTGATCGCCGTATGTAGAAGTATAAAACCGATGGATCAGATAAATCGCAGTTCCGATTATCACTACAAACATACTGCCTACATAGGACAGCATAATGATAAGGGCGCTGAAAATAATCCCTTCATTATCCGTATCAAAAACGTCCAGACGCACCGTAACGGCTGCGAGAATCGTCATCACAACAATCAAAAGATTCGCCGGCACAAGCAGCTGCCACGTAGCATTCCATTCGTATTTCATTAATCTGCCTAACATGCAAACACCTCCCTGAAGAAGCGGTCTACAGATTTGCCCTCATTCTGCCTGATTTGCTCTGCACCCGCCTGCAGTATGATATTGCCGCATCTGATAAACACTACCTCATCCAAAATGTTTTCCACGTCGGAAATCAGATGTGTAGATAGAAGTATTGTTGCATTTCTATTGTAGTTGTGCAAAATCGTATGCAATATATAATCTCTGGATGCCGCATCCACACCTGCAATCGGTTCATCCAGAATATATAAATCGGCGTCTCTGCTCATGACAAGAATAAGCTGCACTTTCTCCTTTGTGCCCTTCGAAAGATTCTTGATCCTCTCATAGGGCTGTATCTGAAGACGGGCGAGCATGTCGTACGCCCTGTCCACCCTGAAATCAGGGTAAAAATCCTGAAAATACTGCACAATCTCCATAACCTTCATGCCGGGCTGCAAATATGTGCGTTCCGGCAAATAGGATATCCTGTATTTCGTATCTATCCCCGGTCTTAATCCGCCTATAAGAATATCGCCCGCCGTAGGCGTTAACAGACCGTTCATTATCTTGATCAGCGTCGTCTTCCCGCTCCCGTTAGGTCCAAGAAGCCCGATAATCCGGCCGCGTTCCAGATTCAGATAAATCTGATTGAGCGCCGTTTTGCTGCCGAATCTTTTCGTCAGTCCCATACACTGTACGATAGGTGCCATTATTGTCCTCCTAATCCTGAATCGTCACTTTATAATCCGCGGCAAACGTCTCTTTGCCCTCCAACATCTGCATCCATTCACGCTCTTTCCAGTCTCCTTCATAGCCGGCCTTGTCACATCTGCCGTACCATGGTTCGATACAGATAAAAGGCGCCTGCTTTTTCGGCGGAGACCAGATTCCGAACAAGGGAGCATCAAACGTAACCGTCAGATAATCCGTTCCGTCAGGCTTAACCAGCGAAACACTATGTGCCTGATCATGCTCAATCACCAGCGCGTCACCGTCAAACAAATGCTCCGTTATTGGCAGAACGCCGTCCTGCAATGCATATGTCGCATCGTTGTCCGTGACAAGCCCGTTTTCCAGACCGGACGAAACTACCTGCGCCTTCGTATCAAATCTGATTTTATAATCACACTGTTTCGTACCGCTCTCAATAGGGCACAAGAACGCCGGGTGTCCACCGATAGCAAAGTACATACGCTCATCCGCCGGATTCTTTACTCTCCACTTAACAATCACCGTTGTGTCGGACAGTTCATATCCCAATTCCAATATAAACTGATAAGGATACCGCTTAAGCGTTTCGTTGTCCGATTCCAATGTAAACCATATTTCATGCGCCGTCTGGCTCTTTAATCTGAATTCCATATCTCTGGCGAACCCGTGCTGTCCCATCGGATATTCTTTTCCATCCAAACGGTAAACACCGTCCTTCAGACCTCCCACCAAGGGAAATAGTACCGGAGAAGTCCTTTTCCAGTATTTCGGGTCGGCATTCCACATATATTCCCTGCCTGACGCAATATCCTTAAGTGACTTGAGCTCCGCCCCCATACTGTCAATCTGTATCGTAATCTTATCATTACTAATCTGGAATAACGCCATAATAACCCCTCCTCTTTTCTATCAGTCTATTGTTTTATCTTATCACATTTTAAAAGCAGTGTATACCTGAATCCCTTGCGTCATGCTCTTACGCGCAGTTACTCTTCCGTATTCTGCTGCATCTTCGCTTCCGCATTCTGCTGCTTCTCTGCTCCCGCATTCTTGCCGAGGCGATGCCGTATCGTGAGTGCTTCCGTATGATATTTATGCCTTGGCAGTTCCTTAGCCAGCCCCTCCAAATGCAATGCCAGCCAGTCGGCTATATTCTGCTCGTCCGTCTTCCTGATACGTGTTCCTTCACCTATGCGATAGGACTTGCTTCTGACCATATACGGAATGATGATATTGATTTCTTCACCTTTCCTGTTCACAATATATTCTTCACCACATTTTAAATACGCTTCCAGTACACATGCATAGGATACCGGAATGGTCTTCATATTTGTCTCAATCGAACTTGTGCGCTCTCTGGATCTACACTTTATGTCCATGTCTTCCAAGGAGTACTCGGCAAATCCCACTTCCCACTCTGCCTGAAACTTCTGATGCCGCTTCTCCCACTCCCGGAATACCGGCTCAACTTCTCTATAAAATATCTCTGCGTACTTACGGATTTCCTCCTCGCAGACAGCGCTCTCCTTTTGAATCGCCTCAAGAAGCAACATCGCCTCGCTGTTCATCTTCACGGGTCCCCACTCCACTTTAATCTGATTATCCGCAAGATATTGATGAAGTTCTTCGACGCCGGACATATCGATTGCTAGTTTACATAATTTCTCCCCTAGTAAATTATACAGCACAATCCTGTTGTCAGCCCCTCTTCCACCTATTTTACAATAACCGATTTCATCTAATGTAAACTCTTTTCTTTTGCCAAGCAAGTTTACATAACATAATCTCATCTCGTCCACCGTCAGTCTTCTTTGAAAATACATCACAAGACACATTACACCGAAAATAAACATGCATAGAAGCGGCAGATATAAGAACACTCCTCCGCCTTTGTCCGACGGATGAAGAATCCACATGATAAAAATATAGACCGACAATATCATCGCAACTGCGCCACATATAAGCGCCGCTCTGTTCTCCCTGACCTGAAATTTAATTCCATCTTTCCATTCCAATTCCATAACTATATTTTCCTCTGCTCTGCGACGTACGCTTCTGTTCCTGATTCTCCTTGAAAGATATTCAGTCCGTAAGTATTTTCTCCTGTACAACAGTTTTGTATGCTTCCACAATATCCGGCAGCGGCACGCCCGCCGTCTCATTATAGTAAGTTCCTCCCGTGGTCATTGCGATCAGATAACCCCGTCCGTCAAATGTTCCGCCGCCGGACATACCTTCTTTCGCAAATCCATGTCCGTATAACATATAAGCTTCAAAATCCTCTATATACCGGCGCGTATCTTCGACCGTCGCCTCGAAATACTGCTCTTCATAAACATCAGAGCCGGAGTCCACGGAAAACATCACATCACCTTGGCGCAGATCGGCATAAACCGTTTCATCCGTCCGCGCACTTCTAAACTGTTTCAACTGTTCATAAGTAAACTGTCTGTTATCAATGTGCAAAAAGCCTACGTCATACTGCTCCGATACACCGATGACCCGCGCATCCGCATAATATCCTTGTGTAAAGTACACATAGCTGTTTTCATCTTTCCAATACTCCAACACGTGTTTGTTGGTGGCGATCACCATCGCATCCTGCGTCATTTCCCATATGATACCGCTTCCGTGAGCGCTTCCCATCTGAACACGCACAATACAGCTTTTTACATTTTCATACGCTTTCGCACAATCCGCTTCCTCGAGCACCGGCGTTTCCAGAAACCCAAGCGAAAGCATCCCCTCATAAATATCCTGTTCAGTCACTGTCTGGATTAAATGAGGAAGCGGCTGCTCTTTCGCTTGTACGGAGAACGGCAATCCGGCAGCAAAGCAAATCAAGGCGACTACGGACATCGCATATTTCATGAATCGGCTTCGTCTCATAGGAACCACCGTGCCTTTCTGTCAACATATCGTTTTCGCGGTATATGTCGCAATTCGTACAACTACTATACAAGCAAAAATCTCCCCCTGTAAGGAGAGTTTTTGCCATATCACAATATTTGATCAATTAAGCAGAACGATAAGCCGGGTTATGTCGTGAATGATCATCTATCTAGGATATCCGTTACCGGATATCTCAAGCGACCCACCTGAAAGCAGATCGGGCCAATCTGTCGCTTTCGTTTCGGTCTTGCTTCGGATGGGGTTTACAC